>Ga0307372_10012896_pt1 | contig 10876 bp, 8 predicted proteins | sample OX1MG_FD_202533 | JGI IMG/M metagenome (GOLD analysis project Ga0307372, IMG submission 202533) | Soil microbial communities from Risofladan, Vaasa, Finland - OX-1 | ecosystem: Environmental > Terrestrial > Soil > Coastal area > Acid sulfate soil | place: Finland: Risofladan, Vaasa | collected...
CGCTGACCAGGAGATCCAGGCACTGCCTCTCCGGAGGCACGACTTCCATGGGGACTGGAATTACACGATGGCCGCAGAGGGTCAACAATAAATAGGCAGATTGACCTAATTATTTCATTCCAACACCCTAACACGCTGGGCTACCGGTTCTGCGGTCAGGTCATCGATGGACGGCAACCGACGAAACAGCGTTGCGGGCCGTGTTACTCGCGTGGCTGTCCCCTGGATGCGAGACTCCAGGTATGTCGGTAACTGTGCTTGACCGGGAGATGTACACCGAAGCCGCCGCGGCGCGGCTGCTCGGTGTTGCCCAGGGCACGCTGAACTACTGGCTTGAGGGGGGCGAGCGGCGCGGCAAGGTTTACCGTCCGGTCATCCGGGTGGAGCCCCGCGGCGACCGCGCGGCCGTGACCTGGGCGGAGTTCATCGAAGCCGGGTTGCTGCGCGAGTACCGCCGCACGCATAACGTCCCAATGGCCGAGCTGCGTGCCTTCATCGATGTCGTCCGCGACCGCTACGGGGCGCCGTATCCGCTGGCTGATCGTCGCCCGTTCGTCTCGGGCCGTGAGCTCCTGTCCCTCGCTCAGGACCAGTCCCGCCTCGCGCCGGAGTTCTGCCTCGTCGCGGAGGTCCGCGGCCAGTACGTGCTGACGTCCCCTGCTGACTCGTTCGTCCGCCGCGTGACGTGGGAGGGCGACATCGCCTCTGAGTGGCGGCCGCACGACGACCCCCGCTCGCCGGTCAGGATGAACCCCGACGTGCGGTTCGGCCGCCCGGCAATACAGGGCGTCAGCACGGAAGCGATGTGGGAGCACGACCAGGCAGGCGAGAGCGCGGAGGAGATCGCCGAAGAATTCGACGTTCCACCTGATCGTGTGCGCTGGGCGCTGGCCTACGAGACGTCTGCGAGGGCGCGAGCCGCATGAACCGGCCGGTCAAGCCGGCGCCCGTCCAGTTCTACCTCGACGCCGATATCCTCGGTCTGGCCAAGATCCTCGTACAGATGAGAGGAGACGTTACATACCCCGGCGACCTGGGCGGCAAAATCAAGGGTGGCCGGGTTCGCGGTGCCTGCCCGATCACGGACGCCTCCACGCGTGATCACGTCTGGATACCCGAGACCGCCCGCCAGGGATGGCTGATAATCACCAGGGACCGGCACATACAGGAACACCGCGCCGAGATCGCGGCCGTGACGTCCAGCGGCGCACGCATGGTCACCCTCGCGGGCCCGAAGCTATCGACACGTTCAACCAGCTCGAAGCGCTGATGTGCAACTGGCGCCAGATCCTGAGACTGCTTGAGCGGCCGAGCCCGTTCATCTTCATCGCGACCCGCACCACGCTTCGCGAGCTCCCGCTCTGACATGCGCCAGAAAGAGAGGGTGATCGCCTCGGCTGGCGACGGTACGCGACGCCCCGGGGGGCTCGAAGCGCGCCAGGGTCCAGATCCGATGCCGGACTATCGCTTGCCCAGGTTAACCGGCTGTTGGCCCGACGGGAACATGCTCGAAGAGCAGGTCCTCGGCCTGCAGCATCTCGCGCTCTACTGCCTCGGTCAGGTTCCGGTTGTCGACGAGTACGCCGAACTCGACATTGCCGTATTCCGCGCTCCAGGAGAAGTTCGCGCTGGTCACGAGCAAGAATCGATGATCGATCGCGAGGAATTTTGCGTGGTTGCGGACACGGCTACCGTCGAACTTCTTCATCCGCATGATGGTCGCTGACCTTAGATGCGCCGCTACCTCGGCCGTGGTCGGTGACCAAGGCTTGCGCTGCTGATCCGCTGCGGCGGTGTCGAGGTACAGACGTATGGTGATCTCGGGGCGCTGCGCTGCCTGCTGGAGCGCCGTCCAGAGCCCGGACGACCTCTGGAAGTTGAAGGTCGAGCATGTAACGGATTGACGGGCGTTATCGACGAGGTGGGTCACTGAGCTGGTCAGCGGGCCGCCTTGGGCCAGGTGGCCTGGCATAGTCCACAGCGGATCGAGGGCCGTGGGTGTCGATCGAGCCCCCTCCACGGCCCGGAGGACTGCGACGAGCTGGCTTCGTGCCGGCGATCCGGGATCAACGGCCTCCAGGAGCAGCCTGGCCTCCGGCCGGCGTGCTGCGGCAACGACTCGGAGCGCCGTCGTCAACGTGTCGCCGTCGGCCAGGCGGTCGGCGAGCTCCCTGGCTTCAGATCCGGTAAGGAGCAGGCCCAGCTGTCTCGCCGCTCCAGCGTCAATCGGCGCGTGGAAAGAAGCCAATATCGCTCCCCGGCAAGTCGACGAGGAACCGCCGGTCAAGGAAGCGGTTGGCTCGTTCGCATGAGGTCTCCGACGCCATTACGCAGCAGTGACAGGCCGCACCGTGCAGGAAGTCCTCGGGGTCTCGCGGCGTGCGCATCGCGCAGATCGGATCCGACGAGCATCGTTTTGCCCGGTAGAGGGCGGTGGACACCACTCGTTGCAGCCGGGCGGGTTCGCTGAGCTGCACGAGTCCGCCGAGAGTGCCGTCGCTGTCGGAGGCGGTCGTGCAGATGAGCAGCCCGGCCGCTGCGGATCGTCCCTCCGCTTCGGGCCACGCGTAGAGCCGCTCGCTCAGGCTCGCGGCGGAGTAGCCGCACGTCATGGATAGCTGGCGGATCAGCACATGCGCGAGGGTGTGGACGAGCCAGTAGCGCGGGGGCTTGAGGCGAGTGTCCGGATCGACGATCTGGGCGGTTTCCGAGAAGCGGCGATAGAAGTTGCGGCGGTGCGCATCGCGGTGGGCGCGCCACAGGTCGGTGGAGTGGACTCGTTCCTCCCAGGACGCGACGGCTTGCTCGTCGAGTTGGAGGAAAATGCCCTCGCCCCGGTCCTCGGTCGCAACTGTCCAGGTCGGCCGTGGGGTCCTTGTCAGCGGAGCGAGCCGTTGGGGCAGGTCCCCAACCCGGTCCATGTCATCGACGCGGGTGAAGCCGACGAGCGCATTGACCTTCCGGAGCCGTTCCACCGCCAGGACCCTGGTGATTTCCGGCCGCAAGCCGGGATCGCGGTCCCGCTTAGACAAGGTCAGGCCGCTAGCCTCGTCCTCGTGCCGGGTGCCGAGTGGGTCTTTCTGCAGGTAGCGCCATTCGGGGACAAGCAGGTCGACCGGATCCCACGCGCGAAGCCGTTCCTCTTGTTCTTCTGCCGACGGTGGTGGTGCAGAGGCTGCCGACACCGCCCGGCTCAGTTCGTCGTCGGATAGCTCGGCGACATTGACTTTCCCGTCAAGCACGTCCCGCAGAGTGTCAAAATCGTCGCGGTACCTGGCCAGCTTCTCGCCCAGGGCGATGCGGATCTGGTCAGCGAGATCGTTGGTACGTTCCTGCTGAGACTCCGGCGTCACGATGATCGATTGTGTTGCCGCGAACCACAGGTTGGACGCACCGACAAGGATCAGCCGGGTTTCGTTGCGGCACCCCTGCGGCTCAAATGCATCCAGATGCGGGTGCCGGCCCCGGCAGCGAGGCAGTTTATCTTTCGCCGCCTCGCCCTGCGCCTCGTTCATGGGACGGCGTTGATCGCAGGACTCGCACTGGATGGCGGCTGACGCGCCCTTCCCGGCAGTCCTGTCGATCATCCTCAACGCTGGGAACTCCGCACGTGCGCAGGGCTTTCCATGGTGAACCCACAGATCGTAGGGGAACTCGTCGAGATGACCGTCGACGCAGGCGAGCAGGTAGCGCGTGGGTACCGCAGTGCGACGCGCCGCCTTGCGGGTGCGGTTGCCCGGCCGGCCCGTGCATCTGGTGTGTTCGAAGCAGGCCAGGTCGGTACGGAAGGGGTGGGTGTTGCTGTAGGCGAACTGGGAGAGCAGGCCGAGCATGTCGCAGCCGGTACAGCGCAGCCACTGCGGGAACACCCGTGCCGGCACCCCGAGGTCATTTCCCTCGGTGGAGAGACTGATCTTCTTCGGCTGCCACGGATGGGGGCGCAGTTGCACGTCCGGTGAGCGCAGCAACATTCGCACCACCTCCCGGAGCCGTGGCGCGCGGATCTGGCGCGGGGCCCCATCCCGGCGGTTCCAGATCCGGTCCCAGTCGTCCAGGCCGGTGGGCATGATCGTGAACTGGGGCAGATCCATGATCGCCCCGGGGCCGTAGGTGTAGAGCAGGGACGACGGGCGGCCCGAACCGACCTTGGCGCGGTTGTGCTTGGTCGCCTTCTCCGCCTCCTTCTCCACATCGCCCAGCGGATCGACGGCCGTGGCGGCGTCGTAAATGAAGCGCGTGTCGCTGCTCATGACGCCTCCTTGGGCAGTTCCCACCTCGGCGCCCCAGGCGGCGCGATGTAAATCAGGTTCTCCTTGATGGGGCTCACCAGCAGGTTGATTTCCGGCTGTACTTCTCGCATCGAGTTGGCGACCACGAAGGGCGGGGAATCCCGGCTCTCGGCCCGCGATTTAGCGTTCTCGGCGCTCATCATGAGCGCGTCGTAGCGGGTGTCATCAGACACCCGCTCATACACCAGCGACTTGCGCAGGTCCTCCAGGTGCTTGCGCCGCTTGCCCCATTGGTCCAGACGGTTGAACAGTCGCTGCCTCGCCCGGTCCGCCGAGTCCTCATCAGACGCGCGCCGCACCCGGCTGACAAGCGCGTCGATCAGATCGACGGCGAAGTCCCGCCGCTCGCCGATACGGCCCGCGTTCTGTTCAGGGGAAAGCCCCTGAGCCTCAACGGCCTGCAGTACGCGCGCCGCGCTGACGAGCACGCCGTCGAGTCCCCGCTCCAGCGACGTGACGGAGAAGGGAGTAACCGACAGCGCCTCGACCTGGGCGTAAAACGTCTCGTGGTAGCGCCGGAACTGTTCAAAGTGCGCGAGATCCCGCGGCCGGGCCCAGTTGCCGAGCGCGACGACCAGGCCGGGGCGCGCTGCATCACGTCCTACCCGCGACGATGCCTGGATGTACTCGGCGGTGTTCTTCGGCTGACCTACGACGAGCATCAGCCCGAGCCGGGTGACGTCCACGCCGACCTGCAGCATCGAGGTGGCAAGGATCACGTCGAACGGGCTCACCTCGCGCGCGGGTACCGGTTTGCCTGCCTCACGCAGCGCACGCAGTTCCCGCTTGCCAGCGGCGGAGTCAAAACGCGGATCGAATGGCACAGCCATCTGGTCCAGGGTGGCGGTGATGTCAGCGCTAGCCACACGCGAAGTCAGCTCTGCGACGTTGAGCGACCCGAAATCCGTGCCGGACCGGCTCGGCAGCTGCGACCACGGGCGGCGCTTGGCCAGCGCCGTCTGGATGTCATCCCCCATGTAGCGGGCCATGCCGGCCAGTTCCCGGGTGGCGCTGAAATATCCCACGAGCGCCATGTAGGGATCAGCGGCCTCATCGGACCTGTTCAGCAACAGCTGCCCGCCGGCCATCAGCACCTCAGCGACGCGGATCTCCGCTGTCGTGAGCCGGACCCCAGTGGTGCTCAGCCCGATATAGCGCCGTCCGGGAAACCGCTCCGAGATGAGTTCTTCCTTGGAAAAGAACGTCTTGCCGGCATCCAGTACCTGCGGTGGGAAGATCGTGACATCGCGGCCGTAGAGGGCACGAACCTGGTCTGGCGCGTTCCGTGCGGTCGCCGTCGAGGCGACAAGCAACGGCCGCACCGGATCACCTGTGGCGGTCCGCCAGGCGGTCATCACGTCGATCGCCACCTCGAACAGGCCGACCGTCGTACCCAACGCACCGGTGATCAGGTGCAACTCGTCCTGGATGACCAGGTCGGGCGGACGCAGCCGGGAAGCCGGCCGGACCGCGGCGGCAGGCATGCCGTCCTTGGCCGGGTGCTTACTGCCGTCCTTGATGTCGCACTGCCGGTAGTCCGGGTGGACGAAACCGTGGCGCTCACACCGCCTGGAGACATAGCCGAACAGGGAGGCCGCTTCGCCTTCCGTGCGAGCCGGGCGAACTTGTCGACCGTGGCGATCAGGAACGTGGGCGTGAGCCGGTAAATCTCCTCGTCGACGGTAAGGACCGGCAAGCCCTCCTTCGACGCTCCGCCCTGGGCAAACGGGCACTGGCCAGGTCGTCACCGCAGTACACGTATACCCGACGCTTCCCAGCGTCGGCGCGGACGTCACGCGGGCCAATCTTGGTTCCGCACCAGGGACAACGCTGAATCTGCAGCACAGTCAACCGGTAACCGCTGCCCGTGCTGGCCCGCTCCAGCTGCTTCTCGGCCTCGTCATAGCGCTTCGGGCTCACGTCTGTCCCAACCCACAGCCCGATCCGGAACGGCTCAGCGCCCCAGGTGGCCTCATCGTTCATCCGGGCCATCTCGGCCGCGCACATCAACGCCGTCGCGCCCTGGAACTGCTGTGCTGTCAGCAGCCGCAGCGTGTAGCGCATTAGCACAGTCACCCCGGAGTTCCCGTCAAGCGGTCCGTCCGGCGTGGTGACGATGCCCTGCCGCCGCCTGATGGCAAGGGTGAACGCGGCCAAACCGAGGTATGCCTCGGTCTTGCCGCCACCGGTCGGGAAGAACAGCAGCTGGGCCTTGGCGAGGTCGCCTGAGCGCTTCTCCGCGGACGGATTCGTCAGCAGCGGGAGCTGCATGAGCACGAAGGCAAGCTGGAACGTGTGCCATGAATGCGCCTTAGGCTCGGCGACTACCGCATCACGGGCCTGCTGGATGCTTTCGCGCGGATTCTTGGCCCGGCGCTGCGCGACCTGGGACTGAATACGCTGGTCGGCCATCACCTGGTTCATGAACCTGAAGCAGCGCAGCGCCTCGCCGTCATCGAGCAGATGCTCCAGGCCATCGGCGAGCTGCCGCTGCACTTTGCGTGCTTCGCTGACCGCATCCAGCCCTTCGTCGCGCAGGTGATCCGGAAGCATCTCGGCGCGGCGTTGCTCATCGTCGAGCCAGGCCGCATAACCGCGGACGATCGGTTCCAGCCCGGCCCGAAGCTGCTCAGGGCTCGCTGCCTCCAGCGCCTTCATGTCCAGCAGAGCTGCGCCGATCTCCTCGGCCGTGGTCTGCGCGGTCTGGCAGGTCGGCAGCCAGGTCGTCCAGACCTCGCTGGCCCGCCGTGCGCCGTCGGCCACCGTCCAGTCGACCGAACAGGTGCGCCCCATGGCGAACTCCAGCCGGTCCCGGTACTGCAACTGGAGCCGCCGCAGTTCGTCGTCCTGTTCGGGTCGGGTGTCCTTGAGCGCGTCCGCGGCAGGCAGGAATACCTCAGCGCCGTCGGCTTTGACCGACAGCCTGGTCTGGTAGAGCCAGGCGCTGACCGGGATTTTGCGTGGCGTCTCCCGGTCGTTACACAGCGCCACCTCGATCAGGCGGCATTCACGTTCGGTGTCGTCATAGCGGTCGACGCGCAGGACGACCTTGTCCTTGAGCGGGATCGTCTTGGTCTTCGCCGGCGTGAGTTCAGCAACGTTGATCGTCTTAGCGATCTCGATAGGGGTGCGCTTGTAACGGCGTAGCGCCCGTGTCCCGTCGTCGCCCTTCTCCGCGATCCGCTCGTACACCCCCCACGACACGGTCACCGTGAACGAGGCGAGATCGTCGGGGATCTGGCAGCGCAGACCCATCGACGCGGGGATCATCAGCCCCCGTTGTTGCGGCTCGTCCTCGGCGGTGTCCTCATCAGCGCCCGCGCCGCTCTCGTCCACGGCAGTGACCGGCACGCCCCGGCTCTCCTCAGCATCGACCGCGTCACCGACGTCGGTCGCGGCCTCCTCAGAGTCCGCGTCCGTCGGATCACCGTGACCAGCGATCAGCCGCACCGGCGCGATCCGGCCGATCAGATAGGCCGAGTCGGGCGCACCGTTCAGGATTTCTTCGGGACCGTTCGCAGGGCCGAGCAGTTCGCGCTCAAGGATGTCGACCAAGTTCTCCCGCGCCGTCCACGACCGCCCATCGGGCTCATACTTCAGTCGATACGGCGGTTCTTGCGCGATATGAGGCGTGGTCATTCGTCATCCCCCTCATCCTCGGCATCGACCGGGGGCGGTGCCTCGCCCTGCGCTGCGGCACGACGGTGATTCTCCTCCAACAGTCGGTCTAGGATCTCGACTCGTGCGATCGGGCTGACGGTCCACCGCATCATCTGCCGGTAAGTATGGAAGCCGTGCTCGATCGGCACGTCACCCCAGCCGTAGGCGTCCATGACGGCTCGGTCGAGCTCGACGTGGATCTCACGCAGGAGAGACACATCAGAGTCATCTGCGTTGATGGTGCCCGGGTCGTTTACCAGCTTGTACAAATCGGTCAGCCCGCGAGCACGTCGCAACATGATTGCTCGCCGCTCGTCGTTCAGGGTCTTTCCGATCACGGCCAATCGTTCAATCATTACAGGTCGGGGGAAAGTCTCGAAGACGTCAGATGGTGAGTAACGCGGATCCTTACGCATGCTATAGCCATACTTAATGGCCCACATCTGGTGCAGGCTTGAAGAGAGTAGCGCCAGATCTGCCAAAGATGCCGTGGCGAAGACATCAACGGTGTTACCGAAAACCTTATCAGTTGAAGTTATCAACGGCATTACTGTCTTGCTCGTGATCGTGAGAGCTAGCACATTATCTAGATTCTGGATTGCTTTCCGCATGGTTGGACGGGGCCGTTCATAGAGCCACCAAGGAGCCGCTTGAATTGCCGCAGATCCCCGTTTGCGCTGTGGTTTTACTCGGTTGAGGGCATGATTGTATGGTAGAGGGAATCTCTTGGCCTCCACCTCTGAGCGTCCGTCAAAGTCGATGATCCATCGAGATGGCGACGAATCTGGACGTGTAGTGAGGTCGTTTCCGATGAGAAATGGGAATAGTACCTCTGCGTTTCTTAGGTCGGAGGCGATCCACGCCGCAGCCTCTTCAGGAGACACGATAAAGCGTAAGTTATCTTTCCCCGCAGGGATTTTGACGTTTAGGTCAAGTTGGGTCGTGTGTTACGGCTGATGCCGGACGTGGATGACCGGTGATCACTGAGGGTGATCGGGCGGCGAGTGATGCCTGCTGGGCGAGGCCGGTGATGGCGGCCTTGTAGGCGCGGTCGGCCTGGCGGAGCCGGGTGTCAGCGGGCGGCCCGGTGTCAGTGAGCTGGGCGAGGCCGGGGACGAGAAACCGCTGAGCCAGCCGGGTGAGGAACAGGGCGATGGTCAGGCCGTCGGCGGTGACCTGGTAGCTGCGGCTGTGGGGGATGCGCTGGATGATCTGGTGGGCGCGGAGCCTGCGCAGGTCGTAGCTGATCTGCCCGCTGGTCATGTCCTCTGGCGCTTTCCCGAGCTGGGGGCCGAGGTAGTGCCGCAGGTCGCGGCTGGTGAAGCCGGCGGGCCGGAGCGCGAGGGCGCAGCAGGCGCCCAGGAGGGCCTGGACCCGGGGATCGGTGAAGCGCATCCCGGGGATGTAGGTGCAGGTGGTGCTGATGACCGGGCTGGTGAGGGCTTCGAGGGCGGCGGCTCCGGCGGCGGGGTCGTGGCTGATGCGTTCGGCGTCGAGCAGGCGCCGGCTGGCGGTGTAGCCGACCTCGGCCATGGCGGCGAGGTTAGTCAGCTCTTTGCCGATGCCGAAGTCGCGCGGCTGGTTGAGGGTGGTTTCGGTGCGGAGCGCTCTTCCTTCCTTCAGGTACTGTTTGACCTGGGTCTTCTTGTAGTACAGGTACAGGCAGGGGCAGACGCCGCTGGTGATGACCTGGGTCCGGAAGGTGCCTGGGGCAGGGTTCTTGCCGCGCAGGCGGATCTTGCGATCGAAGACGATGTTGACCTTGTCCGGGCGGCCGATGTCGATGTTGTCGCGGATGAGCTGATCGAAGAAGATCCGCCCGGACAGGGGGCGGTCCAGTGCCATGGTGGTGGAGAACTCGGCCTGCTGGACTGACAGCTGCCAGCGGTAGCCGGCCTGCTCGTCCTCGGCGGTGAACGGGTGCGGCAGCCGGGCCAGCCACTTGCCGGCGAAGCGGTAGATCTTCTGGTCGGTCAGCCCGTCGCAGATCTGCTGCACCGCGGCCGGGTCACTGGCCGAGCCGAACGCGTTGTCCAGGGCGGTGAAGCCGATCCCGGCCTTGGCGCACTGCCGCTTGGCGTACTCGTGCCCGTTGATGTAGATCTGCCCGGTATACGGGAAGTAGCCGCAGAATTTCACGTAGAACGGGCCGAAATCGGCGTCGAACCCGTAGAAATACCAGTGGTTGACCATCGCCTGCTCCTGGCACAGCCACGGGTACCGCTTGCCGGTCACCGCATCCCGGCGCTGGCGGGTCCGCCAGACCCGGGTCTTCTCCTGGGCCACGCCGGCGAACAGGATCTGCTCTCCTGCGTCGTGGCCGGCCAGGTACCGCCGGGCGATCTGGTCCTTGCTCTGCCCCTTGGCGAAGCGGATCAGGTCCAGGCCGCGGGAGTCGATGTAGTGGTGGATATCGGCGGCGAACCGCTCGGTCATCGGGAGCATCAGCGCCGAGGACACGAACTGGTTCCCGCGGTGATGGCAGAAGAACCCGTGGATCCCCTTGCCGTACTGCAGCCGGGGCTGGCGGAACGTCAGCAGCATCCGGTCAATGCAGCGGATCTCCAGCGTCACGTGACCGGACAGGACCTGCGCGGCAGTACGCGGTAGCGTCATGACGGGCTCCGGCTCGGGGCTTGGCCGGCAACGGCCACCCGACCGCTGCAAGCGGCGAATGAACAGCCACATTGTGGACTGCCCAGGGCCCCGGCCGGGGCCCTTCAGCCAACCTCAGCCCACCCCTGCGCAGACGCCAGCCCGCACCGGCATGCCTCGTCGGGCTGGGGCGAAGCCCCGTTATCTATTCAGCCTGAGTGAGGGCATGCCGGAGACGCTGCTGGCGTCGGGAGCCGGGGTTGGCGGTTCACGTCGCCGCAGGTGGCTTGGCTTTTCGGCGTGCTGGCCGGGGTTTACGGGGGTGCGGTGCC
>Ga0307372_10012898_pt1 | contig 10875 bp, 12 predicted proteins | sample OX1MG_FD_202533 | JGI IMG/M metagenome (GOLD analysis project Ga0307372, IMG submission 202533) | Soil microbial communities from Risofladan, Vaasa, Finland - OX-1 | ecosystem: Environmental > Terrestrial > Soil > Coastal area > Acid sulfate soil | place: Finland: Risofladan, Vaasa | collected...
TCGAGATCCACGTAGCTGAACAGCGATCCCGTTCTCTCGTCAGTCCCGCGCAAATCAGCCTCCCAAAAAAGGAGATTGAATCACGAGCCAACCTGACAGACGAGCTATTTCTTCAACAGCCTGCTAAACGGTCAATGGTGGTGCGTTCAGTCATTCCAACGTGATCACCTTAAGACTTTCTATTCCACGCGCGTCGATGATCTTCAACGCGGCGCGCTTGTGCTTGCCGACTTCAAACGGCAACGACACAGTCCCCCGATAAGCTTCGATCCTAACATCATCGATCTCCGCTCGGAGGTTTCTTCCCAACTTGGCCCACCCCTCACCGTCACCAGCCATAGGGAAGAACACCTGTCGCGGAAAAAGACTGCGCCCGTCATAATCGGTATCGAGCATCCACATCGCAATTTTTTCCGCGCCACCGGATTCGATATTGCCATTGATAGTATTGTAGTAATCGAACCCTTCGACCGAGACTCGAAACTTGCCCTTATTCTCTCCCTTGCTAATTTTCTCTGTCTCAATATCAGGCTGTCCGATCAGCCAGAAACTCTCATTGCTCGCTCGCTTTTTCTTGAGGTCTTCCGTCAGGAGATCGGCATTCATTTGGGCCTTCAACAGCGTCACGCCAGGCCACTTCGTCTCGTCAATATCTTTCGCCGCTTCGGGATCAAATTGAAAAGCAGCAAAGACCACAATTTTGGGTTTCGGGCGCAACGTCTCGGCCTCGCTGATTGCCATCTCCACTTGTCGCTGCTCCAAGGGAGCGTATTCTGGTCCGAACGACACCACGACGCGCTCGGCTGTGGCCCCCTTTGTCTCCGCATCAGCGTGAAGCCACCTCGTCCCCGGCAGCAGCTCTACCCGTGAGAACTCAACTCGCTGTCCTCCCTTTCCACGGATGCCGGTCTTCAACAATTCATCGCGCCAATCACCTTGGCGAAGCGTCTCTCCGCTTCGAGCTATACTCGTGTCATCCCCTCGCTCCTGCTCTTCAATATCATCGAGCGCCCTCACGACAGGCGCGGGCACTGCCTCGACGGTGAAAGGCCCCGTAACACGCACCTTTCGGGCCTCCACGACAGGCTGATCGTAAAGCGTTTCCGGTTCCGAAGCTTCGTTAGTCGCTATGCTTTTTAGCGTTACGTGAGGTACCGTTTTGTAGCGAAACCCGCTGTCGACACCTTCACTTTCATGCGCAAGTTGGAAGTATTCAAATACTCCTGTCATCATTCTTTGCTTAGCCAGCGCCAGTGCGACCCGTGACGTATCGCAGGTAATCCATCGACGCCCCCACTGCTCTGCAACATAAGCCGTCGTGCCAGATCCACATGTCGGATCGAAAACTAAGTCACCGGGATCAGTGGTCATCAACAGACAACGTTGGATCACCTTCGTTATGGTTTGGACCACATAGTATCGCTGCTCGGCGTATCCGCCCGTCACCGTGTCTCCCCAAAAATTATTGAGACGAAAAAATGGGAAATCTTCCGCAAATCGCCGATAGCTCAATGTTGTACCATACGCTTCCAATCGGCCAGCATCCCACAGCCGCTTTAATCCCTCCTTCGATGTCTTCCACCCTCCTTTGCCTGGCCGGTACTTAACGCCATCAAATTCGAACGGCTCCGCACTTTCTCCAGCGGAAGAGGTGGAAGTTAGATTATCTCTTCGATAAACCTTTGAGCCCGGAGGGAGTTGTGACCAATCCTCTGCCTCTTCGGCTGACATGCGCCTGTGTGTCCCATCAACCAATCTTACATAGTTATAATTCACCCACCCTTCGCCAGCGCGAGCTACGAACAATTCTCGGTACTTAATCTGTCCAATGTCCCGCGCATACCAAATCAAATAATCATTGGTGCTCGCAAGCACTTTCGTTCCACCGGCCGGACTTCCGGCCCCAGTTGTTTTTTTGAAGGTAATCAAGTTTACAAAATTTTTGACACCAAACACTTCATCGCAGATTTCACGCACGTGATGAACGTTCTCGTCTGAAATTTGCACGAATACCGAACCACTTTCGTGAAGAAGATCGCGAGCCAAAAGCAAGCGATCTCTCAAGTATGTAAGGTACGAGTGGATGCCGAGCTCCCAAGTGTCCCGAAAGGCCTTAACCATTTCCGGCTCGGCAGTCAGGTCTTCATCTTTGCCATCCTTGACGCTGCGGTTGTTCACGAATGGCTGGAAATTTGACCCATATTTAATCCCGTACGGCGGGTCGATGTAGATCGCTTGAACCTTCCCCGCCATCCCCTCCTTCTCAAGGAGCGAGTTCATTACTAACAGACTGTCGCCCGCGATAAGGCGGTTCGACCAGTTATGCTTGTGTTTGTAAAAATCGACGGCTTCACGCAGCGGAGGATTCTCTTCGAGCATGCTGAATAGCGATCCCTGAACGAAATCTTCTCCGTTTTTCTTGCGCACCGCCTCAATGATCGAGCGCGGGTCAATGCGCTCATGAACGTGCAAAGACACCGTCGGAATTTCGAACGAAGTACGTTCGGTCTTTCCCGCCCACTGAAGTGACGGATCGATATGGGGGTCGTAGGCGTAAGATTTTTTGCCGGTGTCCCGGTCCGTTTCCGGCGTCACGAGCCCGACGGGCGGATTGTTAATCCGCTTCTCTTCCTGATGCGTATAATTCTCGATTTTTCGTTTCGGCGACGCCAGCGGCTGTCGACCCGAACGATGTCTCTGTTTCCCGGCCATACTACCCCTCAAGTATAGCTGATCATCTAGAGATGGACGAATCGGCAGCTCGTCACACCGATTGATTATAATGGCACTACAAGCGTACTGCCGATGTATTTCTCACGCTGCATCTTCGGTTGACAATGAGCGGGGATCTTTATTCGTGACCGCGATCGCGGGCGAGACCGCTTCCTCAGTTGCGAAGATAACCGTCGCCGCCGAGCGGGAGGTCAAAATGACCGGCCACCAAAACGGCAATCCCCGCCATCCCTTCGCCTCATCCCCGTTTTGTCGAAGAAGCATCAGCACCGGAATGTCATCGGCTTTTGCTCGGGCTAAGTCCTTCTGCTGCTTGGTATCGGGAGCATTTGAGAAGCGTCCTTCCTCACGGTAGCGAGCTACGTCCCGCTCCTTAGCGGCTATCAACCAGACCTTACCTTTCAGGGCAGGATTCGCGGAGGTGCGTGACAGGTGCTCAAGCGCTACGACGTGAGCTTGTCGGTCATCATCCATACTTTCGTCCGGAAATTCTAGACTTTTATAGGCCAACTCGAGCAATTTAGTTGCCTCATCGACCGAGATCATGCGTGGCTCTTCGGACGAACCAACCAGACCGGCAATACGCGTATCTAGGGCTTGCAAGTCGCGTGTCCCCGCAGACTTCGAAACTGTTTGAAAGCCCGATAGAACTAGCCGGCGGCCAGGACGTATGCTCACAACGTCCGAGAAAAGAAGCTTGTTTGGCGAGCAAGGGATTAGGCGTCGCGCAGCGTCCCTTCGAATGAAATAAACACCGCGATCGTGAGCCCCCGTTTCGAAGGCTTCTCTCAATGCGCCGTCAAACTCGTGAATGCGCCGCATTAGTTGGTGGACATGCAAGGGCGCGTAAAAGCGCGTCACGGCCAAATCTGCCATAGACCGCGCGCCATACATGCGTGAGTGCTGAAGAACCGTGTCTTGTTGGAAACGATTTGGATTCCGGCCATAGTAGAACGCGATTAGATTATTGATCGTAATACCGCGATCGAGAATTTGCCCTCCGATGAACATGTTAAAGGGCGTTCTCAATTTCAGTTGCCCATCATCGGCAAGCAAATTTTTGATGTCGTTGTCCGAGTTAACCTTCGTTATCATCAGCTGACCCGATAATAGCGAATCGATAAGAGCCTTTTTCACCTCTTCGATGCTCGGCAATGGAAGCGCTTCAACCTCGATCGACCGCCGCAAATCTACATACGCCGCGCGCAGGACTTCATTGAACAGCGGGCTATCAGCTCGAGCTTGATCGACCAATGCGTCTCTGATGGCGCCAGCAACCCGCTCTTGCCATTCGTGGGAGCTCCGCCCCTGTTCCGTGTGGAATAGAAAGCTATATTTTTGCGGTCTTTGGTTCGCGGCACGCTGTTGCAATCGGCGGATTGTTCCGCCGACAAGGAACGCGACGATAGCATCTCTGAGAACCGTCGTATTCCTCTCGGTCAGGACTTTGTCGAGTTGAAATCTGCGGCGATCCTCTTTTTTCAGCGCGTCGCGTTCCGCCAGTGGAACCTCGGTAAAGAAAAAGAATGCAGGCGAATCTGAATCTGCGCTTTTCTCGAAATATTCGTCGCCACCTACGTATTTCTCGTGGCTCGGCAGCAGAACAGTAAACGCCGGCCGCTTCGGTTTGAACAGCGAATCTCCGTTGATGGTTATTTCGTCGTCCGGCTGGAGGTATAAGGAATACGGAGTGGCAGTTACTTGTAGGAAGGAGGAATTTGTAACAAGATCACGCAATTGATCAATTTGCCGCGAGATAATGCCGGCCATACTCACACCATTCACGCGGCGCCCACTGATTGAAGCAAGGTCCGCTTCGTCGTCAATGATGAGCACGTTCCTGTCGCGAAGCTCGGGATATCTTGTCTGAAAGAGATCAAGCAACCGCTTCATGTTGTCGTCCTCTTTTTTGACGACAAACACCAGCTTGTGCGTTAACTCGTAAGGCGTCAGGTCGGGTACTGCCAAGATGTCGAAAACTTCCACTTGATCGGCCGCTATAAATTCGGAAAAATCTTCTTTGATGCGGCCAAGTGTCTGCGCCGCAAGCGACTTCGTTCCTTTTGTGAGTATGACGGCGACATTGTACCCTCTGTCGAACGCTCGCGCGGTAATCCCCAAATACGCTCGGGTCTTCCCGCTCTGAACTCGACCCAACAGAATACCGGGACGCCTCGTCGACGTGGCCTCCCGCTGCAACTTTTGCACAGTCTCCTCGACTGTCGCCCGCAATTCCGGTGGATCACCCCGATTGCTCGCTAATTGATCGTAGAAAAGCTCAACCTCGGGCGCGTCACTTGCCTGCCGTCGCGCTAACCAGAGCTTGACTTGCGCCTCCCCAAAAACCGGACCCGATTTCAGTTCTGCCAACGGCGCTGGAAAGTCCGGAAAGCGCTTGCGCCAATTAGCCACCGCCGAGGCGCTGACGTTTGCCATTTCTGCTATCTCGTAAACTCCGATAAGCGACGACTCGGTCATTGGTGCCTTCCTGTGAAGGTTATTCATCGCTACAGTTAATATCGTTCACAGATGGTTGTCAACGGTGCGTTCACCGTGGAAACAGGTGCGCCGCGCGCCATTGATAGTTGACTGCCCCACGACATTTGTTCTCTCTTCGTTCTAAATGACTCAAGAACTCCCAGGCAGCGACGACCAGCTCCACACGCTCGGCCTCCTCGAACAGATGCGCAGTGAATGCAATAAGCTTTGGGGTGCGTCGTCGGACGCCTACTTCCGCGTTGACAAACTTCTCCGCGAATTGGCCAACCCGAATCTGCACGACATTCCCACCAACCTGCCGTTTCGCGTTGAGGTGTGGGATCGACACGACCAACACATCCGCTGGGTCATCGCCGCTTCATCGAGCGTAGCGATCGGACACGCGGCGTTAGACGCAGCGATCACGAACTATCCCGACCAGCGCTTCACGCTGCGCAACGGCATTCTGGTTATTCGCCAGCACGATCCTGGGAAAATTAAGCCGGGCGGATTATGAGCCGCCGTTCTTCGCCGGCCCGCAACGAGAATTCCTTCACCGCGACTTTCCGCGCGGCTTCTTTATCCTTCGCCTGCACGGTGCCGATGAACTGGCCCTTGGCCCGCAAGCGGATAACTTCCCATCTGACTATTTTCTTACGCACGGCTCTCCGCCTCGCACTCAACAAACCGTCGTAGCTAACTAAAATAGTATTTTGTCTGCCCGTCCATTGAATACAAATATTTGCCGCTCTGATAAAAAAGCGTCTGGCCATCCTTCATTGAGTAAAAGTACTTGCCCTGCTGATAGAAGACGCATTCGCCTCTGTCAGCCGAATAAAAATATTTGCCGCTCTGATAAAAGCTGTAGTTGCCGTCTACGCTGTAGAGATATGCGTCAGCCACGTCGCTCTCTTGAAAATGAAACGGGCGGCATTCGCGCCGCCCTCACTCTCTGTCATAGAATAGTCTCGGACTCGGATCACGAGGCCACTTCATCTCATGCGCCAGTGCGCGAAGCTCGTCATTCCGGCCGATCTCCGATAGCTTGCGCCCGTACTTCTTCTCGGCTGCGTCCTTTGCGGTGGCTGCTTCGATTTTTTCGTACTCACCGTCTGGGAAAAGTCGCACTTGAAAAGTTCTCATAGCGGTCTCTCCTAACGAGTCCGGTTAGACTACGGCGGTTCGCCTTGACTGTTCCGCCATTAGTTCAGCAACTTGTTCTTCCATGCGCTTTGCAATCACCAAATGCGCGGGGATGCCTTTCAACGAAGCTATTGTGCGCTCCGTCTCCGCTGTGGCGGTCTTCTCTGCGATGGCGTCTGACAGCTCTTGGTCAGTCAATTTCTCAAACTTATTCACGCGATACTCTCCTTGCACGCAGTGATTTGGAAAAACATGGTGGTTGCTACTTAATCGCGCAACAACCTTTGTGGACGCCATGCACTACCATTTTGCGTCAAATCCCCCTGAGTCTAGGGAGAGTCTATGATTTCCGCTAAACGTCAACGCAGTCAGCTAACCCGTTGATTTATGGTGCGGACGGCCGGACTCGAACCGGCATGGGAAACTACTCCCGAGGGATTTTAAGACCTCTGGGGCGCCTCCTCGGACGCTTACTTCCGAGTTGATAAGTTGCTCAGAGAACTTGCCAACCCAAACCTCCACCACATCCGGACCAACCTGCCCTTCCGCCTCGAAATGTGGGACCGACACGATTAGCACATCCGCTGGGTAATTGAGGCATCGTCGAGTGTTGCAATCGGCCCACGCGGCGCACGACACCGCCGTCGCCACCTACCCCACTGACGCTTCACCCTTCGTAATGGCATCCTCGTTGTCCGTGGACACCCGCCGAAGTGAGGAGATTGCCATCGAATTTAAGCATTCAATCGACTACATTCCGCCGGGTCGCCGGTTTAGCTCAGTTGGTAGAGCACCTGATTTGTAATCAGGGGGTCGGGGGTTCGAGTCCCTCAGCCGGCACCACTGAAGCCGGAGCAAAAGCGGAGCAAAATTTTTCCGGCCACCAATGAAATCAACTGCTTACGGGCAAGAGCAGCGGTTTTGTAAACCGTTGGTCGGGAGTTCGATTCTCTCACCCGGCACCACTTGTCTCCCCGACATTGGACCGCCGCCGACCGGCGAACGTCCAGGAGGCGCTTGCGTGCGGGTTATTGAGATGACCGGGTCATTTTTTGCGTGGCCGGCCTTGTGTTTGTCATGACGCCCCTGCGAGAGAGGTGACAAAATGAAGGGTACGTTTGTGCTGATTGCGGCGATAACGTTGCTCCTCGTCAGCGACGGGCTGGCCCCCGCAGGTTCGCAATGCGCTCAACGCTGCGACAATTGGTGCGCCAAGAATTTTGCGATGAAAAGCTCCGCGGCCTGCAGTCAGCAGTGCCAAATAAAACACTGCAGGTGATGCAGGCTTATTTCTTCGTATTCGGTTTATCGATCATCTGCTTGATGAAATCGATGGCGGCTTCTCGCGTGGGCAGACCGGAGGGCGTGGCAATATACTCAGCATCGCTGTCGTCGCCATCGCCGGCGCCAGGCCGCCGCCTCAACAACCTCTTGGTCTCGGCCAACCATTGCCCCGACCAATCCTCGTAAGCGCGGATGCGGAAGCCTTTATAGAGTGCGATCTGGTCCATTTCTGTTTCCCGTTGCGCAGCCACCAACTGCTCTCGAAAGACGAGCGCGGCGGATTGCGCCGAATATATCGCTAACTTAGCCGAATTCCAGCGCGCGGCCCGATAATCGCATCAAGATCGGTCTGGCCGAGCCGCTCGCGCTCCAATAGCTGTCCTGCAACCAGCTGAATACGAAGCCAGTGCGCTCTCACCATGTCACAGGCAACAATCTCACGCCATCGTATAAAGGCTGCGGCTTGTTGGTCGGAGCCACACACGCGCAAACCCAATTCTGCGATCTTGTCGTAATCCCATTGGCCGTGCGCCCGGCGCCATGAGCGCGGATTGTAACGCTTCTGCGTTATTGGGCCGGCAAAGCAAATCGTTATGAAGCTCTCAACGCGAAGCCGCACCTCATGCGAGCCGTCGATATCATGCTGCAATCCATACAGCGGATCGGCCTGAACGATATGTCCTGCCGCGTCGATGGTCGGAACAATCGTCACGGACTGCGGCCGGTAGCCCAACACATAAGCGACAACCGCGTGACCGGCCTCATGGTAGGCCGTAGCTTCGATCTGAGATTTGCTAAGCCTTTTCATTGGCTGGAACGGCGCACGGCAAGCGATGCCGGCCCTACGCGGAATGGTCCGACAATTTTTGTCAGTCTCGCGGCGTGGTCGCAGGCTCCTTCTTTATCTCTTCGACGACAAGACCACCCTTAACGCGCACGTCGGCGATCACTCGCCAGTCTACCTTGCCATCGAAGCCAAGTTTCGGGACGATCTTCTGCTTGAGGTTGGCGCTGGCCTCCTCGATTTTTGCAGGCTGGTCGGCAAACTCGGCAATAGCGGCAAAGTATTGAGCTGCTGCGCGTTGCAGTTCGGCGTCTGCTTTGATGTAGGTGGGCGATAACGGGGTACGCCTGAGGACTTTCGCCGCTGATTGGGCCGCCTTTGGTTCGGCTTCAGCCATTTGCCATAACTCCCGTCGATGTTCGCCTGCCAGCCAGCGCGATCATATTACCGACTTTAGGCAAAGAGTATTGTCCAGTGGATGGCGTATCGGGTCGCCTACCGGCCGGACCCGGCGGTCCGGCTTATAGCCTCCGTCGATATTGACCTCGCGTCAGGCTTCGAGAGAAAAAGCGGGGCAGCGCGCTTGATCTCGGGTTTGCACTCTTCAAACGGCACGCACTGGCAGATCGACCATGGCTCATCGCGCTTTTGTGTTGGGTTTGTCCGGTATTCCAGCATCCGGCAAAACAACCTTACTGGGGCTTTTGCTGCGCGATTACCCGCAGGCCGAAGCGGTCGCCTACGACCGATTCCATCCCGGCATGACCGAACAGCAAATTCAGGACTGGGTTCGGCGCAACGGCGACCCGAATGAGTTCACGCTCGCCGAGCTGATCGGCGCGCTGACGCGACTGACACAAATTCGGCCGGACGCAGAACACCGGCCGCTCGTTCTGGTTCGAGACCTCGTTCGGTCGTGCGCACCGCGCCAGCGGCGCTTTCATCGATTTTTCGGTCTGGATCGACACGCCACTGGACATCGCCATGGCGCGCGCGAATCTTTGCTTCTTGCACAACGTCGAGCGCAATCGATCGCCGACGGCCGCGGTCGATTTCATTCCTTGGCTGACGCGTTACATGCAGGATGACCCGACGCTGCGCCGACCTATTTGGCGGTCAACAAAAAGGCCGCGGCCACCGCCGATCTCGTCCATCGACGGCACGTTGCCGCCGGAAACTTCCGCCGCGCTGATCAGGAAAGTACTCGACCAACATGGCGCATTGGCTTAGGTCGCGCCGACCCGATCAGAATGGCGGGAGCCTGCGTTTTGAGACTTTAGCGCGGATCGGCTGAAACGCGGGTCTCCGCCTCGATCCAGGCATGATAGTCCGGATCGACGCTTTCGATCGGCAGCACCAGAATGGCCGGCGTACCGTATGAGTGCATGTCCTTGACCGCGGCGCGCACATTCTCGGCCAGGCTGGTGCGGGTCTTGATCAGCATCACCACCTCGTCGCCGCGTTCGATGGTGCCCTGCCACCAATAGTATGAGACCATGCCCGGCAGTATGTTGACGCAGGCGCATAGCCGGCGCTCAACCAAGGCGCGTCCCGCCTCCTCCGCCTCGACAATCGATGGATAGGTTGTGTACACGAACACCGCGCGTTCCATGACCCTCTCCCGCAGCCATTAGGCCGCCAACCCGAACCGACATGCCGCACCGCCGTTCCGCACCCGGTTTCAAGCATATCGCCTTTGTGGCCAGCGATACCGCGGCCGCGCAAAAAGCGCGGCGGGCGCTGGTCCGCCGCTACGGCGATGCGCTGCCGGAAGCCGCCGACGTTATTGTCGCGCTTGGCGGCGACGGCCTCATGCTCACGACCCTGCAACGGTTCATGAATTCCGGCAAGCCGATCTACGGCATGCATCGCGGTACCGTCGGTTTTCTGATGAACGAGTTTTCCGAGCAAAAACTGTCGCAGCGGCTGGCCGCGGCACACGTCACCGTGATTCATCCTCTCGTCATGCGCGCGCGCGACGCTTCAGGCCGCGTCCACAGCTACCGCGCCATCAATGAAGTCTCGCTGTTTCGCCAAAGCTATCAGGCGGCGCGGCTGCGCATCCTGGTCGACGGCAAGGAGCGGCTCAGCGAGCTTGTCGCCGACGGCGTGCTGCTGGCGACGCCGGCGGGCTCGACGGCTTACAATCTTTCGGTGCAGGGACCGATTATTCCGATCGGCTCATCGCTACTGGCGCTGACGCCAATCAGCCCGTTCCGGCCCCGCCGTTGGCGCGGTGCGCTGCTGCCCAACCGGGCGCAAGTCACCATCGAAGTCCGCGAGCCGACCAAGCGCCCGGTTGCCGCGGTCGCCGACAACAATGAGGTGGGCGCGGTTCGCTCGGTCGAAATCGGCATGGATCAGTCGGTCGCCATGCATATGCTGTTCGATCCAGGTCACAGCCTGGATGAGCGCATCCTGCGCGAACAATTCGCCTATTGAGCCTGCGTTCT
>Ga0307372_10012901_pt1 | contig 10875 bp, 7 predicted proteins | sample OX1MG_FD_202533 | JGI IMG/M metagenome (GOLD analysis project Ga0307372, IMG submission 202533) | Soil microbial communities from Risofladan, Vaasa, Finland - OX-1 | ecosystem: Environmental > Terrestrial > Soil > Coastal area > Acid sulfate soil | place: Finland: Risofladan, Vaasa | collected...
ACCGTGCTCGCGGCGGCGGACTCCGCGGCCGGACGACGACGGATCGCCGCATCTCTGCGTCGCGGCGGATCGGACGCATCGGTCGACGATCCGGAGGTGTCCGCGGCGCCGGGTCCGGACGAGATCGCGATCGCGGAGGAGATCGCTGCCGCCGAGGCGCGCCACGACCAGATCCTCGATCGGGTGCGGTCGCTCGGCCTTGTTGTCGTGACCATCGATGACGCGGGTTTCCCGCGGCGCCTTCGCGAGCTCGAGCTGCCGCCACATCTGCTGTTCGTTCGGGGCGATCCGGCCGCGCTCGGCGCACGACCGACGGTGGCGGTGGTGGGCACGCGCCGCCCCACCGAGTACGGTCGACGGGTCGCTGGGCGAGTGGCCGCCGCGATCGGTGCGGCGGGCGGGACGGTGGTGTCTGGGCTCGCCATCGGCATCGACGGCGCGGCTCACGGTGCGGCGGTCGCCGCCAGGGTGCCGACGGTGGCGGTCATCGGAGGCGGGCACGGACACCTCTTTCCGAGGGCCCACGAGCGTCTCGCGGAGGAGATCGTCGCGACCGGCGGTGCGGTCGTGGCGGAATTGTTCCCGGATGAGGAGCCGACGCGGGGAACGTTCCCGCGGCGCAATCGGCTCATCAGCGGGCTGTCGGACGCGACGATCGTCATCGAGGCGCCGACGCGGAGCGGGGCGCTCATCACGGCGCGCTGGGCGCTCGAGCAGGGCCGCGACTGTTACCTCGTTCCGGGGCCCATCGACACACCCGCGTCGGCCGGCTGCCTGGCATTCCTGCGCGAGCACGCCGGACTCGCCCGTCTCGTCGCGACGGTCCCGGATCTGATCGACGACCTCGGCTTCGTCGAGGCCGGTCCCGGGTCGTCCTCGGCCGGTCGCCTGGTCGAACTCGGGCCCGTCGAGCGACGGCTCGTCGTCGCCATCAGCGGCGGGGCGACGACGACGGACGAACTCGCGGCGGCCCTCCGCGAGCCCATCGCCACGATCCTGAGTGGGCTCACGCTCCTGGAGATGCGCGGGCTCGTGAATGAGACGTACGGACGCTACCGACTCGACGGACGCCTGGCGGGCGCGGGTCTCGCCTGATGAGGGCAGGCTCGTGCCTGGGGTGGATCGTGCTCTGGACCGGTCGCGACCCTCGGTGGTTGCCGCCACCGGAGACCCGGTGGTAGGGTAGGCGGCGGTCGGCGACCGCGAGGCCGCCGTTCGGGAGCCTCGCCGGGACGTCGCCCGGGAACCTCGCCGGGACGCCGGCGCCTCCTCGCCACGCGCCAGGAGACCAACTATTGCGGAAGCTCGCCGCGGCCGTCCTGGCCGTTCCCGTTCTCCTCGCCGTCTACCGGCCGCTGGTCTCGGCCATGCTCGCCGGACGGCGGTGGGTCGCGGTCCCGATCGTCGCGGTCATGGCGGTCGTCGCGCTCACCATCGTCGCCGTCAGCGGTCCGGCTGCCGCGCCGACCGCCGCGAGGCCGCCCGCGTCCAACCCCCCGGTCACTGCGGCCGCGTTCGGTCCCGCCGCCCGCGCGGACCTCGCCGTGACCGCAGGGGTGACGATCACCTTCAGTCGCCCGATGGATCCCGCATCCGTGGCGCGCTCCCTTAGCGTGGCCCCGTCCGCCCCGGTCGCCCTGAGCTGGGATGCGACGGAAACGACCCTCACTGTTTCCCCGCAGGGTCGATGGGATCCGTCCACCTACTACACGGTCACGATCGGCCAGGCGGCGACGGATGCCGCCGGCCACCCGCTCGGCGCCGTGAGCCGGGCGGTCTTCGTCACACGAGCCGCGACGACCGCCACGATCGCCGCCACGGTATCGCGCGGGGCGGTGGTCGACGCACGCACCGGATTCTCGGTCGCCTTCGATCGACCCGTCGATGCGAGCGCCGTCGCCACAGCGTTCCGGATCGAACCCCCAGCGGCTGGCACGTTCGCCGCAGCGGATGGTTCGACGGTGGTGTTCCAGCCGACGGCGCCGCTCGCCGCAGGAGCCCGCTACACCGTCTCGCTCGCCGGATCGCTCGTCGATCTCGGGGGCGATGTCGTGACACTGCCGGACTCGCTCGTGGTGCAGACCGCCGCCGCACCGTCTGTGGTCCGGTTCCGGCCGCTTGACGGGTCGATCCGGGTGGCCCGCGACGCGACGCTCTCGGTTCGGTTCAGCGCGGCGATGGACCGCTCGTCGACGGTCGCCGCCTTCCGTGCGACGGCGAACGGCCATGCCATCACTGGCAGGACGAGCTGGGCGGAGGGCGGCACCGTGCTCGTCCTCACGCCCTCGGCGCTCCTGCCGGGCGGTGCGACGATCCGGATGACGGTCGGCGCCGCAGCGCGTTCCGCGACGGGCTCCACCCTCGTCTCCGCGGCCACGGCGACGGCTCGCATCGTTGCCGCATCGACCGCGCTCGCGAGCACGAAGCCGCCGCAGGGGGCGACGAAACCCGCGACGAACCCCGCCGCGTCCGCGACGCCGAAACCGGTCGCGACGGCTTCCGGCGGTTCGGCCGGCAGCGCGACCTGGTACGCCGTCGAGGTGTACTACCTCAGGCTCATGAACTGCACCCGGACCGGTGGCTGGGTCACATCGTCGGGCGCGTGCAGCAGCCCCGGCGGGTTGGCGACGAAACCGATCGTCCTCGACGCCGGACTCTCCGCCAAGGTGTCGCGACCGTACGCGAAGCTCCTCGCCACGACCGGCGCGTGCGACCACTTCATCAACGGGACGCCCACCGACAGGCTCCATCGCGCCGGCTACAGCGGCTGGGCGGCCGAGAACATCGGTTGCCGATCCGCGGCGACGCCGTATGCGTCGATGATCTTCACCCAGATCTTCTTCCAGGACGAGAAGCCCTGCGGCGGATACTGCCATTACGCGAACCTGATGAATCCGGCGTACGCTCGGTGCGGTATCGGCGTCTGGATCGACCACGGCCGGATCCGGCTCGTCGTCGACTTCTACCACTCATGATCGTGCCGCCTCCGCGGTGCGATCCGGATCGAGGTGCCTCGTGATCCGCGATGCAGTCGTCCACCTCAACAACGAGCAGCCGCTCCTCGCGGACCTGTACGAGATGCCGGACACGAAGGACGTCGCGCTCGCGTGCACGAACCTCCGGACCCTCGACGGCAAGCGCCCCATCTTCGTCAACGAATCGGCGGCGCGCTTCCTGTTCCCACTCCAGTTCATCCGCTTCATCGAGATCCCGCTGCGCCGCCGGGCGACGGATCCCGCCCCCGACGAGATGCTCGCGCTGCCCGCTCCGGAGCCTGCCGGGGCGCCTGACGAGCGGGCCGTGGAGTCCGATCTCGAGATCGACGAGGACTTCCTCAAGCGCATCCGCGACATCTGATCGACCCCGCCGGCCGAGGTCGGGTGAGCGGGCGTGCAGTGACCCGGTGCTAGACTCCCCGGCGATGCCACACAACCTCGTGATCGTCGAGTCGCCGGCGAAGGCGAAGACGATCGAACGCTATCTCGGTCCGGACTACACCGTCCTTGCCTCCTACGGCCACGTCCGCGACCTCCCGGAAAAACTCGGTCGGAACGAGCTCGGCGTCGACGTCGAGCATGATTTCGCTCCCGTCTACGAGGTCGTCGCGGACCGCCGCAAGCAGGTGAGCGCGATCGAGAAGGCGGCCCGGAAAGCGGACCTCGTCTACCTCGCCACCGACCTCGACCGGGAGGGAGAGGCGATCGCCTGGCATGTCGCTCAGGCGATCGGGCTCGACGCCGCCCGTACGCGGCGGGTGACCTTCAGCGAGATCACCGAGCCGGCCATCCGCGCGGCGTTCGCCCATCCACGGGAGATCGACACCCACCTCGTCGACGCCCAGCAGGCGCGCCGGGTGGTCGATCGGCTCGTCGGCTATCGGCTCAGCCCGCTCCTCTGGAAGAAGGTCCGGACCGGGCTGTCCGCCGGCCGGGTGCAGTCGGTCGCCGTGCGCATCGTGGTCGACCGCGAGCGTGAGATCCGCGCCTTCGTCGCGCGCGAGTACTGGACCCTCGAGGCGGCGCTCGTCGCTCCGGACGGCGCGCCGTTCAGCGCGGACGTCGTCCGCATCGACGGCGCCAAGCCGGAGATCGCTGACGAGGCGACCGCGACCTTCCACCGCGACGCGCTCCTCGGCACGAAGCCTACGGTCTCCTCGGTCGCGCTCAAGTCGTCGAGCCGCAACCCCGCCCCGCCGTTCACGACGTCGACGCTCCAGCAGGAGGCGAGCCGCAAGCTCGGATTCAGCCCGAAACGGACGATGTCGGTCGCCCAGCGACTGTACGAGGGGATCGCCACTCCGGACGGCCAGGTCGGTCTCATCACCTACATGCGGACCGATTCCGTGGCGCTGTCCGGCCAGGCGATCGGCGACGCGCGCGCCGCGATCCAGGCTCGCTTCGGGGCCCGGTACGCGATGGCCAAGGGACGGCAGTACAAGACGAAGGCGCGCGGCGCCCAGGAGGCGCACGAGGCGATCCGGCCCACCTCGTTCTCGCGCGACCCGGAATCGATGGCGCGGAGCCTCCCTCGCGACGAGGGCCGCCTGTACCGGCTCATCTGGCAGCGGGCGCTGGCGAGCCAGATGGCGGCCAAGGAGCTCGAGACGACGACGGTCGATCTGACCGGAGGCGTCTACGCCCTGCGCGCGTCCGCCACGAGGACCGTCTTCGATGGCTTCGCCGCGGTCTACACGGAAGGCCAGGACGACGCGCCGGACGAGGTCGAGCGGAGTCTTCCCGCGCTGCGAGAGGGCGACGTCGTGTCCGTCGACTCGATCGCAACGACGCAGCACTTCACCGAGCCGCCGCCGCGATACACCGAGGCGACCCTCATCAAGGCGCTCGAGGAGCACGGTGTCGGCCGGCCATCCACGTACGCGGCCACGATCTCGACGATCCTCGATCGCGGATACGTCCGCGTCCGCGAGCGGCGACTGCACCCAGAGCCGGTGGGCGAGATCGTCACCGACCTGCTCGTCGGGCACTTCGAGGACCTGGTCGACCTCGAGTTCACCGCCCGGATGGAGGCGGATCTCGACGACGTCGCCAACGGCACCCGGGCCTGGGTCCCGGTCGTTCGCGCCTTCTACGAGCCGTTCGGCGCGCTCGTCGATCGCAAGTCCACGGAGATCCCGGCGGGCGAATACCGCACCCTGCCGACCAACGAAGTCTGCTCGGCCGGTCACCCGATGGTGATCCGACTCGGCCGCAACGGCGCGTTCCTCGGCTGCTCACTCTACCCGGAGCACAAGGAGACCCGGCCATTGCCGGGCGACGAGGCGGGGGATGCCGATCAGGCGAGCGGAGCGGCCGCGGAGCTGTCCGGCGTCGGCGACCCATGTCCCGAATGCGGCGAGGAACACGGCGGGACACTGGCCGCGAAACGGGGGCGATTCGGGGCGTTCGTCGGCTGCGACCGCTATCCGGATTGCCGCTACATCCACAAGACCGGCCCGCCGCCGCCGGCGCCACTCGGTTTCGAGGTCGCCTGCCCGACCTGCGGGACGGGTCACCTCGTGACCCGCCGGGCGCGCCGCAGCGGAACGCTCTTCTGGGGTTGCTCGCGCTATCCGAAATGCGAGTTCACGACCTCGCGGGAGCCGCTCGGAGCCGTCCACGATGCGGATGGCGGCCCGCTCGCCCGGGACGGTGAGTCCGGCGTCGTCTGTCTCGCCTGCGGTTCGGCGATCGTCGGGAGCGCCGCGGACGTCGTGAAGGGTGCACGGCTGGCGGGTGGTCCGGCGAACCCGGCCGCCCTTGCCCGGCCGGCCCGCCGCGCGCGGCCGAGTGGCGAGGGCCGGGCCGGTCGCGGGAGCCGTGGCGGATCGGCGACGGCGTCGGCGCGCCGGCCCGTGCGTCGAACGGTCCGCCGAGCCGAGCCCGCTGCCGACGCGTGACGGGCAGCGTGACGGACGAGCCGGGTCCGGACGAGGTCCTCGAGCGCTTCCTCCGCTCTCTCGACGCCCGTGACGCTTCGCCGCACACGCGGCGCGCTTATCGCACCGCCGTCGGTACGTATCTCGCGCGGCTCGACACCGACGGCGTCGATTGGCGGCATCCCACGCGGTCGGTCCTGCGCGCCTACCTGGCGGATCTCACGGACGGCCGGGCACGGTCGTCGGTCGCCCAGCGCCTCGCCGCGATCCGCTCGTTCTATCGCTGGTCGACGCGAGCGGGCCTGACAGCCGGCGATCCGTGGGCCGCCCTCCGCACGCCACAGCTTCCGCGCCGGCTGCCACGGGTGCTGGAGATCGAGCAGGTCGAGCGGCTGCTCGACGCCATCGTCGAAGGCCGCGGAGGGCGATCGAACGAGGTCCACGAGGCGCTCGAGCTGCGCGATCGTGCCCTCGTCGAGACAGCCTACGCCGCCGGCCTCAGGATCGGCGAGCTCGCCTCCGCCACGGTGGCCGACCTCGATCTCCGACGAGGCGAGATCCGGATCCTCGGCAAGGGCCGCAAGGAGCGTGTCGGCCTCCTCGGCCGGCCCGCGCGGGAGGCGCTCGCTGCGTACCTGGAGGCGGGTCGACCGACCCTTGCCGGGCGTACCGGTACCACCCGCGACCCGGCGGAGATCTTCCTCAACCAGGGCGGCGGGCCGCTCGGGGTGCGCGGCCTGCGCTATCGCCTCGAACGTCTCCGGGTGCGGGCCGGACTACCGAACGGCGTCTCCCCGCATACCCTGCGCCACAGCTTCGCGACGCATCTCCTCGACGGCGGGGCCGACCTGCGGATCGTCCAGGAGCTCCTCGGCCATGCCAGCCTCGCGACGACGCAGATCTACACCCACGTCTCGCCGACGCGGCTCCGAGCGGCGTACGAGGCGAGTCACCCGAGAGCGAGGATCGATCCCGCCGCGGCGCCCGGCTCCACGCGGTGACCGGCGGGAGTGGTCGAACGCTCGCGCGGGCCGGCCTCATCGTCACCGCGGCGTATCTCGCCTCGCGCGGCCTGGGCTGGGTCCGCCTCGCCGTCATCGGTACGACGTTCGGGGCTGGTGCCGACCTCGACAGCTTCTTCGCGGCGTTCCGGATCCCGGACTTCATCTTCCAGCTTGTCGCAGCCGGCGCCCTGAGCTCGGCGCTCATCCCGATCCTCGCCAGCCTCACTGCATCCGAGGAGGACGAGCGAGCGTGGCGGGTCGCATCGACCGTCACGAACCTCATGGTCGGCACGCTTGCGATCCTCGCCGCGCTCGTCTGGCTGGCGGCGCCGCTGCTCGTCCCGATCATCGCGCCCGGATTCGATCCCGTCCGCAGCGAGCGGACGATCGAGTTGACCCGGATCCTCGTCCTGAGTCCGCTCCTCCTCGCCCTGGCCGCCCTGGCGACGAGCGTCCTCAACGCGCGCGGCCGGTTCGCAGTGGCGGCCTTCGCCCCGCTCGCCTACAACGGCGCGATCATCCTTGCGGCCGTCTTCCTCACGCCGATGCTCGGCGTCGCCGCGCTCGCGGTCGGGGTGGTCGTCGGCGCCGCGCTGAATTTCCTCGTCCAGGTCGTGCCGCTCAACGCGGTGGGTTTCCGCTGGCGACCGCGGATCGACCTCGACGACCGTGAGGCGCGACAGGCCCTGATCCTCCTCGCCCCACGGGCCCTCGGGCTCGCGGCGAGCCAGCTCACGTTCATCGTCGCGACCAGCCTCGCCTCAGGGCTGCCCGTGGGTTCGCTCGCCGCGTTCTCGATCGCCTTCAGTGTCTTCCAGATCCCCTATGGAGTGATCGGCGTGCCGATCGGGATCGTCGCCCTGCCGACGCTGGCGACCGAGCTCGCCCGGGGCGACGTGCGCCGGTTCGGCGATCTCGTCACGCGAGCGTCGCGGCTGGTGATCTTCGTCATGCTCCCGCTCGCCGCGCTCGGGATGGTCATGCGGGTGCAGGTCCTCGAGCTGTTGTTCGACTACGGCAAGTTCACGGACCAGGCGATCGCGCGGACCGCGACGTCGCTCCTCATCCTGCTGCTCGCCCTGCCGACCGAGTCGCTCATCGGGATCGTCGCCCGAGCCTTCTACGCGATGCGTGACACGAGGACGCCGGTCGTCGCGGCCGTCGTTGCCGTGGTCATCAATACGGTGTTCGCCGTCGCCACGGTCGGTCCGCTCGGGATCGAGGGGATCGCCCTCGGGATCGTCCTCGGCTCGCTTGCCGAGGCGGGCTTCCTGCTCATCGTCCTCGCTCGCCGGACGACCGAGTTCTCGCTCCTGCCGATCGTCCGCCTCTCCATCCCGGCTGCTGTGGGCGCCGCGGCGGCGGCGGGTGTCGGGATCGCGGTCCTCGACGCGTTCGCCGCGGTCGCGGGTCGGGAAACGTCGAAGGTCGCGGTCCTCGTGGTGCTCGTCGTCGCCACCGCCCTGGGAGGAATGGCGTACATCGCGCTCAGTCGACTCTTCCGGATCCCCGAATTGGGATCGCTCGGCGGCCTTATCCGATCTGCGATCCGCACGCCAGAGTCGGTCGCGTGAGCGATCTCGGCGCATCCGACGCTGCCGCCTGGGACGCGTTCGTCGCCGGGCTGCCGCTTGCGACGTATCTGCAGCTGAGCGCCTGGGCGCGGGTGAAGGCGGCCAACGGCTGGCGCGCTCAGCGGGTCATCAGCGGGCCGGGTGCCACGGCGTCGGACGCGAGCGCGACGGCGCTCGTCGGGGCGCAGGTCCTGCTGCGGCGCCCCCGCGGCGTGCCGTGGGCGTTCGGGTATGCACCGCGCGGTCCGCTCGCCGCCCGCCTCGGCGGCGCGTCCCTCGCCGTGTGGACCGACACGCTCCGCCGCGAACGCTGGCCGGACCGGGTGAGCCACGTCCGGATCGATCCGGAGATCGAATCGGGTGGACCGCTCGACATCGACGGCGGCTTCCGCGAGGCGCTCCGGGCGACGGGCTGGCGTGCCGCGCCGGAGGTCCAGCCGCACGTCACCCGGATCGTCGACCTGCGGCCGGACGAGGCGGCGCTCTGGTCGGACCTCCGCGCAAAGTGGCGCCAGTACGTCCGTCAGGCGGAGCGCGCCGGCGTGCGGGTCGTCGATGGGGACGCTTCGCGGCTCGACGAATTCCACGCGGTGATGCGCGAGACCGCGCAAAGGGCGGGGACGCGCATCCGGGCGCGCTCGGCGTACGCCGACGTGTGGCACGCGTTCGCTCCGATCGGTGGGGCGCGACTGCTGTTTGCCGACGCGCCGGACGGATCGGCCCGCGCGGTGCTCTTCCTGCTGCGGGTCGGGGACCGGGTCGTCGAGCCCTACGGCGGGATGACCGCGGCCGGTGGCGCGGACCGCGCGAATTATCTCGTCAAGTGGGAGGCGATCCGGTCGAGCCGGGCGGCCGGTGCGACGTCGTACGACATGTGGGGGCTCGTCCATCCGGGGATCCGCCAGTTCAAGGCGGGCTTCGGCGGACGCGAGATCGAGCTCATCGGCGCGTTCGACCTGCCGCTCGATCGGTTGGGCTGGGCGACCTATCGCCTTGCCGAGCGGGTCCGCGATCGGCGCGCGCGGCCACCCGGATGAGCGCACCGGTCCGCGACGCGACGTCGGCGGAGCTGCTCGACTGGGATGCCCGGACAGTCGACGCGCCCGGCGGCAACGTGTACCAGTCGCTCGCCTGGGCGCGGCAGCGGGAGCGCCTGGGCTGGAGACCTCACTACTTCGTGTTCGCCGACGGCGGGCGCCTCCTGGCCATCGAGCGGCCGTGGCCGTGGATCGGTGGCGCCGGTGCCTATGTCCCGCGCGGACCGGTCGTCGGCGACGGATCGGTGCGGGCCGCCGCGGACCGCCTCGCCGCCGCCGCGACGTACCTCGCCGACCGCGGGGTCGATGTCGTCGCGAGCGACGCCGAGATCGAGGCGTCGACCGGCTATGGCGGATTCATCGAGGCGCGGGGGTTCCGGCCCATCGAGGAGGTCCAGCCGTCGCGCCACCGCGTCGCCCTGCGCTTGCCGGCTGGGACGACCGAGGAGGCAGCCTTCATGGCCACGGCGGCATCCGTCCGGCAGCGCGTGCGTCACGCCGAACGGGCGGGTCTGCGGGTTGTCCGCTGGGACGCGCGGAGCGGCGGCGGCGAGGACGCGACGGTGGGAGCCGGGTTCGAGGCGCCAGCGGCGGCTGCCCTCGGCGACCCGAGTCGCATCGCGTTCGATCGGTTCTACGACCTGCTCGTCGCGACCGCGCACCGACGACATTTCGGGCTCGCGGCCCGCGGCCCCTTCGTGGACTGGTCGACGAGTGCGCTCGGCGCCGGCCACGTCGTGCTGCTCGAGGTCCTCGACCCGGCAGGAACCCTGCTCGGCGCGGCGACGTTCTACCGGCACGGCGGCCGGTTGACCTACTCGCATTCGGGCGATCGGGCGGACCTCCGGCGCGAGCACCCGGGCGTCATCCACCTTCTCCTCTGGCGCGCCATCCAGCTCGCCATCCGCGACGGCATGGTCGAGGTCGACCTCGCCGGGGTGGACGTCGCCGGGCGGCGCCGCGAACCGCGGGAAGGGGAGGAGATGTACGGCCTGTACGCGTTCAAGCGCTCGTTCGGCGCCGAATGGGTGGAGCTCGTCGGGAACCACGAATGGGTCGCCCACCCGTGGCGCTACCTGCTCGGTCGTGTGAGCGGCAGACTCGCTGCGGCCGGCGGCAGCATCGCCGGGCGGATGGGCCGACGATGACGAACGACGCCAATGCCGACACCCATGCCGGGATCCTGCGCGCTGCGTCGGGCGACGAGCTCGCGGCGGCGCTCGCGGCGGCCGAGCCGCGGGAGGCCCGGCCGCTCGGTCCGCTCATCGAGCGGCTGGCGGCCCTCGGGTCACTCGGCCTCCGTGGTGTCCGATCCGGCGGCCGGCCGATCGGGACGGCGGCCCTTGCGGCCACCTTCGTGGCGGGAATCGCCTACGATTCACGGC
>Ga0307372_10012902_pt1 | contig 10874 bp, 10 predicted proteins | sample OX1MG_FD_202533 | JGI IMG/M metagenome (GOLD analysis project Ga0307372, IMG submission 202533) | Soil microbial communities from Risofladan, Vaasa, Finland - OX-1 | ecosystem: Environmental > Terrestrial > Soil > Coastal area > Acid sulfate soil | place: Finland: Risofladan, Vaasa | collected...
GCCGTTCGCGGACCTGAACGGCATCACTGCGTGGATGTGTTATTCGAATTTCCTCAACAAGCTGGATCTGGCGCGCATCCAGGACGATTACGCCGCGATTCTCTGATTGTCATTGTTCTAACTACCCTCCCCTTCGCGGGAGACGACTGTATGGATGCAGGAGGTAGGGCAACGCAGGGAGCGGTTGCCGGGGGTTGGGGTGAGGAGGGAGCGGTCAATGCGAACCCCGGCTGCATGGATTCAATGTGGGCTTCTGCACCCATACGGCAAGTGCTACCTTTGATGCGTGCAACGAAAGTCACCAAAGAAACACGTCCCGGCCACCGCCGTTGCGCTGCCTCGCGTTCGCCCCTCGCAGCGGAGTCTCACCGACAGGCTTTCCTGCCGCATCATCCCACCTCGCAGGAAAGCCTAATGTGTACCTACCTGTGCCGCGCGCTTGAAACAGTGCTTCTCGCCCCCGGCCTGCGGGCAGAGCATGGACTTCCTGTCCACACCCTTCCACGTCGCGGACCGCTGCCCCAGGCGGTGGGTCACCATTGCACTGACCCAAACAACCGACGCGGATTTCCAACATGCGCAACGGCCAAACGCGGCCAGCGTGAGTCAGCCACCATTGAAAGAGCGGGTCAATCTGAGACGGAATTCAACAATTCAATCCGATCCTCCGTATTAGGATCCGTAAACGAAATAGTATGCTATTTGCGTATGCAAAATATCTCAACAATCCGTTGACATTTAAGATTGGCTGAATTCAGAGTCACATTATGAATTAATCACCAACTTTTGATGTGCTTTTTTAGTAAGGATATCACGCATGAAAGCTGATGACGACGTGCTAGCGCAACGGCAGACCCTCATGCGGGAAGCGCTTGCCGCACACCGGCAGGGTGATTTCAATGTCGCTGAAGCTCGCTACCGCCAAATACTGAAACAATTCCCAGCGCATGCCGATGCAATGCACTATCTTGGCCTGCTGTCCCATCAGATCGGAGATGATGAAGCGGCACTCAGGCTATTGCGGCACGCCATTGAACTAAACCCCAAGAGCTATTTGTATCGCCATAACCTGGGTGGTGTATTCCACGCACTTCGCAGGTATGCCGAGGCCGAACGTTGTTACCAGGAGACACTCGCACTAAAACCCGAACATACGGACGCTATTATTGGGCTCGCACTGGCACGCATGGCGCAAAACCACTTTGGGGAGGCTCTCGCGAGCTATGAGCACGCATTGGCGATAGCACCGCGTAACTTTGAAGCTTGGATCGGCCGTGGCACCGCGCTGATTGAGCTGACACATCGTACCGAGGCGCTCACATGTTATCGAGAAGCGAGGACCCTCGTCACGCAGGATGCTGACAAACTGCAACGTGTGGGATTGGCCTTCCTCAACATTGATGCCGCTGAAGAGGCGCGTAACTGTTTTGAAAGTGCGATTGCAATCCGGCCGAATTATGTGGAGGCGCATAATAATTTGGGTGTCGCTTTGGGTGAGCTGGGTAATTTGAAAGGCGCAACAGACTGTTTTCGCGAAGCCTTGCGCATCAAGCCGGATCACGCCAGTGCGTGGCACAATCTCGTTGGCATCGTACGTTTCAGTTCCGAGGATCCACTCTGGACGCCTCTCATGTCACTGTCAGATGGAATACAGTCACGGCCAGCAGCGGATGCCATCCTTCTGCACTTTGCATTGGGCAAGGTCTGGGATGGTGTCGGTGAATATGATCGCGCCTTCCGGCATTTTCTTGATGGCAACCGCTTGCAGCGCTACGCTTTGGACTACAACGAAGAACGCCAAACAACCTATTATCACAATTATATCCACTATTTCGATTCTGCATTTATGGCTTTGGATGCCAACGGAGGGTGTGACGATGGGTCGCCGATATTCATCATCGGCATGCCACGATCGGGTACTACCCTGGTGGAGCAAATATTGGCGAGCCATCCTCTGGTGCATGGTGCAGGCGAGCAACATCTGCTGCGCCAGTGCCTAGACATGGAGCTGGGACCGCCGGCCGGCGACGACGAGCTGCCGCGGCGGCTAAGGCTCATGGATAACAAAAGTCTTAAACATGCCGGCGAACGCTACCTGACCGCAATGAAGGAACTTGCGCCAGCGGCTGTACGCATCACGGATAAGTTACCAGGGAATATGGTGCTGGTTGGTCTAATTCATCTGGTATTCCCTCGTGCACGCATTATTCACTGCCTGCGCGAGCCTTTGGATATTTGCATCTCCTGTTTTTCACAACACTTCACTACCGGGTACCATTTCAGCTATGAACTTGGCGAGCTGGGTCGGTTCTACCGGTTGTATGACGAGCTGATGAATCATTGGCGCGCGGTACTGCCGGCGGGAAGTATGTTGGAAGTACACTACGAAGATGTGGTTGTAGATATGGAGGGACAAGCGCGAAAACTGCTGGCATTTTGCGGCTTGCCGTGGGATGAATCCTGCTTGCGGTTCTATGCGTCTTCTCGGCTGGTTAAGACCGCGAGTTTAGCTCAGGTCCGTCAGCCGATCTATGGAAGTTCGATTGGACGTTGGAAACATTACGAACAATACCTAGGTCCACTCATACAGTCTCTGACTGGAAAAGAAAACAGGAATTAAGATGATGGTTGGTTGGGTATTCTCGTGATCAAGGCATTCACAAAAATCGAAAGTATGTGTGAAGAAAGAGAATAGCATTTGTGATGCGGAGGTTCAGGATTCGTTCGTTACATCCATTTCATTAACATTCACTGGTTTGAATATCCAAACCGGTGATGTAAAGATTCTTGTCAAAACGGCATGAGAATCAAGACTTGGCTGCCACTGGTGAATTGATTGCCAGCGCCGTACGCAGCGGACCAAGAAATGGTGCGTAGTTTTCCCAGCGGTTTATCGAGGATTTATAGATGGGCTTGCGGACTTGCATGCTGCTTGCGGTCGCGATCGGACGGTTTAAGGTGTAGAAATCGAGGCATGCCTGTTCAAACTCTAAATTACAGAGTTCCAATAAATCCCTGATACCATCCTCAGGGTTTTCTACAAAGGATTCATACTCTATTTCCAGCACGCGGCCAGGTAATACCGTGCGCCAATGCTCCATTATTCGTTCATGGAGTTTATAAAAATGGCCTAACTCAGTCAGATTGTAGGAATATAAAAGATTTTTATCGGTGAAAAGATACTGATAGCAACTAAAACAGGTTGCCATGGGATGGCGCCGGCAATAGATAATCGTTGCTTTGGGAAAAAGCAGATAAATAGGTCCTATCGCAAGGAAATTCATCGGCAATTTATCGGTAAATCGCATCTGCCTATGCCATAAATGCGCCGTCAACTCTGCATAGCGCCCGGCCGTCTGGGTCAGGTCCTGGGTAACAGTGTTATCGTCACCTGGAGCAAGGTCACCGCGACTGCCCCAAACATCTCCCATATCGGCGACCAGCTTTATGAGGTACGGCAATTCACCTCCGCCCCGAACCCGCGAGTGCGAGGCCAAGATTTGTTCTAACAGGGTCGTCCCTGAGCGCGGCATGCCGACAATGAAAATGGGCGCGAGTTGCGAAGTGCTCTTGCCTGCAAAGCGCGTGAGAAAGTCCGGGCTATAAAGTCTCATGATTCCATCAACCATCAATTCTTGCGCCGCGGCGGAATACTCGATGGTTGTTCTCTTTAGTTGGTTGGCTTCCTCGAGATACCCGAAAGCTGTACGGTAGTCGCCCAAGTCATCATGGATTCTGGCCAGTGCGAAACCGGCGTCAATACGCGTTCCTACCGTTGCATTCGATCCCGGGGTGAGTTGGGCTTTTATGATTTCAAGCTCCGGGTCATCAACAGTAAATTTCTTGAGCTGTGCTAACTGGAAATAAAGTTCGGAAGCAGGATTGCCCTGCAATGCCTTGCGAATCTCTGTCTCGGCTTCTTGGTAACGACCCAGCATCTTCAGCGTATTGCCGAGATTGTGATGAGCAGGCACGCTATCCGGTTGCCGCTGCAAGGCAAGTTCGAAAGGAACTAGCGCATCCGTCTGCCGTCCGGCTTGGGTCAGAATGGTGCCCAATGCCACGCAGGGTGAGGCATCCGCGGGGTGACGTCGAATGGCGAGCCGCAGAATATCGATGGCCAGATCCAGCTTCCACTGCGCCGTATAGGTCAACGCCAATTCGATAGAGTAGCCACTGATACTTGGATCCAAGCGGTGCGCGCGACGGAACGCTTCTTCAGCCTGGCGCAGATCACCCGCGGTAAACAGGGCCTGTCCGAGTCCGCACCAACTGGCTGCCGCGTTTCGTGTATCCGGTGCCCGCCTCAAAGCCTGCTTCATAAGCTCCGCGGCTTCCGGAAGCCTTTTTTGAGCGGTGGCAATGACACCGGCGAGATGCAGTGCGGCGTAGTCCTGCGGCATTAACCGCAATAATTCGTCGGAAGCGATGCGGGCCTGATGGAATTCGCTCGCATCATAATGAGCTAATGCCCTTTCAAGCAGGTTTTCTTGCGTGGTCTGCGTGACGGGGCCGCTGGTCCGCTGGTTCATAATCGCGAGTTATTGATCTTGATAGTTGATTATCCAACGTTTCATTACCGTGATGGCATCCTTAAATATTATGCCTAATATTTTGTCCATTTCACCGTATTCAATATCTACAATTGAGGTCAATCTATGCTGCATTCAGACGTTTATTCCAGAATGTAAAGAGAGTGTCAAGCTCGCGCTTGTATATATAACCAGACATGAAATTCTCGCCGTTGTTTATAACGACCTCATATCTACCCTTCTTCGGTCTTATCTCGCGTATAAATTCCAAGTTTACGATAATGGAACGATGAATGCGCTGAAATCTATCAGCCGGCAACTTAATTTCTAATTGTGAAATCCGTTCGCTGCTATGTATTGTCTCACCTGTGATCATGTGATAATTAGTACAATCTCTATCAGCCACAATATATCGAATCGCTGATGTGCTAAGAAGACTGATTCGTCGACCCTTCTTTATAGGTATCCGTTCCACCATGGGGTGAATTGGTCCTGTTGGATTACTAACCGATTTGTTTGCCGAGACAGTACGATTCTCTGCGCGTCTATCCCGTTCGATATACCGCCTCACTTTTGTTATGGCATCCAAAAGACGGCGCTTGTCGAGAGGTTTTACCAGATAATCGACGGCATTAAATTCAAATGCACGCAGCGCATATTTATCATACGTCGATGTGAAAATGATGTACGGCATTCTCATGCGTGTTGCGGATTTCAAGATATCAAATGCAGACATCTTGGGCAACTCGGTATCAAGAATTAAAACATCGGGTTCAAGTATATCGAGTATCTCGCTTGCGTTAATGCCATCTTCGCACTCAGCGACAATGTGTATTTCGTGCTCACCGTTCAAATAGGCACGGATGTTATTCTTCGAAAGAATATCATCGTCTGCTATCAGAACGCGGATCATTGTGTTCATCCTGAGAGACAGCGGCCCCGTTTCCGAGGCCGCTGTGTAGACCCAAGCATGTCCTTGTTATCGGTTTAGAACTTCACCCCCACGCGGGCGTAGAAGAACCGGCCCGGTGCCCGGTAGTACGTGGGCAGGAAGCTGTTGGCGAAGGCCGACATGGCGATAGGCGGCTGCTTATCAAACAGATTGCGGATACCGAAGGTGAAATCGGTATTCCACGAATCCAGGTGATAGGTCGCTGAAACGTCATGATAGGTGGTCGCGCCGATGTGGTTCAGGGGCGGGGTACCCGTCTCGAATGGGAAGGACCCCGTCAGCGGGCAGCGGCTCGCCGGGTTGATAACCGTCGTCGCGCTACAATCCTCAATCATGTGGCCGACATAGGTCACGTTCCACACCGCCGACCAATCGCCGTAGTTCCAGTTGAGGCCAAAGGTGGCGCGCTGTTTCGGGACGCCGGCAACAACGCCACCCGTTCCCGTCGTCCCGGGCCCGGCCGTAGTGGTTCCCGACTGTTCCTGGCTGCTGAGCGCGCCGAGGTTGTAGGGTATTGTGAGGACGTACTGCTTAACGAAAGTCCAGTCCAGGCTGGCCTTGAAGTCGCCGATGGCGGTGGAGGGGAACTTGTAGTCCGAAATCACATCCACGCCTTCGGTCTTGATGCCGCCGATATTCACGTTGGTATCGACGATATCGGTGATGGAACCGCTGGTAGCGTAGTTGCCTTGGGGACCTCCGCCACGCGTGATTAGCTTGCAGTAGTTCAGGTTACCGCCAATATAGCAGCCATTCATAATAGTTTGACCGCCAATCGCGGAGACCGCATTCAGCAAGTCTATCTTGTAATAATCCATGCTGAAGTCAAAGCCCGGCAGCCAATCAGGGCTGTATACGAACCCCACGGTCCGAGAGATAGAGCGCTCCGGTGTCATGTTCGGGTTACCACCGACGGTGGTCTTGATCTGCCCGTTCGGCTGGGTAGCCGCTGCGGGACAGAACCCCGGCATGGTAGCAGCAGCGTTGTGCACACAGGGATCGGAGAGGCTCGGGAAGTTGTCGCTGTTGCCCAGGAAGAACTCGCTGATGCTGGGAATGCGGAAGCCCTGGGACCAGGATCCGCGCAGCAACAGGCTATCGGTGGCCTGCCAGCGTAACGCCGCTCGGCCTGATGTATTGCTGGCCGAGTGTTGTACGCCGGTCCCCGGCAATCCCGGATTGCCGCCATTCCATTTGAACTGCGACCAGCGGTTGGCGATGTCCAGGCTCACGCTCTTCATAATCGCCTGAGGCTTGGATATACAGTATATTTGCAATATTAACTACTCTAAGATGTCTTCCAATCTTGACGAAAAGTCTGGCAGTTCCATTATGTGTCTCGTTGCCCATTAAACGATCCGTCATTGAGTCAAGCATAATAATTGATCTCCTCATAATCGACTCTGCCTGAGCTGTATGAGCAGCAATTCCCACAAATGCCGTCATACCATCCACAGACCATGGCGACTTCCTTAAGAAGGCTCCAAGAATTATTCTTATATGCTGTATGGAACACGTCCACGGTTTCTTGGTCTGAATTACCCTCGAACATGATTACCTAAAAGCTTTTGCAAATTCATTATTGAGGATGGGGATATAGGAAATAATAGAGTAATCTGTCCCTATTAAGAGTGAAATATTTCCTATTCATTTTTATTTTTGTCTGTGCCAATACTCGATAACTTAGATGAACGTAATCGAATTGCCACAATAGATCGTGCCTACGCGGTGGATACGGATCACCTTTTCGTCGATGCTGAATACCGACTAATCGCCTAAAAACTATGACTGGACTTCAAAAGTCCTAGGTTATGTGGCAGTTAACCACCACCGAGTTGCGACGCAAATACATACAAAAGTAGCTACAGTTACAATCAGATTACTTACGAGTCGCTTAAGCAGGCTGGTTTGAGCAGGCGTCTATCCAACTTCGACAAAAATAAAAAGTCAGGTCGCGGGAACCAATGCATTAAACGCCTGTCGAATTTTTCAATTCGCACCCGCCGTGCGGGTGGATATCGCAGAGTAAGGGGGCCTTGTGCGGGACCGCAATGGACTCGGCCCGCAACGGTGACGTCCACGACCAGGTCTTACCGGCGTTGCGGACCTGAACTGGCCAGGTTTCTCCAAGCGCCTTACGTCGTCGTGATATCCGATAGCGAACGATATGCCCTGGAAGCGCTCGCGCGCAGGGAACCCGCACGAGTGTGCCGGAATCATTTGCCTAGCCGCATTCTCCCCTTGACACTGTGTCCGCTGTAGTAAATACTTTGCCGCATGGTGAACAATCGTGCTCGGCATCTTGACCGCATTTTCTCAGCGCTGGGCGACCCGACCCGCCGGGCCATCCTGGCTCGTCTGGAGCGTAAGGATGGCCTTTCGGTGAGCGCTCTGGCCGAGCCCTTTGCGATCAAACTGCCCGCGGTGATGAAGCATCTCGACGTCCTCTCCGAGGCCGGATTGATACGCCGATCGAAGACTGGACGCACGGTGACAGTCGAGATTTCGCCTGATCCCTTGAGGGGAGCGATGGATTGGCTCCACCGCTACGAGCGCTTCTGGTCGGGCCGCCTGGATCGGCTCGCCGCGTACGCGGAGAAGAAGGAGCGCGAAACCCGGGGGAAGGGCGGATGACGGCGGCGACCCTGGTGCGTCGAATCGCCGCCCGGCGCGCCATCGTATTCGACGCCTTCGTGACTCCGGAGGGCCTCACCTCGTGGTGGGGACCGGAGGATATCCCCATCCTGTCGGCCACAGCAGACGTGCGTGTGGGCGGACATTTCAAAGTACGATTCAAGACCCTGGACGGCCTCGAGCATGAATGTACCGGACAATTCCTCGAAATTGTGACACCCGAGCGGATCGTCATGAGCTGGCGGTGGTCCGAGGGGGGTGAACCCGAGGAACAGGGCGCCGTCTCGCGTGTCGAATTGCACCTGCGCGCCATCGATACCGGCACCGAACTCACCCTCATCCATGCGGCGCTGCGCAACGAGACCTCCGCACACAGTCATGAATGGGGTTGGGATGGTGCGCTGAAAAAACTCATACGAAATTTTGCCGCAAACTAAGGAGACGGACGATGTATAAGACAATGCCTCTACTCATCCTGATTCTATCCTTGGCCGTGATTAGCCCGGCCCGGGCGGACGCCGGCAAGGACCCCTATCCTGCCATGGCACCGATCGGGCAGTACCAATATGCAAACCAGGCCGGCGAGATTGCCCTGGCGCGTAGCGCGGCACCCGCTTCGATCTCGGACAAGGCCGAGATCCTGGTGCTCGGTGCCCACGGCTATGAGACGGCTGTGCAGGGTAGCAATGGCTTCGTGTGTTTCGTGCAGAGATCCTGGGCGAACGACTTCGACGCCCCCGAATTCTGGAACCCCAAGATCCACATGCCGGAATGCTGGAATTCGGCTGCGGTGAGTTCGGTACTCCCAGACTATCTCAAGCGCACCCAATGGGTGCTCGCGGGAGTCTCCAAAAAGGAGATGCTGGCGCGGACGAAGGCGGCGTTGGCGGCCCATGAGATCGGCCCACCCGCTCCGCAGTCCATGGCTTACATGATGTCGAGGGAGCAGTACATAAAGGATCCCCCGACGGGCCATTGGTATCCCCATGTCATGTTCTTCGTGCCCGCTCCCGAGGCGGGGAAGTGGGGCGCCAATTTACCTGGCGCGCCGATTTTCTCGGCCACCAGCGATGTGGAGCCGATCACAACCTTCTTCGTGGTCGTGCCCAAATGGTCGGATGGAACCCTCGGTCCCTACACCCCGGCTACATCGACACCCGAAACCCATCACCACGGCTGAGCGGATCTGCGGCTAGGAAATCAAATGCCGACCGGGACGCCGGCTGGAGCGAGATCGAACTAGTTGATTCAGCCGCTGGTATTAGAGGCGGGCGCCGGAAGCCGGCGCCATGAATGGATCGCCTTATTAATTTCCTCGGCCCTGAGCGGCGGAGCCTGGATCGTTGCCGATTCCTACCGGAGTGCCCCATGGTTCAAACTCCCTTGAGTGAGATCGAAACCGGCCTCTCTAGAACATGTCCCGGAGGCTCCGTCGCAAGGTTGGCTTGTCCGACCTTTGCCCCTTGCGTCGCATAATGGAGGGAAACACGTGAAAGACCTTTCACAGTTGGGCCGTATTCTGTTCACCTTTGCCATCGGGGCGCTCGGAATTCAGGCTTTTATCTGTTCTGCCGTGATCTATGAACTTGAACCCGTGCCTTCTTGGCTACCAGATCAGGTGGTTTTAGCCAACCTGACCGGATTCTTTTTCGTGACGATCGGCGTTGGACTGACGATCAACAAACTCTCTCGCTTAGCGGCCATCTCGCTGGGTTTGATGCTACTGCTTTGGATATTGATTCTTCATGTGCCCCTGCTGGTGCCCCATCCCGCCTCGGACTTGTCCTTTGCGTTTGAAACGCTTGCCCTCTGTGGGGTGGCATGGACGTTGGCCGCAAACCCCTCGCCCGGTGCAAGTGTCATGAGCCGCTGGGAAGCCGCCGTTAACAGGCTAACCAGTCTCGGCCGATACGGATTTGGGATTTCGCTGCTCGCATTCTGCGTCGTCAATTTCATCTATCATGATTTTATAGCCGGCATGATACCGACCTGGATTCCGGCGCATCAGTTTTGGGCGTACTTCACCGGCATCGCCTCTTTAGCCGCCGGTGTCAGTATTCTCACAGGGATACAGGCTCGCCTGGCACTCACCTTGCTCGGAATCATGTATGGTTCCTGGGTGCTGGTCATCCACGTTCCCTACGTCGCCGCACATCCACATGAGAGGGGCATGTGGACTGATATGTTTATCACCCTGGCATTGTCGGGTGGAGCTTGGCTCATCGCTGGAAGTATGCCACCTGAGAGGGCTGTAAATCGAACCCTACGAAGTTGGATTGCACGTGTCATAACTCTACCGCGCAATCATGGTTGATATCACCTTGCGATAGATCGTGAGTTTTCGCTAAAAACCGACTGTGTTTATCTCGCATCTTCTTTTGCATTTGATCGTCGCATGTTGATCAGAGTACTACGGGTTATATGTGGAGGTACAAGAACATGTCTGTTATTTGTGAATTGAACAGTCGAAAGATACTGGCATGACTCTTCGTTTGCATGACTTTAGCCTGCCAGGCGATGGCCGACAAAGCGAATACCGGGACATTAAATATCCATATAGGCGTTCAATCAGCCCTCGCGGATCGCGGAGTAATCCTGAGGCGCATGCTCACGCTTGCGGTATATCGAACACACTTCGGCAATACCGTTCCGGCGGGTCAGTCAATCAATCCGCAAAACGAAACATGGGTTTTATACATCCCACCACAATACGATGGCACTAAAGCCTATGGAGTCTTGGTATGTATCTCACCAGG
>Ga0307372_10012903_pt1 | contig 10874 bp, 4 predicted proteins | sample OX1MG_FD_202533 | JGI IMG/M metagenome (GOLD analysis project Ga0307372, IMG submission 202533) | Soil microbial communities from Risofladan, Vaasa, Finland - OX-1 | ecosystem: Environmental > Terrestrial > Soil > Coastal area > Acid sulfate soil | place: Finland: Risofladan, Vaasa | collected...
AGGAGATCTACACCGCGGGCGGCGTGATGGTAGACCCCGCCATCGGCGAGGCCGGCGATCTGGACACCGCGCTTGTAGTGCTCCGCTTCCGCAACGGCGTCATCGGCACTATCGACAACAGCCGCAAAGCCGTCTACGGCTACGATCAGCGCGTGGAAGTCTTCGGCAGCAAGGGCAAGATCGCAACCGAAAATCTCTATCCGAATCAGGCAACAATCAGCAACTGCAATTCCGTTTCCACTGATCTGCCGCTGAACTTTTTCATGGAGCGCTATACCGAAAGCTTTGTCCTCGAATTGCAAGCCTTCATTCAAGCCGTGATCGAACAACGGCCCGCGCCGGTCAGCGGCATGGACGGCCGCATCCCCGTGGTCATGGCGCTGGCGGCGCGTAAATCCTTCGATGAACACCGCCCCGTGCGCCTCGAGGAGATATCGGCATAAGACCCTCCACAGCCCCCTCCGGCCGGTCACTTCCATAGCGTTACGAGGTTCGTCTCTTGCTCAGGGACGTACCCTCTTTTGCGATCTGATTATCTATCTAAATATTTCTTAAATGCGTCATCCCTGCTTGCCGATGCGGAAGGCTGAAACAATTCCGAAGCCCACAATTCATACGGGTTTTGGGGGAACAGCGGCCTTCTGGAACCTCGCTGGAGACTCGAATTGAAGGAGTTTGGGCAAGCGCGCTCACAGCGTACAAGAGCTCGCAAGAAATCGCGAGGGCGGCGTACCGTAGTTCACTCGAATGGGCCAGGAGAAAGCGTGCATGTACACCGTAAGTGAGCAGCCGAACGCAACCCCGATGCAACCGCGCTTCGGGTTTGGTCTTGAACATCTGAGGAATTTACTGTCTCACGAACCTGTACCTCCCGGCTTGACGCACCAAGATACGCACGCGAGATCCTCCTTCAACTACTTCCGCCCTAGCCACGATGCCGTTTTGCATCCATCTGCCTGCGGGGAGCAGAATCTCCGCTTCAGTTCCCTCGGGAATCTCCACCTGAACATGTTGCTCATCTGCTTCCACACGGATCGGGCCGCGTGGAGTGGGAACCGCACCCCGCATCCACTTGAGACCCGCAAGCTCAGGACGCACCCGCACTTTGCGGAAGCCCGGCTCCGTGGCCTTTACGCCCAACAACTCTTCCATAAGCCACGCGGCGGGTCTGCTCGACCAGCCATGCGCCAGGCTCACAAAGTAGCCGCTGGTCCCATCGGCCTGCAGGCCAAGATGCGGATTCTGCTTGGGCCAGCGCAGATCATAGGCCTCCCAGAAGCTGGTGGCTCCTTCAGCCAACATGCCGCCCCAGTACTCGCGCATCCAATCTAGGGCAGCGCGGCGATGGCCTATGCGCGCCATGGCGTCGAGAAGATAGCCGTTGAAATAGGGGGTGATGGTTTGTGTCTGCGTACCGCCGCTGACGATGCCTTGGAAGACCCGCGTCCAGATCGCAGCATCGTCCTGCGGCGTTGCGACTCCAGAGAGCACAGCCATGGCGTTGAGCTGCCAGCGGTCGCCAAAGACGCCGCTCGCAGAGAGAAACTGCTTACGCGCTTGCGCGGCGAGCGTTTCAGCGCGGAGGTTATATCGGCGCGCCGCGGCAACGTCGCCCATCTGATCCAGTAGCCATGCAGCTTCGCGATAGGCGCGTACAAATTCAAGTTCGGTCCCCTCGGCGGCCTCATCTGTATACGCATAGAGACCCGGAGACCAGTCGACAAAGAGCCAATGATGGCCAACGTTGAGGAAACGGCCGGAGGCATCGAACTCCTGGTCCATTTGCCTGAGGAGTTGCAAGAGCACAGCGTGCTCTTGTTCGATCACAGTCTTGCTACCGCTATAGCAATAGACGTCTGCAAGCGTCGTGATCCACAGAGCGGTGTAACCTGGGATTCCGTTCACATCGTGCCCGGCGGGCGGAATGAGATGCGTGAGAGTTGCGTTCAAGAGAAACTCGTCTCCGAAGACATCGCCGATGACCGGCCCGCTTGCATCCAGGTCGCCGGCCCACCAGCCACGGTCGCGCTTCGGCGCATCCCAAACGCCGTCCTGCATACACAGATGCGCGGTATAGGCAGCGGTCGTCCAAATGCGGTTGAGCAGAGGATCGGAGGACTCGAAGGACCCTTTGTATCGGACGGGATAGGCCATGCCTTCGAGGCGAATGGCGCGAAAGGCAGTTTGTGGCGCACCGTCCACAAAGCGCAGCCATGCGTAGCGAAAGCCGCTCTTCGGCCCACGCGCTCCGCCGCGCGGAGGGATACGCAGCAGGTTGGTTCCCAGATAGTTCTTGCCTGAGAGAGCTTCTGATTCGGACTCGCCGTAGCTGAGGAGAATCTGCACCTCGCAGTTGCAGGCCGACTGGACGAACAGCCGGCCGGCGACTTCGCGGCCAAAGTCAAGCAACAGGGCGGGAGCATTGCTGTCGTTGCTGGCGTTCGCCGGTAGGTCAACGGAGAATGGTTCGCGCGAGGAGGTGTTCGTTAATGCGTCTACGTGCTCAAGGCCGCCCGTTTGATGTGTGACCGCGGTGGCAAGCAGGCTGTAGGTACGGAGATACGGCGACATGCCCATGTAGCCGGGCCAGTCGTAGAGACCGGCATCGAGGTTCCACTGAAAGAACTCAGGCGAGCTCTCGATGGGACCGAGGGCCTGCACGCGCGGCCAGCTTCGATCATTGAACTGGGGTAACTGCCAGCCCTGCGGCGTTGCGGCTATGCTGCGCCAGCCCGGACCGCTCGCGGTCAACGCCCGCGCGTTGACTCCGGGAGCGGCAGGAACGATTTTGGCGACGAGCGCTTCGCCGAAGGCCAACTGCTGGATCACCGGCGAATCGCTGGCCGCCACAATGCCCCGGCCGCGCACCGCCTCGATGGCGAGGGAGTTGTGGCCAATCCGCAGTGCGGAATGCACATCAGCGCGGAAGACGTGGACCGCGAGCGGGGACTTCGGATCAGAGGCAGCGTCGAGAACCAGCTTGCCGTTCACATAGGCGTTCACGCTGCGCGGGCCGGCAATGTAGAGCGTGGCGACGGCAGGGATCTGGCTCAACTGAAATGCGCTGCGAAAAGCGTGAGGTTGAATCTTGCTCTCACGCTGCCGGTAGGAGAACTGCGCATGATCGGGACGCAACGCGGCCGCGTCTCCGGCGGTCCAGATGTACTGTTCGGGCAACGATAGATGAATGGGGCGATGCAGAGCTGCCGGATCGCGAGCCGGGTCCAGATGGCCGCGCGGAGGAATGGCTTGAGCTCGGAGCATTGCGGTGAGTCCCGCGCCCAGCAAAAGCATTGCTCTGAATTTCGCTACCACCGCCGCTTTATAACCTCCAGCTCCTGTCCGCACGAAGTTGCCGGATGCCGTTTGCCATCTCCCAGCCTATCCGGCTTGCCTTCCATTGGCCACCAGGACCGTGCCTACTCTGATGCCGTTCGCCGTTAAGGCTGTTCGTGCATCGTAGCGTCCGCATTTGTATTCCCGGCTTGTGACACGTTGGAATTCGTGAGAGTCATGCCCGGCGTGTTGCGTACCGGGCAGGACCGCAGGATGCTGAAGGAGATTGCCGCAAGAGGCTCAGAACGTGAATCGTCCGGAGAACTCCATCTGGCGCGGGTCGCCGGCGCCGATCACATCGCCGAACGAACTCGTTGGGCCGCTCCATACGCCCTGCACGATCGTGCTTGGATGGTTGAATACATTGAAGGCTTCCACGCGCAGCTTGAATCCGACGCGCTCAGTGACGGGGAAATTCTTGTCGAGGGCCACATTGAAAGCAACTTCCTTGGGGCCACGGACATCCCCCGGCGCTGCATCGCCGAACTGGCCCCACGCGGGCGACTGGAACGAATCGGCGCTCAGGTAGCTCTGATGGCCAAGGTTTACTTTTCCATCGCCGGGGTGAGACAGCTGGGCGATCTGGTTTGGACGGGTCGCCAGACCTGCATCGCTGACCGCAAGCTGTGGCGTTACCGTCAATCCGCTCTCCAGCACCGCCAGTCCCGCCGTGTCCCAGCCCGACAGTAACTCGCGTGCCAGCAGGCTGCTCGAATGGCTGAAGAAGGGCATCTCGTACACCCACGCGGACGTGAACACTTGGCGCCGGTCGAAATCGGGCAGGCCGTAATCGGCCATCATGTTGCGTGGGTTTTGGAAACTTGCCGCCTGATCGTATCCCACACCGGTTCCGTTCGCGCCGGGGTTGGCCGGCTGGACGTTGGTGAGGGCTTTGCTCCAGGTGTAGGCCATATTCAGCGTCAGGTCTTTCTGCCGCCACACCAATCCCGTTTGCAGTCCGTTGTAGTTGGCAATGCCGCCGTTGTTTGTGCCGCTGATGCCACCATAGCCGAGGTAGGGACTGTAATACAGCGACGAAACCGAACCATTATTCAGGCACGGGTCGTAGAGATACGCTTTTGCAGACGGCCCCGCGTACGATCCGCTGTTGGCCGGATTACTGGGGCTGGCCGCACAGGCTGTCGTACCCGGAGAGGTTCCGTTCAGTGGGAAGTTGTAGTTGTACCCTTCGGCCATCACGTGCTGCGAAACACTGCCGGCATAGGCGATCTGGGCAACCGCGTTGGGCAGCAACTGGCGCTCGAAGGCGAGGCTCCACGTCTTGGTTTCCGTCGGACGATAATCGGGCCCGATCACGGCGAGACTTGGAATGCCCGGCCCTCCCGCTGCGCCTCCGGCAGTCGGCTGGCTGAGCAGGCTGTTGGTGATGGTCGTGCTCTGAGTGTAGGGAGGGTTCGGAAGCAAGGAAGAGGTTTGCAGCATGGCGATCTGGGTATAGCCCACGCCAAAGCCCCCATGCACCGAGGTCTTGCCGTCGTTTCCGAGGCGATAGGCAAAGCCCACCCGCGGTCCGAAGTTCGCTTTGGTTGGCGTCTCGAATCCGCGCGGCGTGCCGTTTTTCCCCGCGAATACCAAGCCATTTTCCAGGTTGGCTACCGAGCCGGAGGTCGTCAGCGGCTGCTTTGACGAGTTTAGGGTTTCCTGTCCCCCAAGGTTGATCGCGGGCGCCTGCGAAGTTGAAAAGGTGCCAGCGTTGAAGTTCGTGACCTGGTTGGTGTCCTCCCACGTCGCGCCATAGTAGCTCCAGCGCACGCCCATGTTCAGCGTCAGGCGCGGATTCACCTTCCAGTCATCCTGGAAGTAGGTTTCCCACCACCGGTTGTGGAAGCGCCCCTGCGGCTGCTCGTTCGCCTGCTCATAAGTCGAGTCGAGGCCGAGCATGTAGTCGGCGGCGGAGTCTCCTGAGTTCGCGCCAGTGAAGAAGTAAAGGCCCATCGGGAAGGAATTGGCATTCACGTGCCGGATGGTGAACATGTACAGCAGGCCGGCCTGAATCAGATGGTTTCCCTTCATCCAGCTCACGTCGTCGGATACGATGCCTGTTCCGTCATGAATGAAGTTCGGCTGTGCGCCGACGCCCATCCATGCCCACGTTCCGCCGCCAAGCACGAGGATGTTTGGAATCCGGTTGTAAGGATCGGCATTCGCGTATGCCTGCGCAATTTTGGCTCCGCTTGGCATGGCGTAATTGGTAACACCGAGCAGCCACTTGTTGAAGGTTTCGCCGATTTCCGCCGTGTTGATCAGGTTAGGCCTGATGGTGGCGGTCCAGCGCAGCATTGCGTTCAGCCCGCGGCTGTAGACGGTCGAACCGGGGTTTGGAGCAGGATCGTTGAAGTTGCGCGAGGGGCGAAGGTTATTCACTTCTTCACTGGTCCACCGCCCCGTGATCTGGTTGTTATCCCCGATCGAATGATCGATTCGGTAGTTGTAATCGCTCTCGGTGTCTTGCTCGGTGCCGTTGTTGATGTAGTTGATGCTGCTGTTGGGATCGTTGGGAAGCGGCCAGTAGGCCTTCATCAACGCCACGGCGGTTGGGTCCATGCACTCGGGATTCAGTTGATCGTAGCGGCCCGATGAGTCCGGCATGATGCAGGTCGACGGATCGAGGCCCCGATATTTGCTCAACAGATTCGCGCTTGCCGGCGACAGCGACAGGCATGGAGCCAGTCCGCCCGGACAATTGGTTGTATTGGTCAGCGATGGGCTGGCGCTGTAGTCGCCGTTGCGCATGGCCTGTGGAAACATGTTCCGCGTGTGGATCGCCGCTGGATAATGATTGATGCGCCATTCACCGCCCGCGAAGAAATACGTCTTCTTCGTCCGGTCGCCGTTGTAAACGTGAGGAATCATGACCGGCCCGCCGAGCGTGTACCCGAAGATGTTGTAATGCAGGGCGGCGATCCCCTGCGTTGGCGGAGTCGTGTACGGCTTGGCAGTGCCAATGTTATTGTTCCGCACGTACTCATATGCTCCGCCATGGAAGACCCTTCCTCCGCTCTTGGTCTCGACCAGGACTTGTCCGGACCCGGCCATGCCGTACCGGGCGCTGTAGTTATCCTTCAGGATGCGAAACTCCTGGATGGAATCGATGGTCGGCAACACATTCACGTTGATCAGTGCGTTGGGATCCATGTCGAACAGGCCGTCGATTGAATATGTCGTCTTTTCGATCGACGTGCCGCCGACGATGATCTCCGTCTGGCCCATGTAGCCACCTTCGCCGTAATTCGGCAGCGCGTTAGCGCCGCTGGCCGCGCTTACGCCCGGCACAATCAGCGCCAGCGTCTGGAAATTGCGGCCGTTCAGCATCAGGTTGGCCACTTCCTTGGACGAAATCGTGCCGCCCAGTTCCGCGCTCTCAGTCTGCACTTGGACAGGATTCGCCTCAACGGTCACCGTCGCCGAAGCTGCTCCTACCGACAGCTTCAGGTCTTCGCCGCGGCGCACGCCGGGATCGAGGTGGATGTTTTGCACGACCACGGTCTTGAAGCCGTTCTTCTTGGCGGTAACGGCATAGTTTCCCGGCAGCAACGCCTCGACCGTGTAGTAACCGGAGTTGTTGGTCGTTTGCGTTTGTGTCACGCCGGTGGCCTGATTTGTGACCGTCACATTAACACCCGGAATCACCGCTCCCGTGGGGTCGGTGGCTGTTCCTGCAATTGCGCAACTGGTTGTGTTCTGTGCATGGGCCCAGGCGGCGAATGCCAACAGACATGCCGCGGCGCCCAATCGCAGAGACTTTCTCAATCCCTCCAGACTCATCCGAACCTCCTACCGCCCGCTTTCCGCTCCAGCGAGAATCGCCGGAGCTAGAAACGCAGGGAATGCGTTTGGGGGGGAAACTACGAAAACGTGAAATCGATGTCAACACGAATTCAGCTTTTTGGCGGACGGAATATGAGTCTCTCGATGTTTTCGGGTAGATTCGCCATTTGCTCTTTGAAATTTTCTCCATCTCAATCCGCAGTGCGGAACATTTTTGTAGAAACGCGGAGGAGTCGAACCTCTTCTTTCGCCGTCACGGAGGCCCCTCGGGTTTTCCCAGCAGGTTTCTTGCTGGACAAAGCGCATACCTCTGCCGCTAATAAGCATTAGTTTCCGCAACGATTGGATTGAGTTGCCAATTCCGCTATACGGAATGTAAACGCCGGCTCGTCAGGCTTGCTCTGAGGGAGCTTGATGTACAAGCCGTCTTCCCGCTGGCTGAAGGAAAGCAGGCTGCTGGAGCCAAGCAACTGCACGGCACAAACCGGGCCGTGGAGATAAGGCGTGCCACGCCAAAGCGTGTGGATGCGCAACGTATTGTTCGCGGGCCAGCCCAGCGCGATGGCGTAAAGCGCGCCGTTGTGCGTGGTGAAACGGATGTCGGCGGCAGTGTACTGCTGGCGGTCAGTGTTTTTCGCGGAGCTCGTAACCTTGGTTGGCCCCTCCCCATACAAGATCCATGGCCGCGAGCCATAGATGGCCTCTCCGTTGGTCTTGAGCCATGCGCCCATCTGCAGGAGAACAGCGCGAGCCTGCTCGGGAATAGTTCCATCGGCTTTGGGTCCGACATTGAGCAGGAGGTTGCCGTTCTTGCTCACCACGTCCACCAGTTCGTCGATGAGGGATTTGGCGTCGCGGTATTCGTCGTTCTGCACGTATCCCCAAGAATGAATGCTGACCGAGGTATCGGTTTCCCAGGGCAGCAGGCGCACCGCGTCCAGTTTGCCACGCTCGACGTCGAGCACGGCCGCGTTCGCTGGAAAGGCGTGCAACTTGTAGGTGAGCACCGCGCCCTGGCGCCGCCGCGCGGCCTGATTGTAGTAGTACGCGGCGAATCGCTTGAGATAGGGCTGAAAGGCGGGCTGGCCGATCCACCAGTCGAAGTAGAAGAAATCGGGATGATACTTGTCCACCAGCTCAGTGCTGCGCGCCAGCCAGTCGTTCAGAAAGGCTGTATTCGGCGGCAGCCAGCGTTCCAGATGATCCGGGTCCGGCTCGCGGGAATCGTCGTCGCCCGGCAGCGTCATGGGCTGCGCCGGGCCGTAGAGCCCCGCATAGCGCGGGTCGCGCACATCGGAGTCGAATTTCATGCCGCCGTCGTACCACCACCAATGCTCGGCGCGATGCGACGAGACGCCGAAGTGGAGATCGCGCTTGCGGGCGGCGATGGCCAGCTCACCCACTACGTCGCGCTTCGGCCCCATCGTTGCGGCATCCCAGTTGGTAATGCTGGAGTCATACATGGCGAAGCCGTCGCAGTGTTCAGCGACAGGCACGATGTAACGTGCTCCGGCGCGCACAAACAGGTCTACCCAGGCATCGGGATTGAAATGCTCACCGCGGAACATGGGGATGAAGTTCTTGTAGCCAAACTGCGACTGCGAACCATAGGTTGCCACCTGGTGTTTGAAGGCGGCCGTGCCCTGCTGATACATGTTGCGCGAATACCACTCGTTTCCGAAGGCCGGAACCGAATAGACGCCCCAGTGAATGAAGATGCCGAACTTAGCGTCGCGGAACCATGTGGGAACACGATAGGCACCTAGCGAATCCCAATCGGCAGTGAAGGGTCCGCCGCGCGTTCCCGTTGCGACGCGATCCAGTTGCCGGCGCACCTTTTGCGCTTCTGTTTGCGCGCATAGCCTAACGGCGAAGAGTGAGACAAGAACGGCTGCCGCCAAGGCGAAATACGAGTGAGAATAGCGGGAAGAGCATCTCATGGCAAAGAAACTATCAGACGGTCGCGTGTTTGTGTATTGCGTTACAGCGTCATGCTGCGGTTGCCAGCGTCCATTGACAGCCGCTCACCACGGCTTGGAGCGCGCCACCGAGATCCCACGCACTTCATGCGGCCATTTGTGCGAGACAGCGCAGTAGAAGTGGTAGAGCGCGCCGTCGTGATGGATGACGCATGGTTTGTGCGCAAAGGTCTCGTCCACGCTGCCCGGCGGGCCTACGTCGATCATGATCTCGTTGACCTTGGTGAAGTGGTAGGGATCGCGGCCCAGGGCTAGCAGCTCGCGCGCTACTCCATGCCGGTCGAGGCCGAAGTAATACATGCCCCATACATCTTTGTTGCGTACGACAAAGGGGTTGCTGGCGAAGCGCGCATCCCACGAATCGGGACCTCCATTGCGCAGAACAGGATTGCCGGCGTGGCGCTCCCAGTGCTTCAGATCGTGCGATGTGGCCACGCCGCTTTGCTCGTGCCAGCCGCCGCCCTCGCGCTTCGGTAGCGGATCGGTCTTGGCGTTGTAGTAGAGATAGAAGACGCCATCGTGTTCGACCAGGTTGGGCCGGTAGAGCCCACCATGTTCCCACGGCGCGCCGTCGGCGGGAAAGAGAATGGGATCGGTCAGCTCCCAATGCAGCAGGTTGTCGCTCCAGGCAAGGCCGATCACGGCTGCACCCGCTTCATAACCCGCGTTAGGGTACGCGTTCCATGCGCCGAGATAGCGACCGCGCACCTTCTTGAGCTGCCCACGCGAATTCAGCCCGTCTTCGCGCACGATGCAGCTTAACGCGATGTTGTAGCGCGTGTAGCGCGAGGCCGGATCGCGCCGCGCCACGCAGGCCAAGCGCTCCCAATGCAGCATATCCTTCGACCGGGCTAAGCCTGTCTGATAGCCGGTTCCGTCGAAGCCGATGTAGAGCATGTGGAATGCGCCTTCGTGATAGAACACGAAGGGATCGTCGACGGATTTACAGTCGAACGCGTTCGGCTCCGTTGATGCGGCGAGCACGAGCTTGCCGCATTTGTACGGGGTGCGAAAGGGCGCGATCTCTTTGTCGGTAAAGTCCTCTGCGAAGAGATCTGTGCCAGGCAGCAACGGCAGGCTCGCCATCGTCATTCCCAATCCACCGGCAAATTTGCGGCGCGTCATCTTCGAGTTCATTCAATCCTTCTGTTCCAGTTCCGGTTTCATTTGCAGTGAATCAATGTGCGCGAGTTTCCAGCACGGCCACATCCTGCGGCTTCAGCTCAACGCTCGCTTCGCTGCTTCCGCCGTGTAACACATCCGCCACTCCAACAGGCAGCGTGACATCGGCCGGTTCGGCGCCGTGATTGATGAGCACAAAAACCGTGTGATCTTTGCCCACTCGGCGGCAAACCTCGACGCCTTCCGGCACTGCGCCGAACTCCGGCTTGACCTGTGCGCCATCGAGCGCCCATTGGATCACGCGGCGCATCAGGGCGGGGTCGAGCACCGCGCCAAGATACGAGATGCTGCCTTTGCCCACGCGGCGGGTGATCATGGCCGGATGGCCGTCGAGCCAACCGTTCGTCTTGCCATAGCGCAGCAAGACCGCATCGTCCTTGGTTCGCACAGAGAGCATTTCAGCCCACTCCGTAGCTGTTCCCGAGCCGAGCGAGCCGCTCACCGGCGCCGGCGTATCCAGTGCGTAGTACTCTTCCACGCGGCCGCCGAGCGGCGCCACCAGCGGGCCGGGCTGGCGTTCGACGTTCAGCGCGTTGAATTCATCCTTCATGCCGCTGCGCGGCCCCAGCAGCAGATGGCCGCCTTGCC
>Ga0307372_10012906_pt1 | contig 10873 bp, 21 predicted proteins | sample OX1MG_FD_202533 | JGI IMG/M metagenome (GOLD analysis project Ga0307372, IMG submission 202533) | Soil microbial communities from Risofladan, Vaasa, Finland - OX-1 | ecosystem: Environmental > Terrestrial > Soil > Coastal area > Acid sulfate soil | place: Finland: Risofladan, Vaasa | collected...
GGTCAATGATTACCATTTCTTCAGACCTCATCAATCCCTAAACTACCAGACTCCCCAGGAGTTTTGTGATACCCTAGACATAACTATTCCACGAGCCAGACTGTCCACGATGTAGTGAGTAAGTGCAGGTTGATTGATAAAATAACTTTTTGAGGCTATAGTGACTGAAATGTTTAATCAAAAACTAGTTTCGAAGACATTAACAATACTTATAACAGTTTCAATACTGCTGATTATTCTTGTCCCGGGAGATTTAGTACATGCTATTAATCAGTGCGGAGGTCATTTACAAAGTCCAGTCACTACTAGCATTGATATCGGGTGCAAAAAACAGGGCAACCCAATCGCTGATCTTAGCTTCGCCATTATTCGTTTCTTGTCTGACGGTGTTGGCCTGATCATTGTAGGCTCACTGGTTGTAGCCGGTATTCAATATACGTCTTCTCGTGGTGATCCGCAGTTAGCAGCCAAGGCGGTTGGTCGTATACGTGCAACGGTCGTTGCATTACTGATCTATATTTTTGCTTATGCCATGTTAAATTTTGTTATACCAGGAGATCTTTTGAAATGATAAGTGTTTCATTGTTTACCCGCTTCGCAGCTGTATGTCCCGGGGGGGACTTTTTAGGCCTCCCTAAATGGTATAAATATCTGCAGGGGACAACTGATCCTATCTCGGGCGCTTGTAGCCCACAGCTCTCCCGTCTAAGCGACATATGGCTGATTGTGGCGGCTGTTATTGAACTATTGCTGCGAGTAGCAGCCATAGCGGCCGTAGCCTTCGTAATAGTTGGTGGCATAAAGTACACCATTAGTCAGGGAGAGCCAGATAAAACTGCTCAAGCTAAAGGGACCATAATCAACGCCGTTATAGGGCTGGCAATAGCTGTTGTGGCGGCAGCTACGGTACAATTTATAGCCGGGAGTTTTAAATAGTGAGCAGGTTCTTTACAGGATTAAGGTTTGAATACTTTGGCTCGATCTGCAAAAGTGGCGAGGCAGCAGTCAACGGATCATGCAATGCACTGGGGTTACCAATTGTGGGCGCGGGTTCATCTGTATTCCAGACTGCACTGCAAATTGTATTTGGGGTGCTGGCAGCACTAGCTATTTTATTTATTGTACTTGGTGGCCTCAGGCTTGTTATGGCTCAAGGAGATCCACAAGGAGTAACTAAGGCCCGGAACACCATTTTGTATGCTGTTATTGGTCTAGCCATTGCTATCAGTGCTGAAGTAATAGTTGCGTTTGTTTTGGGCAAACTATGAAAAAGATAAGTCTTTATATATTGACAGGATTATCATTGTTTCTGATGCCAAGCTTATTTTTAGCTTTACCAGTTGGGGCCGCTAATGTGCTTCAGTTTTGCAATAATTCAACGGCACAAAGTACAGATGTATGTAAGTCGTCTCAGGCCCCAAAAAACGGCGCAAATCCGGTTATAGGCGTCATCAAGGCGGCAATCGATATTATATCTATTCTTGTCGGCGTTGCATCAGTCATAGTTATTATACTGAGTGGCCTGAAGCTTATCATAGCCAATGGAGAAGCTAACGCCATAAAGACTGCTCGTAGCGGTATAATATATGCATTGCTTGGTTTAGCAATTACAGCCGTAGCTCAAATAATTGTAGCTTTTGTGCTGGATAGAATATAAAGGAGCCCCAAAAACATGAAATTACGAAGACTCAAATTATTAGTCACTGGTCTATTCTTGGGGGTAAGTCTAATTATTATAGCCATGCCGGTGACCACAATGGCCGACTTTAAGTCTGCTGCCTGTAGCGGTCTTTCTCAACTCAATTCTCAACAAGGTTGTAGCACTAATGCAAATCAACCAATAGCTAATTTTGTGAGTGCAATAGTTAATATTTTGTCTATAGTTGTCGGTTTAGCGGCTGTAGTGATGGTCATTGTCAGCGGCTTTAAATATGTAACCTCTGGAGGTGATTCGAATCGAGTTGCCTCAGCCAAAAGTACTCTGGTCTATGCTCTGGTTGGGTTAGTTATTGTTGGCGCAGCCCAATTCTTAGTTCATTTTGTGTTTACTGCCGTTAAACCTTAAGCATTATCTGGTTGCTCACAAGTGGTGAGATGTGGTATAAATTTTAGGAAGGAAATCTAACGAAAGGTAAGTATGTTTAAGAAGATTAAGAATTTTGTACTGGTTGGTCTAGCGGTCTTAACATTGGGCGCCCCTGCCCTATTACCAGCCATGGCCTCTGCTAATAGTATTCAGCAAAATCTGTGTCAGGGGACTAATATTGCTACTGGAAGTACCAGTACCGATTGTAGTGCAAATGCTGGTACAAGTAGCTTAGCTAGTCTAGCCACAAAAATCGTTAATTTACTTTCCATAGTTGTTGGTGTAGTTGCTGTCATCATGATCATCTTTGGTGGCTTCCGCTATATTACATCTGGTGGTGATAGCGGCCATGTTACGTCAGCCAAAAGTACTTTGATCTACGCTATTGTCGGTCTGATAGTTGTTGCTCTAGCCCAGTTTATAGTCCACTTTGTGCTTACAAACGTTCCTCAGTAGCTAACTACTGGTAAGACACTACTTAAAAGTCCCCTGATTTTTTAGGGGACTTTTAATATTGATCTAGCAGAGACCTAGAGAACTTGGATTTTCTTGACACTATCCTGCTTAACTTTACCAAAACTTATAGTCAATACACCGTCTTTAAGAACAGCTTCAATATCGTCTTCCTTAACAGGTACTGGCAGGGCAATAGTTCGTGAAAATTCACCCCAGTAACATTCCTGTAAGAAGAAGTTCTCGACATCCTCTTCATTACCCGCCGAGAGAGTGCCCCGGACGGTTAGCTGGTTATCTGCAATGCTGACATCCAGGTCGTTCTTATTGACACCAGCAGTACGGGCCTTAACTACCAAGCGTTCCTTGGTTTCATAAACGTCAACTGCTAGCTGGCCAGGCAGCTGGGCATCTTCTTCATCCCACTCATCGGCTGGTGTAACTGGTTTTTGATTGTCTGCACCAGTTGGAACTACTTCATCGTCTCCTAAGAACGCTGCAGTTAGTTCATCTTCTTCGAGTAATAGATCGTCGTCGCGGCTTCTTCGAGCCATAATTGTTACCCTCCACTTGCGTGTTAATACCAAAATCGGTCTTGCGTTTTTGTCTTCTTAGCAGTATAGCTAGCAAACAAAAAGTGTGCAACTTTAGGACAACAATTTACAACACATTAAACACAACAGGCACCTTATAAAGATCTCGGCCAAAGTTACCTTTGACAGCAATATTCTTGCTGAATGCTTTGATAATCAGCGGCTGACTGCTATAATCACCTCTGTTATTGGAAGGGTCGCATAGCTGGTCTAGTGCGTTTGTCTTGAAAACAAATGTGCCGGCAACGGTACCGTGGGTTCGAATCCCACCCCTTCCGCCACAATAGCTAACAGGTTACAATACAGACCTGTATGGAGAGGTACCCAAGAGGCTGAAGGGGGCGGTTTGCTAAATCGCTAGGGGGGAGCAATCCCTCGCGAGGGTTCGAATCCCTCTCTCTCCGCCAGATAAATTGTGGAACTTTTTTATAATGCCAAAAAGCTCTACATAGGCATCAAGTGCTTGACGGAAACTCTTATTTTGTTTCAAGGGCTCGTTTTTTAGCCGACACCACTTGGGTATGGAATAGCTGATTTACACCTGAAAAGCCCAAAACTTTGATCCCTTTTGTAAGCTTAGATTAAGTGACAACTCCTGGGCGAGTTAAAACTATCTATGTACAAAGAAAAGAGTGTTGACCCTGTGTACCTAGCGGTGTATCATTATATGTATGAGTAATACTGTTCACCTAAATATTACATTACCTAAAGAACTGGCTCTTAGAGTCAGGACTGCTCCTAATCAGAGTGCATTAATCGCTGAATCACTTCAGGAAAAATTCGCACGAGATGAGAAGGCTAAGCTATCCTTGAGTTTGTTAAAAGCATACCAGCAGTCGGCAGTAGAAGACCAAAAGATCAATGATGACTGGGATGTAACAGTCGGGGACGGGTTTTGATTCGTCGTGGCACAATTTATTGGGCTCAGCTCGATCCTACAATAGGTAGCGAAATCAAGAAAACACGGCCAGCATTAATAATTTCTAACGATCAAAATAATCAAGCTTCCTCTCTGGTTACAGTTGTTCCAATAACCTCCAACACTAAACTATTTGGACCATTTGAAGTGTACCTAGAAACTGGTGAGGGTGGTTTAAAAAAACCTGGTAAGCTTAAAGCCAACCAAGTCAGGACGATAGATAAACAGCGCCTAGCTGACGGCCCACTTGGACCAACCCTAAGCGATACACTTATGCAACAAGTTAATCAGGCTCTTAAAATTCACTTGGCAATAGATTAGTTAACTATGGTTTGTTGCTTCTAGGGAAGATTGGCTCAGTTCCAGACCCGAGTGTTCCGACAGATAGATTGTGGAACTGATTTTGCATTTAGCAAATTTGAAACAGCGACTGGTTTAAGCTGGCAAGTGGCTCGCAATTTTTGTCACTGACTTTGCTTACTGTACAATAACTCTTATGAATAAGGTTCAAGGTGTGGCGGATACTCCTGAGCAATCATGGCAATTTAAACCAGGAGATATAATTACCCCTAGCAGCTCAAAGGAACAAAGCTCAACCATTCATTCCCAGCTTGCAGAGCCTGAACAACCTCCCTCGCCCCCTATTTCTACTAAAGCAGAAGACTTACTTCCTACATCATCGACAGCTGCTACAGAGACCAGCAAGGATGATTCAATTACTTGGACAGCTAGTGAGTTTGTGGCACACCATAAATCGACAAGTTGGTACCTGGTTCTGGCAGTGGCAGCACTGGGCCTAGCAGCAATAGTCTGGTTGCTGACCAAAGATAAGATATCGACAGGCGTTGTCCTGGTTGGAGCAGTCGTATTTGGGGGGTATGGGGCTCGACAACCCAGACAATTGAGTTATAGCTTGAATGGTGATGGATTGACTGTAGGCGACAAACGCTACAGCTTAGATGAGTTTCGTTCATTCTCTGTTATTGCAGAAGGTGCTTTCTCAAGTATTACCTTTATGCCCCTCAAACGTTTCGGATCACTAACAACTATTTACTATGACCCAGCGGATGAAGCAAGAATCATCGATTTACTTGCCGAGCGTTTACCAAGTGAAGAACCTCATCACGATATGGTTGATCGCTTCATGGGTCGTATCCGTTTCTAGTCTCAAGAACCCTTTTGGCCTAAGCTAAAATCTTAGTTAAGGCGCTCTCTAATATCTACTGAACCGCTCTTTAGTGTATAGCTTGTGTTTCATTCGTCCTAAAAAACGTTCACGACTGGCACGAGTATTCCATTTATCATAGGTTTCCATTAATTTTTCAGCTGCTTCGTCGGACATAGCTCCCCCTTATTTTATTTTAGGTATTTCTAATTATCAGCCTTCGTTAAAACTTGAGCTGTAAGCTTTTTTACATCTTAATACTCGCCTTTGTCTAGCCTCAATATTTCTTAAAATCAAGCATTACTTATAAAATGGTGTCCAGAGAAGTTTATGGCAATTATCCAAAAAATACTCCAAGCAGTTGATAACTGGCAACTGAAACACCAAGCGATTGGTTTTATCTACGCCGTATTCAAAAAATACAGCCAGGACCAGGTGGGCTATCAGGCGGTGCTATTAACTTACTATGGCTTTTTATCGCTTTTCCCTCTTTTTCTAATATTGACGACGGTACTTGGTGTGGTGGCCAACGATCACCCACAATTACGAGAGACTGTGACACATGGTATTACCACCTATTTCCCAATCCTAGGCGGTCAGTTATCAACTCACATACAAACACTTCACAAATCTGGTCTGGCACTCATAATAGGCATCTTATTCATGCTTTATGGTGCACGAGGTGTGGCTGGTGCCTTCCGACACGGCGTTAACCATATATGGCAGACTGAAGAACAGGCAAAACTTGGTTTTCTGCCATCACTAGCTAAGAATATGGCCATTATTCTAGTCGGTGGACTTGGTTTTATACTAGCCTCTCTGATATCCGGCTATGCATCGGCAGTCGGCCGAGGTCTAGTTTTTCATTCTCTGTCAATTGGACTAGATCTGATTATTTTTTATGGCTTGTTTCTGTTTTTGATCAATATTAGCCTGCCCAGCCAAATAAGTTTAAGTGAAATTAGGGTTGGCGCCGCAACTGCAGCTCTTGGCCTAGTTGTTCTACAAAGCCTTGGTGGTTACTTGTTGGCTCACGAACTGAGGACTCTAGATGCACTCTATAGTAGTTTTGCGATAGTTTTAGGGCTTCTTTTTTGGATTTATTTACAGGTTCAAGTGCTATATCTCGCTATTGAAATTGCTGTTGTCCGCTCGCGCCATCTATGGCCACGTAGTTTCCTGCAATGACAGACAGTTAAACTAACAAAAAGAGCTTCTACTGCTCAAAACTTTAAGTAGAAGCTCTAACAATGTACGGGAGATCTATAGGGTGTACAAGATGCTCAGTAGACAATGTAGCCATGCCATAGTCTAGGCGTTTTGTTGCTTTTGCTGTGCCAGTTAGGTATGCGGAAAAGCTTCATTTATTTCTCCCTTCATTGTATGTACATCATAAAACCAAAGGAAGTCCTAAACTATAAGAAATTTTACAGATAAGGTTTGTTGCTTATGGCCATGGCAGCCAGAGTCAATAACTTAAATGTCAAAAGTAAAATCTAAAAATGAATTTATATTGTCAACAACTAATAGCCCGAGCTGCTAGTACTACTTCCTCCGTGATGGAAAAAGATTAAGAAGATAAGTCCATAAACAACAATTGCTAGTATTACGTACAGTAATGCCCAATGCCATTTAGGTCGGCTGCCATAGCTCCCATTTTTCTTTGGTGCTTGGTCTGGTTGTTCAGTACTAGGGTTCATCTAAAATCTCCTTTGTGGTTAGAGTATCTTCTCTAGATAAATAGTTGCAATCTATGAAAAGAGCCATTAACAGCACTCTTGCCAAAAAGTTAAATTTAACTAAAACTCAATTTGCCGGAAATATTGTTCCGCCGAAGTATCGAGCGTCGAAGCACCACATTTCATTGGTTTCGGCGTCACGGATGTAATACCGCGGCACTGAAGTTAGCTGTGTCATTCTACACCCCCTTCCAACTCTATGATAGCACAGCGCATATCAAATCTAAATTTGGTACAGCACGCTGGCTGAGGTTAGAATGACGTTAAGCTTGCAAGGGGTTAACTAATTTCAGATTTTCAATATGGCGGAAGTCATCTGTGTTTACTGTCCACAAAACCTTGCCGTTTTCTAGGGCTGTAGCTGCAACTATGGAATCTCCAAGACTCATTTTTTTCAACTGCCTGAGTTGTATTGCAGTTTGTAGAACAGGCTCACTAAGTGGAATCTCGGTCATTGTAGCAAACAGTTCTTTGAGTCTTTGTTCTTCGGCCGACAGTATGTCTGGGTAGCCAAGAGATTCAATTAGTGTAACCGAGGCGTAACAGATAGGTTCATTACCAATGACATCTCCGTTTAGAATTCCATTACCAAGATAAATAATAATGTTTGTATCAAAGCAGACCATCAAATCTAATTCCTTCCAGGAAGGGGGCGATCCTTACGGATTTCGCGCTGCCAAGCTACGGGGTCCTTAATTGTTCGAAAGGCGCCAATTTGTTGCAAGTTTCTAATAGCCCTCTTAACAGCTTTAGGATCATGTTGTTTTGGTACAGTAATAGGTGCGCCAACTTGAATCTTTTGTCCTAGTTCTAAGCTTGATCGCTCAATATATTCTTTTGGCACTCGCAGGGCGTAAGAATTCCCTGTTTTAATTATCGTGGCAGTGTAACTATTCATAGTAATTACTAGTATATATACTCTACGTAATATGTCAAACCTAAATTAGTGGTACACCTTACGTTTCTCGCTTGGAACCGCCTCAAGAGTGAATTGTTGAGGTGGCATGAAACATTTGAAGTATCACCTCTGCCAAATCTAGCCCAGTAACTACCGAGCGGTAGTAGAACCTTGTTAATCTATCTGAATCATATAGGGGGATAGATCAAGCATATAGATGTATTGATGCAACTATGCTATACTAGTTACGTTAGATAAGGAGCAGTTATGCGTACTACCATCACCCTTAACGATAAAATATATAAAGCTTTGAGGATACGAGCTGCTGAATGTGGCGAGTCCGTTTCTTCCGTAATTGAAGATGCAGTAAAGGAACAAGTGCTTGAGGACTTGGAAGACCTCCAAATTGTTAAAGAACGTGAGAATGAATCTGCTATAGACTTCCACTTATTCGTTAAAGAGCTTAAAGCTGATGGCCTCCTATAAAGTTAAGATTAAAAACTCTGCCCAAAAAGAAATTCGTAAACTTCCTAGTAAAGAGTTACGAGATAGTATTGTGGACATAATCAATGGCCTATACATAAATCCTATACCAGATGATTCAAAAAAGATTAAAGGCTCCAATAATATCTATCGTATAAGGAAAGGGGTTTACCGAATCGTTTATCGGATTTACAAAAATGAACTACTGATTCTAGTTATAAGAGTTCGACATCGTAAAGACGTATATAAAGGGCTGTACAATTAAATGGTACGCGCGACAGGATTCGAACCTACGACCTTCGGCTCCGCAAGCCGACGCTCTATCCAGCTGAGCTACGCGCGCGTAATTCTGGAAACGTTGACTACAGTCTTAAGTAGTGTAATCGCTTATAGTCCCTCAATTAGAATAGCAGTACTGTTTCTCCCATTTATGACACAGCAACAGAGGTAATTCTAACATATTCAGTATTGCAAGACTAATTTTTTGTTAGAACCCGTGTTTTACCGAGCATTGATTTCAGGACCAGATAAACCTGGAGATCTGGTTATAAGGGATTAGGTTGCAAATCTTAATTTTGTGGCTGGGTTCGGGACCAATCGTTATTAAAGCAGACTACTCTTTATCTGGCTGGCCAAGTATGCTCCAATATTCTAAGTAAAAAAGTAAAAGGCAGCTGTTAAAATTAAACTCTAAGGAGAGGTCGCCTAGTGGCCTATGGCGCTGGTTTCGAAAATCGGTTGGGGAGTAATCCCCTCGTGGGTTCAACTCCCACCCTCTCCGCCAGTTCTTGGGCCACCTCTGCCCTTTCACAATGGAAACCAAGGGCTTTCTTACTGCCAAGTAGCTATTGTGCCAACCGCTATACTTAAAAGATTATGGAAGATAGTATTTTCACAAAGATTATAAAGGGCCAGATTCCCTGTTATAGAATTTATGAAGACAGTAAAACCCTAGCCTTCCTAGATATTCACCCCGTACAGCCAGGACATACTTTAGTCATACCCAAGAAACAGGTTGCTTTTCTATGGGATCTGGCTGACGAAGATTATCAGGCGGTGATGTCTACCGCTAAAAAAGTAGCCTGCCAGATTCGAGAGGTCTTAAGGTCTCCATTTGTTGGCGAACAAGTTGTTGGTGTTGACGTGCCACATGCCCATATTCATCTTATCCCCTTCTCGACTCTAGAAGAGTATCGACGAGTTGCAGATAAAGAGACCACTCCAGATAACGCTACACTAGAAGCAATAGCAAAAAAACTGGCTTTCCAGTAAACTTAATCTCAATGACGGATACGCTGACTTCCCTGTTTATTGCGGCTGGTGCGGCGGCCTGGGTCTACTCAAAAATGGGTCGACGAGTTGGTTACGGAAACTCGCAAAGAGTATGGACCCTTGTCGGCGCTATCTTTGTTGTAGTCTTTATTGTCATCTGGACTCTGTTACGCTGGGTGATCAAGATTCATTAAGGCTAATTTCAGATAGCCACATAGTGCTACATTTGGCTTGGATAACGGCCATTGAGTTGATATGATATGGCCATGGATGAGAAGGGGCTGGGGAAACGCTTACAAAAGGCGCGGCAAGTTGCTGGACTAACTCAACAACAGTTGTGCAGCAAAGCCAACCTCAGTTTTTCAACTTTGGCAAAGATTGAACGAGGGGCAATTAAGTCCCCTTCAATTTTTACGGTACAGGCTATCGCCAGAGCACTTGGCAGCAGCCTAGACGCCCTACTCGGTATTTCTTCAGCTTCCCTGCCCCAACGAATATTCCACAAAACTAAAGGCGGGGCTAGTTTTATCTACTTTGATCTAAATGGCTGTCTGGTGCGCTCTTACCACAGAGCCTTTACTAATCTGGCTCAGTTATCTTCTCGCCCAATTGACGTTGTTGAAGGCGCCTTTTGGCACTATAACGATGCTGCTTGTCGGGGCACTATGAGCATGAGTGATTTTAATCTGGCCATAGCCGAGAGATTGGGACTTAAGCAAATTGATTGGCTTAACGAATATATGTCTGTTATTGAGCCAGTACCAGAGGCCCAGAAACTATTAAAATGGGCTTCAGAACGCTACAAAGTTGGTATATTAACCAACATTATGGCTGGGCAGGTGCAGGTCATGCGTGATAAAAAAATCATCCCCAACATAGTCTATGATGTGATTATTGATTCCTCAGAGCTGGGAGTAATCAAACCGGAGCAACAAATCTTTGAGATAGCCCAAGAAAAAGCTGGCTGCCCACCGCAGGAAATCCTGCTGATAGACGATACGCGCTCTAATCTTATGACAGCTGAAAAGATGGGTTGGCATGTGCTGTGGTTTGATGGCTATCAACCCGAGGAGTCGGCCGAGAAACTAAAACAAGCACTTGAGCCAGCCTAGATCTTTTAGGCAGAAGTTGAAAAACGAGAGTAACCGGCAAAAACGTGTTGGTTTTTAGGCCATTTTCTCTCTGTTAATTAGCAATAAGTAATGTCACCAGGCATTACTTATGCATGAAACAACGAGGCTTTAGGTACTGTAGCACCTGCCATA
>Ga0307372_10012907_pt1 | contig 10872 bp, 5 predicted proteins | sample OX1MG_FD_202533 | JGI IMG/M metagenome (GOLD analysis project Ga0307372, IMG submission 202533) | Soil microbial communities from Risofladan, Vaasa, Finland - OX-1 | ecosystem: Environmental > Terrestrial > Soil > Coastal area > Acid sulfate soil | place: Finland: Risofladan, Vaasa | collected...
CGTTGAATTCCGTCGAGAGCGTCGAGGAATTTCTCGAGCGGCGACGCAGCGGACCGGCGGAGCTATCGAGCCGCCCGCCGCGCTCTTCTCCGGTTTCCGGTGCAAACTCAGGGCGCTGGAAGCTGGGAGCACGAGTCCGCCACCCCAAATATGGCTTTGGCACCATCGTGGAATGCGAAGGTGAAGGCGAGGATGTAAAACTGACCATCAGCTTTCCGGGCTACGGCAGGAAAAAGCTGATGGAGCGGTACGCCTCGCTTGAGCAGGCTTGAGCAGCGGAGATTGAGTCATCAGCGGCTTGCTGTCGTCTCCTAGAACCCCATCTGATGGAGCAATTCTGTGAATCGCGGGTCGGAACGGATAGGATCCAGCAGCGGGTCGGTCTTGATATAGACCATGAAGGTTGAGCGGTCTTGGTAGGATTTCTCGAGCCATTCAATCGCGTCGACGCGATCTCCCAGCCCGGTATACACCAGGGCGATACTGAATGCGGGCACATACTGAGTGTGCGACCGTAAGGTCAATTCCTCGATCAGTTTCCGAGCCGCCGCCGTATTCCCTGAACGCGCCTGCGCGTAGCCTAGCAGCCCATCCAGGTATGGATCATGGCCTGCGAGCTTCCGTGCCGCCTCGATCTCACTGATGGCCTCGCCAGAAGCCGACGTGGCTAAATAGGCCATGGCGAGGCGAGTGTATGCGCCTTGGAATTTCGGGTTCCGGTCAATGACCTTGCGATAGCATTGGATGGCCTGGGCATATTCACGGCTCCAATACAGCACCCGGGCGGCCGCTGTGTTTACGGTGGGCGAGACACGATCCAACTGCTTGGCGCGGTTTGCCTGATCGAGCGCTTCCGGAATGCGTTCCATGGCTGCAAGATAGATCCCATACCACGCATGCACCATCGGGTCCTCCGGATTTAGTGCGATGGCCCGCTGAAACTCCTGCTCGGCCCTCGGCCAGTCCCATTCGTAATGGAAGGCGATCATGGCGAGCGAGGCGTGCGCTGAAGCAAGCGAATCGTTCAGATCCGCCGCCTTGAGCGCCGCGTCCTTGGCGCGAGGATAAACTTGCCAGGGAGGTTCCCCGAAAGATCCCAGCACGACGTAAGCATCGGCGAGGCTTGCGTACGCAAGGGCATATTGCGGATCCTGACCAATTGCCTGTTGAAAATAGTCGACACTCTGCTTCAAGCCATCTTCTGTCCTCCGGTTGAAGAAATTGCGCCCTTGCATGTATAGGGTATAAGCCTTGGCGTTTTCCGTGTCCGGCCGCGCCAGACGCATATTTGATTCGCCGGAGAGACGGAAGGGCCCCTCCTGCACCACTTTCTCTGCGACTTCTTCTTCGAGGGAGAAAATCTGTTGAGGGCTCGACTGGAAGGTGCCCGCCCATAAGAGGAATCCGTCGCGCACCCGCACCATTTGGACATTCACTCGCACCTGACTCGAGGAAAGTTCGATGTTGCCGTTCAGGATCGCGTCTACTTTCAGTTTGCGCCCAACCGTCAGCGGGTCAACCGTCGAATGCTCGAACTGCAATACCGAGACCGTCGGCCGGACGATAATCTGCCCTGTGCGCCATAGCCTGGTGGTAATCGCGTCGGACAAGCCCAAGCCGAGGCTTTTTTGATCCGCGTCGGCGTTCAGAGGCTGAAAGGGCAACACCGCCAGCGAACGGATTTCCGCTCGCTTCCCTGCCGCATGACTAGGTTTCAGGAAATACATCACTACCAGCGCGGCACCCAATGCTGTCAGGATTACAGCACCGACCCTCAGGGTGGACAATAACAAGCTATGTCGGCGAGCCGTTTCGGGCGGAATGGCCGTAGCAACGGCCCCAGTGCCGGGGCGTTCGGGCTCAGCCAGCGGCATGCCGCTCTGCAACGTCGGGGGCGGCGTGGTAGCAGCCACAATGGCAGGGTGTACGGGCTCATCTGCCCCCTCCACCACCCGAACCTCTCCCACGAACCGGTATCCCCGCGCTGCCACCGTTTGGATGTACTCGTGCCTGCCGTCTTTGGCCCGCAACACTTTTCGAACCCTGCAAATGGCAACAGTAAGATTGCCATCCTCGACGAAGGAATCACCCCAGACAGCACTCATCAGCTCGGATTTTTCGACAAGATGGCCGCATCTTCGGATCAGGACCAGGAGAGTGTCAAAGGCCTTCGCGGTCAGCTCAAGAGGTTCCCCACCTCGCAGGAGCAAGCGCTCTACTGGGTCGACCCGGAACGGGCCAAACTCGTATACTTGGCCGCCATTCGGGTTCATAGTCGGCAAGGATTTTATCACAAATTTGTAATCATGGTTAAAGGACCTTGCCTGCCGTCTTTTAGCAAATTTGATTGCAGCCCGGAGGCGTGGCTTGCGGCTCCTTGGAGGTCGCGAGTGCCATCCCGGTGGAGAGCCAGCTTTGAAACCATGATGAGCATGGTGGGAGGACGAATTAGATGACATCGAAAGCGGCGGGTTGTTTGATGGTGGCAGGCATGGTTCTCGCGAGCCTGCTAACCCTTGGCGGTTGTGCAACTAAGCGCTCGGATTCGCACTTGGCATTGACCGGCATAGTCAGTTCAAATGCCGACGGCCCAATGGAAGGCGTTTTGGTCAACGCCAAGCGGGTAGGTGGCACGATCACCGTCACGGTTGTTAGTGACAAGCAAGGCCGTTACAGCTTTCCTGCGGATGGACTTGGACCCGGCCAGTATGCTATCGCCATTCGAGCTGTCGGCTACGAGCCCACCCAGCCAGAGATGGCTACGACTGTGGGTCAAAATGGCACCGAGTACGATATCAAGCTCCAAAAGACATCCGATCTCGCCGACCAGCTCACCTCGGCTGAATGGGTGAAGAGTGCGCCGGGCACCGCCGCACAAAGGGCATCTCTCTATGGCTGTACTGCGTGCCATACGGCCACGCAAGTCTTCAGGAGTACTTACGATGCCGCTGGCTGGGTGCCTACCCTGGTTCGAATGTGGAATTACGACCCGGGCAGTACCTTGAGCTATCCGGTACCGTTGCCTTATCACAATGGACCTAGGCCCGGAGACAAAGAATTTGCGAAGTATCTGAGTTCCATCAATTTGAGCGGGGGACGGACCACCTGGAGCTTTCCACTCAAAACGCTACCTCGCCCGACAGGGAAAGGAACACATGTCATCATCACTGAATATGATCTGCCGCGTGCGGATGCCGCGCCACACGACGCGATTATGGATTCCCATGGGATAATCTGGTACTCCGATGACAGACAGGCGATTCTCGGCCGCCTGGATCCCCGCACCGGCCAGACGAAGGAATGGTCTTTGCCGGTGGTAAAGCCCGGGTTCAACCCTGGTTCGCTAAACCTGGCCGTAGATCACGCCGGTAATGTGTGGATCGCCAGGTTGTTTCAGGCCGCAGTTGCCAGATTCGACCCGAAAACGGGGAAGATCACTACCTGGCGCGAGCCGGCAAAATATAACAGTGTTCATTCCCGCACCTCTCACTTGGCCATCACACCCGATGACAAAGTGTGGTTCGCCGACACCTTCAACCGTCTCATGAACCTGCTGGATCCCGTAACTGGCCATATCTCCACCTACCCTGCATTTCCGAACTGGAAATGGTCCTGGGCAACCGATGAGGGATCGGGAGGCAAGGGTAACCAGCCGCATGGGCATTTCATCTTTGGGGTCGGCTCCGATTCAAGAGGGTGGGGCATCTTCGCCGATAAGGCGGGCGGCAATATCGGGGTGATGGATCCTGGGGGCAAGACGGTGCTCTACCCCACCCCCACCATTAACTCCGGACCGCGCGAGCTGCGTGTTGACTCTGAGGATCGGGTCTGGTTTGGCGAGGATAACGTGGCGAAAATAGGAATGTTCGATATTAAGACCAAGACATTCAAGGAGTGGACTACTGACCCTACGCGTGTGGAGGACGATTACGGCGCAGTGATCGACAAGGACGGCTATGTCTGGACCGGAGGCATTGAGAGTGATTTCGTCACTCGGCTTGATCCGAAAACCGGTGAGATGACTCAGTATTTGCTTCCCCGGCTGGATGTGAACATCCGCTGCGTCAACGTCGATAATTTCACAAATCCTCCCAGCCTTTTGATTGGAGAAAATCATCAGGCCAAAATAGCCCTGATCCAACCATTGCCGTAGCCCGGTGGGCACGAGATATCCTTTTATTTGAACTGGAGGTTGCATGATCTCACGACGAGATTTCTCAAAATCGATGCTGACTGCCGGTGCGGGCTTGCTTGCCGCAAACGAGGCCGGGGTAACAGCGGCTCCGCCTTCCGTACCTGTGGCGGACTCCCAGAACGCCGGGCGCCCGCACAAACCCCGTCTCACTAAGATCCGGGGGCTCATTCACACGCCTCCGACGCCGTTTACACCTGATAATCGTATCGATACCGGCACCTTTCAAAAGCTGGTGGATTTCATGATCCGCCACGGGGCCGACGCCTTGTCGCACCCGATGCATATTGGAGAAGCCCTTGCGTTGATGCCCGACGAGCGCCGCCTCATCGCCAAGCTTGCAGTGGAAGCGGTGCACGGTCGCGTCCCTGTTTTCATCCACACCAGCGCTACCGGCACCGACGAAGTGGTCGCCCTCTCTCAATACGCTCAATCGGTCGGCGCCGACGGCGTGATCTCGACGACACCCTACTACTGGCATCCGCCGGCGATCGGCGTCACCGAGCATTTCGTGAAACTCGGATCGTCGATTGACATCCCCTTCTTCGCCTACCACAACGAAAAGGCCGGTCCACTGCCTACAAGCATTCTTCCTGAAATCATTCATCGCTGTCCGAACTTCATCGGGCTCAAAGAAGCCAGCTTGGGAGCGAGATATCTGGCCGAAGCGACTCGCGTGACCCAGCCGTTGCGTCCTGAATTCGGTGTCTTCAGCGGCGCCGAGTACACCCTCTACACGATGCCAGCCGGCGGAGCCGGGTGCTACTCGCCCACTGGATACATCGCTCCTCGTCTGGTCAGGTCGCTCGTGGACGCTTGCGTTGCCGGAGATTACAAAAAGGCTCTCCCATTTCAGCTCAAGGTATCCGAGCTCACCACCATCCTGGCCGAGTTCTATACCTATTCTTCCTCGATGGCTGCGATGGAGATCATGGGGCGGGGGTGCGGAAAACCCCGACTGCCCATTCCGACTTTGAGCGTCGATGACATGAAGCGCCTGGAGGCGCGACTGGCCCAAAGCGGAGTGCTCGATGGGGAGCCTCATGGCTGGACTTAGGAAGATAACACGAGAGCTTCGGGCGCAGGCGGTTCCGAGCCCAGGTGATCTCCGCTGCGCTCGAGATTTTGCGTTTTTGATGTGCAGTCTGAGTACCGGGTCACGCCGAATATGAGCACCGTAATTTGGCGGACCTAAGGTTTAAGGAGAAAAGACCATGTTCTCTGAACTCCGTTCGCGCGTATCTCGCGCCGAAATCCTCGCTTTTACGGTTCTGGCTCTCAGCCTTCTCGCGTGCTTCCCGTTGTATAGCCAAGTCACGGGCGGGATGTTGTCCGGCACGGTAACCGACACTTCAGGCGCCGTCATCCCACGCGCGAAAATCGTCATTACGAACACTGCTACCGGTGTCAACCGGCAAGTGACGACTGACAACGACGGTTTCTACACTGCTCCAAACCTCCAGCCGGGCGCCTATCAGATCACCACCTCAGCAACAGGATTCGCAACCCAGGTGCGGTCCGGCATCACAGTGACGGTCGGCGGTCAGCAATTGCTGAACTTGGTCCTGCAAGTGGGCGTGGTCAGTCAAAAAGTACGCGTTACCGCTGCCCCTTCTCTCGTCCAGTTGTCAACATCGGAGATCACCCACGAGGTAAATGCCACCACGGTCCGGGAACTGCCTCTGAACGGCCGCGATTGGACACAGTTGGCCACTCTTCAACCCGGCGTGATTTCCATGGGGTCGCTGCAGCCCGGCATCGGCTCCGGCTCTGGTTCTGCCCGAGGGAACCGCGGTTTTGGAACCCAATTGTCGATTTCCGGCGGCCGCCCCGAGCAAAATAATTACCGCATCGACGGGATCAGCGTGAACGATTACGATAACAGCAGCCCCGGAGATGCGCTGGGTGTCGCGCTGGGTGTTGATTCCATCCAGGAATTCTCAGTTTTGTCCAGTAATTACTCGGCGGAATACGGACGCACGTCGGGTGGCGTAATCAACGCGATCACCCGCTCCGGAACCAACAATTTCCACGGCGACGCCTATGAGTTCCTCCGCAATAGCAACCTGGATGCGGCCAATTTCTTTGACAACACGGCCAACATTACGAAGCCACCTTTCCGCCGAAATCAATTCGGCGCATCCGCTGGCGGTCCGATCAAGAAGGATAAGACCTTCATCTTTGGTGATTACGAGGGGCTACGCCAAGCTTTGGGTATAACCAATGTCGATACCACCCCTTCGGCCGCCGCGCGAAACGGGATTATCGCGAACAGTAACGGCACGGTTTCAAATATCACCGTCGACCCCCAAGTGGCAGCCTTCCTCCCCCTATGGCACGTTCCGAATGGACCCCTTCTCGGTCTGGGAAACACAGGAATTTATTCGGTTGTTTCCAATCAAATCGCCACCGAAAACTTTGCCACCACCCGCTTCGATCAGAACTTCTCGTCGAAGGACAGCCTCTCCGCTGTTTACCGGTTCGATAGCTCGCTGGTTTCGCTGCCCGACGTCCTGAACGACGTGCTCACCGGACAGCAGGCCGCAGAGCAGTCAGTCTCGATCGAGGAAACCCACATTTTCGGCCCCACCCTGCTGAACAGCGTGCGCTTTGGTTATAACAGGTCGAACGACAGGGGTGGCTATGGAATCAGCCCGATAAACCCCGCCGCCGCTAATCTCTCCTTGGGCGCTATCCCCGGAGAGGACGCCCCGCAAACCTTCGTGACTGGATTGACCACACTGCAAGGAGGCGCAAACGACCAGAACAACACCCGGTTCCGCTGGAACTCATTTCAGGCGTATGACGACGCCTTTCTTACCACTGGTAGAAATAGTTTCAAATTCGGCGCCGGCGTGGAGCGAGACCAGAACAATGTGCTTCAGTATTCGACGGTCGGCGGACAATATCATTTCGGCTCGCTGGTCGCCTTACTGCAGAATCAGCCGTTCTCGCTGAGCGGGACCTTGCCGCAGACGGTGAGTCCACGATACCTTCGGCAAACCATCTTCGGAGCGTACGTCCAGGACGACATCAGATGGCGCCCCAATCTCACCTTCAATGCCGGGCTGCGTTACGAGATGTCTACAGTTCCCACTGAAGTCAGCAACAAATTATCGAACATGCCTACCCCGACTGCCACAGCCCCCCATACCGGCAACCCGCTGTTCAGCAACCCCACCCTCTGGAATTTCGAGCCGCGCTTGGGCTTCGCCTGGGACCCGTTCCATAGCGGCAAAACTTCTATTCGTGGGGGATTTGGAGTGTTCGATGTCCTGCCCCTGCTCTACGAATACTCGCTCACTGAACTTCAGTTGTACCCGTTCGCTTTGACGGGCAGAGTCTCAAGTTTGCCTCAGGGATCGTTTCCCAGCGGAGGGTTCGCCAGCCTGACCGCGTCATCGACAAAGTCGCGTGTCTCCTACCTCCAGCCCAATATGCCCCGTGATTACGTCATGCAGTGGAATTTGAACATCCAGCGCCAATTAGCGCCCAATCTGGCATTGACGCTCGCTTATCTTGGCTCCCACGGCGTCCACCAGTTGTTTCGTGGCGACGACATGAACATGGTCCTGCCCACTCTCACGGCCGCGGGCTACCTGTGGCCGTCGCCCGCAGGCAGCGGGACCGTCGCTAATCCCAATTTCGGGCGCATCGACGTCTCCACGTACAACACCAACTCGTCGTACAACGCCTTGGAAGCCGAAATAACAAAGCAATTCAGCCACGGTTTCCAAGTGCAGGGTTCCTATACGCGGAGTAAGTGCATGGATGGAGGGTCGGGAAGCGTGCTGGGTGATCCGTTCTCGAATTCCATCTCTAACCTGTTTTTTTTCGACACGAACTTCAATTACAGCCTGTGTGACTTTAACGTGGCCCAGAGCGCGGTGATCAATTACACTTACGATTTGCCCTCGCCGGCGTTGGCCTTCGCGCCGGCGCGCTGGGCGCTCGGCGGGTGGGAACTCGGGGGCATCTTCAGTGCCAGAACCGGCTTGCCTTTCAGCGTTCTCATCGGTGGCGACCCGCTCGGCACGAAGAGCGCCTCCCCCTTCGATTTCCCAAACCACGTGAGCGGTTCCGGATGCCAATCGGCGGTGAACCCTGGGAATCAAGCGGATTACATCAACCGTAATTGCTTTGCTGTTCCCAATCCGATCACCCTCCTGGGCAATGCCCAGCGCAATTCGCTGATCGGCCCCGGTCTGGTGGACTTTGATTTCTCTCTGATCAAGAACAATTACGTCAGGAGGATTTCTGAAAACTTCAATGTTCAGTTTCGTGCGGAGTTTTTCAGTCTCCTCAATCCTGCGAACTTCAATCCCCCAACCGACAACAACGCACTCTTCAACCAAAGCGGTAAGTCCGTTGGCGGAGCGGGTTTGATCGACTCAACCTCCACCACCGCCAGGGAGATTCAGTTCGCGTTGAAAATAATATGGTGAGGTGTGCGCGAGTCAGCGCACAGGAATAAACGGAGAAACCTTTTCGTAGCGGGCGCGAGCGGCGGGGCTTCCGGGTTGAATTAGGGCGGGCGGAGGAATAACTTAGCTCGGAACTCCAACCAGCGGGTTAGCTTCGATTTTAGGGCTGAAGGTGGTTTTTCCGAAACCTGCTCGAATCTAGCTGCTGAGTTGTAAGCACTCTAAATTAGGAGGTCACATGATAACGCGGCGAGACTTTTCCAAATCCGCTCTAGCTACCGGGGCAGCCTTGCTTGCCTCGGATGGTGCTTTGCGTGCGGCCAACCCTGCCGCGGATCCCACGGGCTCGGCCCGTGCTGAGCCGACGGCCAAGCCTTCTGTATCCGCCGTCCGGGGACTTGTCCACACACCGCCGACGCCATTTACGGCTGACAATCAGGTCGATGGCGCGACCCTTCAGAAGCTCGTAGATTTTATGGTTCGGCACGGAGCTGACGTGCTTGCTCATCCAATGCACATTGGAGAAGCCTTAACCCTGTCCGCAGACGAGCGTCATCTCGTCGCAAAGCTTACCGTCGAGGCGGTAAATGGCCGGGTTCCAGTTATCATTCACACAAGCGCCACGGGTACCGACGAAGTGGTTGCACTTTCCCGCCAAGCTCAATCGGTCGGCGCTCAAGGAGTTATATCAACGACTCCCTACTATTGGCATCCGCCGGCGATCGGCGTCATGGAACATTTCGTGAAAGTTGGCTCGTCCATTGATATAGCCCTTATGGCGTACCATAACGAGGGAGCGGGGCCGTTACCCGTGTCCATTCTCCCTGAGATAATCCGTCGCTGTCCCAACTTTATCGGGCTTAAGGAGGCAAGTCACCAGGCGGACTACCTTGCCGAAGCGTGCCGACTGACTCATGCTCTGCGGCCGGAATTTGGAGTGTTCATCGGTTCGGATTTTCCATTGTTCTCGATGCCAATGGGCGGAGCTGGAAATTTCTCGCCAATCGGATTTATAGCTCCTCGTCTAGTAAGATCACTAATGGACGCTTGCTCATCGGGAGACTACAAGAAGGCGATACCACTTCAGTACAGAGCTTCTCAGCTTTACAGCATTCTTAAAGAGTTCTATGCCTACTCTTCATCAATGGCTGCTATGGAGATAATGGGTCGCCCATGCGGGAATCCGCGGCTCCCCATACCAACATTGGACCACGCTGCTATGAAACGCCTGGAGATGCGGTTGAACGAGAGTGGAGTTTTGGAAGGTGAACCCTACGGTTGGACTTAACCATTCGCGAGCAACCAGGTCCATCTGCGGCGGCTGACGGCACGATCGTGGAATGCGAAGGTGAAGGCGAGGATGTAAAACTGACCATCAGCTTTCCGGGCTACGGCAGGAAAAAACTGATGGAGCGGTACGCCGCGCTTGAGCAGGCTTGACCGGTAGGAATTGAACCATCCTCTCTCCGGGGGCAGAGTAGAAACCGATCGCTCGAATTAATTCTTGCTGTTTTTTTGCTCATGGAGCAATTTGATCTTTGTAGCACCGCTCATAGAGCAGGGCTGCCCATCAAATTACTTGCGCATTCCGGTGTTGGAAGCGGCTGCGCCGCAGAACTCATCGCGAAAGACAGCTCGCAATGTGGACAAGCTTGCTCACAGAGCGCCGCTACAGCAAACTGACCCAGCACCTGTTTTTTTGAACTACCCTGGAAGAATCCGGATGGTAAGAATGGTTTGATACGATTCTGTACAGCTTTTAATGTTCATTTAACCTCTCTGCCGCCCCTTGCATGATAGGCTGACAGCTAGGGATGGCCGCCCGTTCAGCCGGACCGGCCGCTTTGGCTAAAACCCTGAAGCCTATTTTGAAGCAATTCGCCGCAAGATGATCACGCCACGCAAAGCAAACATCAGATGCGTCCGGCCCGGCGGTAGCTCTCAAGGACCTGCGCTTTCTCGCTCACATCGCTGGACCCGCGCTCTACCGCTCCATCTCAGCGCTCTGTTGCTGGCCGTTACTGCTGCTTTCGGCCAAATGAACACGGGCCAAATCACTGGGGTCGTGCGAGACTCTTCGGGCGCGGTGATCGTGGGCGCTACGGTGACTGCCGAACAACCGGCGACTCGTCTGCGGTACGCCTCCGCCACGAACGCATCGGGAGAGTATCTGCTGGGTCATCTGCCTGTGGCCGCCTATACGCTTACGGTAGACTCACAAGGCTTCAAAGAGGCGGTCCAGACAAACCTTGTGGT
>Ga0307372_10012908_pt1 | contig 10872 bp, 9 predicted proteins | sample OX1MG_FD_202533 | JGI IMG/M metagenome (GOLD analysis project Ga0307372, IMG submission 202533) | Soil microbial communities from Risofladan, Vaasa, Finland - OX-1 | ecosystem: Environmental > Terrestrial > Soil > Coastal area > Acid sulfate soil | place: Finland: Risofladan, Vaasa | collected...
GTCCTGTGGGCCGCCAGCGTCAAGGCCTTCTCGTTCGAGCAGCGGATCGCCGCGGCGCGCGCCGGCGGCTTCAGCGCCACCTCGCTGTTTCCCTACGACCTCGCCGCCGCCGCGGCTCGCGGTCAAGACCCCCAACACGTGCGCGAGCAGTTCGAGCTCCACGGCGTCCGCGTCGCGGTGCTCGACCCGCTCACCACGTGGCTTCCCGGATCGCAGGTGCCCTCCGACCTGCCGGGCGACGATCCGGCCTTCGGCGGGATCGCGCCGGATGAGATGTTCGAGCTGGCGGTCGCGCTCGGCGCCGGGGTGGTCACGGTGCTCGCGCTGTTTGACGATCGCGTCGAGCCGGTCGAGGGAGCGCGCTGCTTCGCCGCGCTGTGCGATCGGGCCGCCGAGCGCGGCCTGCGGCTCGCACTCGAGTTCATCCCCGGCACGGGCATCGCGGATCTGGCCACGGCGTGGGAGATCGTGCGGCGGGCCAACCGCGGCAACGGCGGCCTGATGCTTGACAGCTGGCACTTCTTCCGCGCCGGGGCGGACTTCGCGGGGCTCGAGGCGGTAGGGCCCGAATCGGTCTTCGCGGTCCAGCTCGGCGACGCCCCGGCGACCCCGGCGCGCGATCTCGCACACGAGTCGCTGCACGAGCGACTGATTCCCGGCGAGGGGGACTTGGACCTCGGGGCCTTCCTGCGCGCGATCCTCGCTCGCGGCACCCCGGCGCTGATCGGTCCCGAGGTCTTCTCGGACCGCACCCAGGAGATACCGGCCGAGTGGCTTGGGCGCCTGCTCGGCGAGAGCAGCCGGAGCCTCGTGGCGGACCACGGCGGCCCGCTCGGCGCGGGGCCGCGGTGACTAGCCGGCGGGGTTGACCTCCGCCTCGATTCCGGCGAACCGCTCGGAGGCATGGACGACGCGCCCGCCGACGAGTGTGAGGTCCGAGCGCAGCGCCGGGATCGCCTCTTCGTCGATCCCGAAGTAGTCGCCGTCGAGCACGGCGATGTCCGCCAACTGTCCCACCGCGAGGCGGCCCCGCACCCCCTCCTCGGCGGAGAACCACGCGCTGCCGTGGGTGTAGAGGCCCAGCGCCTGCGCACGTGTGAGGCGGTGTTCAGCGACGCGCCGCGGCCCGCCGAAGGTACGGCCGCTGACCATCCACCACAACGACAGCCATGGGTTGATCGAACTGACCACCGTCGCGTCGGTGCCGCCGCCGATCGGGAAGCCCAGCTCGATCATCCGCCGCAGCGGCGGTGCGTGTGCCACCGCCCGCTCGCCCCAGCCGGCCGCCGACCCCGACGCGCGCATCAGCATGCGGTCCTGCAGCGCCAGTCCGAGCCCGAGCGCGCGCGCCCGCTTCAGGTTGCGCTCGCTGATCCCCTCCGCGTGGGCGAGGCAGAAGCGCAGGCCGGCGATCGGGTGGCGGCGGTCGACCTCCTCCCAGGCGTCGATGATCGCGCCGGCGCTCTCGTCGCGAATCGCGTGCACGTGCATCGGCCAGCCGCCGGCGGCGGCGAGCGTGCTGATCTCGGTGAATTCGCGGAAGCTGTCCGCATCCACCGCGAACGGCGTCAGCCCGTCGCCGTCCCAGCAGCGAAACACGATGATCTCGCCGATGCCGGTGACCCGCAGCAACCCGTCTCCGGACCCTCGCGGCGCCAGCCGCATCCAGTCCTCGATCTGGCGGCGCTCCGCACCGCGTTCGCCGGCGCCGAGGAACAGTCGCAGGCGCAGTGACAGCGAGCCCGCGCGCCAGACGTCATAGAGCGGCTCATAGGTCTCGGGGACCACGCCGATGCCGCCCGGATCGAGCGCGCCGGTGAGCCCGAGCGCCGCGAGCTCACGGAGCATCGAGCGGATCGACAGCGCCTGCGCATCGCGGCCGGGGCGGCCCATCGCGGCCAGGCAGTGGCGGAACGCGCCGTGGCCGCGCACGAGGCCGGTCGGGGAGCCGTCCGCATCGCGCTGCACCGACCCTCCCGGAGGATCCGCGTTGTCGGCCGCGAATCCGCAGGCGGCAAGCGCCGCTGCGTTGAGGACAGCCTCGTCGTAGAGCACCTGCACGTAACAGGGGTTCTCGGGGGCCGCGAGGTCGAGGTCGGCACGCGTCGGCGAGCGTGCCTCGGCGAACTGGGCCGGGTGCCAGCCGCCGATCACCGGTATCCAATCCCCCGGCGCGAGCTCCCGCGCGCGCTCGCGCACGAGGCCCAGCGCCTGCTCGAGCGACGCAACGCCGCTCCAGTGCACCTCGCGCTCCCAGCTGAGCCCGGCGCGCAGCACGTGGGCGTGACTGTCGATCAGTCCGGGGACGACGCGGCGGCCACCGACGTCCACCTCGCGCGCCCCGGGACCGGCGAGGCCACGCAACTCGTCGAGCTCGCCAACCGCGGCAATCCGCTCGCCGCGCACGAGCACCGCCTCGCGCGCCGGGTCCCGCGGGCGGCCCGACACCCGAGCGTTGGCGATGAGCAGCCACGCCGTGCCGGCCGCCCCCTCGCGCGGTGGCGGGGTTGACCCGTCGAGCATCAGAGAGGGGTCGGGACGGTCCGCGCTGAGCCGCTCCCGGCCTCAGCGGCAACGCTGTCGTCCCCGCCGGCCCCGCGCACGAGGTCGATCAGCCGGTCGACATCGGCGGGGGGCTGCGCACCGCGCCAGGCCACATGCTGATCGGGACGCGCGAGGACCAGCGGGGCGCCGTAGCGCGCCGCGAGGCGCGAGTCGGAGAGCCGCAGCACCTCGAGGGGCACGCCACGGGCGGATGCGGCAGCGCGGAACGCGTTGAGCGCCGCCGGCGACGCGCCGCAGTCGAGCAGCGTGAGCCCCGAGCCGAGGCGGTCATACACCGACACGTCCTCGGCCAGCCAGGCGTGGGGCAGGCGGTGTCCGGGCTTCGCCAGCGGGGAGTAGACCGTCACATCCCAGGCGGGGGCGTCGCTGTCGTCGTCGGCGATCACCGGCGAGTCGGTGTAGCGCTGATCGAGGACGATTCCGTGGGTGTTCCACTCGCTGTAGGTCTCCTCGTACAGCCGCTGGCCCAGACGCCGGCGCGCCTCCTCATCGCTGTCGGGAATACCCTCCTCCAGGACGCGCCCGATCGAGCCCACCAGGGCACGGACGTTGGCCGAGGCGGCCTCGCAGTTGGCCGTCGCGATCGGGCGCCGCTCGTCGGTGTAGGAGTCAAGCAGGGCATCGCCGCCCCATCCGGCGAGCACGGCGGCGAGCTTCCAGCCGAGGTTGGCCGCGTCGCCGATCCCGGTGTTCATGTTGAAGCCGCCGAACGGGCAGAACAGATGGCAGGCGTCACCGGCGATCAACACGCGCCCGCGGCGATAGGTCTCGGCGGTGAGCTCGTGGATCAGATAGGGCGAGACCCGCTTGATCTGGACCTCGACGTCGCGGCCGATGACCAGGCGGGCCTTGCTCGCCAGCTCCTCCACCGTGATCTCCTCGTCGGGGTCGTAGCCGGCGAGATGGAGATTGAACTCATCGACATCCGACGGCAGCACCAGGCCGCCCACCTCCGGGTTGAACAGCACGTAGAAGCAGCCCGGGCTCACGGAGAGGTCCTCGAGCAGCCCCGGGCAGCCGACCACGGCGTGAACGTGCTTGCCCAGGGCTCCGGCCCCCGTCATCGGGATGCCGACGCTCGCGCGCACGCTGCTTCGCCCGCCGTCACATCCGACGAGGTAGGACGCGCTGATCGTCTGGCTCGCGTCGGGCGCAGCGGTCGGCGCGATGCGCGCGCTGACACCGCCAGGCGCCTGCTCGACCTCGACGAACTGCCAACCGGTGTGCACCGCGCAGCCGAGCTCCTGCGCGCGTGCGCGAAGCACGCGCGCCGTGTACTTCTGCGACATCGGCATCCCGGGCTCCGAGGCGAGCTCCCGTGCGTCCTCGGGACGAAAGCCGTAGGCACGGAACACGCCAAGCTCGTGTCCGTGCAGCGCCGTGGCGAAGACCAGGTCGTGACGGAACTGCGGCGGCACGCGAGAACAGCCGCGAATCCGCTCGGCGATGCCCCACTGTCTCATGTGCTCCATCGTGCGCATGCTGTTGTTCATCGCACGCATGTCGTATGAGATCCCCTCGTCGCGCTCGACGATCGCGCAGCGCACGCCGCGCAGGCGCAGGTCGACGGCGAGGGCGCAGCCGACGGGTCCGGCGCCGACGATCAGCACGTCGGTCTCGCCGGCGGGCGCGTCGCGTGTCTCGTGCTGTGCGCCCAGCGTGGTCAACCCGCGACTTCCTCCTGACTCTGCCGCCGCCGGCGGCGACCGCGACCGTTGCCGCCGGCCGCGCCGGCAGCGGCAATCTTGCCGTGGCGCCCGAACCGTGTCAACAACGCCGGCCGCGGTCGAAGCACCGCCGGACGCCCGATCGGCGGCTCGCGTGGTGGCCGCACCCCTATGTACGATGGTTCAGCCATGGCGCGTGCGGATCGACCGTCAGGCAGCGGTCCAATGACCCTTCGTGATGTCGCTCGGCGCGTCGGGATCCACCCGGCGACGGCCTCGCGGGCGCTCAACGAGAGCACGCGCCACCTCGTCAGTGCCGCGACGGCGACCCGCGTCACCGAGGCCGCGCGCGAGATGGGCTACACGCCCAACTCGATCGCGCGCAGCCTGAAGACAAGCCGCTCGCTCACCGTCGGCGTGATCCTGCCGGACCTCACCAACCCGTTGTTCCCGCCGATGGTGCGCGGCATCGAGGATGCCCTGGCGCCGGCCGGCTTCACGGCCCTGATCGCCAATACCGACAACGACCAGGTGCGCGCGCGGTCGGTGGTCCAGGCGCTGCGCCTGCGGCAGGTCGACGGCTGGATCTCGGCCGTCGCCACGCTCCACGACCACCTGTTCACCGACGCCGGCCCGCCGCTGGTGCTGCTCAACCGCCAGGACGAGGAGGGGACGCCGGCGGTCGTCGGGGACGACCGCGGTGGCATCGAGCAGACGGTCGACCACCTCGTCGAGCTTGGCCATCGACGGATCGCCTACGCGGCGGGCCCGCAGGCGATCTCGACCGGCTCCGCCCGCTACGGCGCCTATCAGGAGGTGATGGCCGCGCGCGGGCTTTCCCTCGACCCCGAGCTCGTCCGCTTCGGAGAGTCCTTCAGCGAGCGCCAGGGCGCCCGGGCACTCGCCGAGCTGCTGGACGCCGGAGGGGATTTCACCGCCGTCATGGCCGGCAACGACCTGATGGCGCTGGGCTGCTACGAGACGCTCTCCGAGCGCGGGCTCCGGTGCCCCGAGGACATCTCGGTCGTCGGCTTCAACGACATGCACTTCGCGGACAAGTTCGCTCCGCCGCTGACCAGCGTGCGCATCCCGCACCACGAGATGGGGCTTCGCGCCGCGCAGCAGCTGCTCGCCCAGATCGAGGGCGCCGCGAGCGGAGCGAACCAGATCGTGCTGCCGGCGCAGCTGATCGTCCGCAGCTCGACCGCCCCGCCGTCGCGGCGAGGCCGCCGCCGCTGACGCTCACTCGCTCCGTCGTGCGACGACGAAGGCTTCGTCGTTGAACCAGAGTCCGCCGTGTTGGTGGAGGGCTTGTTGGGTGGCTTCGAGGTAGGCGCCGCTGGCGACGACTTCGTCGAGGCGTTCGTCTTCGATTTGGTTGACGTAGATGACGGCGTTCCAGGCGGCGAACAGGGTGGAGGTGCCGATGCGGTCCGAGATCTCTGACGGGAGGGTGTGCATTTCGTAGCGGAACAACGCGCCGTCGCCGGGCGGGTCGGTCATCTCGAACTGGTTGGCGTGGTTGGCGAGTTCGGTGCGTAGCGCTTCGATCAGGGCGTGGCGTCCGACGGGGAAGGGGTCTTCGCCGGGCCACAGTTTGCGCACGACTTCGGCTCCGGGGTCGTGGCCGTAGGATTGGACGACGAGCAGTCGTCCGTGGTTGTTGAGCGAGCGGGCGAGGGGTGCGAGGATCTTGGTTGCTTTGAAGGTGGCGCTGGTGCGGGCGCGCCATGGTTGTGAGGCGAGCACGAAGTCGTAGCCGCCGGGGCCTGAGCCCTGGCGGGGGATGACCGCGTCGAGGACGAACTCGTGGTCGCCGCGGTAGACGACCAGGACCGACGGGCGGACGTAGGTCGGGTTGCCGGTCTGCGGGCTGGGCCGCGTTTCCCAGCCGTGCGCGAGGGCTGGTTCGAGCGCTTCGATCTGGTCGCCGAACTCGTTGGCCGAGGTTCCCTCGAGCTTCACGACCTGCCAGTTGACCGGGCCCTGGGCGGGGTCGGGGAGCGCGAGCGACGGCGCGTTGGCGTAGCTGAGGTTGGTGATCACCAGCACGGTGTTGCCGTGCTCGTAGAAGCGGTCGGGCATCTTCTCCAGGCCGAGCCGGACGTCCTCGAGGCTGATCTCCTTGGCCACCGCCAACAGCGGCACCGTCGGGAACAGCTGGTGGGTGGTGCGCATCAGCCGCGAGAGCACCGTCGCATCGCCCATTCCGGCGTCGAAGATCCGCAGCGACGGCGGCGTCGGACGCAACTGGGCGAGCTCCAACGTGGCGCGCTTGACCACCACCGCCTTCTCATTACACGTGTTGACGAACGTCAAATACTTCTGACGGTTGTCATAGAAGCGAAACGGCGGCGACTCCGGCGTCGCCGCCGGCGCGGGGACGGTGTCGCTCGGCTCGCTCATCGCGTGCCCTCGGCGCGGCCTGCGCCGCGACAACCAGAGTGTGCGGCGCCGCTTGCTTCGCCGTCCATGACGCTCAGGCCCATTTCGATCGACAGCAGCGCTGCTCGCATTGGCTCCCTTTCCGGATTCTCGGTGCACGGCCCCGCCGGACCGGTGCCCGGAACCGTATTGCTTCGCGCGAGAGCCGGCACTCCGCGGACGCGACGCCGTCGACCCGCCGCGGCGTCGCCTGCTCGCTCAGCCGGCACAGAACCCGCCGTCGACGACCACGTTCGTGCCGGTCACCCAGCCGCTCTCGTGGGAGGCCAGGAACAGCGCGGCCGTCGCGACGTCCTCGGCCGTGCCGTCCCCGCGACGGGAGGGCGCCGGACCCGCGGCCCGTCGGTCGGTGCGCCGTCGCGGCTGGGCCATCGCGGTCAGCCGCGGCCGCCCGACCGCGTGGCCGGCTCGAGCACCGGGAGCGCGCCCTGCGCGCCGAGGTAGCCCGCCAGGCGCGCGGCGGCCTCCTCCGAGATCCGCGTGCCGTCGGCGTCGACCGCGGTGACGCCGGGAATCTCCGAGAGCGCCGGAACGACGGTTCCGCGCATCGTCAGCGGCCGCAGCACGCAGCCCACGCACATGCCGGTGAAGCGCACGCGCACGGCGCCCGTCGCGGAGACCTCGACGAGCTCGATCCCACCGGCGTGCGCGCTCATCAGGCGGCAGACGTCATCGATCCGCCGCTCGAGCACGGCTCGATCGACCGGCGGGGCGGCCGCGCGCAGCGCCGTCATGGCGCGGCCGAGGAGAGCTCGGCGCGCTTGGCGTCCAGGTCGATCCCCATCAGCTCGGCGAAGTTGCGGCCCAGGATCCGCTCCTTGTCCTCGCGCGTGACCTGCGGATAGCCGTAGCCGCTGCGCAGGTCCTCGGGGATCTCGAGATCCATGAAGGCGCGCAGGTACGGCGCCGGGCCGCCGGCCAGCGCCGCCTCGGACCCCCAGAGCAGCTTGTCCACGCCGACCTGCATCAGCAGCCGCCCGAGCCGCTCCTGCACCAGCCGCGGTGCGATCGGTGCGAGGTTCAGGTTGCCCGAGAGCGCCAGGTAGACGTTCGGGAAGCGGCTGGCGAGGGAGATCGCCTCTTCGAAGAACGGCTCGGCGAGGTGGTGGACGATGAAGGTCATGTCCGGGAAGTCGCGCGCCGGACGCTCGAGATCGAGCGGCGAGAGCGGTGCCAGCGGCTGCAGCCCGAACGGCAGCCCCTTGTGGAACTGCACGACGTTCACGCCGAGCTCGCGACAGCGCTCGTACATCGGATAGGCGAGCTGCTCGTCATCGCAGCGCCACGAGCGCTCGGTGTGGCCGTTGTAGAACTTCATCGAGCACGCCCCGAGGTCGCGAATCTGGTATTCGATCTGGTGCAGCGCCTCGTCGACCCCGCGGTACACCGGATCGGCGCCGCCGCAGAACAGCACACGGTCCGGGTAACGCTGCGCCATCGCGTGCTGCGCGGCGACCGGGGCGAAGAAGTCCTCGAACCAGTCGAAGATCGGCACGACCTGGGCCATCGCCATGTCCGTCGGTGCCTTGACGAAGACCATGTCGTAGATCTCCTCGACCGTCCAGCGCTTGTCGAAGCGCGGCCCGTCGGCCTGGTAGCCGGGCCAGCGAAGCGACCCGCCGATCGCGAGCATCGACTGGCGTCCGGCCTCCGCCTCGGGCCGCGGAATCGTGTTCTCGGCCGAGAGGTCGTACACGTGGATCACGCAGTCGAAGATGAAGATGTCGTCGATCATCGGCGGAGGCAGCGGCGACCGTATGTCATGCGCGATCGTAGTACAAGCCCCGTTGGGTGTCGAGACAGATCTGGTCGCCGTCTGCGGCCGCTGCTAGCGTTCGCCGCGCGGGGTCCCTCGGCGCCCGGAGCAGGCGCGGGCGCGTTGTCCGGTCGCGCGCGAGCGGATCCGGCGCCACGCAATGCCCGAGACACCATCGCCCAGCCTCAGTGCCTCCGCCCAGGTTGTGGCCCACGTCAAGGACGCGATTCGCTCGGGCCGGCTCTCGCCGGGTCAGCGGCTGCTGGAGTCCGAGCTGACCGGACGCCTCGGCATGAGCCGTGGGCCGGTGCGCGAGGCACTCGCGCAGCTGCAGGTCGAGGGGTTCATCGACGTCGAGCCCCATCGTGGCGCCCGCGTGCACCAGATGAGCCGGGCCGAGATGACCCAGCTGTTCCACGTCCGCGGGCTGCTGGCGGCCGACGCTGCGAAGCTCGCGGCGGAGCGCATCGGCGAGGCCGGCAACCGCCCGCGCATGCGCGCCGAGCGCCGCCGGCAGCTGTCGCTGCGCGCCAACGCGGACCTCGCGGCCTACGCCGCGGCCAACGTCGAGTTCCACACGCTGGTCGACGAGATGTCCGGCAACCAGCTGCTCGCCTCGCTCCTCGAGGGGCTGCAGACCCGCGCCGGGCCGTTCCTGAACCTCGCCCAGTCGAGCAACCGCGACCGCCTGCTCGCGCATCACCTGCAGATCGCCGACGCGATCCTCGCCGGCGATGGCCGAGCCGCGGCGCGCGCCATGCGGCGCCACGTGACGGCCACGCTGCGCGCGATCATGGCGCTCCCCGACGTCTGGTTCCGCTGAGCCGCAGCGTGCGCGACGCCGGCCTCGGCGCTCAGCGGCCGAGCAGCGCGCGCACCTCCGCCGCGATCTGCGCCGGACCGGGCACGATCGCATCGACGAGCGCCGGCGCGAAGGGGGCGGGGGCGTCGAGCGTGCACAGCAACCGTGCCGTGACCCGGGGACGGGCCTGGACGACGCGCGCCAGCATGTGGCTCGCCGGGCTGCCGGCGGCTCGCGACTCGTCCACGAACAGCACCGTGTCGTGTCGCTCGGTCGCGGCGAGCAGTTCCGCGTGCGGCAACGGCGCCAGCTGGGCCACGTCGAGCACCGCCGCTGCGATCCCCTGGTTGGCGAGCAGCCCCGCCGCGAGCAGCGCCTGCTGGACCATCAGCGAGTAGCTGACGATCAGCACGTCGCTTCCGTCGCGCAGCAGCGTTGGCAGGCGGATGTCCGCCGGCGAGGAACCGAGCGGACCCTCGAACTCGGCGAGCCGGACGTTGTCGACGATGACCGTCGGGTCATCGCCGGTCAGCGCGCCGTGAACGGCGGCATCGACGTCGGCCGGTGTCGCCGGCGCGAGCACGCGCAGCCCGGGCACGTTGTGCAGCATCGCCTGCGGCGTGTGCTCGTGCTGCGCCGCGCCGCCGCGCCGGGATCCCGCCATGACGTGGAAGGCGACCGGCGCCGACACGGTGCCGCCGGAGAGGTAGCGGACGTTCGGGGCCTCGTTGACGATCGGCGCCCACCCGTAGAACATGAAGCTCGACGTCGAGATCGGAACAAGTGTCCGCAGGCCCGCCATCGCGGCGCCGATCGCCGCGGCGGCCGTGGCGAACTCGCTGATCGGTGGCCACAGGATCCGGTCCGCGTAGCGTTCGAGCAGGCCGTCGTCGGGGTTGAACGGCAGCGCGACGGCGCCGCCGAGCAGGAGCAGCGAGGGGTTGGCGTCGAGCTCCCGGAACAGGGCCCGGGAGCGTGCCTCGTGGTAGCGCAGGACGAGCGTCACGGCGCCCACACTCCGGACATCGCGACCGAGTCCGGCGCGGATGGCGCCCCGGCGGCGCTCGCAAAGGCGCGCTCCACGCTGGCCCGGACCGATCGGTCGAGCACGAGCAGATCCGCGAGGGCCACGCCGTCGCGCAGCAGCGCGCGCGCCTCGGCCAGCACCGGGTCCGCGGCGGACCACGCTCCGGCGGCGCCCGGCCGCTCCGCGTCGCTCAGGTCGAGCTCTCCGGTGACCAGCCGCGGCAGGAACGCGGCGTTCCCCGGCCAGGGCTGCAGGCGGGCCTCGATGAAGCGCGGCCCACCACCGCCGCGGACGGCGGCCACGGCGTCATCCATCGTCCTCGCCATGGCCTCGGGGTCACCGCCGTCGACGGAGGTCGCCGGGATCTGGTGGACGTCGGCCAGCCCGGTCAATGTCCGCGCGGCCTGCAGGACGTTCGCACGGCTGCCGTCACGATCGGCCGACGCGTTGCTCTCGCAGACGAACACGAGCGGGAGCGCCCAAAGCGCGGCCAGGTTCAGGCTCTCGTACATCGCGCCCTCGCCCATCGCGCCGTCGCCGAAGCAGGCGAAGACGATGCCCTCGCGCCCGAGACGCTGCTTCGCCAGCGCCATGCCCACGGCGAGCGCCA
>Ga0307372_10012909_pt1 | contig 10871 bp, 14 predicted proteins | sample OX1MG_FD_202533 | JGI IMG/M metagenome (GOLD analysis project Ga0307372, IMG submission 202533) | Soil microbial communities from Risofladan, Vaasa, Finland - OX-1 | ecosystem: Environmental > Terrestrial > Soil > Coastal area > Acid sulfate soil | place: Finland: Risofladan, Vaasa | collected...
GGCGATTTTCCCTCGGCAGGGGCCGCGAGCGAGCGAGTACACGTTTTCGCTGTCGCCTTCTTCAGCTTGAAGAAGCCTCGAAGAGCGGCCTTGGCCTGTAGCTCCATAAAGTCATTTAGGAAACCATGCCCCCCCAAAAAAAAGCTTGCAACTTGATTCGTGAACTAAGAAAATGAAGGGGGGTGGTCCACAGTTGAGGGCTGCTGGAGATCCAAAGAAGGAGGCTCACGTGGGTATTTTATCGAGAAAGACACTTTTGCTGCGAATGGTGATGATGCTTATTGCGCTTCTCGGGAGTATGTTGCTTGTCGAATGCACTGGCTCGGCGGGGAAAATCTACGGACAGTTCTACTACGACGGCTATTTGGTTGCGAATTTCGGCCTTGGGGGATTTCCTTCCGGGACGATTTACACCGACACGAACTATCAGATCCAACCCGGAACCTACACGGTCACCTACACACTTGAAGACGGTTCCGGCTACTACTACCCGGCTGTTTATGCAAGCTCTTACTGCGCCAGTACTCCAGGCGACAGTTCTTGTGCTACTTACTACTACGACGATAGCTACACGTGCTCGGCAAATCCAGGGAAACCATTTTGGGCGGCCGGTGACGACAAATACTTTACCCTGCATCTGTCGTATTCTGGGCTCGCAACGTCGGGCTCCTTGAACGTGGAGGGTGCCCCTTCTGGTCCGAAGCTCGGAACTTCGACCTATTCCGACAACGGCCTTCTTATAACCGTAACGACCAAGATTGCTCAGCTGACACCGGGGCAAACGATCCACGGAGACAATACCGTCGGAAAGTCGAAATAGAGGATCCTTCACAGAAGCCAGGGGCGGCTGTTGCCCGTGGGGTGCCTAAAATCGTTGGCTCTTCGGAAAGGGATGTGAGCCATGTCTCGAAGGTTGCACAGCGTTCGAAGCTGAGGGGACAAGAGGGGACCAAATTGGCAGACAACAGATGGCAGAAAACGACCGTTGTGCTTGTGTGGCTGTTCTTTACCCTTGGGGCTGTACGTGCATGGCCGGCGCCGGGAGCCTCGATCACGGGTACAAACGTGCGGTTTACGGTGGACGCCTTCGTTCAAAAGGGGTTCGGGGGAACTGCCTACGACCTCTCTGAAGACGACGGAGGTGGTATCACGAGCCTCAGCCAGCTTGAGTTTCCTCAGGTTCAAGCGGAGGCCGGCGTATCGCTGGGAATGTCCATAAATCGAGATCGCGAGAGGCAGTGGTTGATCGAAGCGAGCTACTCCCATTCCGTCTTTGATATCCAGGGCACCATGAATGACTACGACTGGACGCAATATCCTGTCTATCCTCCGATTCCCTGGAGTTACACCCATTCCCAGGACTCCACGCTCAGCTGGCAAGCAGCGATGGGAATCGCGCGAAGGCTCTTTACGGTCGGGTCCTTGTCGTTGTCGCTGTACGGATCCTTTCGGTATCAATACGCGAGCCACGTCGAGAATACGGCCACAGGATGGCAGTATGTGTGGGACACTTCGACAAGTGCCTACGATCTCTACGGCATCTCCGACCCGACGTCGGACGTGCTGGAATATGCCCTCATGTCCTATGCTCCCGGTCTCGGTGTGCTGTTCGACCTCCAGGTCTTACCGGGTCTGAGCTTTGAGCTCCGTGGCTGTTACACGCCTGTCTATGCGTCGGACCGGGATGACCACAAGCTGCGAACCAAGCTGTCCACGGCATCCGGCTGGGGGAACGGTGCAGACGTCGACGTTAGGGTCGTATATCAGTTCGGGGGCCCCCTCGCCAAGGTCGCCCCATACGTCGCTGCGGATGGAGAGTTCGTCTATTACTCGATTTCCACGACACAGACCCAGTATTGGTACGGCAACGCGGATGCGAGCAACGGAGCCCCTGAAGGTACGACAATAAGCGGCGTCGGCCATGTGATCACGAGCGCCCAGTATCAGGTGGGGGTCCGGTTTGGGGTTGCCTTCTAGGCCGAGTCCGTTGTAGAGGTCCCGGTAGTGAAGGCGACCGAACGCCAGATTAGCGGCAGCAGCCTCGGCCGCCCGGTAACTCTTGATGTGGGTCTGGAAACTGACAAATATGGTTTGTTAGAAAGGGCGTTTTAACAAGTAATCGAAATGAGCCCGAAATTGCAGAATTACCGTGGCTGACGAGCTCCCCGCATCCCGTACCCCAAGCCCGAAGCGCGTCCCCAACCCCGCCGCGCTCTACCTCGCGACGCTCCGGCCGTCGGGCCGCCTGGTGATGGCAGGCGCCCTCGACATCCTCGCGCGGAGCTACCTCGGCTTTCCCGATGCGCGAGCGTTGCCCTGGAGCGAGCTCCGCTATGCTCATCTCCAGGTGATTCGGACGAAACTTGCCGAGACCTACAAGCCCGCCACGGCAAACCGCTACCTCGCAGCCGTCAAAGGCGTGCTCCGTGAGGCGTGGCGGCTTGGTGTCTTTCCTGGAGAAGAACTTGAGCGGATCCGCGACATCCGCTCGGTGCCGGGTTCCGCGGTGCAGGCCGGCCGCGCGCTCACCAAAGGAGAGCTGAAAAGCCTCATGGAGGCGACCGCCGCCGGTGCGCGCGACGCCGCGGTGATCGCGCTTGGCTATGGAGCAGGCCTCAGGCGGACAGAGATCTCTGGGCTCGCCCTCGAGGACATTCGGACAGAAGATCAGGGGATGGTCGTGAGAGTCGTGGGCAAGGGAGCAAAGGAGCGCTTGGTGTACCTGGACAATGGAGCCATGGAAGCAATCGCCGACTACATCGAAGCCCGTGGCAGGGCATCAGGCCCCCTTTTCTGGTCTGCGCGAAAAGGAGGGAGGCTCAACGAGGGTGCCGGTATGAGCGATGAGGCGGTGGCGGTGATACTGAGAAAGTGTGCAATGAGAGCCGGGGTCGGAAAGCTGTCGCCACATGACCTGCGAAGGTCTTTCGTCAGTGACCTGTTGGACGCCGGAGTGGACATAGCCACTGTGGCCGCTATGGCCGGCCACTCACGCGTAACAACAACCCAGAAGTATGACAGACGGGGGGAAGAAGCTAAAAGGAAAGCCGCAGGGACGCTTCATGTGCCGTATGCTCGAATACGAAATTAATGTCACGCTCCAACGTAAGAAGTTTGGACAATGAGCGGTACCAGGTCTACGCCGAATCAATCATCCGAAAAAGCCTTGGATCTCTCGGGCGATTCGGACTACGACCTTCTTGAGATGATGACGTGGAAAGAGTCTGACATAAACGTGGCAAGAGAGGCGTTCGCCGAGTTGTATCGCCGGCACGTTAGGTACCTTTATGCAGTGTGTCGCAAGTACTCGAAGGGTCTCGGGGGAGATGACGCTGCACAAGACCTTACGTCCGAGACTTTCAAGCTCGTATACGAGAAAGGTGCGAGTACTTTCAAGCCCGGTTCCGCAAGCGATCCCGATGGGATGCGACGGCATGTAAGGGCCTGGCTGGGACGGATTGCTCATAACCTGGCCTGCGATGTCTTTCGTGGGCGAGCCCCGGAAATCCGACTGGAAGAAGACGAGATCGATAGTGCGGGTGATCACGAGAAACCGGAATATTCCGAAAGGAGTTTACGCCTGCTGGCGCTAATGGATGAGATACTCACAAAACGTGAGCTGGACGTTCTTCGCGTCACCTCTCAGTACATTGATCTGCGGAAGCCAAACCAGAAGCTTCCGGGCGATGTATTGGAGGACATAGCTCGTCGATGGGGGATAACCCATGAAAACATCCGCCAGATCAAGAGCCGAGCTCTGAAGAAGCTTAAGCAAGCTCTTGCCAGTGGAGATGAAGGTCCTTAAAGAAGAGGCAAGGAGCCACATAGGATCACGTCATGAGCGGAGATCGGAAAGAAAAGACACCTACAGATGATGATTTCGAGCGAGTAGTCCTAGAGGCAATCCGACGCGGCTCCTGGATGCTCCCGCAAACTGCGGAGGAGGTCCGACATGCAGAGGAAGAACTTGCATCAAATCCGGAGGAACTCCCCGCAGGGCTCGCCAATCCCTACAGCGTGCTGGATCAACCAAGTCGAGAAATACGACTTGGGAAACTTGTGGGAACTGACCGAGACTTGAGTTTGGAACAGAATCTTGCGCAAGCCGCTCGTGAAGGTGCGGAGATTCCGCCTCAGGTCAAGGAACAAATGCGGAAGGATCGAGAGGCTGCCGAGAACGAAAAAGATAGGTAAGGCGACCCTGCCATATATCGGCATCTCAGAGGCCAGAAAAGAAGAAATCGCGGAGCTAGCCGAGTTAATAGCTCACGAGCACTCCCCGAATGGCAGTGTGGATCCGGAGTGGATAGCAAAGAGCAAGGGAATCACTATTAGCTACGGCCACTATCGGGACTCTTTCGATGGGCTGCTTGAACACTGTTCGGACAGATTCCACATATACTGCAATCTGGATCGTTTGACTCGAAAAGAAAACCCTCGCACAAAGTTTACCCTCGCTCACGAGCTTGGTCATTTCTTCATCGTCGAACATAGTCTCGCTTTGAGAAGCGGCAGATCTCCTGGCCATGGTTCTTTTACGGAGTACGAATCCAAAAACCCAGTAGAGCAGGAAGCGGACCACTTTGCCTCCAGTCTTCTAATGCCCAAAGAGCGCTTTCTCCGGTTGGCCAGTAAAGAACCGGCCGGAATACCTGGCATCATTACTTTGGCGAGGCATTTTGGTACATCGCTGACAAGCACTGCAATTCGCTATGCCAGTCTTGAAGTAAAACCTTGCTTTGTCGTCAAATGGTCTGCTGACGGTTTTAATTGGAAGTGGCTCTCTACAAGGACCCGGCTGGCCAATTATAGAAAGACCATTGAGGAACTCTCGAATATTGTGCCGGGATCGGCGACAGCCCGAGCGCTTGCAGGCGAGAACATTCCGGAGACTGGATTCTTCCAGACCGGCACAACAGCTTCGGCCTGGTTCCCGTTCGTTTCTCAGGGAGCAAGGCGCAACATTATCCTCATCGAGCAGACGATAGCCTTGGGGCGGTTCGGAGTTCTTACTTTCATATATCCCGAAAGGGGTGACTTTCTAGCGGAGTCGATTTAATTGGGACTCCGATGCCAACTCGTCCGTTGCTCGACTCGCGTTGTCACGGTCCGGGGTATGACTTAATGAGCAGCATATGGTGCCGCAACTAGGAACTGAGACGGGACTAACGAGCAGGCAAGAACATTACTATCCTCACGAAAGAAAGGAGACTTTAGACATGGCGGAAGAGATCAGGACGGTCACAATCATCGTAGAAGGCACTCCGCACGAGTGGCCGAAGGGTGAGATCACCTACGCAGAGGTGGTCACGCTTGAGGTGCCTAACTACGCGCAGCACCCCGAAATCACGTATTCCGTGAAATACAAGAACGGTCACGGCAATAAGCCGGAAGGAACTCTCTCCCCTGGCGGTTCTGTCAGAGCCAAGGAAGGAATGGTTTTCAGTGTTTCAGAAACTGGTCAGTCATAATGATGACTTGAGGCGTTTGGTCGAAAGGGCTTACGCCGTCGCCTTCGACAGCAATTATCTGGTCGTACGTGACATTCCATATCTCGACGACCAAAAGCGATTGCAGATCGGCGCAATCGTCACGAAACTGGTTTTCATAGACAACGAGCGAGTCATCCAGGATGATCACCAGGTTTTCTTCGCAGGATCTATCCCTCACGGTCTTGACGGTAAGCCAATTCCAAATCTCGGCGGGGGCCCCACTCAGCTCGCATTGAGCGAATCTAGTGGCGACGTGGTTGTGCAACGCTCGTTTTCGAACAAACCTCGAATCGGCGGGAAGTTCCTAGATTTCTTCGAGAAAATCGAGAGCTACGTCGCCGTAATTTCCGGGCCCGCAATTGAACTGCACGGCGCCAATCCCTACACATTCCGCACTGTCGAACTGGCAAGCCCCGACTCTGTATTCAAGTTTCATGATACCCTGACAAGCAGAGCAGAGATCACCGATCTGTCCGCTAGGTTCAAGGACGATGTGGTTGCTGTAATAGGCCTGGGCGGCACAGGCGCATATATTCTCGATTTCCTCGTAAAGACGCCAGTTCGAGAAATCCGAGCGTTCGACCTAGACCCCTTTTACGTACATAACGCGTTCCGTTCGCCGGGCAGGCTTGACCCGAATGAACTCGGCAAGCCAAAGTCGGAAGTCTATCAATCTCGCTATGATAGCTTCCGAACGGGTCTATCCGGCAGGCCAAAATACATCGATGCCTCGTGCAGTGAGGATCTCATCGGAGTGACTTTCGCGTTTGTGTGCGTCGACAAGGGCTCCGCACGCGCAGGCATCTTCGATCTGCTCCTTTCGAAGAGCATCCCTTTCATTGATGTAGGTATGGGCTTGAAGCGGAAAAGAGGCCCGCTCAACGGAATGCTTCGTACAACTTACTACTCTGCCCAGGATGGCAGGAAGATGCGCGAGAAAGGGCTAGCCGAGTTCAGTGATAGCCCTGACGACGTTTACAAGACCGAGATTCAGATCGCGGAGCTCAACGCCCTGAATGCATCCTTGGCTGTTATCAAGTTCAAGCAGCTACGTGGTTTCTATACTGAAGAGATGACCTACTATCACCTTCTGTTCGAGATAGCTGATCTAAAGATCGTCGCCGCTTCTACGTCCGATGAAGATTAAGCTTCAGCGCGTCCACTACATGCCTAGGGAATTGGAGCCTGGCATACTCTACGTTTCAACGGAATTCGGTGCTGCAGCGCACCTTTGCCCCTGTGGATGCGGGTCCAAGATCAGAACCCCGATAGGTCCTACAGAATGGACCGTCGAGGAAACAGACAGTGGACCGACTCTTCGCCCGTCAATCGGGAATTGGCAGCAAGCTTGTCAATCGCATTACTGGATATATCGCGGCGAAGTCATATGGTTAGCCAAATGGACGCCTGAGCAAATCGCCGTCGGCCGCCGGCTCGAAGAAACACGTCGACGCACCTACTTTCATGCCCTTGATCGTCAACGCGGAGGGTCAGTTCGAAGACTCTTGGGGTGGGCAAAGCGCCTGCTTGGTCAGTAATCGCTGTCTCTTGAATTGACCTGCCAGTAGACGGAAAAAGAAGTTATCGGCTGCCCGTCCAATGAGCAAGATGAAGACGATGGACGGAATAAGATTATGGCTCGATGCGGTGTCCAAGCTTGTTCGACTGTCACTGTGCTTCAGCACGCATCGCGGTCCGAGGGCGCGCGCTTCCACCTCCTCCACGCGTAGCATCGCCCACAGCAGCCGATAGCCAAAGGTCGGATACTGCCCGATCAGCGCCTTGATCCTTGCAGCCATACCCTCGTCGATCGGTCGCTCGCGGCGACGCTGACCCCTGTGGCGATTCGCCGCAGAGCGAGCCGTTTGAAGCACCCTGCAGATCCTCCGTATCGAGGTGCCGGGCAACGGGTGCTTCACTCGTTGGACGTCCCCGGCGTCGTAGGGAGGTACGGTTTCTGTGCCTCCTCGAGAATATCGATGTCGATGACGAACTCACCAATCTTCTGCTTGAGCTCCTTAATCTGCTCGTCCTTCTGACGAGAACGTAACGAGTTCTCCAGCCCGAGCAGCGCTCGCTCTTTCCACTCCTCGATCTCTGCAACCGTTAGACCATGGACGGACCCCGCCTCGCCCCGCCGGATGATCTCCTCCAGGTTCGGCCGTCCGGCGAACGATGCGCCTCCGATCTGGGAGAGCTGTCCCACCTTTTCCTCGAGTGTCATTCTCTTGATAAGAGCATCGACTCGTGCCGCGACCTTGGCTTCGGACGGTACCACATTTCCCTCTTTCTGTGCTTTACGCATGTCGTTCATGGTATCTCCCTTCTCGTCCCGCGGTCGAGGACGCGAGCCCGTGCCATCAGGGTAAGGCCGATCACCGCGAGGAAGGCGAATCCTCCGGGAACGAAGTAGACGTGCGGGAGACCGAGAAGGGCGACTCCGAGACTGCCTGTGAGCCCGCCGAGAGCCGAACCGATCGCAGACGAGCTCATGAAGATTGCGGAAGCGGTGGCGATGGCACGTGGGAGGAGCCGCTGCGCCGCGATGATACCCAGGGCGGCGAAAATCCCCCAGACCCCGCCCATGAAGATCTGGCCGGCGAACATGCCAATAGTACTTCCAGTCGTTGCGAAACAGAGGTTGGCGGCGATGCCGAGACCGGCCCCGAACGCCATGATCTGCATGAGCCCCACGCGCCGGCCGACCATCAGGCTGAAGGGCATGATCAGCAATTCTACCAGAGGTTGGATCCCGATCGCGGCGCCGCTGACCTCGGGTGCAATCTGCAACTGTTGGGTCATGTAGATCGGGAGGAAGCCGTACTTGACCGGCTCTCCCGCATACACCATGACGTAGAGACCGCAAAACATGAGGAGCGGCAGCATGTCGCCGCGCGGTCGATCGGCGGGCCGCCTTTCCCGCGACGCTGGGTCTATCGCACCGCCCGCTTCCGCTGTCCGCAGAGCTCCCAGCGGCACGATCTGAGCCAGGAGACAGACAGCGGTGAGGAAGAGCATCACCCGCAGGCCGAGCCAAGAGCCGAGCCAGGAGCCGACGACGGGACCGACCACCCACCCGGCGGTCAGGGCCATGCGGATAACCGACACGACACCCTCTTTGTCGCTGCCCGGCTCGCGCTCGAGCTGGTCGTGCACCGCCGCGAAGATCTGGGAACCCGCAGCGCCGGAGAATCCAAGGATCACGGCGCTGATGGCGAACGGCATCCACACCTTGGTCGACCAAGCGATCCCGACCCAGCCGAGGAAACCGGCAGCGGCGCACAGGCGGAAGAGGCGGAGCCGGTTTCCCGTTCGGTCCGATCGAGCACCGACAAGATAACCGGCCAGCGGAGCGGTCACATTGGTGAGGTAGTAGAGGCCCGCCGTCGGCAACGATGCACCCAGATCCTTGACCAGAAAGAGGGCGATTTGGGGGGCGGCCGCGGAGACGCCGAGTCCGGAAAGAAACATCGCAATGGTCGCCCCAAGGTAGAGGCGTGAATTCACTATGTGCCGCACGGATGAACCGCGCTGTACCGGATTGGGCACCTTCGAACTCCTTCGTATCCTCACTGAACGAGAGCCACCGAACGAATCACAAAGTCGCTTGCCCGTTGAAACTCTATGATAATGTACATGGGTCCGGGCAGCCTCCCCAACGCTCGTCTCACCCTTCACGATGCTCAAGACCAGGGCCGCCTTGCGCTTCGTCGTCCACCGCTGGACGCTCTCACTACTTTCCTCACTCATTCGCACGCCCTCGATTTGCGCGACAAGGAGACCGAGGGCCACACGCAACGAGTCACCGATATGACGATCCGCTTATGCCGCGTCTTTGGCCTGACCGAAACGGAGCTGGTGCAAGTCCGACGGGGGGCTCTCCTGCACGACATCGGTAAGATGGGGGTCCCCGACAACATCCTGCTCAAGCCGGGCCCGCTCACCGAAGAGGAATGGACCATGATGAGGAAACACCCGACTTTTGCCTTCGAGATGCTTTCTCCCATCCACTACCTGCGCCCCGCGCTCGACATTCCCCGCTATCATCACGAGAAGTGGGACGGCAGCGGCTACCCCCAGGGTCTTAAGGGTGAGCAAATCCCCCTCGTGGCGCGGATCTTCGCGGTCGTGGACGTCTGGGACGCGCTCACATCCGATCGCCCCTATCGTCCGGCCTGGCCCAAAGAGCGGGCGCGCGAGCATATCCGGTCCCTCGCGGGGAGCCACTTCGACCCCGAGACGGTGAAAAGATGCCTCGAGTCGGGAATATTGGTATAGGCCTGCACGCCCGGTCTTGGCTGTCGTCCTTACCCCACCCTGGTGCCTGACCGCCTACTCGATCCTCGAGGGCTCGATCGTGCGCGCGGTAGGTGCGGTGCTCATGGCCGCATCCGGTCGAGCGCGCTTCCGATCCGGTAGAGGGTTTGCAGCAGCCCGGCCGCTTCGGGGAGCGCCCGGCCGTTGATAAGCTCGGCGACCTCGGCCGGCACCGTGTCGCGCAGGGCTTTGAGGTCGTCCTCCACCGCGGACACCGCCGTTTGAATCTCCCGCAAGCTCTTCATCCGGCCCTCCTCATTTCTTGCACGTTGTACCCGAAAGCGCCCCGTAAAGCATAGCTCCATAACCGCGCTTATGTAGCCATGGATAGTCTCGGCATCGATTCAGGGAAATACGTGAGGTCCAGAGAACGGCGTCCTCCCTCGGTCGAACAACGGATCCCGGTCGACGTCGTCCAGAAGAGTGGACGTTCTTAGATGATTCAGAAGGGCCTTTGCTCCTTGACTAAGATCGGACATGGAGTGGTAGCCCCTGATCGAAGGATCGTACGTTTCCAAGGATTTGACCATCTTGGACCAAATGGCCTCCGCCTCCTTGATCGAGAAGGTTAGCTTCATCTCACTTTCGAAAGCTTCAACGCTTTTGTGCCCTACAAAGTTATTCCGTGCCTCCTCGAATTTCAGCTTTTCATTCTGGAGCTCCCGCAATTGCTCATCCACATGCAGGGCTTCGTTCTCTTTTAGGGTGGTTCTGTTTTGTTTGTGGAACTTGGCGATGGAGATAACTCTCTTGTCTTCGTCGAGCAGGCGCGAGACCGATAGAATGAAATAATCCCAAGAAAGATGCTGGTAAAGCCCAAAGAACTCTGGCGCGATCTTGTTGAGTAGCTCCACAATCTCCTTGCTCTCAAGGTCTTGGTACTGTTTGATACTGTACCGAAAATTCAAGAGCTCCTGTTTCAAAAGCTGAAGCATCTTGGTATCCATCCCGCTCCGCTCCTTCTGGTGGCTCTGAAATCTCTCAATTTGCGAGTTCCATCCAAATCCACTACAATTGACCTATAGTTCATCAAAGGGGGTCTGTATGGCTATCTCAGTCAAA
>Ga0307372_10012910_pt1 | contig 10871 bp, 10 predicted proteins | sample OX1MG_FD_202533 | JGI IMG/M metagenome (GOLD analysis project Ga0307372, IMG submission 202533) | Soil microbial communities from Risofladan, Vaasa, Finland - OX-1 | ecosystem: Environmental > Terrestrial > Soil > Coastal area > Acid sulfate soil | place: Finland: Risofladan, Vaasa | collected...
AAAACCCCCACGCCTCGATTCCGTGGGCGGGCGCTCGCAAGCTCGCTGGTCCCGCCCTATATGCTGTGGCTTGCGCTGGCACAGCAAAGCGGGAGTGCTAGCACCCGAGTGCTAGCAGTGGGCTGCTAGCAGCAAACCTCGCGCCACTCGCCGGCCTCACGGCACGATTTCGCAGACGGCCGATTGGCCTTCGCACTCGTCGACTTCGATTCGCACGCGCGGGGGAACGGCGATGCCACGCGCCGCAAGCTCGGCAATCAGCCGCCGGCCGATGTGCCGGGCCAGCATCTCGGCGGTGGTGTTTGGCACCGGCAGCAGCACGCAGTCGCCGCGGGGAAACACCCAGCGGCGCTCTTCGAACACCGCTTCCACCGATCGCTCATCGGCCGTCACCTGGATGGCGGGATGATCGGTGGGCAAAAGCACGTGATGGTCGAGTTCCAGCACGATGGCATGCAGAATATCGCGCAGGACTATGAAGTCGATGACGTAGTGGTTTTCGTCGAGCGGCCCCAAGACGTCGGCCGTCACGCGGTAGTTGTGCCCGTGCAGGCGCTCGCAGATGTTGCCGTTGAAGGTGATGAAATGGGCGGCGCAAAAGACGAGATAGTCTTTGGTAAGCCGGACTCGGTAGGTTTCGGGCATGGTCGAAATCGCAGGACTACGCAATCAACTCCCGAATCACGCGCGCCGGCTCGACGCCGGTCAGCTTCTGGTCGAGACCCTGATAGCGATAGGTGAACCGCTCGTGGTCGAAGCCCAACAAGTGCAGCACCGTGGCGTGGAAGTCGTGGATGTGAACGGGATCCTTCACGATATTGTAGGAGAAATCGTCGGTTTCTCCGTAGATCGTGCCGGGCCGCGAGCCGCCACCGGCCATCCACATCGTGTAACACCGAGGATGATGGTCGCGGCCATAGTTCTTGTCCGACAGGCCGCCCTGCGAATAGATGGTGCGGCCGAACTCGCCGCCCCAGATGATGAGCGTCTCATCGAACAAGCCGCGCTGCTTCAGGTCTTGCACCAGACCCCAGCAGGGCTGATCGACGTCGCGGCACTGGTCGGGCAAGCGGCCCGCCACATTGCCGTGCGTGTCCCAGTTGTTATGGTAAATCTGGATGAAACGCACGCCGCGTTCGATCATTCGCCGGGCCAACAACACCGAATGGGCGAAGCTGCCGGGCTTCTTGGCCTCGTCGCCATACAGGGCGTAGGTCGAGGCCGGCTCGTTCTCGACGCTGGTCAACTCGGGCACGCTGGCCTGCATGCGGAAGGCCAGCTCGTATTGCTGAATGCGGGTGTGCGTCTCAGGATCGCCCACGAGGCGGTAGTTCGCCTCGTTCAGCGCGTTCAGCCCGTCCAGCGTGCGGCGGCGGACCTCCGTCGGTACGCCGGGCGGATTGTTGATGTACAGGATCGGATCGCCGCCGGAGCGGAACGACACGCCCGCGTGCTCGCCCGAAAGATAACCGCTCGACCAGAGCCGGGCGGCAATCGCCTGCACCTGCTCGGTGTTGGTCGGCTTGGCCACCAGAACCACAAACGACGGCAGGTTCTCGTTCATCGAGCCCAGGCCGTAAGAGACCCAACTCCCCAGGCACGGCCGCCCGGTCACCTGGTTGCCGGTCTGCATGTAGGTGATGGCCGGCTCGTGGTTGATGGCTTCGGTGTGCATGCTGCGGATGAAGCACATGTCGTCGACCATCTTCGCCGTGTGCGGCAACAGCTCGCTGACCCACATGCCGTTTTGCCCGTTCTGGGCGAACTTGAACATGCTGGGCGCGATCGGAAACCGCTTTTGCCCGGAGGTCATCGTGGTCAGCCGCTGACCCATCCGCACGGTGTCGGGCAAGTCTTTGTCGAACCACTCCTTCATCTGCGGCTTATAATCGTAAAGGTCCATCTGCGGCGGGCCGCCGACCATGTGCAGGTAGATGACCTGCTTGGCCTTGGGGGCGAAGTGCGGACCCGGCGCGGCCAGGCTGGCGGCCGAAGCCGGCTTACCCCAGAGATCAAGCCCCAACGACGACAGAGCGGCCATGCCGAGCGCATTGGCTCCGCGGCTGAAGAACTGGCGGCGAGTTTCGTAGCGTACGTAGTCTTCGATGGGCAACATCGGGAACGTCTCCTGAGTGTTAAAGTCGTGGTTCACGCGGCCGCCACGGGCAAGGGATAAATGTAAATCTCGCCGACGGTGATTCCACCGATCGTGCGGCTGTGGTAGTGGGCGGGAATCTTGCCGCCGTATCTCTGCATGAGCTCAAGTGCCGCCTTGGCTAAGCGATCGTCAGCGCTGACGACTTTGACTTGGAAGGCGTCAAAATTAGGATCATGCATCGCGGCGGCAATTCGAATCACCTCGCCATACGCGGGGCGGAAGTTCTCATCATTAAACTGCTGCGAGGCCACCCAGAGGCTTGGCGAATTGTCGTCGTCCCCGCGATGCCAAAAGGCGACGTCAACCGGCGCGTACTTCTCGAATTCGCGGAGGAACGCGGCCCCTGCGTCAATCTGTTCTCTTACCAATGGTCTCGTATCCATTTCATCACTCCATCTTGCGGATGACTGGTCGCGTCGTAGAGTTCTCGAGCCTTCGGCTCGGGAACGAGCACGTACCGAGACGCTTCATTCCATCGAATCGTCACGGCCCAGTTTTGGGCAAAGGCCGGGTTTGCAACGCTGTCAGCGACACAGGCGGCGTCGAGCCGTGCCACACCAATCAATTCGCTGAGTTTGTGTGTCCAACACGCGTCGGAGAAACGTCTCTCCTCGTAGATTATACCAGGATTGTTTTCCACAAAACCAACCACGCACGCCTTCAGTCCACATTCGACTGCATATCCCGCGAGATAATAGACGGCGGACCATCGTTGGTTTTGCAACAAGATGCCCGCGTCGATCAGCCTCGTCTCTGCCAAGTCTTGCCAGTCTTGTTTCGTCATGCCTACTTGTTCAATACCTCATCCAAATTCATCAACTCATTCGTGAGCATCGTCCAAGCGGCCAAGCTGGCCGCGTCCAGCGAGGCGTCGGGCTTCGACTCGCCCACGGCGATCAACTGCTTGGCCTCCTCGACGTGCCCCTGATACCAGGCCGAAAGATCGTCGAGCGACGCCTGCACGGTCGGCAGCTCGTCGGCCCGCCAAGGCCGGGCCAGCAGTCGCTTGGCCAACAGGTCGAGCCGGCTGTCGTTGGTCTCGCCGCCTTGCTTCAGCACCAACTCGGCCAGATGACGGGCGGCTTCCACGAATTGCGGATCGTTCAGCGTCACCAGCGCCTGCAGCGGCGTGTCGGTCCGCTCGCGACGCACGGTGCATGTCTCGCGGCTGGGAGCGTTGAAGATGTCCATCGAGGCCGGCGGCGCCGCCCGTTTCCAAAACGTGTAGAGGCTGCGGCGATAAAGGCCGTCGCCGCTGTCGCGCTTGTAGTCGCGCGTGTTGCTGCCGATCATGGCCACCGCTTCCCAAACGCCATCCGGCTGATAGGGTCTTACGCTCGGCCCGCCGACCTTCTCGACCAGCAGTCCGCTGGCCGCCAGGGCATAGTCGCGAATCACTTCGGCGTCCATGCGGAAGCGCGGACCGCGCGACAGCAGCCGGTTCTGCGGGTCCTTCTCCAGCTTTTCGGGCGTGGCGATCGCCGCTTGCCGATACGTGGCCGAAGTCACAAGCTGCTTGAAGAACCGCTTCACGTCCCAACCGCCTTCGCGGAAGTCGACCGCCAGCCAATCGAGCAGCTCCGGGTGCGTGGGCAACTCGCCCGCCACGCCGAAATCGCCCGACGTGCGGACGATGCCCGTGCCGAACACTTCTTGCCAGAACCGGTTCACGGTCACGCGGGCCGTGAGCGGCTGTTCCGGCAACAACAGCCACTGCGCGAAACCCAGCCGGGTCTTGGGCAGCTCGGCCGGCATCGGTGGCAGCATGTCGGGCGTTTCCGGCTGGACCGGATCGCGCCGCTTGTCATAGTCGCCGCGATAAAGCACGTAGGCCATCGCCGGATCGCTCCGCTCCTGCATCACATGCGTCAAAGTGCCGCGGGACTTGATGGCTGCCTCTTCCCCTTCCAGCCCGGCGACCTTGCCCGCGAGCTGCTGCGAGACGCCGTCGAGCGTGGCCAGCCACCAACTATAGAGCTCGTTCTTCTCGGCATCGCTTCGCTGGTCGGCCGGCTTGAGCACCAGCGACACGGCCCGCGTCGTCTGCACGAGTTTTTGCACGTCGCCCGGCGGAAGGACACGACCGTAGATGCGAACGTCTTCGATTGACATCTCGTCGAGCCGGCCGGTGGAATGCCGCTGAGCCAGCTTGAAGGGCACCGTAGTGCGAATCGTGTTCTTCAGGGCGTTGGCCTGCACGCCGACCGGCTGCGGCTCGCCGTTAACGTAAACCTTCACGCCGCCGGGCTGGGCCGAGCCGTCGTAGGTGACGAAGACGTGCGTCCATTCGTTGGCCTTGATCGGTTTGTTCGAGACCACCTTCAGCGCATCTTCGGGCCATTGGTTGACGATGTGGCAGCCGACCTTGCCGTTCTCCATCCACAGGTCCCAACCGCGATACGCGTGCTCGTCGTCCATGCGGGCGAAGATGGCGCCCGAGCCGTCGAGCTTCGCCAGCTTGACCCAGGCGCCATAAGAAAACGCCTGGTCTTTCTCCAAGTCGCCTACGTCGGCGATTTCAGCGACCACGCCCGGCTTGCTCTGCAGGGCCTGGGCGGCGACGTGTCCCGGCTGCCAGGTGAGCTGAGCGGAAGCAGCCACCGTGCGAGGCTGGCCATCGAAGGTGACGGCAAAGGAGTTCTCGCCGCCGCCGTTCAATTCGGCATAGAACCGCAGGCCGTCACTGGGAATGAGGCCGGCCAGCGTCTCGGAAGTGGCCGATGCCAGCCAGCCGTCGAAATCGGCACGCGCGGCGTTACGCCGTTCCTCGACCTGTTTGCGGGCTGTGGCCAGCTCGCCGACGAGGGCGTTCCAACGCGGACGGTCATCCGCCCGCGGCACGACGACGACGGGCGGCGTGTCTTTGATATTGCCGTCCATCGCGTTTTGCGTGGTGTTGTTGAAGAACGCCGCCAACTCGTAAAACTCCCGCTGCGAGAGCGGATCGAACTTGTGATCGTGGCAAACGGCGCAGCCGGCCGTGGTGCCCAGCCAGACCAGCGAGGTGGTTTCCACGCGGTCGCGGGTGTAAAGCACCGAGTATTCCTCGGCGATGGCGCCGCCTTCGCTGGTGGTGATGTTGCAGCGGTTGAAGCCGGAGGCGACTTGCTGCTCGAGCGTGCGGTCGGGTAACAGGTCGCCCGCCAACTGCTCGATCGTGAACTGATCGAACGGCAAATTGCGGTTTAGCGCCCGGATGACCCAATCGCGATAGGCCCAAATCTCGCGATAGTTGTCGATATGAATGCCGTGCGTGTCGCCATAGCGGGCCACGTCGAGCCAGTAGCGTCCGCGGTGTTCGCCCCAGGCCGCCGTGCTCATCAGCTCGTCGGCCAGTTTTTCATAAGCGTCGGGCGAGGGACCGTTGACAAAAGCCTCCACCAGCTCAGGCTTGGGGGGCAGGCCGGTGAGATCGAGCGACAGCCGCCGGGCGAGCGTGCGGCGGTCGGCCTCGGGCGCGGGCTGCAGGCCGGCCGCTTCGAGTTTGGCCAGCACAAAGTAGTCGATCGGGTTGCGGCACCAGGCGGCGTCTTTCACGGCCGGCAACGGTGGCCGCACCGGCGCGATCAGCGACCAGTGCGGCTGATAGGCGGCGCCGTCGGCGATCCAACGCCGCAAGGTTTCTTTCTGCGCGGCGGTGAGCTGCTTTTTGGTGGCCGGCGGCGGCATCATCGCTTCGGGATCGCTCGACAGGATGCGACGCATGAGTTCGCTTTCGTCGGCCTTGCCGGGCGAGAGAGCGCCGGCTTCGATGGCGGCCTCGCGCTGATCGAGCCGCAGGTCGGCCTTGCGCGCCGCGCTATCGGGGCCGTGGCAAGCAAAGCAGTTTTCGGCCAGGATCGGCCGCACGTCGCGGTTGTATTGCAATGGCTCATCGGCCCGGCTCTCCGCCGAAAGATAGGTCAGCATGAGTAGCAGCGAAACCATACGCCGCACAAAGCGATCGTTCATTTACCATTCTCCTCCACACGAACTCGAATCTTGCTCTTCTTCGCCGCCCCATTGAGTCCTGAACCCTGAACCGGGGCGCCCCCTGGGCCCCCTGAACCCTCACTCGGCAGCACGCGGCTCCAATATCTTCCGCCGGAGCGAATGTGATACGACATGGCCCGTGCGGCCTGCCGCCTGTCACCGGCCAAGAGCGCCTCGACGATCGCCAGGTGCTCGCCGGTCTCTTCGGCTACGCGGCGAAAATCGTTACGGCTGGTAGTGTGCTCCCAGGCCAGGTCGCGGAAGGCGCGGAAGAGCGTCTTCAGCCGGCCGATCTCCTTGCCCAAAAAAACATTGCCGCACGAGGCGGCGATCAGGTCGTGCAGACGGCTATCGACCTGCCGGGCCTTCTCGACCGCCCGCATATTGAACGTGTTTTTGCGGCCATTCAAGCGGGTCAGCTCCTCGGCCAGCGACTCCAGGCCCTCGATTTCGACGCGGCCGCAGGCGCTGCGCACGGCCTCGCACTCCAGCGCGCGGCGGACCTGGAAAATCTCTCGCACGTCTTTAGCGACCACGCGCCGCACGATGGCCCCGCGGTTCGGCACCAGGTCAATCACGCCGATGCCGGCCAGCGAGATCAGGGCCTCGCGGATGGGTGTATGGCTCACGCCGAACAGGTCGGCCAGTTGTTGTGTGGCCAGATGCTGGCCCGCCCGCAGACGTCCTTGAAACACCTCGCGCAGCAGCGACTCGACGATGGCCTGACGTCGCAAGCCATGATCGCAATTCAAGCGGCTGGTAAGGGGCGCACTCGCCACGGCGGGCAGCAATCTCCAAAAACGGGTGACCGGGCGGGCAGGTCGGCGGGACGAACCACGAAGCAACCATGATGCTAACGCATGCCGCCAGGCTTGGCAAGCAGATTCTATAGAATCGACGGCCGATTCGACAGAATCGACTTTCAGGCTCTGGGAGTCCATCGCCTGGAATGGCTGCAACCAGCGATTGGTATCGATGGACGACCGCCACGTCAGCTTTCGATGGAAAGATTACGCGCACGGCGGGGGCTGGCGCACGATGACGCTGCTGGCGGTGGAGTTCCTGCGTCGTTTCCTGCTGCACGTCTTGCCCTCCGGTTTTCAGCGCATCCGGCACTACAGCTTTTGGGCGAACTGCCATCGCCAGAGGAAGCTCGACGTGTGCCGCCGGCTGCTGCAACAACAGCAGGAACAGGCCGCCCCCCCTCCGCCAACTCCACGCAAAAATGTCGCGTGCCGAACTGTGTGCCTCTTTGCGCTCGGTTCGCTCGCCTCCCTGACTCTGCCCTGACTGGCCTTGCCTTGACGATCGAAATTGGCCCTGATTCAAAGATCGGTCCCAGCATCGACCTGAATTGCCGACATCTTGACCCTTGGATGCGCTCGCCGAAAGGCGATAATGTGCGAACGAACATTTCAAAGGAGCGCGGGCGGATATGCCGGTGACAAAGCGGAAAGCTACGGGGGCACACTTCACACCGCCGGACCCGGCCCGGCTGATCGCGGAGCGCGTGGCCGCGCTCATGAGCGGCTTGAAAGGGCCCATCCGTGTGCTCGATCCCGCCTGCGGCGACGGCAACCTGCTTCGCGCCATCCACGATGCGCTGCCGCGCGAGGTGCGGCGGCGCATGACGCTCATCGGAATCGAGAACGATCACGCTTCGTTCGCGTCGCTGCAAGCCAGGCAGTCGAGCTTCGATACCGGCCGCATCGACCTGATCCGGGGAGACTTCCTGGAGTTCTTCGGCGACAACGACCTGTTCGGCTCCCACGAAGAGCTCGAGCCGGTCGATTGCATCATCGCCAATCCGCCGTACGTCAGGACGCAGGTGCTCGGCGCCAATCGCGCCCAGCAGCTCGCGGCACGGTTCGGCTTGAGCGGCCGCGTCGATCTTTATCAGGCATTTCTGGTGGCGATGGCCAGGCAATTACGCCCCGGCGGCATTCTTGGCGTCATTACGTCGAACCGCTTCCTGACTACCAGGGGCGGCATGGCCACGCGGCGGTTCCTGCGCACGAAGTTCGACCTGCTCGAAATTGTCGACTTGGGCGACACCAAGCTGTTTGAGGCCGCGGTGCTGCCCGCACTGGTCTTCGCCCGAAAACGCGGCGACGCCACCGAGGCAAACGGCACGGATGGGCCAAGCTTTGTTCGCATTTATGAGGCGACCAGCGACGGCAACGGCGACGCCGAGCAGGTCGCCTCGCTCGTCGATTCACTGCGCCAGCCGCAGCCCGGACTCGTTCGTGTGAATGGCTGTCGCTACCGAATTGCCACGGGCAACCTGCCGCTCGGTCACGACGACACCAAGCCATGGACGTTGCTCACCGGCGGCGAAGCGGATTGGGTGGCGATGGTCGATGCCGCCGCGCGGTGCCGCCTCGGCGAGGTGGCGAAAGTGCGCGTGGGCATCAAGACCACCGCCGACGGTGTTTTCATCCGCCGCGATTGGGAGACGCTGCCCGGCGAGATTCGGCCGGACCCGCAGCATCTCCGGGCGCTCCTTTCGCAGGAAGATACCGCCAAATGGCGGCCGCTGGAAGCCGCTGGCCCGCAAAGGCGGGTGCTTTATACACACGAGGTCGTCGATGGCCGGCGGCGTGGGGTTCGTTTTTCGGCATCGTCGCCCACCTGGAAGTATCTGCTGAGCAGAAAAGAGAACCTCGAGTCGCGAAAGTACGTGCTCGACGCGGGACGAGCGTGGTATGAGATTTGGGTGCCGCAGGATCCGCAAGCATGGTCGCTGCCCAAGATCGTCTTCCCCGATATCAGCCCCGACGCGCGGTTTTTTTGGGATGTAAAAGGATCGCTCGTCGACGGCAATTGCTATTGGATCACGACCAACGACCCGGATGACGAAGAGCTGTTGCTGTTTATCCTGGGCGTCGCAAATGCGGCGCTGATCTCGCGGTACCACGACTTGGCCTTCCAAAACAAGCTGTATTCGCAGCGCCGGCGTCACCTGACCCAGTACATCACCGAGTATCCGCTGCCCGACCGCGATGCCGCGCCGTCGCGGCAGGTTGTGAAAGTCGTCCGGCGGCTGGTGCAAGAGACGCTGAGCAGTGAGGAGCGTCAGCGGCTGGAAGCGAGGGTCGACGCGCTCGTCGCGCAGGCCTTCGGCATCGACTGGCCGGATGTCACGGGTAGGGCGGCTTCATCGACAGCGCCTGCTGGCGAGCACGCTTTACATCATCATCTGGTCGAAAATCGCCGTTTCGGCGCTTGACATAGGTCAAACAACCAGCCTAGAATGTCCGATAAGAGGAGATGGGGCCGTCTGCCCGTCTGGGGAGTTGTGCTGAGTGCCGCCATTGACGAACCCAGATCGACTTATGGCCTACCGGGACGCGCTCGGTAACTGGAGCGTGACTGGCTATATCCAGTTTGAACTGACGGAACAGGCGCACCGGTGGCTACGACGGGAACTGGCTGAAATAACCCTGAAAGACGTTGGTCGCCTGATGTTCGAGCATGTAACGGCAGGCGGGGAAATCGATGAAATACCCGAGACACGCCCCGAGTGGTCGGGCGAATACGCGTTTCATCACGACCTTCGAGTAATGATTGGCGGTCGACCCGTCTATATCGAGACCCGCTTGCACTACCGGCTTCCGGTCGTCGCCGACGAATCTTGGATTCTTGTGGTGAATGTCCATGCCTGCTAATGATTCAGCCAAAATCAAGCGTCCCGTCGGTGCGGAGCGCCCGTTCCCATGGCAATGCCGTCGTTGCGCCAAGAAGGAAGTCGAATTGGCCACGATTTCTTACGACGCCGAGATTCGTCACGACGGACGGCTGCACAAGTTCGCGGTCCCCAATTTAGACATCCCCGTCTGTCGAGCTTGTGGGGAGAAGGTTTTCTCGGAAAAGGTTGACGATCAGATCAATGTTGCGTTGCGCTCACATCTGAATTTGCTGACGCCGGCCGATATGCGAACTGGGCTGGAGCATATTGGCATGACGCAGAGAGATGCCGCTGACCGCCTAGGAGTTGCCGAGGCAACACTCTCTCGTTGGTTGACCGACACGCAAATACAGTCGAGAGCGATGGACAATCTGCTGCGCGTTTTCTTCGCCTTTCCGCAGGTTCGCAATGCACTTGGCGGAAGTGCGCAGAGGCTTTCGCGACGGCGAAGCCGTCCTTGATGCAAGAGAGAAAACAAACATCTTTCCGACGAACAACGGCGGGCGCTCGAGGCGGGCGGCGCGGTGCCCATCCAGGACGGATCGCAGACTTGCCACGTCATCTCAGGCGGTCAGCTCGAGAAGATGAAAGCTCTTCTCGAAGTCGCACAAACCGACCCGTCGTTTTACGACGCCGGGAGGTGCTGCGTCTGGTTCCAGGGGCTTCGTTTCGCCGACCTCGCTTTTCGCTGAACGCCGCGCGCCGCCCCAACCAGCGTCTCGACCGGTGGATACCGCGCGCCGCGCGCCGTTTCCATGAGCCCGTCGCGTGCCCGGAGTGCATCAGCCCTCTTTCCCGCGCTTTATTCGGCCATACTCTCCCGCGCGCTTCGCTCAAAAAGGGTGCGGTCCACTCTGTCCCGTGGTTTATGCGGCATTTCCAAGCGGAATGAGACGATTCTGGCTGGGAGTTCGTGGTGCGGCGGTCTGCCATGAAACGAACATCTGGTCCCGAACGGTGGACCAGGTCTTGCTCAGGACGGCAAGCCGCAGGGCCAGAATCGCCGCGCCGCCCTCCTCTTCCCACTTCATGCCAGAGCATTTGAAACGCTGC
>Ga0307372_10012911_pt1 | contig 10870 bp, 8 predicted proteins | sample OX1MG_FD_202533 | JGI IMG/M metagenome (GOLD analysis project Ga0307372, IMG submission 202533) | Soil microbial communities from Risofladan, Vaasa, Finland - OX-1 | ecosystem: Environmental > Terrestrial > Soil > Coastal area > Acid sulfate soil | place: Finland: Risofladan, Vaasa | collected...
GGTGCCTGGTCAGCCTGGTGCCTGGTCAGCCCAGCTGCTTAGTCGCCGGCGCTGTCGGCGGCCGCTTCCCATTTCTGCTCGATCCGGCCGAAATGCCAGATCGCCAGCGCCACCACCCAGGTGAGCACGAACATGCCCACGATGACGAACCCGGCCGTGTTGATGTTGAGGCTGCGCACGAAACCCCAGAACCCGCCGCTCAGGTGGGATTGCTGGCCGATGAGGCCGAGGATCTCGATGGTGCCGACGAAGAAGGCGACGAACACCGACAGGCCGGTGATGGTCAGGTTGTAGTACACCTTGCGGACCGGCCGGGCGAAGGCCCAGTCGTAGGCGAAGTTCATGAAGCAGCCGTCGGCGGTGTCGAACAGGCTCATGCCCGCCGCGAACAGCAAGGGGAGCGACAGCACCGCGTAGAACGGCAGCCCGCTGACCACCGCCGAGCCGGCCAGCACCAGCAGGGCGATCTCGGTGGCGGTGTCGAACCCGAGGCCGAAGAGCAGGCCGATCGGGTACATCTTCCACGGGCTGTCCACCCGCCGTGACAGCCGCCCCAGGAACCTGTTCATCAGGCCGCGCTTGGCCAGCTGCTCGTCCAGCTCCTGGTCGCTGTACCGGCCGCGCCGCATCTGGCGGAACACCTTTGCGATCGAGACCAGCACGGCCGCGTTGAGCGCGGCGATGAGGAACAGGAACGTGCCCGAGACCAGGGTGCCGACGATCCCGGTGACGCTGTGCAGGGTGGAGCCGCCGTCGTGCACCTGGCTGTTCAGCGCCCGGATGCCGAAGTTCAGCAGCAGCGCCAGCACGAACACGACGCTGGAGTGGCCGAGGGAGAAGAAGAAGCCGACGGACAGCGGCCGCTTGCCCTCGCTGACCAGCTTGCGGGTGGTGTTGTCGATGGCCGCGATGTGATCGGCGTCGAAGGCGTGCCGCATGCCGAGGGTGTAGGCCAGGATGCCGGTCCCGACGCCGAAGATCTCGGTCTTGGTGATGTGGTAGTGACCCCGCAGGGCAGCGGCCAGCATTCCCCAGCCCAGCAGGTTGAGCGCCAGGACCGTCGCGGTCATGCCGCCGGCCCTGGCCCACTCCGACGGGGTCAGCGCGCCGGTGACCTGCCGTGCCCGGGCGCGTATGTCGGCCATGGGCGCGCATCCTCCTCAGCGGCTTGGATGAGCCAACTCTAGGAAAGATGCAAAAGACTTGCAACAACATCAGATACGTAGTTGCTGCTCATGCTCTCCAGAGAGCCTTCCGCGGCAGAGAGCTGTCCGCGGCCCGGGATGTGCTGGCCCGAATGTGCTGGCCCGGATGGGCCGAGCCGGGGTGTTACCGTCACTACTGACCGGTACGTGCGGTCATCCGCCGGTGCCCGAGCCGCAGGAGGGGCGCGCCCATGCAGCGTGACATCTTCACCGACGAGCACAACGCGTTCCGGGACATGGTCCGCGCCTTCATCGCCCGCGAGGTCACCCCCTATCACGACCAGTGGGAGCGGGACGGGGTCGTGTCCAGGGACGTCTGGCTCGCGGCCGGCCGGGCCGGCCTGCTCGGGATCGAGATCGACGAGAAGTACGGCGGCGGCGGCAACCCGGACTACCGCTACTACCTGATCCTCAACGAGGAGCTGGCCGCGGCCGGCGCCACCGGGCCTGCCTTCGCGGTGCACAACGACATCAACGGGCACTACCTCAGCCGGCTGTGCACGCCCGAGCAGCGCGAGCGCTGGCTGCCCGGGTACTGCTCCGGCGAGATCATCACCGCCATCGCGATGACCGAGCCGGGAGCCGGCAGCGACCTGCAGGGAATCCGCACCACCGCCGTCCGCGACGGCGACCACTACCTGCTCAACGGGAGCAAGACCTTCATCTCCAACGGCCAGCTGTGCGACCTGGTGATCGTCGTCGCCCGGACCGACCCCGGCACCGGTCATCAGGGGATCAGCCTGGTGGTCGCCGAGCGGGGCATGCCGGGGTTCGAGCGCGGGCGCAATCTCGACAAGATCGGCATGCACGCCCAGGACACGTCCGAGCTGTCGTTCAGCGACGTGCGGCTCCCGGCCGCCAACCTGCTCGGCGAGGAGGGCGGCGGCTTCGTCGCGCTGATGCAGAACCTGCCCCGTGAGCGGATCTCGATCGGCGCCACCGCGCTGGCCGGGGCGGAGAAGGTGTTCGCCGACACGCTGGCCTACTGCCAGCAGCGCCAGGCGTTCGGGCGGCCGATCGGCCGCTTCCAGCACAACCGGTTCGTTCTCGCCGAGATGGCCACCGAGCTTGCGGTGACCCGCGCCTTCACCGACCGGGCGGTGATGGAGCACGTGGCCGGGCGGCTCTCCAACGAGGAGGCGTCCATGGTCAAGTGGTGGAACACCGAACTGTGCAACAAGATCGTTGACCGCTGCGTGCAGCTGCACGGCGGCTACGGCTACATGCGCGAGTACCCCGTGGCGAGGGCGTTCGCGGACAGCCGGGTGCAGACCATCTTCGGCGGCACCACCGAGATCATGAAGGAGATCATCGGCCGGGGGCTGGGGGTGTAGGGACTGGGGGTGTAAGGACCGGGGGTGTAGGGGCTGGGGGTGTGACAGCCCGGCTCCGGCGCTGCGAGATCACGACCGGGGTGCCGGCCGAGTCGGTCAGCACCTCCACGCCGGGGCCGAACACCGGCTCGAGCACATCGGTGCGCAGCACCACCCGGGCGGGCCCGGCCGCGCTCACCCGCCCGCTGGCCAGCAGCAGCAGCCGGTCGGCGAACTGGCCGGCCAGGGTCAGGTCATGCACGGCGGACAGCACGGTGAGGGACCGCTCGCGCCTGACCTCGTCGATGAGCTCCAGCGCCTCTACCCGCCGGCCGAGGTCCAGCGCGCTGGTCGGCTCGTCGAGCACGAGCACCGGCGCCTCCTGCGCGAGCGCCCGGGCGAGCACGAGCCGCTGCGACTCGCCGCCGGACAGGGTCCCCAGCGCCCGGTCGGCCATCGCGGTCAGCTGCAGCCGGTCCAGCAGCTCGCCGCAGATACGGCGGTCCGCGGCGGTCTCCATGCGCAGGTATCCGATATGCGCGGTGCGGCCGAGCAGCACGTAGTCACCGGCAGTCATCTCCGGCGGCAGGACGGGGGACTGCGGGACGTAGGCGACCAGCTTGGCCAGCTGCCGGCGGGACAGCCCGGCGACCCGGCGGCCGGCCACAGTGACCTGCCCGTCATGGCGGGCCAGGCTCGCCACGCACCGCAGCAGGGTCGACTTGCCGGCTCCGTTCGGCCCGATGACTGCCAGCCATTCGCCCGCCGCCACCTGTTCGCTGACCCCGGCCAGGGCCAGCGCCTGGCCGTAGCTGACCCGCACCCGCTCGATGCCGATCACGCGAGATCCTGGCTGGCGCGGCGGGAGCGGAGCACGAACAGAAAGAACGGCGCGCCGACCATGGCCGTGATCACCCCGATCGGGACCTCCGCCGGGGACTGCGCGGTGCGGGCCGCGATGTCGGCCAGGACCAGGAACGCGGCCCCGCCGATCATCGACACCGGGAGCACGACCCGGTAGCTGGCGCCGGCCGTCAGCCGGACGGTGTGCGGCACGATGATGCCCACGAACCCGATCAGCCCGCTGACCGCGACCGCGGACGCGGCGCCGAGGGTGGCGGCGGCCACCACGGTCAGCCGGAGCCAGCCGACGTCCACCCCGAGGCTGGCGGCTTCCACCTCGCCGACCCGCAGCACGTCGAGCAGGCGCCGGTGCGCCAGCAGCAGCCCCGCCGCGACCATCATGTACGGCAGCACCAGGCCGATGTCGGACCAGGAGGCGAGGGACAGCCCGCCGAGGATCCAGGTGTAGACCACCGGCAGGTCCGGCGCGTGCTGCTGCTGCAGATAGGTCTGGACGGCGGTCAGCAGTGCGGCGACCGCTACCCCGGCCAGCACGACGGCCGCAGATGCCCCCGTCCCGGGTGTGCCGCTCCGGCCGGCGCTCGCGCCCAGGAAGTAGGTGAGTGCGACCGCCCCGATGGCCCCGGCGAACGCGGCCGGTGGCAGCAGGGCGGGGTTCACGCCGGTCACGATGATCAAGGTCGCGCCGAGCCCGCCGCCGGCGGCGACCCCCAGCAGGTAGGGATCGGCCAGCGGGTTGCGGAACACGCCCTGGTAAGCCGCGCCGCTGCCGGCCAGCATCGCCCCGACCAGCGCGCCCAGCACCACCCGGGGCAGCCGGACCTGCCAGACGATCGCGACGTCGATGCTCGGCACCGGCATCGCCGGGTGCCACGGCAGCCGGGTCGCCAGCGCCTGGGCCACGGTGGGCAGCGACAGCCCGGCCGGGCCGACCGACACCCCGGCGATCAAGGCCAGCACCAGCACGGCCGTGGCGACGGCAATCGCCCGGCCGGGCCGGATACGGCGGACCGCCGCCGCGCGCCGGGCCGGGACAGCAGCGGGCTTCCCGTCCCCGTCCGCCGGATGGGGACGGGAAGCGGCAGGCGCCTGCTGTGCCCGGTTCGCCGTCACTGCCTGCCGCTGCGGGCCAGTGCCGTGGCGACCGTCCGCAGCAGGTCCACGATCCGTGGTCCCCACCGGGACGCGATGTCGTCGTTGAGGGCGATCACGTGCCCGGCCTTCACCGCCGTGAGGCCACTCCAGCCGGGCCGCCTGGCCACGGACGCGGCGCTTTGATGACAGCACAGCGTGTCGGCGAGCAGGACGAAGTCCGGGTTCGCGGTCAGGATGTACTCGGCGGACAGCTGCGGGTAGCCGCCGGAGGCGGCCGCTCCCTTGGCCGAGTCCGCGATGCTCTTCATGCCGAGCAGGCCGAGCAGCCGGCCGATGAAGGTGTCCGAGGTGACCGAGTAGTAGGTCTGGTCCAGCTCGTAGTAGTAGGTGACCGGGCTGGAGTGGTGTGGCGCCGCGGCCACGATGCGGGCGATCTGCGCGCGGATGGAGGCGTTCTCCTGCCCGGCCTGGCTGACATGCCCGGTGGCGCGGCCGAGCTGGGCCATCTCGGTGTACACGCCGGAGAGCTGGGCTGGCGCGGGCAGTTCCAGGACTGGGATGGAGAAGGCGGCCAGCCGCTTGGTCAGGTTGCCGGTGTCGGCGTACTCGACCACCAGGTCCGGCTTGTCGGCCACGATCGCCTCCACGTTGGGCGACAGGCCCGACAGCTTGGTCCTGGGCGCCTGCGGCGGGTAGTCGGAGTCCGCGTCCACCGCTTTGACCTGTGGCCCGGCGCCGATCGCGTAGAGCATCTCGGTGAGCGCGGGTGACAGCGAGATGATCGCTGTCGGCCGGGCCGGGATGTGCACGGTGCCATTGGCGGCCGTGAGCGTGACGGGGAAGGCCCCGCTGGCCGCGGTCGCCGCGACCGCGGCTGACGGGGTGGTGGCTGGCTGAGCGCTCCCGCAGCCCGCGCCGGCGGCGGCGAGTGCCGCGGCCAGGGCGAGAGCTGGGAGCCGGCGGTGTGTAGCCCGCATGATGGATCATCCTCCCGGGGTCGTGGAGGACGAAGTGCGCCCGCTGCGACGCCCGGCGAGGCATCGAAACGAACCGCCCTTCCTCCGAGGACAGCACGTCGGCACTGGCCAGGCGTCCGGGCTCATCCCCTCGCTGGGGGCATCACCGTTGCGGGACAGCGCCGGCATCTCACCGGCTTCGCTGGGTCAGCACCATCCCGGGCGGACCCCGGGACAACAAGCACCCTATCGCGGCTGGCCGGGGCGGTGGCTGCCACATGCTGCGACACGCCCCGCCGGGGCCGGGAGCCCGGCCCTTGTGTGACGACAGAACGCAGCGGCGGCCGTACCCTGTCATAAGGCGGGGAGGAACAGGACGGAGCAGCGACGTGCCAGGTCCCGATCACGAGCTGGTCATCCCGGAGGGCGGTTTCTGGCCCGCACCGGCGATCCCGCAGCCGAACATCTATCCCATGGAGTGGCGGGTCGAGACCGCCAAGCTGGCCGCGATCTACGAGAAGTCCAAGCTGACCCTGTGGAACCCGGCCGACCTGCCGTGGGACGGGCTGCGCCCGGAGGATTTCACCACCGAGCAGCGGCTCGGCATCATGTACTGGTTCTCGGTCCTGGCCAACTTCGACGCCTCCGGCCCGGCGGTGTTCGCCCGTGCCACGATCCACGCGTTCGAGCAGCACGAGGAGGACCCGGTCCGCAAGTGCTTCTTCTCGATCACCCGGGACGAGATGAACCACGAGGAGTGCTGCCAGCGCACCATCGCCAGGCTCTGGCCCGGTGGCCCGCTGGACTGGGCCCCCGTGACCACCCTGGAGCAGGCCGCGCACAACAACATCGCCTGGCTGTACCACAACGGCGGCCGGTACTGGACCGGCTACAGCAAGGCGGTCGGCAAGTACTCGCTGCCGGTCCTGTTCACCAGCTTCATGATGGGCGAGATGGCCGCGTCCACGCTGTTCCGCGGCATGGCGTCGGGCACCACCCACCCGGTGTTCTCGCAGATGTTCCACCGGATCGGCCGGGACGAGTCGCGCCACCTGCAGATCTGCATGACCATCCTGGAGAACCAGTGGCCGGGCCTGACCGAGGAGGTCAAGGGTCTGATCACCCGCCAGCTCCGGGCCGGGTTCGTGTTCCTTTCGATGATCTTGTGGGAGCCGCCGGACGGGTTCTGGGAGCTGCCGCCGTACTTCCTGCCCAACCACCGGGTACTGATGAACCACGCCCGCGGCGCCGGCCTCGGCGTGCTGTCCTACGAGCAGCAGGCGGACAACTGGCGGGTGGCGATGGCCCGGGTGCGGGCGATCGTGACCCGCTGGGGCATCGCCTTCCCCGCCATTCCCGAGCTGGACATCGACGGGGTTGACGTGGCCGACGACATCAACCCCGAGGACATCATCCCGGTGTTCTAGCACCGGTGCAGCCCGGTGCTCTCCGGTCCACGAGCCGGAGGTGCATGCGACGGCGCCGACGTAGTTGCCCTGGACGCCCGAGACGAGCTTGTCGGAGTCGTGGCTCTCCGCCACACCGCCGGTGTAGGTCCATCCGGCGACCCAGCCGTTCGGCGGCCGGATGTAGGCGGCGTCCAGGCTCCCGTGGTGGTACCAGGCCTCACCCATCCGGTGGTTGATGTCGTGCGTCCCGATGACGTCCCACCATTGCTCGTTCAACCGGTGCCCGACATTGTCGTCGCAGTGGTCGGCGGTGGTGATGAAGGTCCGCCCGTCCGATGTCCGCTTCATGGGAAAGCCGGTGGTGCAGGTGACTGGGCCATTGACCTCGATGATGCGCGCGCCCGCCCAATGGTCCGGCAGGTCCTCCAGCCGGTGGAACAGGTGCAGCTTGGGTGCTGTCACGAAGGTCAGCGGTACCGGTGAGCTTGCCTGGGGTGAGCTATGAATGGCCGCGGGTCAGGCCCGGCACGGCGTCCGACGGCTTCGCCCGCGGAGCGCTGCCCGCCACCGACGTGCCCACCATCGCCAGACCTGACAGACATGCTGCGCTCCTGACCCGCTCCGCCATATTTTCGCTGGTAAATGCGCCGGATGTGGCCGGCGGCCATTTGTCCTTCCACCTCGGCCAGCTGATGGATTTGAACCTTTTATCACATCCTGTGGGGACCAGGAAGGGCCGCCACGGAGCGGCTCCGGCTACGAATCGCCGAAGTGCGGATCACAATGTGTAACGCCCACGTACCCCCGCCCGATAGCCAGGTAGACGCGGTTGACGTGGGTACCCCCGAGCTCACGTCAGCCGCGTCTTCTGCCGTGCCGGGTACCCCACGGCGGGGCCAGGCCAGGTAGCGTTCCGTTCATGACAGGAACCCAGCAGGCGTCCGCGGGCCAGCCGGGCAGCGGTGCTCCCCACGCCAGAGCGCCCTTCGGCCGGATGCTGACCGCGATGATCACGCCCATGACCGCTGACGGGGGACTTGACGTCGATGGCGCCGCCCGGCTCGCCAGCTACCTGGTCGACGACATGCGCAACGACGGCCTCGTCGTCAGCGGCACCACCGGCGAGTCGCCGACCACCAGCGACGCCGAGAAGGACCGGCTGCTGCGTGCCGTCATCGAGGCGGTCGGGGACCGTGCCACGGTCGTGGCTGGGGTCGGCACGAACGACACCGCCCACACCTGCGAACTCGCCCGGCAGGCGGAACGTGCTGGCGCCGATGCCCTGCTCGTCGTCACGCCCTACTACAACAAACCGCCGCAAAGCGGTCTGGTCGCGCACTTCACGGCGGTCGCGGACGCGACCGGGCTGCCGGTGATGCTCTACGACATCCCGGGGCGGAGCGGGGTGCCGATCACCACCGAGAGCCTGATCCGGCTGGCCCAGCATCCCCGGATCGTCGCGGTCAAGGACGCCAAGGGGGACCTGGGCGCGACCTCACAGGTGATGCTCAGCACCGACCTCGTCTACTACTGCGGCGAGGACATGCTCAACCTGCCCATGCTGGCGCTCGGGGCCGCGGGCTTCGTCAGCGTGGTCGGCCACGTGGTCGGTGACCGGCTGCACGACATGATCGACGCCTACCGGGCGGGCCGGGTGGACGAGGCCCGGCAGATCCACCTCGACCTGCTGCCCGTCTACCTCGGCATCATGACCCGGACCCAGGGCGCGATCGCCACCAAGGCCGCGCTGAGCCTGCTCGGGCTGCCGGGCGGCACTGTCCGCGGGCCACTGGTCGAGGCGACCGGCGACCAGATCGAGCAATTGCGCACGGACCTGGTCGCCGGCGGCGTGAAGCTGCCTGGAGGGGCGGCATGAGGGCGGCTGCCCAGCGACATCAAAAGCGCATGTGGTGCTGCTGGAGCGACATCGAAAGCGCATCTGATGCACCTGCGGCGAGCGGAGCGGCCTGGTGAGCCACCCGCATCCGGGCCTCACCACACCTCCCGCCCTGCCCAAGCGCGGCCTGCGCATCGTCGGGCTGGGCGGGCTGGGGGAAATCGGCCGGAACATGACCGTGTTCGAGTACGCCGGGCGGCTGCTGATCGTCGACTGCGGGGTGCTGTTCCCTGAGCCCGACCAGCCGGGGGTGGACCTGATCCTGCCCGACTTCTCCTACCTGGACGGCCGGCTCGACCTCATCGACGCCGTCGTGCTCACCCACGCCCATGAGGACCACATCGGCGGCGTGCCCTACCTGCTCCGGGAACGCCCAGACATCCCGCTGGTCGGCTCGAAACTGACACTCGGCCTGGTCAAGAGCAAACTCACAGAGCACCGGCTAACTCCAGTGACCGTGGAGGTGGGGGCCGGCGCCCGGCAGTCGTTCGGCTCCTTCGGTTGTGAATTTTTCGCTGTTAACCACTCCATCCCGGACGCGCTCGCGGTCGCGATCCGGACCCCAGCCGGAGTGGTCCTGCACACCGGCGACTTCAAGATGGACCAGCTGCCGCTGGACGGCCGGCTCACCGACCTCGGCGGGTTCGCCCGGCTCGGGGCCGACGGCGTCGACCTGCTGATGTCCGACTCCACCAACGCCGAGGTGCCGGGGATCGTCACCAGCGAGCGGGAGATCGCGCCGGTGCTGGCCGAGATCTTCGCCGGTGCCCAGCAGCGGATCATCGTCGCCTGCTTCGCCAGCCACGTCCACCGGGTGCAGCAGGTGCTGGAGACCGCCGCCGCGCACGGGCGCAAGGTCGCCTTCGTCGGCCGTTCCATGGTGCGCAACATGGGGGTCGCCCGCGACCTCGGCTACCTGCGGATCCCCACCGTCCGCGGCGGGCTGATGGTGGACATGAAAGAGGCCGAGGAACTGCCGCCGGAGAAGATCGTGCTGATCTCGACCGGCTCCCAGGGCGAGCCGATGTCGGCGCTGTCCCGGATGGCCGGGCGGGACCACCCGATCCGGATCGCCGAAGGCGACACGGTCATCCTCGCCTCGTCGCTGATCCCGGGCAACGAGACCGCGGTCTTCCGGGTCATCAACGAGCTGACCCGCTGGGGCGCGCGGGTCGCCCACCGGGAGAACTCGCTGGTCCACGTGTCCGGGCACGCGCCCGCCGGCGAGCTGCTCTACGTGCTGAACCTGGTCCGCCCGCGTAACTTCATGCCGGTCCACGGCGAGTGGCGGCACCTGCGGGCGCATGCCCGGCTGGCCGGGCTCAGCGGTGTGCCCGACGACCGGATCGTCGTCTCCGAGGACGGCGTGGTGGTGGACCTGGTGGACGGGAAGGCCTCGATCACCGGCGCGGTCCCGTGCGGCTATGTGTACGTGGACGGGCTGTCGGTCGGCGAGGTGACCGAGACCTCGCTGAAGGACCGCCGGATCCTCGGCGAGGAGGGCTTCGTCTCCATCGTGATCGTGGTCGACTCCACCAGCGGCAAGCTGGCCGCCCCGGCGGAGATCCATGCCCGCGGCTCGGGTATCGACGACGCCGCTTTCGGCGCGGTGATGCCCCGGATCGACGAGGCGCTGGCCAAGGCAGCCGGGGAGGGCATCAACGACGCGCACCAGCTCGGCCAGGTGGTCAGGCGGACCGTCGGCCGGTGGGTCAACGAGAACTACCGCCGCCGGCCCATGATCATCCCGGTCGTGATCGAGGTTTGACCGGCCAGGTCACGCCGGCGGCCGCCGCCGGGGAGATCGCCGCCGGGGAGATCGTGGCTCTGGAGCGGGCGGCCGCGGTGCACTGGCAGGCGGCGGAGACCACCACCCTGGGCGGGTGGCTGCTGCGGGCCGACAGCGGGTTCACCGGCCGGGCGAACTCGGCGCTGCCGCTCGGCGACCCCGGAATGCCGCTGGCCCGCGCGTTTGACCAGGTGGAAGCCTGGTACCGGGGGCGCGGGCTGCCACCCATGATCGCGATCCCGGGGCCGGTCGGCGCGGTCGGCGGCCCGATGGACGCCCTGCTCGCGGCACGCGGATGGCAGCTGCGGTCCGGCCCGGCAGTGGTCATGACGGCAGACGCCG
>Ga0307372_10012914_pt1 | contig 10869 bp, 7 predicted proteins | sample OX1MG_FD_202533 | JGI IMG/M metagenome (GOLD analysis project Ga0307372, IMG submission 202533) | Soil microbial communities from Risofladan, Vaasa, Finland - OX-1 | ecosystem: Environmental > Terrestrial > Soil > Coastal area > Acid sulfate soil | place: Finland: Risofladan, Vaasa | collected...
TACGTCCACGAACACAAGACGTCGGCCGTCAGTCAGCGCGAAATTGGTCTCGACAGTCCGTCATTCGACCGCGCTCTTCGTTCAGCTCTTCGCGAGGACCCCGACGTCCTCCTCATCGGCGAGATGCGTGACATCGACTCAATTCAGATCGCCCTCACCATGGCTGAAACCGGTCACCTCGTCTTCGCCACGCTGCACACCAACGACGCACCTCAGGCCATCGACCGCATCATCGACGTCTTCCCCGCCTGGCGTCAGGAACAGACGAGAGTCCAGTTGGCCTCGTCACTCAGTGCGGTCATCGCTCAACGGCTCATCCCAAGGATCAGTGGCGGCATGGTGGCCGCGTACGAGGTGCTTATCGCGACGAACCCGGTTCGAAACCTCATTCGCGAGGGACGCACCAATCAGCTCCAGAACATAATGTTCACGAATACGTCCGAGGGTATGCAGACCCTGGAGAACAGTCTCGCGAAGCTAATCGTCGATGGTGTCATTACCTACGAGGACGCCATGTCGAACACCGCTCACCCGAAGGAACTCGTTCGAACGCTGGAGGCAATTGACAAGTCATTCGTTAAGGTATAAATGATTGAGTGAGTCTTCATCGCGGTCCCACGCTTCCTTATCGCCTCGTCGCGGGCGTCACGCCGTGTTCTTCGGGCTGGCTGGTACAAGCGGCCAAAATGGCGGGTTCAACTTTCGCCCCTGAGCCGCCGCGCGTGTACGAGACGTTCCTCGAGATCCTCAGTGAACACCCCGCGTACGAAATTATTGTCATCAACGCGCCCATTGGGTATCTCGACACGCCAGCGATGGGCGCGAGAACGTGCGATCGAGAAGCCCGAGCCCTGGCGGGTCGGCGTGGCTCGACAATTCATAACGCGCCTTCTCGAGCGATCTTGGACAATCTCATCGAGATAAAGGAGTCCGGCGTCGACGCCATTACCGCGACGATGCTTCCGCACTACCGCGAGGTGGCCAAGGAGATGTCGCCGTTTCGCCAACGACTCGTCTACGAGGGCCACCCCGAGTTGAGCTTCTTTCAGCTCAATCAAGACTCGTCGATGCAACGCTCGAAGAAGATCGAAGCCGGGCGTGACGAGCGCTTGGAGGTCCTCGAGTCACACTTTCCCGCGTTTGACAAAGTCCTCGACAACGAGATCGGGGACGTGTCAGAGAAACACCAGTTCGACGCGCTGGCACTCCTTTGGACCGCGCGGCGCGTCTTCGGCCACGCGGCGAAGCGCATTCCGGTCGAACCCGAATGGGACAGCGAAGGACTGCGCATGGAGATCGTCTACTAGAGAGCCACGCCGATGCTGTCGAAGTACGAGTTCCTCGACGATCAGCCGGAGCGTGGTTCTCGACCGGTCATGAGGAACTGACAAAATCAGATTCCTCAGCAACCATCGATGAGGCCCCGGCGTTGAGCGACGTGAGCAGAGGCTTCAGGGCCAAGCCGAGCGCAATTGGAGCCAGCACGACTTGCCATAGCCAGTGGGGCACGTTGAAGAGTTCGTTTTTCTGTCCGTAAAGTTTTGACTCGCACGTCACCAGGACCACAACAATCCAGACGAGTTTGTACACCCTGATCCGTCGATAGACGGCATCAACGACGACCGTCGCCGCGACGATGCCGAGTACGACAATGGGGAGCGCGTAGTAGAGCTCGAGAGTGTGCCCCGTCATATTCGATAGGAAGCCTGCGTGGACGGGATTGAACGCTACCGTCACCAACGCGATCCAGGCGAGCACGGTGCCCCGTACCTGGCCCCTCGCGACGTCGAGCACGATGAGAGCCACCGAGACTGCCATGAAGTAGTAGCCAAAGAGATTCTCCTCAAAGATGAGCCGAAACGCGAGAGATGACGCGAGGAGCGAAATCAAGGGAACAGGGCTGAGGATGCGTGGACCGAGTCGCTTGGAAGCCCACCAGGCGAGTGCCATCGACGCCGCAATGGGTGCAACGCGTGAGAGCAGGAAGAGCGGTATTCCACGGAGGTCGGTTTCCCAGAGCACTGTCCCGCCGGTTGAACGATTGATGACACCGACGCGACTCGAACCAAGAATCAAGGTCCGAATCGCCCGCCCCGACGTTGCGACGATAATCGGAATGTCGATGATCGCGACCGTGACCACCGCCCCCGCCAGGTATCGAATTCGCTGTCGACCAGTGGCCACCACGAGAAGGGGTGCGGCCACCAGGAACGCGAACTGTTGAGAGCTACACGCGAGACCCAACAAAACTCCGGCCCAGAACCATCGCTTTCGAAGCGAACAAGCGACCCCTGCGAAAATAAACCCCATCGCCAACAGGTCCTCCGGGTGAAAGAAGTACGTAAGACACATCCAGGCCGTCGGCGTGCACGCCACCATGAGAAGCGCGAGGGGCTCCCAGCGCTGGCGACCACGACCAGCCGCTCCAAGGAGCGCAATAACGCCAACCACGAGTACGGGCCACATGAGATAGCTCAGCCGAACGGTCGGAAGAATTGCGCCGGCGTTCACCGACCAGTGAAACATGGCGACGAACGCGTTGTCACACGAGGGGCCAAGTTGGTGCTGCGTGGGAAACTCCACGGAATGGCCAATTCGTAGGAGCGCCGACGCGGCTCCCGTTATCAGCGTGTACAACGGCGCGGTTAGCGCAAAGGGATTGGCCAAATTGTCGAAGTGATAGGTGGCCAGTTTCGGGTAAGCGCACCCCAAATTTCCGTGGGCGATCGACCACGTCGAGTACACCGTCTCGGAGGCGTCTCCTTCGGTAGGTCCGCCAAGGAGTCCGACAAGGCCGTAGAACACCACGGAGGCGCCCAGCCATCCCATCACGCGCCAAAATAAACGGATTGGGCTGTCCAGCCAGTGCCGTAAACGAACTCCAATATCCGCGATTGATTCTGCTCTTCTCGAAGGCAGCATTCAGAATCCGCGCACGTTGGTGTCTAGAGTCACCCACTCATCCTCGCAGGATTTAGGGGGAAAATGGGCAATGGACGTCGGTGTCGGCGGACGCCTCGACGCGCTCGCCGACAGGACGTCCGTCTCAGTCATCAGTGACAATGAACGACGAGCGCTAGTGAATTCTCGTAAACCACGGCACGATCTCGGGCCCGGCAAAGACGGCGAACGCCGCGCCGAGTGCGAGAAAGACGCCGTAAGGAATCGGCTGGTCTCGGGTCATCTTCTTCATTGCGATGAGCGTCACCCCGAGAATCGCGCCGAGGAGATTGGCGGCAAAGAAGCCCAGGACGACGTAACGCCATCCGAACCATCCGAGCCCCAGACCTAGGACGAGCGCGAGGCGGACGTCGCCGAATCCGAGCACTCGAGGACTGGCGTAGTTCAAGACGAAGAACAAGGAAAACCACGCCCCCGAACAGACCGCCGCGACGAGCAGGTCGTGCCAATCCCCCGTTACGGCTGCCGCGAGCACCAAGAGCCCGGCCACCATGGCCAACACCGGATAGACGACTTTCTTTGGAAGTATCATCCGCTCGAGATCGATAGCGGCGAGCGCGAGCAGACCGGCGAGCAGGACCAGGATCGCCGGAAGGTCCCAACGAAAGCCGAGTCGAGCGGCCCCTCCGGCGAAGAGAGCCCCCCCGGCCAGCTCCACGTAGAGGTACCGGGGCGAAATCGGGGCGTGGCAGTTTCGACAGCTTCCCCTGAGGAGTAGCCACGACACAACCGGGATATTGTCGCGATCCTTGATGGGAGCGCCACACGAAGGGCATTTCGAGCGCGGCGACACGAGGGACTCGTTGCGGGGAACCCGGTAGATGACGACGTTCAAGAACGACCCTATGGCGAGTCCGAAGAGGGCGCACGCGCCAATAAGTACACCTAACATTCAGTGCTTCTCTCGGCGATCTCGCGGTGGGCGGATGCTCATCCGCTCTTCAACACTCATCAGTTGAGAGTGTGCAAGAGGGTCACGATCATGGCCACGTCGGTTCTCGAATCTGTCGTCACAACCGGTCACCCGCCATCGCTCTCGTCGAGTCTGGAAGGGATACTCCCTTAATTATGCACCGTATCCAATTATAGTTTGGGGAGGATCGGTGTAACTCCGAATTGGTTACAGTACAAGTTCGTAGAGTCGAGAGGATCTTCAGTGGGAAACGTCGTAGGCCACCGGTACCGATACGGCGCGAGTTTCGTCGACCAAGAATCGGGTGTGCGCTTTGAAGGTCATCACCCGATGGAGCGGCCGGATCTTTGGCAGGTCTATCTAGACGGTGCCGAGGGCATCTACCGCAGCCGAGGTTTCGAAGAGGCCCTTCGTCGCCGCGACTTCGAAGATGGAAACGGCGTTCCGCTTTTTTTCCTCGGTTTTGCACCCGACGGCGAGGTCGTCGCCGGCGTACGGTTCCACGGACCCCTTGAGGGAAGTCACCAGGCGTACTTGATCGACGAGATGTCGGAGTCGCCAGAGATCGACGAGATCGCCGCCGTCATCGACAAAGAAGTGCGCCTCGGTGCCATCGAAAGTAAGGGCGCCTGGTCGAAGGGCGAAGCTGTTACCGGCGTGCACCTCGCGATGACCATGTCGCGGTGTTTCATTCACGCGATGAACTGGCTCAGTGCCGAGTTCGCCATCGCCGCGGTGTCCGACCGATTACTTCCCTTGGCGGAGTTCATCGGCGCCAAGATGGTGGGAACGCAATCGGTCCCGTTCCCCGACGAGCGCTACCGCACGGTCGCCGTGTGTTTTCGCCGCACCTTGAGTTACGAGCTGAGTTCGCCGGCCAATCAGCAGGCCCTTCGCTTGGAAGGTGAACAGCTCTCACGTGGTCCTATCTCGATCGGCGTGGGCGTACTCGAGGCCGAGTCCACGAGCACACAGTCGAGGCGACCTCTAGTGCTTGACGTCACCGAACGAGCCCAGCGCGAAGTTCTACGAGTGCTGCGAGCCGATCCGTCGCTCCAGATCATCGACCGTTTCGAAGAGCAGCGCGAGCAGCTCGGCGAAGTGAAGCCCACGCCCTCGCGCAAACTCTTTGACGAAGGCCAGCGATGGGTCTACTACCCCTGGCGTCGCGCGGTGGTGCGCCTGCTAGGACCGCGCGCCTTCTCGGCGGTGCGGCTCGACCGCAACCACAACAAGGTGACCCGAGATGAGCAAGCTCGTTTGCGTACGTTGTCCGTTGGCGTCGTTGGCGTGAGCGCCGGTCACTCCATCGCCCACATTCTCGCGATGGAGGGACTGGCCGGAGAGATCCGTCTCGCCGACTTCGACACCATCGAACTGTCGAATTTGAATCGCGTACCCGCGAGCGTGCTCGACCTCGGCGTCAACAAGGCCATCGTGGCCGCGCGACGAATCGCCGAGATCGACCCCTACCTGCGCGTGGTCGTCATACCCGAGGGCATCCACGCGGACAACCTCGACACCTTCCTCGACGGCCTCGACCTGGTCATCGAGGAGTGCGACTCACTCGACGTGAAATTCCTCGTCCGCGAGGCCGCGCGAGCGCGCGGCATCCCGGTGATCATGGAGACCAGTGACCGAGGAGTCCTCGACGTCGAACGCTACGACCTCGAACCCAACCGTCCAATATTCCACGGCCTCATGGGCGACATGGACTCGTCCAAATTGGCGGGCCTCTCGCTCGCCGACAAGGGACCCTTTGTCTTGCGCGTGCTCGGGGCCGACGAAATCTCATCGCGGGGAGCCGCGACGGTTTTCGAACTCGGGCAAACCGTCACGGGTTGGCCGCAACTCGCGAGCGAGGTCACTCTCGGCGCGGTCACGACGGCGGCGGCGGTTCGGCGCTTTGGTCTTGAGGGCGATCTACCGTCCGGACGCATCCGCTTTGACGTCGAGGAGATCCTTTCGGGCCTCTCGCCCGTCGAGGTGTCCACGGCGGGCGAGGCGGCCCTGCGCACCCCGCCACCCGAGGATCCGCCACTCGTGAGCACCGATCCCATCGAACTCATCGTCGACGCGGCCCGACGCGCGCCGTCGGGTGGCAACGTGCAACCATGGCGCTTCGAGGCCAACGACGACGAGGTCCGCTTCTACGTCGTGCCCGAGCGCAGCACGAACGCCATGGACGTTCGCCTGCGCGGGAGTTACGTGGCGCTCGGCGCTTCGCTCTTCAACGCTCTCGTCACGGCGGCGTCGCTCAAGCGACTGGGCCTGGTGAAGCTCTTCCCGGAAGGCACGAACTCGCGCCACGTCGCCACCATGACGCTCGGAACTCAAATCGACGCGGGCATGGCTCGCCTGCAGCCCTTCGTCCACACGCGCACCGTCAACCGTCGCATGGGTAGTCCCACGCCCATCGACGAGGCGACCGTGTCGATGTTGAGCCGTGGCGTCGAACGTGAAGGGGCTCGCCTGCGCTTCGTGACCGGACGCGACCAGATCGAAGAGTGCGCGGCCCTCCTCGCCGAGTCCGATCGTCTTCGCTTCCTCATCCCGACGGTCCACCAAGACATGCTCGATGAACTTCGCTGGCCCGGACGCGACTCGCTCGAAGAAGGAATGGACGTACGGACGCTCGAGATGGACCCCGCGAGCCTCGGCGCCCTGCAGTTGGTTGGACGTTCGGACGTGATGGAGCACCTCGTCGACTGGCGCGGCGGCGCGGCGCTCGGTCTGCGTACCCGCGCCATGGTGAGCTCGAGTTCCGGAATAGCGGTCATCACGATTCCGCGCGCCGATCCGACGTGGTACGTACGTGGCGGCGCGGCCATCGAACGCTTCTGGCTGGGCGCCGAGCTGCGCGGTCTCGCGGTGCAGCCGGTGTCGCCCCTCTTCCTCTACGCGACGGACGAGAAGGACCTCTTGAACCTCGGCGGTGAGCGCCACCTCGACGAACTCTACGAACTCTCCCAACGCTTCAACAGAGTCTGGGACCTCGACGATGGCGAGACCATCGCGATGGTAATGCGGGTTATTCACGCCGCGCCGCCGTCGGTGCGAAGCGTTCGTCGACCCTTGAGCCACGTCCTCATCCGTGACCTTGAACCCATCGCGCTGAACGCTGCCCTAGATACCTACAATTTGTGAGATTTCCTGACCCAAAGGCTGCTAAAAGCCCTAAGGGTCACGGTTTCTTCGCCATATACCTACTATCTATGACCAGGGGGTACTGCTATTCTCGTATTTCAGGCCATTTAGAGGTGAAGGCGGTTCGCCCGTGGGGGATCTCACGCATACAGACGCGTGGAAAGTAGGCGACGAGGCTCGTCTCGTCGTCGAGACTCTGCGCCACGTGACGCCGCGGGCTGAAATCGTGGCCGTCATCACCAATCCTGACCGGCCAATTCCCGGCTTCGACATCGACCCACTGGTGGGACCGAGGGCCAAAGAAGCCTTTGACCTCATCCGAGAACGCGTCCAGGGCCAGCTCAGCGGTAAAGAGGTCCTGGGGCCGTTTTCGTGGACGATCTTGGATACTGAATGGGGTGTACTCGTTGACGCCATCGAGGTGCTGGACGGCAGCATCGTCGGCGCCCTCATCGTCGCGCGCCACGGACGCGTCTGGTCCCAACGAGAGGTGTCCATCGCCCGGGCCTTCGGTGGTCTCTTCGGAAAGGTCGCCTCCCAGACGACGCGCGAAGGCACCCTTTTGCACCAGCGGCGACTGGACGAACTCGTCAGTCAGGTGGCCGAACGACTGATGTCGGCCACCCTCGATAACCGTAAAGAGGTCCTCGGTTGGACGACGCGCGTGCTAGCGGAGTTCCTCGAGTCCGACGTGGCCTTCCTGCGGCGCAACGACCACGTACGAGGTCTCTCCATCCTCGAAGCGGAGTGGCCGATTCGCGACGATTTCACCGGGCCCGATCCCCTGGGTGAGGTGCGCTTCGACGCCGACCCCATCTTCATGGCCACGAAGGACCTGCGCGAACCGTACCTGCCGGGTCTCGACGAGGACACCGGCGAGTTCATGGACCGCGTCGAAAAGGGCACGGGCGAGACGCTCGTCGCCGGCGCCGCGGTGCCGTTGCTGCTCGGCGACTCGACGTGGGGCATCCTCGGCTTCATCCACTTCAGCCTTCGCGCGTGGGTGCCCGCGGAGATTAGCGCCCTCCAGGCGGTGGCGTCGATGTTGGTGCAACTCCAAGCACGCATCGACGCGGAGGAGCGCACGGCCCACATCGCGCACCACGATGACCTCACCGACCTCCCGAACCGGCGCGCCCTCCTTCGAGAGTTGAAGTTCCGTCGAGACGCCAATCGCGACACCGCGGTCATGATCATCGACCTCGACCGTTTCAAGGTCTTGAACGACTTCCTCGGTCACGCCAACGGTGACCGACTCCTCATCACCATCGCCGACCGCATTCGAACCAGTATTCGCGTCAACGACTACTGCGCTCGCCTCGGGGGCGACGAATTCGTCGTCCTCCTCGACGAAGCCCACAGCGCCATGGAAGTGCTCGCCAGTGCCTATCGACTCCTCGAACTGGTGGCCGCGCCCGTCGACCTCGGTGGTCAACAGTTCAGCCACACCGCGAGTATCGGCATCGCCGTCGCGGTCGCTGGTTCCAATCAGACCGACTCGGACATTTTGGCCTGCGCGGACGGCGCCATGTACGTCGCCAAGGCCCGGGGCCGCAACAAGGCCGTGCTGCACGACGAGGAGATGCGCGCCACGCTGGACGAACGCTCTCGCATGGAGATCATGCTCCGTGACGCACTCGAACAGGGCGAACTGCGCTTGCACTACCAGCCCGAAGTCGACATCCGAACCGGCGCGCTGCTCTCCGTCGAGGCGCTCGTGCGTTGGCAGCACCCGACGCGCGGTCTGTTGAACGCGGCGGAGTTCATCACCGTCGCCGAAGAGACCGGACTCGTCCTCACCATTGGGCGCTGGGTCTTCGCTGAAGCCTGCCGTCAACTTTCCCTCTGGCGCAAGGAGTACCCCGACCTGGCGCTCATCGTGCGCGTGAACATGTCGCCCGCCGAGTTCTCCGCAACGGACCTCGTGGAGTTCGTCGAGAACTGTCTGCAGGTGAACGACATCCCGGGCGAACGTCTCTGCATCGAGATCACCGAGTACGCCGTCGTGGAAGAGCCCGAGAAGACGGCGAACATCCTGCGCGGATTCCGCAAGATGGGCGTCGAAATCGCCATCGACGACTTCGGCACGGGCTTCGCGTCCATGACCGAGTTGAAGCACTTGCCCGTCGACCTGTTGAAGTTGGACATGAGCTTCGTCGAAGGCATCACCACCGACGCCTACGACCGCGCGATCGTCGAGTCGATCATCCGCCTCGGCCACGCGCTCGACCTAGGCGTCACCGCCGAGGGCATCGAGCACAGCGAGATCATCGACGAGCTCCTCGTCCTTGGATGCCACCGCGGCCAGGGGTATCTCATCTCTCGCCCCGTCGACCCCTCCCAACTCAAGCCAATGCTCTCCGCGGGGCGCATACCGCTTTCGCTCCTTCACCCCGCGGACGAGTCGACACGCGGACTTACGAGCACGAAGTCGTGAGCCCCTTCATCGAAGGAAAGCCCGACGACGCGCAGAGCGCCAGCCAGCCCTACGAACCTTGGCTGTTCCAGACGATGCTCGACGAGCTTTCGGTCAGCGAACTGGGGATCGGCTTCATCTACTCGGTCCTCGACCTCCTGGTAGAGCGCTACGCGCTGCGTGACGCCGTCGTCGTCCTCGTCCACGAATCATTTGGCGCGCAACTCTTTCGCGCGGGTGGTGGGGCGATCAGCATCGACTTGGCCGCTCGCCTCGGGACCGTGCCCGGGGTGTACTGCGAACCCGACATCGTCCCACTCGTCGAGCGCGACGCCATGCGCACCGCGTGTCAACTCGCGCTCTCGTTGCACCTGGCGCGCTTCAGCGCGGCCCACGACCCACTCACCAACATCGCGAATCGCCGCACCTTCGACAGCGCCCTGCAGGCCGCGACCGTGCGCAGCGCCCGTTACGGCTGGGCGTTCACGCTGGTACTCGCGGATCTCGACGGCTTCAAAGTCGTCAATGACACGCTGGGACACGCCTTCGGCGACGACCTCTTGCGCCAGTTCGGTCTCGCCATGCGGCGCTCGGTGCGTAGCGGCGACCTCGCCGCTCGCATCGGCGGCGACGAGTTCGCGGTCATACTCTCCAACGCCGACGGGCACGATTCTTCGGGCTTCACTGACCGGCTCCGGAGCCATTTGGGCTCCGCGCGCGAACATGTAGGATTCACCATCGGTACCGCGTCCTCGCCCCGTGACTCAACAGACCCTGCCGAGCTGTTCCGTATCGCCGACGCTCGACTCTACGAAAAGAAGGGATTGAATCACCGATGATGTCTCCAACTGAAGAAGATTTCGAGCTCGAGCTTCGGTCCCTCTCGGGTGTCTTGAACGTCGAGATCCGTCACCGCGACAACGGTGACGTGGACGCGGTGACCCTGATCGTGACGGGCCAGGACCCCAGCGCGATACGCGTCATGGCGACGCAGATCGTCAACCTCTACTACACCGAGGCGAGCGTCATCGTCGAAGACGCCAGCAAGGCCATCTCACCCAGAGAGATCCAGGCCGTGCGGGTGGCTCTCGTTCGCACCGCCTTCAACTCCGAGAACGGCACGTGCGAGGTCGAACTCTCGTACTCCGGTCGCATGGGCGTGGGCCGGGCCGGCAGCGGGCAGCTCTTCGGAGGCGCCGAGGCCACACTCGCGGCGCTTCGCGAACTCGGGTACAACATTCCCTTCTACCTCTTGACCGTGATGAGCGTCGCCACGGTCCGGGGTTGGCCGGTGATCGTCACCCTGCGACCCTTCTCCGAGGGCGCCGACATGTTCGGGATCGCCAAGTCCGACGACGACGTCGCGGCCGCCGCCATGGCCACCCTTGACGCGCTGAATCGATTCCTCACCAAAGCGCCGAGTTACCAGTAG
>Ga0307372_10012915_pt1 | contig 10869 bp, 15 predicted proteins | sample OX1MG_FD_202533 | JGI IMG/M metagenome (GOLD analysis project Ga0307372, IMG submission 202533) | Soil microbial communities from Risofladan, Vaasa, Finland - OX-1 | ecosystem: Environmental > Terrestrial > Soil > Coastal area > Acid sulfate soil | place: Finland: Risofladan, Vaasa | collected...
AAGTCCATCACCGCATACCTGGATTACCGCAACACCCATCCCAAGCCCTACCGCTGGACCGCCAAGACCTCTGACATCCGGACCCAGGTCAACAGAGCTAAAGGCTTGTTAAAGGCGGAACACTAGCGCATGTTCCGCGTGTTTTTGCGACCCTGGAGCAGGCCCGAGATAGCGTCAAGTGCGCCACTAACGGCTTTCACGGCCAGTTGCGCATTGCACTGTCCGACGGAATCACGCCCTCGCGCCTGCCGGCTCTGCTGGCGCGGTGCAGAGAGGAAGACCCCGAGGTTGAGGTTCGGCTGTGCGAGGTGCCACTGGCCCAACAGATCAAGGGCTTGCACGATGACCTGTACGACGCTGGTTTTCGATGGCCGAAGACGCGGGCGACGGCATCGTGATCACTCCCGCGTGGGAGGATGAACTGATGGTGGCGGTGCCCGCCCGCCATCCCGTGCTCGCTTTCAAACGGGCTCCGCTGGCGGAAGTGCTGCGCTACCCGCTGGTACTGGGCGATCCGGCCATTTGCGAAGGCCATGCCCGCCAGGTTGATCGCTTTCTCCGCAAGCATGAACAGGAGCCCCTGATCGCGCAGCGCGTTGCGACCTTCGATGTGATGAGGACGCTAGTTTCCGCCGGGCTCGCCTTAGGACTGGCGAGCGAGGCGCACATCGCCTCCAGCCGCGAGCCGGGTGTCGTGGCCCGGCCCTTGGCGGGAAAGCCGCCCATACTAACGACCTATCTGCTGCGCCGCGACGCGGAACCTTCCGAGATGCTGGCCCGGTTCCTCAAACGAGTGGCCTTCATTGATTCGGCAAATGGCCTCAGCACCGCCGAAGATTCCTGACCCAGCCGATGAAAGGATTGGAACCATGAACAAAGTGATGCTGCTGATATTGGCCGCCACGCTGACCTCATGCGGCCCCTCCCAGCCTTCGGAAACCGTGGACGCGCTTGTGGCCAATCTCGAGCGCATCAAGGAAATTCAACGGCAATGCAAGGAGGATCGCGCGAAGGTTGGCGACGAACTCTGCCGCCGCGCCGCCGAGGCCGCCAACCGGCGTTTCTTCGGTGATCGGCCGGAGCAGAAATCCAAGTAGTGCCCTTCGCAGCCGCTTCGCTACGACGAAGTTCTCGCTATTACTCCACTACGCCGCAACGCGCTCGCGTGTGCGGTGTTTCTATTGTCTTCGTTCCAGCAAGAAATCTGGCTTTTTCGGCCTGAATCATTGCCATAACGGCCTTTGACCGGCCTTCGCATGCGCCTTGATCCTGATGCCTGCGGCACGTCTCTGTGCCGTGATCGGAGGCTGGGATGCAAGGAACGAACGTGCTGTTCGGTCAGATCGCCGTAGTATTCGGCATCGTGATCGCCGGCGTGTGGGGCGCCACACAATGGACAGCCGCCGCCTTGGGCTACCAGCTACGCTTGGGCTCGCCGTGGTTCGATTTCTTCGGCACGCCGATCTATCACCCGTGGCGGCTGTTCGAGTGGTGGTTCGTCTTCGATGCCTATGCACCGCACGTCTTCGACATCGGCGGGACTATCGCAGGCGGCAGCGGATTGGTGGCCGTGTTGGTCGCCATCGGCATGTCGATCTGGCGCTCACGCCAGTCGCGGTTGGTCACGACCTATGGTTCGGCACGCTGGGCCGATGCGGCAGAGATTCGCAGTGCTGGCCTAACCAATCCGGCAGGCGTCTTCCTCGGCCTGCATGAAGGCCAGTACCTGCGCCACAAAGGCCCGGAACACGTCCTCACCTTCGCGCCGACGCGCTCTGGCAAAGGGGTCGGGCTGGTGGTGCCGACCTTGCTGAGCTGGCCTGCCTCTGCCGTCATTCACGACATCAAGGGCGAGAACTGGGCGATCACCGCAGGCTGGCGCTCGCGCTTCTCGCACTGCTTGCTGTTCAACCCCCCGATCCGAAGTCAGCAGCCTACAACCCGCTGTTGGAAGTGCGGCGTGGTGCGCATGAAGTACGCGACGTGCAGAACATCGCCGACATCCTGGTCGATCCAGAAGGTGCGCTGGAGAAACGCAACCATTGGGAGAAGACCAGCCATGCGCTGTTGGTCGGTGCGATCCTGCATGTGCTCTACGCGGGCGAGGACAAGACGCTGCGCGGCGTCGCCAACTTTCTATCCGATCCGGCGTGCCCGTTCGAGGTGACGCTGCATCGGATGATGAGTACACGCCATCTAAGCGATGGACCGCACCCCGTCGTCGCATCGGCCGCACGCGAAGTGCTCAACAAGAGCGACAACGAGCGTTCGGGCGTGCTGTCCACAGCGATGTCGTTCCTCGGCCTGTACCGCGATCCCACGGTGGCCGAAGTGACCTCGCGCTGCGATTGGCGCATCGCTGACCTCATTTCGGCCGAGCATCCAGTGTCGCTGTACTTGGTCGTGCCGCCGTCCGACATCAGCCGCACCAAGCCGCTGATCCGGCTAATCCTCAATCAGATCGGTCGGCGGCTCACGGAATCACTCGACGGCAGCGATGGCGTGGAACGCCGTCACAAGCTGCTGCTGATGCTCGACGAGTTCCCGGCGCTGGGTCGACTGGACTTCTTCGAGTCTGCCTTGGCCTTCATGGCGGGCTATGGATTGCGCGCCTTCCTGATTTCTCAATCGCTCAATCAGATCGACAAGGCCTATGGCCAGAACCATTCGATCCTGGACAACTGCCATGTGCGCGTGACCTTCGCCACCAACGACGAACGCACCGCCAAGCGCATCTCCGAAACCTTGGAAACAGCCACGGAGCTTCGCGCGCAGCGCAACTACGCTGGCCATCGGCTAGTGCCGTGGCTGGGCCACCTGATGGTGTCGCGCCAGGAGACGGCACGACCACTGCTGACGCCGGGTGAAGTGATGCAGCTGCCCGCCGACGAGTCGGTGGTGATGGTTTCCGGGCATGCGCCGATCAAGGCCAAGAAGCTGCGCTACTACGCCGACCCCAATTTCAAGCAGCAGGTGTTGCCGCCACCTGCGCTCGCGCCGGGCGGATATGTCGATGTCCCGCCCGCCCGCGCAGACGACTGGAGTGCATTAGCTGTCCCTGCCATGCCGGCCGCTTCTGCGATGGCTGGGCAGGGCGAATCCGACGACGAAGGTGGCCCGCGCCAGCAGCCAGAACTATCCGAAGCCGCCACCTACACCGCCGAACCCGAACACCTGGCCAGCGACTTGTCGCTGCTCGATGAAGACGACTTTCCCCTGCCTCTTATGGGCTCCCTCCCGAGTCAGCTTGATCCGACGCTACAGCGCACGGCCCGGCTAGCATCCCTCGACCCTGACGACGGAATCCAGCTATGAGCCAAGCCCGACTGAACCTGTTCATTCAACCCGACCATGCCAAACGCCTGTACGAACTGGCCGCCAAGAAAGGCGTGCCCAAATCGTCCATCGTCGCGGCGGCGCTGGCATCTTGGCTTTCGCCCGATGCCGGCGACCAGTGAGAGGCGGCGATTGCCAAACGGCTGGATCGCCTGTCGCGCCAGTTCGAGCGCCTGGAGCGCGACTAGAACATCCAGATCGAAACCCTGGCACTGTTCGTCCGCTACTTCCTGACCGTGAGCACCCCGGTGCCGGAAGCGCATCAAGAAGCCGCGAAGGCGCAGGGCAAGGCGCGCTTCGAGCAGTTCATCGAGCAGCTGGGTCGCCACCTACTGCGCGGACGCAGCCTGGTGCGCGACGTGGTGGACGAACTGCAACCCGCGGACCACAAGATCAATGCGGGACTGGATGAAGCGGCGGCTCTGGCCGAGGCCCAGGAGCGTGCCTCATGATCGCCCGCATTCCCACTGGCGGGCAATTGTCACCCCAACCCCGTTCATCCGCTGCAACCTCGCTGGACCGCCGCATCCAGATGCTGCGCACGGCGATGGGGCCGCTGATCGCCGCCGCGCTGGAAGACCCGGACGTGGTGGAGATCATGCTCAACCCCGACCGCACGCTGTGGATTGATCGCTTGTCATCCGGCCGCGCGCCGATGGGCGTGGAACTGCCCGAGGCCGATGGCGAGCGTATCATCCGCCTGGTCGCCGCCCATGTCGGCGCGGAGGTGCATCGCGGCCAGCCGCTGTTGACCGCCGAGTTGCCGGAAACCGGCGAACGCTTCGAAGGCATCCTGCCACCGGCCGCGCCCGGTCCAGCCTTCGCCTTACGCAAGCGTGCCGTGAGCATCATCCGCCTGGAGCGCTACGTGGCCGACGGCATTCTGACTGCTGGCCAAGCCGAGTTCCTGCGCCACGCCGTGCGCGAGCGGCAGAACATCCTGAACGCGGGCGGCACCAGCACGGGCAAGACCACGCTCGCCAATGCCTTGCTCGCGGAGATCGCAGCCACGGGGGACCGCGTGCTGGTGCTCGAAGACACCATCGAGCTGCAATGCACCGCCCGCGACCACGTGCCGCTGCGCACACGCGCTGGGGTCGTGACGATGAACGAGCTGGTGCGGTCCGCGATGCGAATGCGCCCGGACCGCGTGGTCGTCGGCGAGCTGCGCGGCGGTGAAGCTCTGGACCTCATCAAGATCTGGGGCACCGGGCATCCAGGCGGCATCGCGACGATTCACGCCAGCTCGGCGCTGGGCGCTTTGCTGCGCGTGGAGCAACTGATTCTCGAAGTCGCGGTGAACCCACCACGCGCGCTGATCGCCGAGGCGGTCAACGTCGTGGTGTTCATCGCCGGTCGTGGCCGCAAGCGCTGCGTCGAAACCATCGCTCGCGTCACTGGTTTCGACGGCGTGGGCTACCGGCTGACTGACGCGCTGGAAGCGCCGTTTCCCGAGCTGTTACCGTTGCCCGCCATTCCTTCCCTGTCCTCAACCACCCCTGGAGAACTGCCATGACGCTCCCCCATGCTTTCCGTCTTTCTGTAAATCCGCTTCGACACTTGTCGCGGCTGCGCAGTCTTGCCCATCCTGCGGGGCAAGGCCTGTGTTGGCCGCGTTGATGCTGTTCCTGGCCGGCACGGCGCAGGCGGCCGGTTCCAGCATGCCCTAGGAAGGTACGCTGCAATCCATCCTCGATTCGATCCAGAGGCCGGTGGCCCGGATCGTCGCGGTCATCATCATCATTGCCACCGGCCTGGCGCTGGCCTTCGGCGACACCAGCGGCGACTTCCGCAAGCTGATCCAGATCGTCTTTGGTCTGACGATCGCGTTCGCCGCATCCTCGTTCTTCCTGTCGTTCTTCAGCTCCTCCGGCGGGGCCGTCGTATGAGCAGCCACAACGAGTTCGCCGATAGCTTCGCCAGTGGTTTCGAGATTCCGCCGCATCGCTCGCTGACCGAACCGATCCTGCTGGGCGGCGCACCGCGCGCCGTGGCGATTGCCAACGGCACGCTGGCCGCCGCGGTCGGGATCGGCCTGCAACTGTGGATTCCGGGCCTGGCGCTGTGGATCGTCGGCCACTCGCTGGCGGTCTGGGGCGCGCGGCTCGACCCGCAATTCATGCAGGTCTTCGCCCGGCTCATCAAGCACAAACCGCTGCTGGACGTGTGAGGAGAATGCCATGCTGAACCTTGCCGAATACCGCCAGCGGCCCGCGCTGCTGGCCGACTGGCTGCCCTGGGCAGGACTGATCGCGCCCGGTGTCGTCTTGAACAAGGACGGTTCGTTCCAGAGGACGGCGCGCTTTCGGGGGCCGGACCTGGACAGCGCGACGCAAGGCGAGCTGATCGCCACGTCGGCGCGGCTCAACAATGCGCTGCGTCGGCTGGGGTCGGGCTGGGCTTTGTTCGTGGAAGCCGAGCGGCGTGCTGCCGCCGACTATCCCGTATCCGATTTTCCTGAGCCACTGTCCTGGCTGGTGGATGAGGAGCGCCGGGCTTCGTTCGAGAAAGACCACAGCCACTTCGAGAGCAGCTATCACCTGACACTGGTGTACCTGCCGCCCGAGGAATCGCGCGCCCGCGCGGCTAAGTTGCTGTACAAGAACACGCCACAAGGCGGCGTGGATTGGCGCGAGCGGCTGACCGCCTTCACGGCAGAGACGGATCGCTTCTTCGACCTGCTCGATGGCGTGATGCCCGAGGTCGTCTGGTTGGACGACAGCCAGACACTGACCTATCTGCACGCGACCATCTCGACCCGCCGCTACCGCATCGGTGTGCCGGAGCATCCGTTCCACCTGGATGCGCTGTTAGCAGATTCAGCGCTGGTGGGCGGGCTCGCCCCGATGCTGAACAACCAGCATTTGCGCGTGGCATCGGTGCGTGGCTTTCCGACATCAACCTGGCCGGGGCTGCTGGACGACCTCAACCGGCTCGGCTTCGCCTACCGCTGGAGCACGCGCCTCATCTGCATGGACAAGGCCGAGTCCGAGAAGGAACTGGGCCGGCTGCGCCGCCAGTGGTTCGCCAAGCGAAAGAACGTGGTGGCGCTGCTGCGCGAGACCATCTTCCAGCAGGAATCGCCGCTGGTCGATACCGACGCCAGCAACAAGTCGGCCGACGCCGATGCCGTCCTGCAGGAACTGGGCAGCGATCAGGTGGCCTTCGGCTACGTCACCGCGACCGTGACGGTACTGGATGCCGATGCCGGCGCGGCCGATGAGAAGCTGCGCATGGTGGAGCGCGTCATTCAGGGCCGCGGCTTCGTGACCATCCCCGAGACCTTGAACGCGGTGGATGCGTGGCTGTCCTCGATTCCGGGCAACGCCTACGCCAACGTGCGCCAGCCGATCATCTCGACGCTGAACCTCGCGCACCTGATACCGGTGTCCGCCGTGTGGGCTGGGCCGGAGAAGAACAGCCACCTCAACGGGCCGCCCCTGATCGTTACCCGCACTGATGGCGCGACGCCGTTCCGGCTGGTGACGCATATCGGCGATGTGGGCCACACGCTGGTGGTTGGCCCCACCGGCATGGGCAAGTCGGTGCTGCTCGCCACGCTGGCGATGCAGTTCCGCCGTTACCCCGGCTCGCGCATATTCACCTTCGACATGGGGCGCTCGATGCGAGCCACCATCCTCGGCCTGGGCGGCGAGCACTACGACTTGGGCAGCGATGGAACCATCGCCTTCCAGCCGCTGGCGCGTATCGACCAGGAGGGCTACCGCACCTGGGCCAGCGAATGGGTCGAAGGCCGTCTGCTGCATGAAGGTGTGGCGGTCGGTCCCGACGAGAAAGCGGCCATCTGGTCGGCACTCGGAAGCCTCGCCGGTGCGCCGGTGGAGCAGCGCACGCTCACGGGTTTGTTGGTGCTACTGCAATCGAACGCACTGCGCCAGGCGCTCGCCCCCCTATGTGCTGGGCGGTGCGCACGGCAAGCTGCTGGACGCAGACAGCGACCGACTCGGCTCTGGTTCCGTGCAGTGCTTCGAGATGGAAGAGCTGATGCACAGCAAGGCGGCGGTGCTGGCCGTGCTGGGCTATCTGTTCGCGCGCTTCGATGAGCGGTTCGACGGCGCGCCGTCGCTGCTGATCCTCGATGAGTCCTGGCTGTTCCTCGATGACCCGGTGTTCGCCGCGCGCATCCGCCAGTGGCTCAAGACGCTGCGCAAGAAGAACGTATCGGTGATCTTCGCCACACAGAGCCTGGCCGACATCAAGGATTCGAGCATCGCACCCGCGATCATTAAAAGCTGCGCCAGCCGCATCTTCCTGCCGAACCCGCAGGCGACCGAGCCGCAGATCCGCACAATCTACGAGGGCTTCGGCTTGAACTCGCGCCAGATCGGCATCGTCGCCGAGGCAGTGCCCAAGCGCGACTACTACTACCAGTCGCGTTTGGGCAATCGGCTGTTCGACCTCGACCTAGGGCCGGCGACGCTGGCCTTTGCCGGTGCTTCCTCTCCGCAGGATCAGCGCGCAATAGACGAGATACGCGACACGGTGTCGGCCTCCGTTGCTTCCTCCGCCGGCCCGTCCAGCTTTGCGGCCGCCTGGCTGCGCCATTGCGGCTTGGCCTGGGCCGCCGACCTCGTTCCGTCTTATCCATCCCCTTCATCCACACCACAGGAACACATGTCATGAAGAAGACCTTACTCGCCCTTGCCGCTGCCGCACTGCTGGGTGCCTTGCCGGTTGCGCACGAGCAGTGGGTTGTCATCGACCCCACGAACCTTGCGCAGAACCTCATGACGGCGGCCAACACGCTGGAGCAGATCAACAACCAGATCAAGCAATTGCAGAACCAAGCGCAGTCGCTGATGAACCAGGCGAAGAACCTCACCGGCCTGGACTTCAGTGCGTTAAATGAGCTTCGCGCCGCGTTGTCGGCAACGAACCAGTTGATCCAGCAGGCCCAGGGCCTGGCATTCAACGTGTAGCAGATGGAAGCCGAATTCCAACGGCTTTATCCCGAGTCGTACACGGCCGCCATCTCTGGAACCCAGATGGCGACGAATGCCCGTTCACGCTGGCGCAATTCACTCGAAGCATTGCGCACGGCCACCAAGGTGCAATCGCAGGCGGTGCAGAACTTCGCATCCGACGAACATGCGCTCACCGATCTGGTGAACCGCAGCCAGGCGGCTGTCGGTGCCTTGCAGGCCACGCAGGCGACCAACCAGCTGCTGGCCTTGCAGGCGCGGCAGGCGATTCAGGCGCAGCAACTGCAGATCACACAGGACTGCGCCGCCTCGCTGGAGCTGGCGCGCCAGGCGGCGGTGACCGAGCGCGCCCGCGAGGTGCGGCGGCGCTTCATCGGTAGCGGCACGCCGTACACGCCGCATCCCGTGCAGTTCTACGACAGCTGACGGAGGCGGCCATGCGATGCGCTCCCGTCTTGCTGGTTGTTCTGCTGGTGGCGTGCGGCCAGCAGCCGGCCGAGAACCCTGCCGACACGCTCACCGCTGATCCGGTGCGGCTCAAGGCGCTGCGCGCGAAGTGCGCGGCGGATTCGGCAGGCCGTGGGCGAAGCCGCTTGCCTGGCTGCTGCAGAAGCCTTCGGCGACGCTTCTTCGCCGGGCACGCCGGCCCGGACGAATTCCAATCACTGGCCGACCTGCCGCCGATTCCGGCGAGCTTCGATGAGCCAGTGGGAGAGGACATGCCATGAACGACGTAACGATCATTAACCGTTTCCTCGATACCTTCTCGCGCTACATCGACTCGGGCTTTGGCCTGCTGCAAGGTGAGGTGGCGTTCCTGACAGCCACGCTGATCGTCATCGATATGACGATCGCCGGCCTGTACTGGGCCATGAGCCACGCCACTGGCCAGGGCGACGACGTGATCGCCAAGCTGCTGCGCAGGTGCTCTATGTCGGTGCCTTCGCCTACATCATCGGCAACTTCAACGCGCTGGCCAGTATCGTGTTCCGCTCCTTTGCCGGGCTTGGGCTGACGGCCACCGGCTCGACCCTGAGCATGGAGACTTTTCTTCGGCCCGGACATCTCGCCAAGACTGGCATCGACGCCGGGGCGCCGATTCTTGCGCAGATCGGCGACATGGCTGGGTTTCCCGAGGTGTTCGTGAACCTCGATCCCATCGTGGTGATGTTCCTCGCCTGGCTCACCGTCATCCTGTGTTTCTTCGTGCTGGCGATCCAGCTTTTCATCACGCTGATCGAGTTCAAGCTGACGACCTTGGCCGGCTTCGTGCTGGTGCCGTTCGCGCTGTGGAACAAGACCTCATTCCTGGCCGAGAAGGTGCTGGGTAACGTGGTGTCGTCGGGCATCAAGGTCCTCGTGCTGGCGGTGATCGTCGGTATCGGCTCGGGGCTGCTCGCAGAATTCCAGGTGCATCCGGCGGAACCCTCCATCGACCACGCGCTGGTGGTGATGCTAGCCTCGCTCACGCTGCTGGCGCTGGGCATCTTCGGGCCTGGTGTGGCGACCGGGCTGATTTCTGGCGGGCCGCAGTTGGGCGCAGGCGCGATGGCGGGTGCTGCGATGGGTGTGGCGGGAACCGCGGTGGCCGTCGGTGCTGTTGCCACGGGCGTGGGCGGCGCGGTCGCCGCCGGTGCGCGCATGGCCCCGGGCGCCGCCAAGCTGGCCGCCAGCGGCGCGCACTCGATGGCTTCGACAGCCAGTGCCACGGCCAGTAGTGCGAAGTCTGCCTTCCAGGCCGGCTCCGCCGGCGCCGGAGGCGGTATCAAAGGCGCGGCGGCTGGGCTGGGCAATGTCGCCAAGACCGGCGCGCAAGCCGCCGGGCAGAAGGTCGCCGCCGGTGCGCAGTCAATGAAAGCGCGGGCCGCCGCTGCCTTCAAGCCCGATGCGCCCGCGTCCGGTGGTGCTGCCAGCATCGGCGCTGCGGGTGCCGGTGCCGCCAGCGGCCCGGCCGCACAAAACGGTGCCGATGCCGGCGCTCCAGCGAACACCGCGCAGCCCGCCTGGGCCAAGCGCCTGCACCGCAAGCAGCAGCTCACCCATGCCGCCACGACTGTCGCTCACACGTTGCGCGGTGGTGACGGCGGCGGCTCGGGCAGCGGCCCCAGCCTGCGCAGTTCCGATGATTGAAGCGATTCATAAGGAGAGAAAACCATGCGATTCAAACGACCGCAGGTGCGTTATGCCGACACGCCGCAGCCTGCTACCCCGTACCAGTCCGCCGAACAGGTTCGGGACGACCGTATCGGCTCTTCGCGGGTGCAGGCGAAGAACTGGCGGCTGATGGCCTTCGGTTGCCTGGCGCTGGCCTGGCTGATGGCCGGTGGCCTAGTGTGGCGGTCGGCGCAGTCCATCGTCACGCCCTTCGTGGTGGAGGTAGACAGCAGCGGCCAAGTTCGTGCTGTCGGCGAAGCGGTCACGCCCTACAAGCCCAACGATGCGCAGACCGCGCACCACCTGGAGTGATGAAATGGCTTTCACCCCGCTCTTTACGTAGCGGGCTGACGATTCCAATCTCAGGAGAGCGATCATGAACAAGGACGTTACAACCATCGCGGTTGATTTGGCAAAGGATGTTTTCCAAGTAGCG
>Ga0307372_10012916_pt1 | contig 10868 bp, 4 predicted proteins | sample OX1MG_FD_202533 | JGI IMG/M metagenome (GOLD analysis project Ga0307372, IMG submission 202533) | Soil microbial communities from Risofladan, Vaasa, Finland - OX-1 | ecosystem: Environmental > Terrestrial > Soil > Coastal area > Acid sulfate soil | place: Finland: Risofladan, Vaasa | collected...
TGAGGTCCTGTTGCGTAGACACCAACAGTTTCCCCTACTCGGGGGGCATATCCGCGGACGCGGCTCGTTCAGTTCATGCGGCCTCGTGAATAGCTGGGGTTAAGGCAGCGCCCTTTCGATGCGCTCTCTTCCCTTTTCCACCGCATTGACCAAATAGGGTCGAAGCTCAGCAGGCCGGATGATCGCATCGACTGAGCCAACTGCCTTAGCTCGCTCAATCGTGTGAATCTGATCGAACTCGGCAGCCACTTCGGCCTGCTTCTCGGCTCGCACGCTGGGTCTTAAGTGTTGGAGCTCGGCCCGTATCCGGCTCGAATCTCCCTCGGGAGCCTCTTCAATCCGTGCAGCAAGGTCGACCAGCCGCGGGTCGGCTTCGGTGCGTCTCCTCACTTCTCCGCCAAAGACGACCGCTGCGGCAGGCCCCCCACCGATGACGGATGCATACGAGCCATCTACGGCGACTACCTCGAGTGCATCGTTGAGGACGCCCGAGAAGACCACAAATGCGCCCCCGTGATATCGGGAGATCACGCAGAACACAATGGGCCCATCGAAGTTGACCATCGCCCGCCCGATTTCGGCCCCGTATTCGAGTTGTAGTCGACGCAGGGACTCTGGCGACCCGTCGAAACCGGAAAGATTGGCCAGGACCACAACTGGACGATTGCCACTTGCGGCATTTATTGCACGGGCAACCTTCTTGGACGAAAGTGGGAAGAGCGTGCCGCCCGACCACGAATCGGGACCATCGGGGGGCGGAAAGCCAAGGCGAGGTATCGGGCGCGATTCAATTCCGATGAGTGTGATGGCATATCCCCCAAGGAACGCGTCAAAGACCACCGACGTTTCGGCATCCGACATCCCGGACCACCGCTCCAGTGGCGCGCAGTCGTTGTCGATGACCGCCCTCATGACGCTGCGGATATCAAATCCTTTCTTGCGTTCGGCATTGTGCTCGGATGAGAAGATGTCTCCGACGGTGGTGAAGTCCGTTCCCTCATGGTCGTGAGGGCTGAGCTGCACGTCGCGATCAATGGGATCGCTTGTGAGTGCCCGGCGCCCGAACCGTTGCCCGGGAGCGACAAAGGAGAATTCGTAGTGGGACATGAGTATCCGACATGCCTCGTCCAGATTTGAGGCCCAGTACTGGCTCTGACCATTTGGACCCATGATGCGGTCGTATCCACCGATGCCGAAATTGTCTTCGGCAGCCACTCCACCCGAATACTCCAGTGCCTGCTTGCCCGTGAGGACCATGGCACTATCAGGTGTCATCACCAAAATTCCCTTGGTATGCATCAGCATGGTCGCTTCAGCGTTCCAGTACGGCTGAGCACCGACGTTGATGCCTGTGACCACCACGTTTATCTCCCCCCCCGCCTGGGTGAACTCGATTATGCGGCGAAGAACCCGCCCCACCCAGTCCAGGTTCTCGGTGCCGCTGTCCATTGCGATCTTGGCCCCCGATGACACAGCGAACCACTCAACGGGCACGCCGAGGAAATGGGCAAGATTGATGGCCGCAACGATGCGGCGGCACTCCGGTTCAGAGACCGAACCCAGGGATTTGGTGGGGTCACCGAGGATCGCCACTCTGGTCATACCTTCGGGGTAGCGCGCGGTCGGTGTCGTTACTGTTCCGATGACAACGCCAGCGCTGTTCTCCCCGTATGGCCGCTCGACGGGCCAGGCATCACCGTCGGCGTCAAGGTCGTACTCAATGAACTCGGCCTTGGCCTGGTTCCGAATTTCGATCGCGGACTGGGGACCTCGGGGGCGGCGCAGTAGTAAGGGAATCAGCTCGTAGGGGTACACCGTGCCGCTCCGCCGTGCCCGCATCACAAGTTGTGTATAGGCGTCGCGGGGTTTGAGGGTGGCTTCCGGCGGCGAGGTCATTTCGACAGTCACACCCCTCCCGACCGAGCGGACCATCCGTAGTCGCATTTCGGTGGTCCCCCGCGGACCTCGGAATCTTCCCTGGACGCTCACTTGCTCCAACCCGACTCCCTCGGTTCGGGGGGCGAGTATTCGAACGATTGAGAGCATCTCATCCTGGTCGAATTCAATGGGTGGCCATGCTTGGATGTCGATCCGATTCCATTGAGGCGGATCGTGAGTGGATCGATCAGCTATTGCCCGGCGCATCCCGTCTAGACAACTGTCGAGGACCTGCTCAAGGACGGGTACACCCGTGACAGATCCCGAGGCATCGCGCAGCGGGGTCAAGTCGCGAACTTCTGCGAGGGCGAAGAGTCGCCGGTCAGCGGCATTGGCACGGCTGGTGGCTTCGAAAAGATAGACGTCTTCAGGTGCCGGCAGGCGCTGCACGTCGAACTCGACCAGTCTCCACAGATGCAGGCGATCGGCGATCATCGGGTGCAGATCGCGTAGGACCTGGTTCTCCGCGAAGTCGTCTCCATCGCGCTCGAAAGTACGGCGGGACATGTGCGTTGTCGTAGTCGGGACCGATATTGTCACTCGTCGCAACCCACTTGGGAGAGACACAGCCTTGATAGCGTCGGCAATGCGCTGTCCGAGGTCGTGCACCTTGGGCATCATCCTTCCCCCGCCCTGTACATACACGTCGGCGACTCCGGTTGTCGCTTCACCCAGTTCTTCACCGATTGCGCCGAGAACGGCGGCCAGACCCTGTGGCTCAGCAGTTGACGCTTCACCAGCTACGACGACGACGCTCTGGCCTTCCTGTTCGAAATTCCCGATGACCATTCGTCGCCCATCCCGATCGACACAGCGCACATCGCTCAGACCCCGCACCTGGTAGTAGCGACGGGTCTGCACCTCAATCAACTCTCGCCGTTCCGAATCCTGGGATTCGCCCAGACCGGCCATGAGCCGGATCAACTGCAAAGGGCACGAGACGAGTACCTCCATGCTCGCCGCCCTGATTTCCGGGTCACGGGCTGCAGCCAGTACCGAGAGCTGTTCGCGCATCAATCTGAGGGTCTCATTGCGGCCGGCCTCAATAAGCGGCTCGTCAAAGAGGCGGAACCTGACCCGGCGCGCCAGCTCGCCCGCAACTGGATGACGTAGCTGTGTGGCAAGAATCACCTGATCGAGGGTGTCGAGTAGCTCGTGACTCAACTCGCTCGGTACGCCTGGGCGATCAAGATGGAACTCAAGAATCGCCAGTATCGCGGGGATCAATCTCGCATTGCGCTGCTGGGCCAAGAACATCCACAACAGGACCTCATCCAGCGATTCTGTCCGCTCGAGTCCCGAGACGCCGTAGTCAGCAACTGCGGCACGAAGCTTCTCCTCAAAGCTCGGAGGGAGTCCGGCTCTGACGGCATCCATTGTCCTCAGGAATGCGTGGAAGAACTCGCGAGGACTATGAACGCCGTCAGCTCCCATGTCCTCACCAGTGCGCCGGTTCCGGCTCAGCAGGATGACATCGGCGAAGGCATTGAGCGCTACGAGCTCGCGGCGGAGGGTATCAGCGTCTTCGGGACCCAGCTCGGGGCGATACCGTCTGAAGACACCAACCGATCGTTGTGCTTCTTCATCGCTGTAGTCGTAGCCGAGGATCTGATACCGGAGCTCCTCGAGTTCCCGGGCAACGCTGAGACGAGGGTCGTCAGAGTCAACCGTTACGAGGTGAGAGAAGTCCGCGCGATCCTTCGACACTTCAAGGATGGCATTATGGGGTTCCATTTCGAGGCGGAAGAGCGGACTTCCAGCATCGACCGGCGCCCCGACAAGGGCCAGTATTTCGCGCACTCGCCCGTGCGTCGGTGCCCGGAGGGCAACCTCGATCTTCATACTCTCAAGGGTGGCGAGAAGACTGTCTGCCTCCACTACCTCGCCTTCGGACACCGCGACATGGACCAATACGCCGGGTGAGGGAGCACGGACTAGGCCGCCGTCGTCCTGAGAAACTCGATGCGGCAACCCATCGACTTCCACCACCGTCTCGGTTCCCTGGCGGATTGACACGACCCGGAAGCGCAGACCGGCGGCAATCAAGTGTCGCTCATAGGGTCCGGCCATTTCGACATCGACATCAATGCGAACACCATCGATGACCAATCGATAGCGGCTCGCCCTGATTTGGTACACCTCAAATATGTAGGACACTCCATCGATTCGCAGGTCAACCCGGACACCCAGTTCCATGTCGGTTTGTGGTCGTCCTCTGACCGCAGAAGCGAAGAAACGCCCCCGCTCGACCTTGCGGTTATCGTCATAGGCGTCGATCGCCACGGAAATAAGGGCCACGGCGCGTCGCTCTGGTTGCCGATGGAGGCCGTCTTTCATCAGCTGATCGAGCCAGCTTGTGTCGAATCGGCCGGCGATCACATCCGGATGCTTAAGGAGCCCGGCCAGGAACGCCTTGTTCGTCATGCCGCCTCGAATGACCACAGTCGTCTCGCGCAGAGCCCGCAGGACCCTTGCATGTGCCTCGGACCGGTTGCGTCCGTACCCGATGATCTTTGCGATCATGGAGTCGTAGTCGGACGGGATGGCGTCGCCTTGGGCAAGTCCGGTCTCGACCCTGACACCGGGACCGGCGGGCCATGCCAGGTACTCGACGCAACCCGGGGCCGGTGCAAAGCCGCGTTCTGGATCTTCGGCGTTGAGGCGCACCTCAATGGCATGACCCGATGTTGGTGGAGGCTCACCGGCGAGACGACCCCCGTCCGCCAAGTGGAGCTGAAGCTTCACCAAATCGACCCCAGTCGTGATCTCAGTGACGGGATGTTCAACTTGGAGTCGAGTGTTCACCTCAAGAAACGACAGACGAACCTCCTCGGGTTGGTACAGGTATTCGACCGTCGCCACGCCCTGGTACCCGGTGACCCTGGCCAACGCGACAGCGCCGGCTTTCGCTTGCTCTTCCATTTCCGCATCGAGTGCTGTGGATGCCGACTCTTCGATCACCTTCTGGTTCCTGCGCTGAATTGAGCAATCCCGGACACCCAGTGCCCACACTCCGCCTTGACCGTCGGCCGCGACCTGAACTTCAACATGCCGGCCCCCGCCGATCACCCGCTCCAAGAAGAGCGTGTCATCGCCGAATGCGTTGGCGGACTCTCTTCGCGCGCTCTCAAAGGCAGCAGCCAAACCATTCTCGTCATCCACCCTGCGGATGCCCCGGCCGCCGCCGCCAGCGGCGGCCTTGATCATAAGGGGATAGCCGATGACTGCTGCGTGCCGAAGAGCCTCCTCAGGATCTGCGACCGGGCCGCCACTCCATGGGGCGACTGGCACTCCGACTTCTTCTGCCAGGCGTTTGGCGCCGATTTTGTCTCCGAGTCGTCGCATGACTCCGGCGCTGGGACCGATGAAGGTCAGACCCATGTTGTGAACGCGCTCGGCGAATTCGGGACTTTCCGATACGAATCCCCAGCCGACCCACACGGCGTCGGCGCGGCTGTCCCGGAGCGCTGCCTCAAGGACGTCGTGGTCGAGGTAGGCGTTCCGATCAGCACTATGGATGTGCACCGCCTCGTCGGCGGCGCGAACGAACATTGAATTGCGATCAACGTCGGTGTACAGGGCGATTGTCGAGAGCGGCTGCCCTTGCTCAAACTCGAACTCGCGAGCGGCCCTTATGAGTCGCATCGCCGCTTCGCCTCGATTGACGATGGCTATCCGGTTGAACATGGTCCTCACTTTTCCGGACACTTCTCCGGGCGGTCAGATCTTAGGCGAGGCAAAATTGGCTGCCCCTGACCGGCCGTATCTCTCATCTCCCATTGGCGGCAGTCCCGGCGGGAAGGGCGGCGCGGATTCGGCCCCTGGTCCCGAAGCTCTCAGGCCTCTGCCCCCGGTCAGGCCGCAGAGAATCGGAGATCATGGTTAGGCTGCCGGGTTCATGCCATGAAGCGCCGTCGCCTAGCGGAGCCATAGGGTCCGGACAGAGGAGGGCACCGATGACCAGCACCGATCTCCTGGTGGACGCCTTTGAGAGGATCCGCGATGCCCTCCACCCCGCCGTGAGCGACCTCTCACCGGACGAGCTGGCTTTCCGACCAGAAGGTGCGTCCAATTCCATCGCCTGGCTGGTTTGGCACCTGACCCGAATTCAAGATGATCATGTGGCCGGGTTGGCGGGAAGCGAACAGGTATGGACCGCAAGTGGATGGGCCGAGCGGTTTGACCTTCCCTTCCCGGCTGCGGACACCGGTTACGGACACGGACCCGGCGACGTGACGGCGGTCATCGCTGACGCCCCCCTGCTCCTTGGTTACTTTGAGGACGTTCACAACCGGACGCAGGAATTCATTCGGTCACTATCGGAAGGCGACCTGGCCAATGTGGTGGACCGCCGGTGGGACCCTCCGGTGACGATGAGCATTCGCCTGGTCAGCGTGATTGCCGATGACCTCCAGCACGTAGGTCAGGCGGCATACGTAAGGGGTCTTCTTCAACGGCCATGATTCCGGGGAACCGGGCTTCGGCCTGCCCTTGGGCGTGAAACCCCGAGGTGGCACAACCGACCCGGACCCCAATCAGATCCACGGCCCGGCTCTTGAGGATCAGGAGAACCGGGGTCCTTGCCGAGTCCTTGGCGGGCAACTTGGACCGACGATGACCGAGCCGCAGAATCCGAAGGTCTTCCGGCGCACCCCGCTGGCCACCGGTGGGCACCCCAACGACCACAATTCGGGATCAAGATTCGAAGTGAGCACGGAAGGGACCGGGTGGTCATGCAGACAAAGGACAGTTCGACGAGTGCGATGCATAATGGGGTTTTGATCGGCACAGCCGAATTTGGCCTGTTTCTTCCCCGCTTGTGCGCTTTCCCCGAAATGGGATCAGCTATCACCAACCGACCCGATGTGCAGGGCGGCCGGCATGCATTTGGCTCCCTATCAGGCAGGAGTGCACATGGATGCAGGGGATGCTCCCGATGACAACGACCATCAAGTCCGCTGAAGAGAGTGTTGCATGGTTGATCGACGAGACCAACCGAGTACATCTTGACTGTGTCGGGGACCCCTGGTGCTACGAGCTTACGACTCAAGTCGACAATATTGGAGTAACTGTCACTGAGACCTCGAAGACCCTGCGGATAAACCCCTGCTGGCTGCGGTTCGTGGTGGAGAGTGGCGATTTCAAGGTCTGCGTGGCGGATGAAATCGTTGCGTGGTACCTCATTCAAGATCTCACCTGCAACATCTGAGTGGGTCAGCTGATCGCCGAGAGCTCTCTATCCCACTACGGACAGCACGACTCCGACGTCTACCGAACTCGCCTGTAGACACCGGCCACCACCCATCGAAACCAACCTGATTCCGTATCCCGCTCAGGTCGATAGATCGTCCGCTTCTTCCGGCGATATTCGCGGGTGAACCTACGCAGTGTGTGACTCTGAACTGTCACCGCCCCCGTTCCGCAAATCATTTCCCAACGTTCCGGATTGGCCCAGCCCCAGTTCGATTGACTCCCCGTCCGTGACGCGGATGAAGTCGAACCGGTTCACGGTGACAGCCCAGTTCTGGCCCTCCACCCAACCGCCTCTCCCCCACACAGAGCGGCGGCGTCTCGGTTTGCACCCTTCGCTCGCATCCGCGTTTTCCGCTCCCTTGGGCAGTAGATTTTTGACGGGACTCGTGGGTCACCATCAAGGTCTGATTTCGGATTAGTCCACAATCGAGGTTGCGCCAGTTGGGAATATGATCTGTCGCCGATACCGCTACGGAGCGAGCTTCATCGACCGCGATTCGGGGGTGCGTTTCGAAGGACACCATCCCTTGGAGCGGCCCGACTTGTGGCAGTGCTACCTGCGCGAAGCAGAGGGTCGCTACCGCAGTTTCGGCTTTGAGAACACGCTACGCCGACAACAGCTTGAAGATGGAGACGGGGTTTCGCTGTTCTTCCTGGGTTTTGACGGCAACGGTGAGCCGGTAGCCGGCGTTCGTTGCCATGGACCCTTGGGTTCCAGTCACCATGCGTTCTTGGTGGATGAAATGGGGGACTCGCCCGAAATCGACCAGATGGTCCGCACCATCGACGACCAGGTTTCCACCGGCGTACTTGAAATTAAAGGTGCATGGTCCAAGGGTGAGGCAGCCACGGGATACCGGCTCATTCAGACCATCTCGCGTTCGGTGACCCACGCCATGAATTGGTTGGGAGCGGAGTTCGCCATCGCTGGTGTATCCGACCTCCTGCTTCCGGTCGGTTTGGACACTGGCGCCCGGATGATCGGGACGTGCTCCGTCCCCTACCCGGATGAGCGATACCGGACCATCGCCCTTACGTGGCGCCGATCCCGAAGTCACGAGCTGAGCACACCTGAGCACAGCCAATTGATGCGACTTGAGGCAGAACAGCTCTCCCGCTCTCCCTCTCTTCTGGGCGCCGGCCCGGTCTCACCTGCCTCGGTGCGGACGCGCGCCTGGCGCCCACTCGTACTCGACATGAGAGCGCGCGATCAACGCGAAATGCTCCGGGTTCTGCGTGAGGACCCCTCTCTTCAGGTGATCGACCGTCTGGATGAGCAGCGCAAGCAGCTCGCTGAAATCAAGCCGGCTCCCAAGGAATCCCTCACTGAGGAAGGGCAAAGGTGGATCTACTACCCATGGAGACGAGCGGTGGTGCGACTGTTGGCGCCACACTCGTTTGCCACACTCCGGCTCGATCGCAACCGCAACAAGCTGACGCGCGCCGAACAAGCCCGACAACGGACGCTTCGCATTGGAGTGGTCGGAGTCAGCGCCGGCCATGCCATCGCACACGTCCTCGCCATGGAAGGTCTGGCGGGAGAACTCCGACTGGCTGACTTCGACACCCTCGAGCTTTCCAATCTCAACCGCGTTCCGGCAAGTGTGCTCGATCTTGGCGTGAACAAGGCTGTGGTGGCAGCTCGACGGGTCGGTGAGATCGATCCTTATTTGCGAGTTGTCGTGATCCCCGAAGGAATAGGCCCTGACAACCTCGGAGCATTCCTCGATGGACTCGATTTGGTCATAGAAGAGTGCGACTCACTTGACGTGAAGATGCTCGTGCGTGAAGCGGCTCGTGAACGTCGGATCCCTGTAATTATGGAGACGAGCGACCGGGGTCTCCTCGATGTTGAACGGTACGATCTGGAGCCCGACCGACCGATCTTTCATGGCTTGTTGCCAGACCTGCATTCCTCGGACCTGTCCGGCCTTTCCTTGCAGGAGAAGGCACCTTACGTGCTTCGTATATTGGGACCACGGGATGTCTCCTCCCGGGGGGCCGCATCGCTGCTGGAAGTTGGGAGCACCATCACCGGATGGCCGCAGCTCGGCAGCGAAGTGACGCTTGGTGCCGCAACCGCAGCAGCTGCCGTGCGACGGATCGGGCTCGCCGGAGAGCTCCCGTCCGGCCGGGTCCGTATCGACATAGAAGACGCCCTTGCCGACATCTCGCCGGTTGAAGTGCCAATTGAAGAAGACGATGATATTCCGCCAGACGCGAGGGAGATTCCGCTCCCGGAGGGTGCCGATCTTGTCGATGTAATCGTCGACGCTGCTCGTTGGGCTCCTTCAGGGGGGAACATCCAGCCGTGGCGCTTTGAGGCCAACTCCAGCGAAATTCGGATGTACCTCGTTCCCGAGCGAACGACCACCATGGACGTGAAACATCGGGGCAGCTTTGTCTCAATCGGGGCCGCCCTGTTTAATGCTCGCGTTGCTGCCGCATCATTGAAGAGCCTCGGGCCGGTGCAGCTATTTCCTGAGGGACGCCCTTCTCATCACGTTGCCACTTTGCAGGTCGGGGCATCCACCGATCATGAGATCGCCCCTCTACAGTCGGGCGTGCGAACGCGGGTCGCCAACCGCCTGATAGGCAATCCTTCGCCTATCGATGAGAGAGTTCTCACACAGCTCGCCCAAGGAGTCGATCGAGAAGGAGCGCTCCTTCGCATCACCACCGACCGCAATCAGATCAATGCCCTGGGCGAGTTGTTGGCGGAATCCGATCGAATCCGATTCCTCACCCCGAAGTTGCACCACGACATGTTCGGTGAGGTCCGCATACCTGGACCGGATGCCCTTGAAGAGGGGCTCGACCTCCGCACGCTGGAGCTCTCTCCACCCGAGTTGGCCATTCTCGAACTGATAGGTCGTCCCGATGTAATGGGCCATTTGACCGATTGGCGGGCCGGAAAAGCCCTGGGGGCACGTACACAGGTCATGGTCGGATCGAGTTCGGCCCTGGCCGTGGTCACGGTGCCCAGCCCCGACCCGATCTGGTATGTGAGAGGCGGAGCCGCCGTAGAACGCTTCTGGCTCACCGCAGAGCTCCAAGGGCTCGCCGTCCAACCCGTTTCACCGGTTTTCCTCTATGCCGTCGATGACGAGGACCTCCTTCACCTCGGAGGGGAGCGGCAAATCGATGCTCTCTTCAGTCTGTCGCAGCGGTTCAATGAGGTATGGGGGCTCACCGATGGTGAAAGGGTCGCTCTGATGCTCCGGGTGACCCATGCGCCCTCACCCGCGTTCCGCAGTGCGCGGCTGCCGCTTGAGCACCTCCTCAGCCGCGAACGTGAGATCGCATGATCCCCAAAAAGGGCGCACTTATTCAGGGTTAATGGCGCTGGGGGTTTCCCCTGAGCTCATTGTCTGCCATACTCGGTTGCCCGCTTTGTGGTACCGGGCTGGCGTGAGGTTCGCCTTGTGTTCGAAGCGCTTTATGAGGGAACGGTCTTGTATGGCAAGTCTCAACGGCATGTCGCCAGGAGTGACGGACCTGCAGAGTCACCTTGTCATTGAGACGCTCTCCCAGGTCGTCCCGGGGACGGGGATCGTCGAGATCATCGCCGCTTCGGAGCATGCCATTCCTGGCCTTGACGTGGAGTCGTGGGCGGCACCCGGTTCGGAGGACGCGCTGGCCCACATCCGTGAGCGAATTCAGGGCCAACTCGGCGC
>Ga0307372_10012917_pt1 | contig 10866 bp, 14 predicted proteins | sample OX1MG_FD_202533 | JGI IMG/M metagenome (GOLD analysis project Ga0307372, IMG submission 202533) | Soil microbial communities from Risofladan, Vaasa, Finland - OX-1 | ecosystem: Environmental > Terrestrial > Soil > Coastal area > Acid sulfate soil | place: Finland: Risofladan, Vaasa | collected...
CGGCGTCGGGTTGCGGTCGATCGCTGCGCGAGCGACGCCATCCCCCTCATGCTCGGCCCGCCGACCGAAGCGCAGCAACGAGCCTGGAGTGTGGAAGCGGTTGCATGCCATGCGACCGGTGGGCCGGGCCGGCCCATTACGCCTAGCCTTGCCATCCAGCCGGGGACTAGAAATGTCGCCGGGGCCGGATACCGGGTATCCCATGGTGTCGAGCGTGTGGCTTCCGACGAATGTCCAAGTCTCGATACGACGAGGCATCTCGAACCCGGGGTGATGATTGCGATCGAGCCTGGCGTGTCTACCCCCCTTTCCAAGAATCTTGAGCACGACGTCCTCATCAGCGAAAGCGGCTGCGAACTGCTGATAGGGTCTCAGCGCCGGCTGGAGCGCAAGCCGTGAGCCAGCCGACTCGTCCATGGCTCCGCGGCAATAACTTCGGGGAAGTATGCGGCGAACCTCTGCGCGTCGACCCGAGCCGGCGCGCGGCCATCGCCGATGATCGAGAATTATCGTTCGCGGAACTGGACGAGCGCGCACGGCGCTTCGCAGGATTGCTTCGCGCTTTGGGCATCCTGCCCGGCGACACGGTGGCAATCGCGACCGGGAACGACTGGCGGTTCGTCGAGGCGCTACTGGGAACCCTGATGGCAGGTGCGGTTGCCTTGCTGGTCAACATCAAGTTAAGTCGCGAAACGCTGGCATATATTTCAGGTCACAGCGATACCAAGTTGATAGTGGCCGACATTGCTCTGGGCGACCGCCTCAGCGCCCTCACCAGCGGAGCGCCTGGGCTTAGGGGTACCTTGGCCATCGGCGGCGGCCCCCAAGCGATCGACTACGACGACGCGATCACTGCCGCGACGCCGTTGGACGAAGTCTTCCCGACCGATCCCGATAGTCCGGCGCTCCTGATGTATACGTCCGGTTCTACGGGTACGCCCAAGGGCTGCATGCTGAGCCATAGCAATACGTGGTGGCAGGCGCGATCGAGCGCGCGCTGCATGCTACTTGACCACGGCGATACCGGTCTCGTCATGGGACCTCTCTACCACGCCAACGCGTTGTGGGCAATCCTGCTCCCGATGATGTTTGTGGGAGGCCGCGTAGTGATCCTACGGCAGTTCGAACGCCGCCGCGTTCTCGAGGCGATCCAGCAGTACGCAGTCACCTACACCTCGGGCACACCGTCGATGTATTCGCTACTGCTTGCGGATCCTGACATCGACGGCTTTGACCTGTCGTCTATCAAGCTCCTTCAGTGCGGATCAGCGCCAGTTCCAGAGGAGTTGATGAGCCGTATCAAGGTTCGATTCGGATGCGACCCAGTTGAGACGTACGGCCTCACTGAGGCGGGCGCAAACGTGCTAACCCCGCGATGGGGTCTGAAGAAGCTTGGGAGTACGGGGTTGCCTGTTCCCGATGTCGAAATCAAGATCACAGTCCCCAACCAGCCCGACCGCCTGTGCGGGCCTAACGAGACCGGAGAGTTGTGGTCGCGCTCCCCGGCCAATGCCCTCGGCTACCTTCACGAGCCCGGTCTGACGTCCGAGCGTTTCTGGCCGGGCGGCTGGATGCGTACCGGCGATCTCATGCGCCGTGACGACCAAGGCTACTGCTACTTCGCCGGACGTACCGACGACATGATTAGCGTCGGCGGTGAGAATGTCTATCCCAAGGAGGTCGAGACGATCGTCGCGTCGCATCCGGCCGTGGCCGATGTGGCAGTGGTTCCGGCCATCCACCCGGAAAAGGGATTTGCGCCGGTAGCCTTCGTAGTCCTGAATTCGGGCGCGCAAGCCACCGAAGATGAGATCAAACAGCACTTTCTGGCCTCCGGCCCAGCATATGCGCACCCGCGACGGGTTTTCTTCGCCGATTCACTGCCCATGTCGTCGACGAACAAGTTGGATCGCAGCGCGCTCAAGGCACGGGCCACCGAGTTGCTGCCGCATGGTCTGGAGCCGAAAAGATGACGCATTCCGGCGATGCATCCGCGTCAAGTCTGACACTGAAGGCGGGCATCGATTGCTCGCCGCGTGCGCAAGTCGACAGGACTTTGGGAGTTAAGCTGATGAACTGGCACGAGAGCGCTTCGGATGGGTTTCCCGAGCGTAGACCTCGATACGATCGGCCACGGCGGCAACGGGTGCAAAGCCGTGCCCTGGACACCGCTCCGCGTGCACCGTGACCAAGTCTGCCGTGCGTGTCCACTGCTCGACGGGCGACGTGCGAACCGAGTTGTTTCAACCGGTCCGCGCACCGTAGGTGATCGCGACCGCACGTCGGCCGCCTACGTGGCCGGGCAGTGCATTGTGGGGCGCCCGACGGGAAGTTCGAGACGAGCGCCTGGTACGTTCGCTACATGATTTACACGAGGTTAGCATGGCAACATCACAAGATCTGAATGCACTATTGGACTTGTTGCGGGCCGGAAAGGTGCTGGCTGTCGACTTTGAGGGTCAGTCGATTCGGTATGTGCTTGTGTACGAGACAGTCCGATCGCAGGCGGAGCTGTACCTCCTACGCGCGGGGCAGAAGATGCCCGCCCATCAGCACTCTGCGATCGACGACGTTTTCCTCGGTGTGGGCGGCCGCGGCAGGATCAGGGTCTGGGACGCCGCTGGCAACCATGAGGACCACCTCATCGAACCGGGGTCGGTACTGATTGTCGAGCCGGGCAGCCCGCACGAAGTCTCATGCAACGGTGAGGAGTTCTGCTACCTCCTCACGCAGAGCCCCAAGGAAGCATACGACCTCGTGAGCTATGCGACTGCAGCCGGCGACAAGGATGCCTGACCCAGTGTCCGACTTGAAGGTCGGCGAGGGTCACGTCGACTTCCGGGGCCATGCCATCTGGTATGAGGTCGTGGGCTCGAGCCACCCCGGGCGATGGCCGGTACTGACCCTCCACGGCGGCCCCGGCGCTGCGCATGACTGCATCGAGCCGCTCGGTGACCTGGCTATTGGTGGGAGGAGGGTTATTTTCTACGACCAGCTCGGCTGTGGACGTTCCTCACAACCGAGCGATCCCTCGCTGTGGACCGTCGAGCTCTTCCTCGACGAGCTCGAGACAATTCGCTCCGCGCTCGGGCTCGAACGCATCCACCTCTTCGGTCTCTCGTGGGGCGGGATGTTGGCCATGGAATACGCTCTGCGCCAGCCGGCCGGTCTCGAGAGCCTGATCCTCGCCAGTGCCCCCGCCAGCATGGCTGCTTGGGTGGCTGAGGCTAACCGTCTCCGACGCACCCTACCGGCAGACGTGCAGGAGACGCTGAACCGCCATGAGAGCGACGGCTCCACGGACAGCCCGGAATACCAGCAGGCCATGCTCGTTTTCTACGAGCGGCACGTGTGCCGACAGAAGCCTTGGCCCGATCCTGTACGTCGTTCGCTGGAGCAACTGATGTCTAACCCTGAGGTGTACCTGACTATGAACGGGCCCAGCGAGTTCCACGTCACCGGGACTATGCGTTCTTGGAGCGTGGACCAGCGGTTGAGCGAAATCAAGGTCCCGACGTTATTCACATGCGGCAGGTATGACGAATGCACTCCTGAGATGTCAGCCGCAATCGTCGAGAAGATGCCCGGAGCTGAACTAGTGGTGTTCGAGGAAAGCGCCCACTTCGCGCACGCGGAAGAGCCTGAGCGATACCGGTCCGTAATGGCTCGATTCCTCGCACGGGTCGAAGGTTCCGCCCCTCATTCGCTGTAGCTACGTCCCAACCATCAGCGCTTCACCGGAGGCTCTGGAGCCGCAGTTGCCGCATGCGTCACGACGACGACGCAACAAGCGAAAGGAGTGCTTGCCACGGCCGCGTAAACCCGAGCTGTGCGCGTTTGGTGATCAACACTGTGCAGTTTTTTGATCAGCTAAAAGCCGCAGAGAGCCTAACAAGCAACGGCCTGCGGTCGCGAGGCCGCGTGCATGGCGTCCGAGAACGCCCCGAGTCACACTGAACCGCCTCGGCACCGTCGTCGGGTGATTTGGCAAATGGCATACTTGCAAACTCATCACTAAGAAGCGAGGTTCCTAAGGCATGACGGTTGCTGAAGCCGCAGACGTACTGGGCGTCTCCACCCAGACGATATACAACTACATATATGCCGGAAAGCTCCGGGCGCGGAGGCCGGCCGAACGCTACGTCCTGCGCGAGCGCGACGTGGCTGCCCTCGCCGTGAAGCGTGAGGCTCGACGCTAACTGGCCTCGAGGCGAGCCCATCACGTTCGCGCCACACCGCCATGGATCTCTGAAATGGCCGCGGGCAATGCATCCCCATGATCCAAGACCTTGCGATCCATCTCGGGCGCGATCACAAGAAGGCCGACGAAGGGAATCGAACGCTCCGAAGCTCGCCCAGAACGATCGGAAGAAGCGCCGTCCGAACTCGGAGGAGCGGCCAGGAAGGGCCACGTGACGCCGTGACCGGACAGAGATATTGGCCCAGTATTGGCCCACCACAGGCATGTGCTACCCGGCATAAGGTTGAGGATCGTGGATACCTCAACACACCATCGAACGTCGGTGCGCGCAGACGTATCAACGGGTTGTCGCTCGATGCCCTGAGCCGCCCGAAACAAGGTGGAGCGTGAGGGCTCCGAATCCTCGAGGTCGCCTCCAGCGGCGCCGTTCCTCCTTTATCCTCAACGAATTCGCCGAGCTCGACATTGCCTCCTTCCCGATCGGATTCGAAAGTTACAAGAGGCCCCCAGGAGACTCTGATCACCTCGCGAACGCGGTCGGACGTGACGCGCCTCTCCCTCCCCTAGCTCCCTGTCGTCGGCTCACGGCGCAGCGCCGATCAGTCTGCGATCGATCTGCGATCGACCGTCGATAGCCTGATGCCCGGGTAACGACACCAAGTCGGGCCGCCACAAAAGGAGCCGCCTCAGATGACCGTCCCTAACTTCCGACCCACGGTATGCGTTGCTACCGCCGTCGCGGTTTTGTCGCTCGCCGCATGCGGTAGCAGCTCACCCACCGAAAGCATCCCCACTACGAGCAACGCGACCGCCGGCGCGCCGAACGCGGCTCAGCGGCCAGCAGCGAGCCCGACAAGTTCGGCTGGGGCTGGGTCTGCCCACGCGATCGACGTTTGCATGACTGTTTCTGCCGCGTCGGCAGCCCAGCTCTCCGGACAACCGATCACGACAGCTGACGCGATGACCGAGGCGGCTCCTGGCGAGTATGGGTGTGCGTATGGCAACGCCGATGACTCCCTCCAGGTGGAGGTTCAGGTGTTCGAACAAGGCACCGCGCCCAGCTACGACGCTCTCCTCTCGGGCAGCAAGAACGCCAGCCCTGTAGGCGGTCTGGGTGACAAAGCCTTCTTCGACAACGACGGGACGATGTACGTCCTAGTCGGGAGTACGTTGATTCAGGTCAACGGTCTGAACACTGCCGACGAGTGCGCGGCGCTCGCGCGTCAGATACTCGCAGCTCTATGAACGCTCTGATTCGGTTCCTGCAGAGGCTCGTGCACTTCACCCTGGGGGTGTCGTCTACGCAGCTCGTGGTGAGGGTCTGCCTGCCGTCAGGCGACCCGACCCTTCCTTCCACGACACCCGACGAGACGCCAGCCACATTGAGAAACTCGGGGTCGCTTGTATTTTCGCATACAGGAATCCTTGGCCGTGGTTGATACCGAGGGCTGTCAGCGCTTCCGCCTGCGCCGTCGTCTCGACACCCTCTGCAATCGTCGTCACCCACATCGCGCGCGCCATCGCGGCGACTGCCGCAACCATCTCGGCCGCCTTGGGGTCAGTCGTCATCGTCGTGACGAACGACCCGTCGATCTTCAGCACGTCGACCGGCAACTGTCGCAGGTATCCCAGCCACGAGTACCCGTCCCGAAGTCGTCGAGATAGATCCTGACGCCGGCCGCTCGGAGCGCGTGGAGATTGGCGAGCACGGCATCCATCCTTGCGATGGCAATCGACTCGGTCACCTCGACACCGAGGACGGTCCCCGGCAGTCCGTGCCGGCTCGGGACGCTCAGCGTCCGATCCGCATAGCCGGGATCGACGATTTCACGAGCCGCGGGGTTGATCGAGATGACAAACCGGTCGGCGGGGGCACGTGCCGCCAGGTACGTGCAGGTGGCCTCGAGCATCGCCGCACCGATTGCGTGGACGAGATCGCTCTCCTCCGCCCAGGGAACGAACTCCGCCGGCGGAAGCAGCCCTCGCGTCGGGTGCTGCCAGCGTACGAGCATCTCGGCACTGTCGACTGCGCCGGTTGCGAGATTCACCAGCGGCTGGAGATAGCCGACGAGCTCGTGCCTGGGAATCCCTGCCCGCAACTCCTGGTCGAGGGCGAGGCGGTCTTCAGCGCGACGCCGGCTTTTGACGCCGGACATCACGATCCGGTTGCGTCCAGTCCGCTTGGCGTCGTCGAGGGGTGGCGTCGGCGCCCGCCATCAGACGAGTTGGCGTGTCGCCCATGCGTGCACGCGCCGCGATGCCGATGCTCACCGTCACGCGCAGGTCCTGGACGCCGATGATCATCGGCTCCCGGGCGATCCGGACCAGGTGCTCGGCAAGCGCGGTCACGCTGAGCTCGGTCGCCGGATGGTCCACGAGAATCGCGAACTCGTCGCCGCCAAAACGAGCAAGCGTGTCCTCGGGTTGGGTCGCCTCGACGAACCGGGTCGCCAGGCATTGCAGAAGGCGGTCGCCGACTTTGTGGCCAAGGGCATCGTTGATGACCTTGAAATGGTCGACGCCGATAACCAGAAGCGTCACCGGTGCGGCGGATGTGGACAGCACTCTGTCGATACGATCCGCGAGCAACGTCCGATTCGCCAGGTCTGTCAACGGATCGTGGAGGGCCTGCCTGCTCAGCATGGCGTTCGAACTGTCGCGCTCCTCACGCAACAGCTCGAGACGCGCGGTCATCTGACCGAGTTCGACGGCGACATCGCGGAACTCAGGAGGCCCAACCGTCGCTGGCCTCGCCGCGAGGTCGCCCGCCCCCACGTTGCGCATGGTCGAGAGCAGGTCGCTGATCGGCGCGATCACCGCTGCTCTCAGTGCCCGATATTGCCGGTGCGCTATCACACCAGTGACAGCGATCGTCGCTAGGACGAGCGCGAGTGCGACGACCACGAGATCGCGTGCAGCGGTCTGCTGTACGGCGATCTCAGCATTGACGCGGGCGTTGACGACATCGTCTGCTGCCCTGTACGCATCGAGCAGGGTCTTGCCGTTGAACAGGAAGCTGTCAAGCACATCGGCACTGCTCGCGCTCTCGTCGAAGGTGAGCGCGGGGATTGCCCACCCCGTCAGCCACCGTTGCTCAGCGGCCCGCATGTCCAGGAGTGGCTTGGCGAGTGCCGTATGGTCGACAGGCTGGCTGACGCGGCGTTGCCCTGCAGGACCTCCTCTACCCCCTGCGGATATCGCGCCAGGAACACCGCGTCGCTGGTGTCGATGTAACCTCGAAGCCCCGTCTCCTCGTCGAGCATGCCTTGAAAGGTCTGGTCGACGCCGTTCTTTCCGGCGAGGAGGGTGTGGACGGAAGGCTCGAAGTGGGCGAGAACCACGCCGTAACAGACCCGGTCACAAGCAACGTCGCAACGATCAGGGCAGTAACCACTAGGAATGCGCTGGACAGGCGCTGGGCAAGACTCGGATCAGAGGCGAACAGTGATCTGGCTCGCACCAGAGCAGCCTGATGCTCATGACGAGCCCGCAACCCTCACCCGCCCACCTTGTCACCTGAATCGGTACTCTCGCGTGCAGGCCGTGTGCCCAACCTCATGTTGGCCGCCGTGGCCAATCGGAGGCCGGAACATGCACGTGGCTGGCGAAGAGGTTCGGCGAGCTCGATAGAGACGTGCCATTGCGGCCGTGAGCACCATATGCTTCAACTCGGCCGGCGTCGAAAGCCACCCTGTACGCTGGCGCGCAGCCGGTGGGCACTGAAAGCAGCACGATGCAGACAAGCGAGCGCATCCCGGTCGGCGATGCGAGACTCCCTGTGCTCATTCAGGGTGGCCTCGGCGTCGCTGTCTCCAACTATCGTCTCGCCCGCGCTGTGGCAATGACCGGTCATCTCGGGGTCGTCTCTGGGACAGCCATTGACTTGGTGCTCGCGCGACGGCTCCAAGACGGTGATCCGGATGGCGAGATGCGCGCCGCGATAGAGCAATTCCCGGCGCCCGACGTCGGCGCACAGATACTGCAACGTTACTTCCTCCCTGCGGGCCGCCGCGGACACCCGTATCGAGGCGTGCCCATGCACTCGCACCGGGATAAGCATGCTGCGCAAGATCTGCTCACGGTTGCAGCGTTCGTCGAGGTGATGCTCGCCAAGCGCGATCACCGTGGACGAATCGGCATCAATCTGCTCACCAAAGTGCAGATCCCGACCGTGCCGACACTGTTCGGCGCCATGCTCGCCGGTGTCGACTTTGTGCTAATGGGGGCGGGGGTACCGCGTGATGTTCCCGGCATTCTCGACCGTATTGCAGTCATGGAGCCGGTGGAGACGCGGCTCGACGTTGTCGGTGCTTCGGCCACCGACACCATCCCCCATCTGCGCTTCGATCCGAACCGATTCCACATCAGCTTCGCGTTGCGGCGTCCAGCGTTCCTCCCGATCGTGTCATCGCACACGCTGGCGGCTGTGCTGGCTCGCAAGGCGAGCGGCTCGGTGCAGGGCTTCATCGTCGAGGCGCCGACAGCGGGTGGGCACAACGCGCCGCCGCGGGGCACGCCCAGGTATGACGCACTGGGACAGCCACTCTACGGCGAGCGCGACCAGGTCGATCTTGAAGCCATGCGCGATCTTGGCCTGCCCTTCTGGTTGGCTGGCTGGCGGCAGGGACTCGCCGGAGCGTGTTCGCGACGCCCTCGCAGATGGTGCCGCCGGGGTCCAGGTCGGCACGCTCTTCGCCTTTTGTCGCGAGTCGGGCATTGCGCCCGCGCTTCGCTGGACTGTGCTCGATACCGTGGATAGCGGCCACGAATTCGTGCTCACGTCGTCGCGCGCGTCGTCGACCGGGTATCCGTTTAAAGTGGCCTCAATTCCCGGGACGCTGTCCAATCGAGAGGTTTACGCTGCACGGACGCGCGTCTGCGATCTGGGCTACCTGCGCGAGGCATACGTGAAGCCGGGCGGCGCCATCGGCTACCGCTGCGCCGCTGAGCCGATCGCCGACTACGTCGCCACGGGCGGCGATGCCGCCGCCACGGTCGACCGCATGTGCCTGTGCAACGGACTGACTGCCACGGTCGGACTCGGCCAGGTGCGCGGGGTCAGCGTCGAGCCTCCCGTGATCACCAGCGGCGACGGTCTCGGCACCGTCCGAGCCGTGCTGAACGACCGTGACGGCTACTCGGCCGCGGACGTCGTACCCACCTCATGCGTGACGTCCGGCTCGAGGTCGGGGCGGGACGGCCTGCCACCGCAAAGCATGAGGTTGAGGGTGCCCGTCATGTCCCGTGCGCCAGTGAAGGTGCACCGGGTCGACGGCCATGAACCGGTGGGCCGCGTGTTCCGCCTATTCTCACCTTCCCGCATAGGCACGCGGTCTCGCTACTCGCCTGAGGCTGCGTCCAGCTCGATCGTCAGTTTGCTCACGGTGTGCCGGGGCCGCCGCGCGGTCCTATCGGGAGCGCTGTTTTAAATCCGGGTGGTGGCCATCCCGCGAGCACTTGTCCTCACCAGCTTCGATGTGATTGGTGGCGAGTTCACGCAGTCCGACCTGGCCTCGGTTGCGTGCAGGTGGGACACGTCACTGCCGGCGATGTCGGCCGCTGAGGCTTATTCGTCGGCGTCGATGTCGACCAGGCTTTCGACAATGCGGCGCATGAAGGAGCGAATGGTCGCCTCAGCCACGCGATGCAGGAGTAAGCGGTCAAGTCGCTGACCGACCGCTCCCAGTGGGGGGTCGTAGCTGCCGCGCAGGCTCAAATGGGTGATCTGCGGACTCAGCGCAGCGACCTCGAGGTCAGCAATCAAAACGGGGAAGATGCCCTGCGAGCCCGTCGCCCGCCACGTCAGCGGCACAACCGTGGCCTCCCCACGTACGATCGGCCGGTCGGCGTGGAGGGTGACAGCTTTGCTCAGCATCGGCAGTGATGCGATCGGGCCAACCCGGAGGCGAAGCGTCTCGCCTTCGCGGGCGGCGCCGGCCGCGAGACCAGAGAGCCACTCACCGCGGTCGACGGTGATGCGCGCACACACCAACTCTGCGGCAACGGGCACGAACGCGTAGTCATACAAAAGCACGATGTGACCCCTCTGAGCGGTCGAATTCGGGCATCATCCGACGGGTGCGGACTTCGGACTAGGACACAACTCATCACTCACCTGCGTTTCAGCGCGGGAATCGTCCCCCGCCGCCTGCCGAGGACCGCTCCGCGGCGACGCGGACACATCGGCCCTTCCCATCGCCGCTCAACCGAACGCAAGGCTCGTGTCTGGGCCATGGTGCAGGGCGCATACCCGATGCTGCGAGCCAATCACGGTTGCAGCCGAACCGACCGTGCACTGTCCTTTTAGGCAACAGACACGCGCAAAACGCCATCCAACTCCATGCGACGCCCAAGGCCAAAATTCCTAGGAATCATCACGAGTGGCATCAGCATTGGACTAGGGTCTTAAGTCACATGTTTCCTGCTGAATCAAGTGCATCGCATTGGCGTGCGGACGGCGAATGCAATCCCGGCTCGAACTCACCGGCACCTCTCGCGACTCAACGCCGCGTCAGCCGAAATGACAACTCGCCACTAACAGGGTGTTGATTTTCGCCCTCTGAGCAAGCCTCGACAGGATGACTCGGGTATGCGAGTCTTGGGCAAGCGAATTCAGCTTGCGGAGAATCAGCATGCGAGGCACCACCGACCTGCAAGTGACGATG
>Ga0307372_10012919_pt1 | contig 10863 bp, 7 predicted proteins | sample OX1MG_FD_202533 | JGI IMG/M metagenome (GOLD analysis project Ga0307372, IMG submission 202533) | Soil microbial communities from Risofladan, Vaasa, Finland - OX-1 | ecosystem: Environmental > Terrestrial > Soil > Coastal area > Acid sulfate soil | place: Finland: Risofladan, Vaasa | collected...
GGTCACCACTCGGCAGACATCCCAGCAGTATTCTTTCTCCATTAACCCCGGAGAAACCGGCCTCACTTTCGTTGACGCGATAATGCAGTCGTCGACTACGACCAGCACCAGGACCAGCACGAGCACTTCGTCTACATCCACGACCAGCTCGACCTCCACGACGAGCACAACTTCCACCACGACGACCACCCTCCAGGCGGGCAGCAACCGAAACTACTTCATAATGGACAACGGCGCATACCTGCAAAACTTGACGGTCTCGATGCTGCTGACCAACCAGCTGTCGGGAGAATCAAGCGGAACCTACGGCGGAAACTGGTCTCTGCAGCTGAACGCCTATTCACCGAACGGCTACGCAGCAGCAATCACACAATTTGTGATCTCATACTCGAGCGGAGTGGCGTTTGCGGATATTGAGAGCTACGCATCCAACGATGCGTTCCTAGGCTCGATTGCCCTTCCCTCGACCAACATAGCATCCAGCGCCCTCACTACTGGAACGCAGGTCTCGATAACCGCGTCGACTGATTCGGCAGGCAACGTTGTGGGAGTGTCGTTCGGCGTCGTGGATAGCAGTGGCAACGTCCTCTGGGCAGAATCAGCGAGTATCACCAGCTACCCCTTCGCGGAGGCCCCAATAGTTGGATTTGAGCTGATTCTTGTGGGATATGGTGGCGGGTCACAGTCGTCCGCCACGTTCACGCAAGCAAACGGAGCATTCCTATTCAAGGCAAGCACTCCGCTCTATTGGACGACGGCCTTTCCAGGGAGCCTCTCTTGGGTCCAATACAAGAATGCCGGATCCTCGGAGACTTCCAACCTCGTCTACTGGATACCACAACAAGAAACGTCGAACTTGATTGCCCAGTCATTCGATAGATGACCCAAAGAGAAGCGCCGTACGTCCATCTGGAAAATAGCAAAGCTCGCGTCTCGCTAAAATTGACTCGTGACAAAGCAGGCTTGCACGTACAACTCCACCCAGGGCATCTCTGGCGACGGTGGCCCTCTCGAACACGACCTAACTGAAACTACTTCATAATGGACAACGGCACATATTTGCACAATGTGACGGCCTCCGTGATTCTGACCAACAAGCTCTCCGGAGTATCGGCCGGAGAGTACGGCGGCAGCTGGTCTCTGCAGCTCAACGCCTACTCGCCCAACGGCTACGGAGCAGCGTTTACTCAATTCGTGATTTCCTATTCGAACGGAGTGATGATACCGGATGTCGAGAGCTACTCGTCCACCGGCACGTTTCCTTGGCGAGTGCGCTCTTTCGTCATCTGACATCTCGTCTAACGCCCTCGCCACGGGGGCGCAGGTCTCCATAAACGGCATCGACCGATTCCACGGGGACGTTGTGGGAGCGTCGTTCGTCGTCGTAGCCAACAACGGTAGCGTGCTTTCTACGGAGTCAACGAGCCTTACCGGCTACCCCTGCCTGGAGGCTAATCGTGGGATTCGAGCTTATCCTCGTATGGTAAGGAGGCGGGTCGCAGTCCGTCGCGACATTCACGCAAGCAAGCGGGGTATTCCAGTTCCAGTCTAGCACCCCCCCTCGTCTGGACGACGACCTTTTCAGGAAGCTTTTCTTGGGTCCAATACAAGGCCCACGGATCCTCTGAGTCGTCCAACCTTGTCTACGGGGTGCCGCAGCAGGAGACGTCAAACGTGATTCTCAGTCCTTTGGCACGACCATCACGACTACATCCACCACCACGTCCACAACGACAACCTCCACTACGTCTACCTGCTACTAGGAGCAGACACCACAGACGATAGCGGGGGAAAAGACGCCTCCCGTCTCCAAAACGACCTAAAGGAGGAGAAAACTCGGCGCAGGTGTCCCGAAAATAGCAACGGAGGCGCCTTGCTCATCAGAGGAAGATTCTACCCGTTGTTTGCCGTTTTGGCAAGATGAGGGCATGAATTTCTGAAAATCACAACGTCTAAAGCACCCCTTCAAATGCCATCGGAAGAGGAAGTGCGGGCATGACAGGGACGGGGCGCGCTCCAAGGTTAAGCAAGATAGGACGAGCGGAGCTCAAACTGCTCCCTCTGCTATTAGTCCTGGTCGCCTCCTCTTTCGTCATCCTGGGGAGTTCCAATGTCCAGCAGGCCTATGCGGCTCAGCCCGTCCCTTCGTCTGGATACTTCGGCAACACCTACAACTCCACCCAAGCTTCACTTGGGACGGTGGCTATCTCGAACACGACTCAACTGATCGATACACGGTTCACTGCGAGGTACGGGGGCGACGCAGTGCCACGGGTGAGCATCTACGTAGATTATTTCAAAGCGAGCGCAAGGTACGACGTCGTGATTGGCGTCCAAACAGACGTCGCGGGAAACCCGTCTGGGCGCTTCCTCGGCGCGTTTGTTTGGAACGTCACGAGCGGACTTTGCGACGGCTGCGGCGGCTGGGTGTATCCAGGCTTTGCACGGCAATCATACAGCCTCAACCATACGATAACTCTGGTCGCGGGCGCCGTCTACCACCTGGTCGTGAAATATCTCAATGGCACTTTCGTGAACACGGGCGGATGCTATGGCGCAGACTGTCTAGTGGTTCAGTACATCGGCGGCACCAACTTTCAGCAGGAGTCCTTGGACATGCACTACGACCCAGGCCAGGCTCTTCTGGCATGCGGCAACATCAAGAGCTGCGTTGTTGTCCCTGGCGCGAACGCGGTTTACGCGCTTGGCATCAACGGGAGCGCGTGGTGGCAGGGACAGACGGAGAGCATGGTCGTCGACCGACCTATCGGGGCTGCGAAAGGAGGCAATGGCCTTGACTCGTTCCAGGGGGAACGCTTCTGGATGGCATGGAACTCCGTCACCGTAAGTCACCTTCAGGCGCACCTGTCGAGGACTGGGGCTCCGACTGGCAGCCTCAACCTATTGGTCTGGAATTTCAGCGCCCCCTCCGCCGCCGACATACTGAGAACGTCCGACCCTCAGCTGATGCTGAATCAAACACTCATTGCAAACCTGAAAGCCATGTCGCCTATCACCGACAAGTCGTACAACTTCAGCCTGAGCACCGGCCTCACCCTGGAGTACGGCCACATGTACCAGATCTCCTTCGCGATCTATGGCAACACCACCGCTATCAACGGCGCGAACGAGTTGGGCGTCGAAGTCACGAACAGCAACTACAACTCGAATCCGTTGAATTGGGACGGCGCAGACGGTTCAGCGAGCGCCTCCTGCCAACAATATGCCTTGGGTTGCGCAGGCTTTAGGTACACGGGGGCGACCAATAACTCCGCGTCTGAGGAATGGGGGTATGAGGACCTGGTGTTCATCATGAAGATAGAATACTCAGGGGTCACTCAGCCGATATCGGTGCAGATGAGCAATTCAGCCCCACCCGTCTCGGTATCGATCAAGGGTTGTCATGCCAGCCCCTCGACGTTTCCCGCCGATGGCGCCTCCCATTTGGAGAGCGTAGATCCGTCCTGCGCCTTCTCGCTCTCCTTCAACAACGGCGGAAGCGCGCGGGCAGGCTTCCAGGTGACCGGAGGCTTCTCGGCGACCTCCTCCGCCCACACCTCCTGCCCCAAGGGCACGTGTCTTGAGCTGTCTTTGACGGCATTCGAGCAGGTCGAGAACACGTTCCGAGCGACTCCAACGGCACCGTCAGAATGGGATGCCGGACTGAAGATCCGAGTGACAGGAACTGATCTTGGATCGCAAGGCGTTGAGGGGTGCACCATCTTGACATCGGCAGGAGGCGGAAGAGCAGCTTGCCAGGCATGGTTCGACTTCGGCACCATCGCGACCATCTCGACCCCGGTTGCGATATCGAGCTCCGAACGATGGTCTACACCCGACCAGAACGCGTTCAGGCAGACGACGGGCGGAAACAGCTACACGACAGACTTTGTCGACCAATTCAGCGTCAGCTTCAGGGCGAGCCCCGCCGGGGCCGGAACGGTTTACCCGTCGAACTCGAGCCTGTGGGAGAACTACGGTCCGATATCAGTCAACGCGACCGCTGCTCAAGGGTTTGGATTCGTATCGTGGTCGGCAAATTCAGCCGGAATTACCTTGGTCGCTCAGGACAATCCTTCCACGACAGCGACGGTGCACGGAGCAGGAACGATTACTACCACTTTCGTGGCTTTGGTGATTCAACCCATATCCCTCTCGATCGTCGAGCAGGGAGGCCACGCAGCGACGTTCTCGCTTTCGGGTTGCTCGGTATCGCCGACTACGCTAGTCGGCACTGGCGCCTCGCTCTCATTCAGCGCCCTTCCGTCTTGCAGCGTACTGGTGACGTCCCCGGTCGACAGCCAATCGTTGCGCTACAGGTTCGACTCGGGAGGGCAGCCCTCCCCCACGTTCTCGGTGTACACTTGCTCGAAAGCCGACTGTCCAGGAACTACGTCCAAGTACTACGAACAGGTGAGCGACGAGTTTGCATATGCGGTTGCAGGCGGCGGCTCTGGCTCATCTCCCTCCCTCAACTTCACGTCGCTAGGCGAAAGGACAAACCAAACTGAGAGCACTACGCCGACGATCGCATGGCTCGATTTTGGTACCCCGTGGTCGCTGAGTGGCGTCCTTCCGGGCTCATCCCAGAGCGAGAGGTGGGCTGCGTCGTCAGGGGTCTCCGGAACGGCGGATGTGGCGCGTAGCGCGACGGTGGCATATCAACATCAGTATTCCATTGACCTTGTGGCCAGCCTCGCGGGCTGCGGCGCCACTACTCCTGCGGGGGCATCTTGGGAACCCGCGGGAATCGTCTTCTCGGTCGAGACATCGAGCTCGAAGAACTGCACCTTCGATGTCTGGAACGCGACTCAGGGAATACTGATCGCGCAGCCCTCGAGGTTGAACTCCACGGTGAGCGCCCACGGCCCAGGCACGATAACCGCGTCCTTTACTGAGGCTGGCGTCCCGTCCTCCACGCTCAGGATGTCGATCCTTTACGCCGGAATACTGGTCGGCCCTGTCGTCGTTATCGCCTTTATCGCCCGGGTAGCGCGGCGAAGGGTCGGCGAGTAGGAGCGAGCTCCTCTCGAAGGAACCAACGATAGATATCCTGAGAAGGTGACCGTGCGGAGCAGGAGGCTACATGTCACGACCTCAAGAACTCGACTTGCTCCTCGGGTCCGCCCAAGAGGCGGACCAGCGAGCCCGTGCTCGCCTTCCAAGTGAACTTCGATAGGACGTTCTTTTGCGCGTTTGCACCCATGAGCCGCCGCTTTTCGTCGTCGCTCAGCAGTTCCCTGAGCGCTTCCGTCAGCGCTCCGACGTCCTGGGGAGGGACGAGCAAGCCGCTCACGCCATCTTGAATGGCCTCAGGTATGCCTCCAGTAGTGGTTCCGATGGACGGCGTTCCAAAGAGCGCAGCCTCCAGATAGACGGTGCCGAAGCCCTCTACATCTGTGCTCGTCGCTTTGGATGGCATGGCGAACACAGCAGCCATGGAGTACCTCTCGTAAAGGGCTCGCCCTGTCAGGTTCCCGAAAAAGCGCACTCTCTCATCGACGCCAAGCGAAAGGGCGAGCGCTTTCAGGCGTGCCATCTCTGGTCCTGCCCCGACTATCTCGAGCAATAGGTCGTCATTCTCTTTGGCCAACGAACTGAAGGCCCGGATCAAGTCGTCCGCTCCCTTCCTATCAACCAGCCGGCCAACGAAGAGGATTCTCTTCGGACCATCTCTTGGATTAGGTGGGAATGGCGTTGAGATCGACGGGTCGACGCCAGGGTAAACCACCCCGAGTTTGCCCGAAAGGAATTCTGGCAGGAGTCTCGCGGTGAACCTCGAGTTAACAGCTATCCTCCCAGCCAGGAAAGACGCCGTCAAGAGCGCAAACCGCCTGAACTTGCTTTCTTTGGCTCCCAAAATGTCCTTTCCATAGAGGAAGACCACGGACCTCAGCCCCACTAATCTGGCGAAAGCCAGGAGTGCGATTCCGAACAAGGTCAGCGCTCCACTGAGCAGGAAGACCGAGTCGATTGAATTCGCGGAGATCTCGCCCACCGCGGACCGAAACGAGCGAACAACTCGCCTGCTGGAAGAAGGATACTTGCTAAGGCTAGCACCTTGGAAGCGGACGCGGGTAAATCTGTAGGTGGGAGAGAACGCGATGAGCTCCACGAAGTGATTTGCCTTGTTAAGTTCTCTCGTGTAGGCTGCTGCTCTCCCTTCGACGCCTCCTACGTTCTCTGGAGGGTCAAATGTGACTATCAGTAATCTCAAGGTGAACGATCGTAGGCATTCGATGACAGGATTTGGCCTACTTATCCTTGACTTGTTTTCAATGGCCAGATATCATCAGGAGAGGGTGCATGGGCCTGTGCAAGCCTCAACTCCAAAGGCTCGCGCGTGGGAGCAAGTCAAATCACGAAGCCCATGACCAAAACAAATCCGAAAGTGACTGAATCGCCCCTGGACATCCGCGCTTGAGATAAACTTAGCATGCATCCGCTCCTACCCATGTCAAACCGGAGAACTAGGAGGGTTTAGCGTACCAGAAAAGGTTTGGGAGCCTCTGCCATTGCTGGCAGAGGCTCGTTCGCCCGTAAGGGTGTGGCTACTGTCCGTTGGAGGCTGCTGTAGGGAGCAGGCGACCGCTCTTGCGCAGCAACGCTATCCCGGCCAAGCTCACAGCGACCAAGCCCAAGAGGGGACCTGAGAACTGGGGCACGGTGAACTGGTGTCCACTGTCGAAGAATACCTGTATTCCGCTGTCAAAGAAGACGCCTGGGCCGCAGATGACGACGCCCTCGATGTCAGCCACGTACTGGCCTGCCGTTAGGGTCGGGTTTATGGACGGGTGCTGATCCAGCCTCAAGTTATCGCCGTTCGCGTTACCAGCTACAGTCCACCAGTAGAATGGGCCTTCTGGAGTGTGTGTCTGTGGTGGCGAGGCAAGCGAGGTACTGAATGTGAATCCTCCTGCACCTGTTCCGAAGGGAAGGACGAACGTGTCGCCCAACGTAACATTCAGAGCGTCACCCAGATTACCCGTTCCGGAGCTGAGCGTATTTGTGTTCGGACCTGGAGCCTGGCCACCGAGTATCGTTGGCCAATACATGCCCGAAGTGGCAGACGAACCCAACAGGTAACTGTTGCCTGCCGAGTCGGTGATCGTTATCTCGTGAATCGAATAGTAGAAAGTGCTCGAGTTAGTGCAGGCCTGAAGAGGGAAGCTGCACGTCTGTCCGGACTGGCATTGCGCACCCGAGCCCGAGGGCGGGGCGACGAAAACATTGGATGAAACCGTACTGACCGTAACGTACACATTTCCCCCAGGCGCCGTGGATGACACAGCAAAGCTTGGACCGAAGTAGGTGGTTGCATACGCGGGAGTCGCATATACAGCGACCAGCCCGATTAGTGCGAGCAAAGTGAACGTCTGGGTTTTCATTGTCAAGTCTGTGCTCCCGAACCGCATATAAAGGGTCAGATTCAGCGATTCACGGACATGAATTTCGGATTCATACGAGGATCCCCGTAACGGCGCCCTTGCTAGTCAGCTATCGTGAAACAGTCAGATGCAAGGAGCTAAGGCGGTTGGATGAAATCTGTCTCACTTTTAACAGATAGGGGCAGAAAGGATTGATGTGGCCGGTGAGAGGCAGATTTAGGCCATTTTAGGGCAAAAACGGTCGAGCGCCGGTGTGCGCGACAATTCTGGAGCCGGAATCGAGAGGCAAAGGGTTCCCTTCTCGCACGATATTGAACAAGCGGTCTCCCCTTCACCGTTCACAAAGTTCATACGGCCCATCCCCGACGTGTTGCTATCGCTTCGAATGGGTCAATTTATGCGAAGGGTTTGAATGCGCCTTGTCGCAAAGCCACGTGCGCCATTATCCTTCCAAATCATCAAAATCGAGCCGAAACGAGTTCTGATTTTCTGATACGCTTAAGTCCTCAGACCTTATAAGCGCGAGGTGTCAGACGCTAATATGCCTTTGTCTCGTCGGTACGTTCGTCCCCTTGATTCTTCCATGCGCGACGCAATCCCAGAGCATATGGGCCGCTGGGGTTGTAGTAACGACTTGTCCAAAGACGAGCGAGAGCCACTTAGGATTAGAGCGAGCCAAGAGAGAGGCGAAGGTCACGTTGTCTAAGCTTCAGATTGTCTTTGTATCTCTCGTCGTGATGACTGGAGCAATTGCCGGAGTCTTCGCCTTGTCTCCTCTTCCGCCTTCTCCATCTGCTCCAACCTTGGACAACCACGGGACTGCCTGTTATCAGCCAACGACCTCCTTTTCTATGCCTATCAGCACAAGCTCGCCCAACGCGCTGATCGTCCTTGTAGTCCAACTTAACACAGTCTCGCCTACTTCCTTAGCGGACAGCTCGGGCTTGACGTGGCATGGGCCCTTCCAGAATTTCCAGGCCGACGGTGATGTCAATCTCTACTGGGCGGTCAAGCCTAACGCGGGCGCGACCACGATCAACGGCCAAATGCCAGATTCGGAGCACTTCAAGGTCCTGTGGTTCGACGTCTTGGGTGCCAACTTGACCAATCCCTTCGACCCCAATCCATCGTTGCCAGCGAATTCGGGTCCCGAGATAGGCCCAACCATGTCCGTCACCGCATCGACATCGATTTCGAATGATTTCGTCTTCAGCTACACTACCCAAGTGGGGGGAGCGATTTCAACGAACACGCCGACTGCTAACTCTCCATTTGCGATACTAGATGGCAACAACAATGGCTGCTACTCCCAGGCAACTTGGCTCGCCTACTTCGATTCTACCACGACCCAGAGCAGCGTCGTCTTCACCCCCCTGACCTTCACCATTTCTAACCAGGTCGCGGGCTTTGTCGCTGCCATTCAGGGTGCAGGCGGCTCCACCACCACTTCAAGCGGTTCGAGCACATCGAGCACATCGAGCACATCGAGCACATCGAGCACATCGAGCACATCGAGCACATCGAGCACATCGAGCACATCAACCTCGTCGACGACATCATCCGGCAGCACCACAACGGTCACAACCACGACTACTGTGACTACGACGGTTACTGCCTCATCGTCGATCGTAAGCTCGACGACGGTGACCAGCTCATGCATCGTGACCTTTACGATGTCGGGGCCAAACGTGGTCGCCTGGCAAGCTTCCTGCTGACTCTTCCTCTTCTCAATCGAGCTGACTGTTGGAGAACGCGAAGAGGGTGCGCACCATTTGTAGACCACCCGAACATGAAAGCCTGGCGTCCATCTCATGGGTCGTCAAATGGCTCGGGGTCTTGGAAGTGGAACCGAAATTATTCTGTGAATAGACATCCTGCATAATTACTAGCGTGGGATTCGGTCTCCCTTCTACCCGGCCCTGATACCGCCGTCTAACCGTGGATTGCCGTTCCGCCCAGGATTCTGAGGTTGACCAGCCCCGACACGATGTCCGTCATGACGTCGTAGTTCCTCAGCCTGTTCCTGTACTCCTGCCCGAAGATGTTGAACTTCTTCGCCCTCGATATGGTGTGCTCGACCACGACCCTGGCCCTCGAGAGCTCCCTGTTGAACCTCTTCTCGTCGGGCGTGAGCGGCTGAGCCTTCTGTCCTTTGTGGCCTCTGCCGCCCGCACCCTTCCTCTTGAACGGGTGGACGCAGTTCAGCTCGGGGAAGTCCTTCGTGACCCCCTTGTAGCCCAGGTCGAAGACCCTCTGGACCTCCCTGGGGAGGTCTGGGTGCCTCTCCCGGTATACATCGATGTCGTGCCTCCTCCCGCGGGCGTGTCGGTCTGTCTTGTGGACTATCAGGCCGTTCGAGTTCACCGTGAGCTGCGTCTTCACGGTGTGCCTCTTTCTCTTCCCCGAGTAGTGCGTCTTCCTCTTCCTGGTGTCCTTCTTCGGTCGGGGGATCTCCTGCTCCGTGGCGTCGATGAAGGCTTTGAACCCGGGGAAGAACTTCTCGACCTCCTCTATGGTCCTCAGCCTCCTGGTGATCTGGTGGACCTTCTTCGGCAAGGGCAGGCACTCCCTCACCGCGGGCTCCAGATAACGTATGTCCCTCAGGACGTTCGTCTCGTCGAGGTCGAAGAGGTAACCCAGGAGGGTGCACGTGGTGTAGAGCCTGTAGTAGACGAGGAGCATGACGAGCCGGTCCCTGAGGGAGAGGCTGAACGGACGGCCCGCCCCGACCTCCCGCTTCCTCTTGCCGTCCCTCAAGAGCCTCCTCTCCTCGGACGCGAGGTAGGCGCCCTCAATCTTCGAGTACAGAGAGTCGAACTCCTCGACCTCCAGGCCGGTGAAGGACCTGAAGTGCTGGGGCCTCTTGGAGAGCCTGTCGTAGCCTAGCAATTGTCTGATCGAGGATGGTGGAGGAAGGCAGAGAACGTATCACGCGGTGTCAAACGCGGCTGACAAAGGGGCGAGGAAGCAATTACGCCGGAGGTCTAATCTGTGAAAGAGCGCGTCAATGTTTAGGCCGAGAAAAGATCACCTGCAGCGAAACGCAAACTTTCCCGCGCGGCCATAATTTACGGTATTCTACGGTGTCTAGTCGAAGAGCTCGTTGAAGTCGAGGACGTCGTCGTGGTGGTAGTGCTAGTGGTCATGGTCGTAGTCGTAGTGGTCGTAGTCGTAGTGGTCGTAGTCGTAGTGGTCGTAGTCGTAGTGGTCGTAGTCGTAGTGGTCGTAGTCGTAGTGGTCGTAGTCGTAGTCGCACCTTGTACGGCGTCCACTAGACCCAACCAGCTGTTCCCCTGCGCGTTGCCCCATGCCACTGCGTGGTTTGTCACCAGGGAGGACAGAATGCCATAGGAAAAGTCCTTGGAGTCCCACGGCACGATGCCATTGTAAATCTCCTTGAACGAGGAAGGCGGGGCGATGCCTTGACCGCCCGTATTGGACATCGCTCCTAGCAGCATGGTGTTGGCGCTAGAGG
>Ga0307372_10012920_pt1 | contig 10862 bp, 9 predicted proteins | sample OX1MG_FD_202533 | JGI IMG/M metagenome (GOLD analysis project Ga0307372, IMG submission 202533) | Soil microbial communities from Risofladan, Vaasa, Finland - OX-1 | ecosystem: Environmental > Terrestrial > Soil > Coastal area > Acid sulfate soil | place: Finland: Risofladan, Vaasa | collected...
TCAGGGCCGCGGGGCTCACACCCAAGGAATTTCGCAAGCTTCTGTGAGGACTACGCGGCGATTTCAAGCGGACGGATGCGCGGACGCTTCCTTTTGCGGGCTTGCCACATATCGTAACTGCTCTGCATGTCGAGCCAGAAGCTGGGATTGGTGCCAAGGGCGGCGGCCAGGCGGAGCGACATATCGGCGGTGATGCCGGTGCGGCAGTTCAGAATCTTGGAGAGGGTCACGCGAGAGACGCCGATGTGTTTTGCTACCTGGGTGATTTTGTGTCCCTCCAGGTAATCGCGTAAGACCAGTCCGGGATGCGCCGGGTTGTACATTTCGCTTGGCATGGCTCTTCCTAAAGAGGTTTCTAAGTTGATGTGTCTCGGCAGGGGCTAAAGCCCGGAGCACATATTGGCGTTTTTCGGCACGACTGAAGTCGTGCCCTGACACGAAACCACGTAGAGGGTTGCAGCTACCTGGAAACAGCTCTAATTATCGGCAATGAATCGTCGATTGCTACCCTCTCTGGGATAGCACCACGAACCGCTCCCAGACCGGCTCGGGAATCGTAGCCCTGGGCGCGTACTCTTCGCAAGGAAACGACGCCCGGATAATCGCCCGCGCCGCGTCCAGGTTCTCGATGGCTCCCATCGCGATCCATTGCGCGGACAAGTTGCCGAGCGCGGATGCCTCCACCGGGCCTGCACTCACCGGCAGCCCGCATGCGTCGGCGCAGAGCTGGTTGAGCAGCCGGTTCCTGCATCCGCCGCCGATGATGCGAATGCGGCTGAGCCGGCGGCCGGTGAGCGACTCCAGTTCCTCTTTCACCTTGCGATAGCTGAGGGCCAGGCTGTCCACGATGGCGCGCATCAATTGTGGGACGGTCTCAGGAACGGGCTGGCGTATGCGCGCGGATGCCTGCCGGATGGCGTCCGTCATGCTCGCCGGATTGAGGAACGCGGGGTCGTTCGGATTGACGATGCTGCGCCACGGCTCGGCGGCTTCCACTTCAGCCGCGAGCGCGTGGAAGCCCTCCACGCCGTGCTCCTGGCACACGCGCTGCATGGGCCACATGCCGGCAATGTTCTTGAGCACGCGGTAGCGCCGCTGGAGGCCGCCTTCATTGGTGAAGTTCATGGCCAACGCCTGCGCTGTGGCGATCGGAGTCCGGCTCTCGATGCCCATGAGCGACCAGGTTCCCGAGCTGATGTAGGCCTCGTCCTCGTGGGCGAGTGGCGTTCCGGCCACGGCGGAGCCGGTGTCGTGGGTGGCTGGAGCGATGACCTGCGCCGTCTGTGCGGCGAGGCGCATGGTTCCCAGCACCGTGCCCGCATCCACCGGCGGCAGCAGCAGGCCACGCGCCACGCCCGCGGCTTCCAGCAGCACCGGGTCCCAGGCGCCATGCAGGCCGAGCATCTGGGTGGTGGTGGCGTTGGAGTACTCGTTGGCCATGACGCCCGAGAGGCAGTAGTGCACATAATCCGGAACCATGAGCAGGTGGCGTGCCTGCAGGAGCCAGCCCGGCTCCTGCTCGGCGCATGCGGCCAACTGATAGAGGGTGTTGAAGGGCAGGAACTGGATGCCGGTGCGCGCGTAAATCGCTTGGCGGCCGAGGCGGGCGCAGCGCCGGTCCATGATTCCGGTAGTTCGATGGTCGCGATAGCAGACGGCCTCGCCCACACGCTTTCGCTCCGCGTCCAGCAGCACGTAATCCACGCCCCAGCCATCCACGCCGACGCTGGCGAGCGGCCCGGCGGCAGCGGCCCGCTCCAGAATTTCGCGGGTGCGGCCGACGATCGCATCCAGGTCCCAGCACTGATACTTGCCGGCGTCATCGGCGAGGGTGGGCGTGCGGAAGCGGCCTGCTTCCTCGATGGCAATCCGCCCATCCCTGAGCTCGCCCGCGATCACGCGGCAACTGCCCGCGCCCAGGTCCACCGCCGCCGACCGAATTGCGCTCATCCCCTTCGCCAAGTTGCATCTCTCTTGAATCCGGATTGCGATTCCTGGTGAGGATCATACCGCGCCCTCTGCCGCGCCTTCGCGCGAGGCCGAGGCTGGCAATCGACGCGCCCACTCTCCAATAATGGCAAATGCTTATGCCTAACGATTCAGGAGACCCCATGAACCGCCGCCATCTCATCGCCAGCCTGATTGCCATGCCCGCCGCTCTCGAATCGCTCGCAACCGCCGAACCCGGCGAAAACGTTCTCGGGCCGACGGTGTTCCCGTGGGACCAGATGAAGCCCGTAAAGACTCCCACCGGCGAGGTGCGCCAGCTCTGCAAGCAGCCCACGGCCACGCTGGCGCAGCTCGAGATGCACATCACCACCCTCGACCCCGGCAAAGAGCCGCATTCTCCGCATCGCCATGTAAATGAGGAGCTGATCGTGCTGCGCGAGGGCCACTGCGAGACGCTCTCCCGCGGCCAATGGATCAAAGTGGAGCCCGGATCGGTGGTCTTCAACGCGTCCAACAGCCTGCACGGCTTCCGCAACGTGGGCACAACGCCCGCGGTCTACACCGTGATCAACTGGAGGCCCAACCACAATGGCTGCGGGAGTGAAACATGAGCTCCGGGCATTCGATGAGTTACCAAAGCGGTTTCCGAGTTAGTGTGTTTCGGCAGGGGCTAAAGCCCGGACCTCATGGTTGCGTTTTTTGGCGCGACTGAAGAGGCTGCGAAAAACAGTTGTCTGGTCAGATCGCGACGAAAGGGCGCGGGGGCTAAAGCCCCAAGTCCTTTGTTTACGATCTTTGCGGCCCGGCTGAAGCCGTGCCCTTGTTACAAAGCGGCCCTTTAAATAGAGCTTCTTCTCCGACTGCGAAGTCGTGCCCATGTTACAAAACCACGTAGCGCGATGCGGCTACCCGGAGATAGCACTAGCACTTGGGATGAGGGTTCTTGAATGTGACCTCGATCGGCGTCCAGTCGGAGAGGATCTTTTCGTCGATCTCCGACTGGTCGGCGGTCATGCTCAGCGAGGAGCGGGCCAGCGCCACCGTCAGCTTCACCTTGCCCTTGATGCAGTAGGCGCCCAGCAGGCCCGCCAGGTTCTTGTCCACGGCCTCCATGTAATCGGCGGGCAGTTTGCCGTCGGCGCCCTGCACATCCACCGGGGCCATGATCATCTGGTTGATGACCTGCTTGTCAGTGTGCGCGGCCGACGGGTCAAAACGCACGATGATGGTGGCCCGCGTCTCCAAGTCGTCGGGGTTGGCGGTGTACTTGATGGGCGGCATGGTCACGCCCGCCGAACTCGCTTTGGCCGGCGGCTTGTCGAACGAGAGCCTGTAGGGCGCCCCCTTCCACTTGGGCGTGGTGGATACGTTCGCGGCGGGCTTGTCCCCTGCGGCGTTGCACCCCACCAATAACGCCAATGCCCCAAAGGCCAGAATGATCCCCTTTTTCACGTCATCCTCCTGCTTCTGTTTTCATGAAGCGCCAGAATACCACCGCTGCGCAGACTTGTGATCGGCTCTGTTGGCGGCTGTCGAGCCCACCATTTCCACGGCCCGGCCCCCAAGGTCCTTCTTTCGCGTCCTAAACTGGGAGCAGCCCGCCTTTTGAGAAAATCGAAGACATGCGCTTGATCCTGGCCTCGGCCTCGCCCCGCCGCCGCGAACTGCTGGCGCAGGCAGGCTATGAGTTCGAAGTGCGCGCCGCCCACGTCAATGAGGATGTGCGCCCGGGCGAAGACCCCATCGCCTACGTGATCCGCCTGGCGCGGGAAAAGGCCGAAGCGGTGCTGTGGCAAATCGCCGATGACCCGCAGCCGGAATCCGCAGGCGGCCGGCTCGTTGTCCTCGGGGCCGACACCACCGTCACCCTCGACGGCCACATCCTGGCCAAGCCCGAGGACGAAGCCGACGCCCGCCGCATGCTGGCGCAACTCAGCGGGCGCACCCATCGCGTCATCACCGGGGTTGCTGTGGCGACCGCTTCCGGTGCGGAGATGCGCTGCAAAGTAGCCGCCGAGGTCACCGCCGTCCGCTTCCTCACCCTCAGCGCCGTGGAGATCGCTGCCTACGTGGCCACCGGCGAGCCCATGGACAAGGCCGGCGGCTATGCCATCCAGGGCCGCGCCGCCAAATGGATCCCGCGGATCGAGGGCGACTACTTTAACGTGGTCGGCCTGCCCCTGGCCCTGGTTGCCTCCATGCTCGGTTTCTGACACGATTCGCCCAATCCCACCCATTCCGCGATAAGGCTGCGGAATGGATGGGGCACCCGCATCGGTACACGTTCAAGCGGTCAAAGACCTGAAACCGTTTGCGGAAGAACCGTGAATTATCGCCGGTCATCCCAGCGGAGTTATCGCGGTAACGTTTTCCGTCCCATTTTCCGCTAGCCTTGCGGATAAATTCCGGCGTAGAATCGGCTAACTTCAAAACCATCATTTCCGGGGAAGGCAGGGGCTGACGGCTCTACGGCTCCCATGGGCTTTCAGCCTGGCAACCAGCTCGGATCGATTTCTTTTGTACGACGAAGGCATTTTCGCAGTAGAATCGCGGAAATCTGTTAGCCATTTCCATTCAGAGGACCATTCCATGCGGGCTCGTATCCCAGTTCCTTTGTTGCTTTCGATATGCCTGGTTATCATCACCCACTCTCTCCATGCGCAGTTCCATGAGCCCACTAAGGAAGAGCTGCAGATGACCTCCGACCCCGCGGCTCCGGGCGCGGCCGCGGTGTATCTTTATCGCGAAGAAACTACCGACGACCAGTTGCACTTCCACTCCATCTACGAGCGGATCAAAGTGCTAACGGACAAAGGCAAGGAGCTGGCCACCATCCGCGTTCCTTACGAGCGCCGGAACTTCCAGGTCACCGACATCCGCGGCCGCACCATCCACGCCGATGGGACCGTCATTCCGCTCACAGCCAAGCCCGAAGACCTTACCGACGTGAAAACCAAAGGCTTCCAGGTGAACACCATGGTCTTCACCCTGCCCAGCGTGGAGGTAGGCAGCATTCTGGAGTACCGGCTTCAGATCCGCTACGACGACAATTCCGCCTCGAGCCCAACCTGGGAAGTCCAGCAGCCCTATTTCGTGCACAAGGCGCACTACTTCTTCAATCCCTCCAGCCGCTGGCTGGTGAACGGCCGCGGTGAGCTGCTCAACCGGATCATGTACCAGTCGCACACTGGCGACTACAAGATCGTCAAGGACCAGCAGGGCCGGTACACCCTCGACGTAGCCAATGTGCCGCCGCTGCCCGACGATGACTGGATGCCTCCGCTGAACAGCGTGCGCTGGCGAACCGCGTTCTACTACACCCAGTACGTGAGCGGCGCGGAGTTCTGGGAGAAAGAAGGCAAGCGCTGGGACAAGGAAGCGAACGAGTTTGCCAGCACGGGCAAGGGCATCCAGGCCGCCGCGGCGCAGATCGCGGCCCCGAGCGACACCGAGGAGCAGAAAGCTCGCAAGCTCTACGACGCCGTGATGAAGCTGGACAACACCAGCTTTACCCGCGAAAAGAGCGAGGCCGAACGCAAAAAGGAAAAAATCAAGGAGATCAAGAAGGCAGAGGATGTCTGGAATGAGAAGAGCGGCAGCGCCAACGACCTGGCCCTCCTCTACGTGGCGCTGGCCCGCGCGGCCGGCCTGCACGCGTGGCCCATGCAGGTGACGGACCGCAACCAGGCCATCTTCGATCCGACTTACCTATCCCTGATCCAGCTTGACGACTACATTGTCATTGTCCAGATCGGCCAGAAGGAGGTCTTCCTCGATCCCGGCCAGAAGATGTGCCCGTTCGGCATGCTGTCGTGGAAGCACACCTTTTCCGGCGGGTTGCGCGATTCCGCCCAGGGCCCGGGATACGCGGTTACGCCAGGCGCGCCATACACCCAGACCGTAATGGAGCGCATTGCCGATTTGACGGTGAGCGCCGATGGTTCCGTCACCGGGTCGGCCCGCTTCGTTCTCTCCGGCCAGGAGGCCCTCCATTGGCGTCAGTTAACCCTCCGCAACGACGAAAGCGAGGTCAAAAAGCAGTTCAACGAGATGCTCCGCCGCTTGATTCCCGACGGCGTGCAGGCTGACCTCGATCACTTCCTCGGGCTGGAGAATTACGACTCGAATCTGATGGCGATGGTGAAGATCGGCGGCAATGCAGGCGCGGCGACCGGTAAGCGTTTCTTCCTCCCGGGGCAGTTCTTCGAGTCGCGCGCCTCCCATCCCTTCGTAGCCGAGGCCTCCCGCACCATTCCCGTGGATGTGAAGTATCCCATGCTGGAGTCGGACGATGTTACCTGGCATCTGCCGCAAGGATATGCCGTGGAAAGCACGCCGCCAGCTAACGACGTTTCCTGGCCCAACAACGCTTTGCTCAAGGTTGCCGCCAGCAACACGCCGGCGGGACTGGAAGTTACCCGGAAGCTCGCGTACAACTTCACGCTTGTCGATTCAAAGGACTATGGCAGCCTCCACGATTTCTATCAGAAAGTGGCGACAGCCGATCAGCAGCAGTTGGTACTAACCCGGACGGCGGCTATGGCGAAGGGCAATTGAAGAACGGCTCTTGGGCAAAAAGCGGCAGAGGAAACCGGCATGAAAATTCGCGGACGGCTCGCGTTGAAAGCACTGGTGGTTGTCTTCATCCTTTGCGTTTGCGCCCCGGCCGGGGCCAAATGGTTCAACAAGGGCCAGCCCGTCCCCGACTGGGGCATGCAGGCCTATAAGACCAGGACCCCGGACTACGCCAGGGATTCCTCCGCGGTGGTCCTCTACGACGAGTACGTGGAGACAGTCGATGGAGAAGGCCGCGCCGTGGAGCGGGAGCGTTACGCCGTCCGCATCCTCAAGCCGCAGGGCCGCAATCAGGGCGCCTGCATGGTCAGCTACGACGTGGACGAGAAGATCGATTCCTTCCGGGCATGGACCATCGCTGCCGACGAAAAGACCTACCAGGCGCAGGACACCGACTTTACCGATGTGGGCAATACCCAAATCCCCATCATGCTCTCCACCCGCAAGGTGCGCATCGCGCATCCGCCGGCGATGGACGTGGGCGCCACCATCGTCTGCGAGTCGGAAGAGCTGATGGAGCCTTACATCCAGGAGAAGGACTGGAATATCCAGATGGGCATCCCGGTTGTTTTTGAGGCGCTGGAGATCGATCTGCCGCCGGGGCGGGCCCTCACCAGCTCCTGGCACCGCCACAATCTGGTCGCGCCCACGCAGCCCTCGCCCAACGTCTGGCGCTGGGAGCTCAGGGACACGCCTGCCCTGGATGTGCGCGATGTTCACCTGGCCCCGGTAAGGCCGGCGCTGGAAGCCCGCATGACCGTTCAGTGGGGCGCTGCCGCGGTGGCGGGAAGAGATAAGCAGTGGCAGGCCATCGGCGAGTGGGTGACGCAGCTCGAGGCCGGCCGCCCCGATCCTTCGCCCGAAATTACCGCCAGCGTCAACACCCTCATTGCCGGCGCGTCCGATTTCTACACCCGGCTGACCCGCATCACCCAGTCCATTCAGAAAAACATCCGCTACTTCATCGTGATGCGCGGCATCGGCGGCCTCCAGGCCAATCACGCCGCCGACATCTTTCGCAACCGCTATGGCGACTGCAAGGACAAGACCACCCTGCTCATCTCCATGCTGCAGGTGGCGGGCATCCATGCCGTGTATGTCCCCGTGGACGACCGCCGCGACGTGGTTGACCCCAACAGTCCCTCGCTCATCGGCAACCACATGATCACCGCCGTTGAAGTTCCCGCCAGCGTGAACGACCCCCGGCTCCAGGCCGTGGTGAAGGGCAACGACGGCAAGCGATGGCTGATCTTCGACCCCACCAACGAATACACGCCCGTCGGCAACCTGCCTTCGTATGAGCAGGGCAGCTACGGAATTCTCGCCGCCGGCGCGGAAAGCCAGATCATTCAACTTCCGGTGCTGCCTCCGGCTGACAACGGCACGGTGCAGAGCGGAACCTTCACCCTGGCCGCTGACGGCACTCTTGCGGGCGCGGTGGACGCTTCCCACTCCGGGCCCGACGCCGCCGATGTGCGCTGGATCCTGAAATACACCGATGAAAAAGAGCGCCGCGAATACTGGGAGACGGCGATTGCCCACGATGTCCCGGGGGTGACGCTGAAATCGTTCCAATTCGTCCAGGCGCCGGCCATCGACAAGCCGCTCGAATTCAAGTACCAGTTCACCGCCAGCCAGTACGCCCATACCGCGGGAGGATTGCTGCTGGTGCGGCCGCGCGTGGTGGGCTCCTTTGCCATGCCGTTCGACAGCACGCCCCGCACCCTTCCCATCGACCTGGGCGCAACCGGCGACTGGAAAGACAGCTACGACATCACCCTGCCCCCCGGTTACGTGGTGGACGACACGCCCGATCCGGTCGACGTGGACGCCGGCTTCGCCAGCTACCACTCGAAAGTCAGCGGCCACGGCAACGAGTTGCATTACGAGCGTGAGTACGTGGTTCGCCAGGTGGAGATCCCGCCCGACAAGGCTGCCGAATTCCGCAAGCTCGAAGGAGCCATCCTCATGGACGAGCGCGGCACCGCCGTCCTGAAAAAAGCCGGCAACTAGCCAGCGAGGCCGGCGGAGTTAATGACTTAGCTACAGGCACGGTTGGAGCCGCGCCTTTGTGCATTCTCATTTATTCAGTCATAGCATTTCCGGCGGGAAGACCGGCCTGGTTATTCGCGGCGGAACTTGTTGGCCTGCTCGAATTCGTCGCGAAGAGCCGGTGTGCGCAGGTTTTCGCGGATGTGCGCGAGGCGCTGTTCAAGGGCGTGAAGGGCGCGTTCGATGGGTTCGGTGTTGGTGAGAGCGATGTCGCGCCACATGGAGAAGGGACTCGCGCCCAGGCGAGTCATTTCGCGCAGGGCGCGGCCGCCCACGTCCTTCAGCTCAGGCGCATCGCCCACTTCTTCCTGAAGAAGCGCGCTAAGCGCGGTGGCAGTGAACTGCGGCAGGTGGCTGACCCAGGCGACCATCTCGTCGTGGCGGGCGGGATCGATGTCGATAGCGCGAGAGCCCATGGAGGCAACCAGAGCGCGCCAATCGGACACCAGTTCGGCGGCACGCGGGGAGCGCTGCCAGGAGGGATCGTCGGTGAAAAGCCAGACGGCGCCACGGAAAAGATCGGCGTCGGCCAGCTCTGCGCCGCCACGTTCCTTGCCGGCCATGGGGTGGCCAGGCAGAAATGCGGGACGATCGAGAGTGTTGTAGTAGCGCGAGGCCTGGACGACGATCTCCCGCTTGGTGCTGCCGACGTCGGTGACGAGCTGGTCGGGGGTGAGGACAGCGGCGAGTTGGGCCATGAGGTCGAGGGTGGCGTAGATGGGAACGCAGATGAGGGTGACCTCGGCGTCGCGCGCGCCCGTCAATGGATCTTTTGCAAAGCCGTCGATCGCTCCCATTTCAAGCGCGTAGTGGGCGCCTATATCTCCTCGGTTCCAGCCCATAATGGAGCCGCGATAGCCGGAAGCGCGCAGGGCGAGGCCAATCGATGTACCAAGCAGCCCGGTGCCGAGGATAACGATGCGCTCGATCATGCTTAGCTTCAGTGTATGCGGAGCACCAGGTATCATCGGCCAAAAGCAACCGCAGATCCTTCGCTCCGCTCAGGATGACAACCAGAATTTATCGCGCGTCTTCCTTACAGCGTCCTTCCAACGGCTCTTGCGATCAGTCGCAGCTCGCCCATCAGGGTGTCGAACTGATCGGGGTAGAGCGTCTGCGCGGCGTCGCTGGTGGACTTGTCGGCGTTGGGATGGACTTCAATGATCACGCCATCGGCTCCGGCGGCTACTGCTGCGCGGGCCATGGGCGCCACCATGTCGCGGCGGCCGGTGCCGTGCGATGGGTCGCCGACGATGGGCAGATGCGAGAGCTTCTTCACGATGGGAATGGCGGAGATATCCATGGTGTTGCGCGTGGAGGTCTCATAGGTGCGGATGCCACGCTCGCAAAGAATGACCTCGTAGTTGCCGCCGGAGAGGATGTACTCGGCGGAGAGCAGGAGCTCCTCGATGGTGGCGGCGATGCCACGCTTGAGCAGGATGGGCTTGCGGATCTGGCCGAGCTCGCGCAGCAGGTTGAAGTTCTGCATGTTGCGCGCGCCCACCTGGAGGAGATCGACGTAGGGCAGCATGAGCTCAATCTGGGCGATCTCCATGACCTCGCTGACGACGAGCAGGCCGTGTTCCTCGGCGGCTTCGCGCATGAGCTGGAGGCCGGGGATGCCGAGCCCCTGGAACGAGTACGGCGAGGAACGGGGCTTGAAGGCGCCGCCGCGAAGGAAAGTGCCGCCGGCGCCCTTGACGCGGCGGGCGGTCTCAAAGATCTGGTCGCGAGTTTCAATGGAGCAGGGCCCGCCCATGGCGACCACCTGCTTGTTGCCGACAGTGACGCCGTTGCGGAACTTGATGACGGTGCCTTCCGGGCGGAAGCCGCGGCCGGCGAGTTTGTAGGGCGAGCTGATGCGGTGCACGTGCAGAACTCCGGGCATAATCTCAAACTTGGCGAGTTCGATGGAGGCGGTGTGGCCAACGGCGGCGAGAATGGTCTGCATCTCGCCGGTGGTGCGATGGACTTCGACTCCGGCTTCGGTGAGGGCTTCAATAACGGCGTCGATTTGTTCCTCGGTGGCTCTTTCCTGCATGGCGACAATCATGTCTTCTTCTCAATCTCCGGGGCCTGGGCGCCCGATGCGGGGCCCGCACCGGCGGCGCCGGTTTCGCGGGCGTGTCTCTCTGAAGCCAGCTCGTTGCGCTGCAAAGCGCGCATGACGTCGATGATGCGCTCGTAGATGTGGGTGAGCTCGATGTCGGGCAGCGGCCCGTTATTGTGCGCGCGCACGTTGGCGTAGATGACCTTCTCGCGATTCGGCTCGTAGACCGGGAGCG
>Ga0307372_10012921_pt1 | contig 10862 bp, 9 predicted proteins | sample OX1MG_FD_202533 | JGI IMG/M metagenome (GOLD analysis project Ga0307372, IMG submission 202533) | Soil microbial communities from Risofladan, Vaasa, Finland - OX-1 | ecosystem: Environmental > Terrestrial > Soil > Coastal area > Acid sulfate soil | place: Finland: Risofladan, Vaasa | collected...
GCCTCTTCGCCTAATGTACGTTGGAACACGAAAGTTTGCCCCCAGAAATAACGAGGGTCACGTTACCAACGATATGGCCGCCGGCGAATGTGGCCCTTGGTAACTCGAAGAAAATGCGAATGCAGGCAAATTGCTTCGCGGCCAGCTCAGATCGATGCCAGCGCGCCCGGGATCAGTCCGCTTCAATGGGTTCAGCGGCCTCTGCTGCGAGGGCGAGAGGGGATTCTTCTTCCGCATCCGCGATGAGCTTTGGCGACAGAGGTTTGCGGGGTCTCACCCCCAACTGGCGGAGCATTTCGACCTGACGAATGAGGTTGCCGTCACCGCTGCTCAGTTTCTTCCAGGCCAGTTCGTAGCTGCGGCCCGCATCCCGAATGCTGCTGCCAATCTCTTCCATATCGGCTACGAATCCGGCGAATTTTTCGTAGAGCTTTGCGCCCCGCTCCATCACGTCTTTGACATTGCGCGCCTGCCTGTCCTGGTTCCAGAGAACGTTAACGATGCGGATGATGTAGAGAAGAGTGGTGGGGCCGACAAGCAGGATGCCTTGATGGTAGGCGTCGGCCCAGAGCTCGGCGTCGTTTTGCAGGGCAAGGAGAAAGGCCGGTTCAATGGGCACAAACATCACCACGAAATCAGGGGCCTCGATGCCGGGCAGCCGGTCATAACCTGCCCTCGCTAGCCCGGATACGTGGCTGCGCACGCTGGCCAGATGCTGTTTGAGCGCGGCTTTGCGTTCTTCTTCCGTCGCCTCTGCCTTCACGCAGTCGGTATAGGCGGTGAGGGAAACTTTGGAATCAATGATGAGGTTGCGGCCGCCCGGGAGGAAAACGATGACGTCGGTGCGCGCGGTTCTTGTCTTGTCGCCGTCAGCATGGGCCACGCCGGCAAAGTTTTGTTGAAAGCTGTACTGTTCGTTCTCACGCAGGCCGGCTTTTTCGAGAAGGTCGCGAAGGATGAACTCCCCCCAGTCGCCCTGAGCCTTGGCAGAGCCGCGCAGCGCGGTGGTGAGATTGCGAGCCTGCTCGGCAAGCTGCTGATTGAGATTGCTGAGGCCCCCGATCAGGCCCTGCAGTGTGGCTACGCCGGTTTTGGAATCGGACTGCGCTTCCTCGACCTTCTTCTTGAACTCCTCGATCTGCGTTTTGAGCGGATTGAGGAGGTTGCCGATCTCTTTCTCGCTGCCCTCTGAGAAGGACTTCGATTTCTGTTCGAGAATGTCGGCAGCAAGAGCCTGGAACTGGTCGGAAAGCGCCTTCTTTGCTTCGTCAAGCAGGGCGATCTTGTCAGCGATATTCTGGCGCTCGTTGCGCAGTTCAGCTTCGAGCTCGCTGAGCCGCGCGGATTGCGTGCGCTCCGAGTCGGACTTTGCCGCGAGGTCGGCGCGGGCCTGATCACGCTCGCCGGCAAGGCGATCGATTGTGGCCAGGCGCTCGATTGCCAGCGATTCAAATCCTGCACGCGAAGCGGCGAGGGCCTGCGCTTCGGAAAGTTGTGCTCGCGTCGCGGCCAGCTCCGCCACAAGCTCAGCGGCGCGGCGGTCGATCTGTTCGCGTTCGCTTTTCGCCGAGAGCTGCCGCAGCCAGTAACCCAGAATGATGCCTAGAACAGCCGCCAGGACCGCGATGAGAGCCTGCATGAGTGGAAATCCCTCTTCGCCTAATGTACGCCTCCGGCCTGTGTATTTGTGGGCGAAATCCTCCTCTTTGGCGATGCTCAAGAAGAACAACCGCGGCTCCCTTCCCTGCGTTCAGGATGATCGCGCGGTTGGCTCGGGAGAGCGGGGCGCATCCTTCGGTTCTGCGCGGCTTTACACCTTGGGGGTGGGCCTTTAGACTTGGAATTTCAGGGCCGCGCATGGATTTTCCCATGCCGCGGTTGTGCTCCCCCGCCGCGGGCCGTTATTGTAGGCAGGCGGGGCTTGAGCGAACCCCCCGTAGTGAAGGATTCCGGATTAATCAGAACAGACGAGGAGAGAACACGCATGGCCGTGGAAGAGAAGGTGAAGCAGATCATCGTGGAACAGCTTCAGGTGGACGAGGCGGAAGTAACGCCGAACGCCAGTTTCCAGGAGGATCTGGGGGCGGATTCGCTTGATGTGGTCGAGCTGGTGATGCAGTTCGAGGAGGCCTTCGATCTGGAGATTCCGGACGAAGACGCAGAGAAGATCAAGACTGTGAAGGATGCCATCGACTACATCGAGAAGAACGAGAAAACGAAAGGCAAGTAGCCGGTGACGCGTCGAGTGGTGATTACCGGCCTGGGGCTGGTATGCGGTGTGGGCAACACCGCACCCGAAATCTGGCGGCAACTGGTGGCGGGCGCAAGCGGCGCGGCGCCCATCCAGGGCTTTGACGCGAGCGCATATCCGGTCACATTCGCCTGCGAGGTGAAGAACTTCGATCCGCTGAACTTTGTGGACAAGAAGGAAGCGCGCAAGATGGGGCGCTTCATCCACTTTGCCTTTGCGGCCACCGAGGAAGCGCTCACGCAGTCGGGCCTCCAGATCACGCCGGAGAACCAGGACCGGGTGGGCGTGTTCATCGGCTCCGGGATCGGTGGTTTCGAGATCATCGAGCGCGAGCACGCCAACTTGCTGAACGGCGGTCCGCGCAAGATCTCGCCCTTCTTCATTCCCGCCACCATCATCAACATGGCGGCGGGACAAATCTCCATCCGTTACGGAGCGCAGGGACCGATTTCGGCCACGGCCACGGCGTGCGCCACCAGCGCAAACTCCATCGGCGACTCGGTGCGCATGATCCTGCACGGCGATGCCGACGCCATGATTGCCGGTGGCTCGGAAGCGGCGGTAACTTCGCTGTCGGTGGGCGGCTTTGCGTCCATGCGGGCGTTGAGTACGCGCAACAACGAACCGCAGCGGGCCAGCCGGCCATTTGACAAGGATCGCGACGGCTTCGTGATCGGCGAGGGCGCGGGCATCCTGATCCTGGAAGAACTCGAGTTTGCCCGCAAGCGCGGCGCGAAGATCCTGGCCGAAGTGATCGGCTACGGCATGAGCGCGGATGCCTATCACATGACCGGCATCGCGCCGGAAGGCCTGGGGGCGCAGCGAAGCATGCGGGCGGCGCTCAAGGATGCGGAGATCCAGCCCGAGCAAGTGGGCTACATCAATGCCCACGCCACTTCGACGCCGGCGGGCGACGGGAACGAATCGCTGGCCATCGAGAAGGTATTTGGCGAACATGCGCTGAGCCACAAGCTGAAGGTGAGCGGGACGAAATCGATGACCGGCCACCTGCTGGGCGGCGCCGGCGGATTGGAAGCGGGCATCACCGTGCTGGCGCTGCAAAATCAGATGCTGCCGCCGACCATCAACCTGGACAACGTGGACCCCGAGTGCCGCCTCGACTACGTGCCCAACAAGGCGGAGGCGCACAGCTTCGATATTGCGCTGTCCAACTCGTTCGGGTTCGGCGGGATCAACGCGACCCTGATCATGCGGCGGTGGAAAGAGTGAAGAAGTAAAGAATTGAAAGAGTGAACGGCGCGCATCGTGAGCGATGCGCGCCGTCTGGTTTATGCGCCGGGTTGGCTAACGGGACTTCAGCCCATTACGATTGCCGAGCCGACCCCAAGAAGCACGATCAGTACCCACCAGCCGAACACTGAGAAATACCCGGAGCCGCGCTTGACGCCGGCAACGGTTGCGAGGCCGATGCCCATCAAGACCAGGGTCCAGATGGTAACAGCGTCAAGAGAGGTACAGAACGCGTACAGCGCTGCGCCGGTATCGGTGGGGCTGAGGAATGCGCCAACGTTGGTGGGCGCATAATTCTTCATATTGAAGGATTCCGGCGCGGCGCCGGCAAGAAGCACTGCAATGCCGAGGATGGGTTTGATGACCGAGTAGGGCAGCATGGCATACATCCACATGGAGAAAACGCTGCCGAATTTGGCCTTGCCCCCGAAGCCGAAGTTGATGGTTCCGAGCAACACCGCCGCGGCGACCACCCCCCAGATGAGCACAAAGACCGGGCTGAGATAGAAGACCCAGGTTGTGATGGTAGTGGTGATCTTCATATTGGCTTCGCGCTGTTCCGGGGTGAGTTGCGCGAGCCGGTCCTGGGTCTTCTGGCCGCTGAGGTGAATCTGGTTTTCCGAGGCCTGGCGGATGCCGACTTTGGTGTTGACGACGGCAAAAAAGCAGTAGCCGAGAATCACGTAAATCACGAACGGGAGCCACCAACTGCTATGACCGTTCCTGATGTCGGTGAAGGTCTTTGAGGGAGCGCTGAACATATTGGTGACCCGCTGGACCTGGGACAGGCCGGCGGTGGATTCGGCTGCTGGTTGGATTCCGGTGTCGCTCATAGATCGATTCTCCAGGTAAAGCTTGCATCGGGTGAACACACCTGTCCGCGGGTTGGAGATTGCGGGCGCAGGCGCGCGGTCGGATTGGTAGCTTTCGCCAGCCGGAGCTCCGACGAGAACGGGAAAAATCAGGATCCCGGGCTGGAAGTGCGTTTGCCCGCGATTGTAACCCGGAAAGCGGGCAAGGAGACATTGATTTTCAAGGAAAACCGGAGTTGGCGGAGTTAGCGGTGCAAGCGGAGCCAGCTCCCCTGCCCGCGGAGCGCGGGTTTGGAAATCGCCCTACCGCCGATCTCGATATCGGCGGGACGGTATTGCGGCTAGCGGCCGCGGGAGGCGAGTTGCGGCCCAGGCGGGGTGCGGAGACGTCGCTTCGGTGCAGAGGGAAGGTAGTTCTTATAGACGGTGATGTGGAAGCAGGCTTGCTGGAACTCTTCCTCGGCGTCGATTTTGCCGGCGCGCTGAAGAGCGAGCAGCCGGGTTCGCATCCACGCGATCTCGGCAAGCGAAAGATCGTGCTTGGCGATGTCGATGGTGGCGCCGGTGAGGTGGGGGCTGACGATGCTGCCTTCGGCGGGGGCAGCGTTGGCGTTCACCCGGATGAGCTGCTTCTGGTAGGCGACCGTGCGGACGGCGGAGCTGACTTCGAGGGCGGTGTGGAAGCGCGCGGCGTTGGCGCGGGCGAGGTCGGAGAGGAAGCGGGCGGTCCAGGGGCGGCAGTAGCGGCGGCTGGCGGACAGGTCAGGGTTGATGGCAAGCGCGGAGGAGACGGGGACCGGGACAAGCAGATGGGCGGCGATGCGGTCGTTGAGGTCGTCGTCGTCGAGGATGCGCTCAAGGCCCTCGGCGTCGCTGCGAGCGTTCTGGCGCTGGAGGGAGGCGAGCGAGCCGGTGAGCGGCGGCGGCAAGACCAGGCGGCGAGGGCGGCACAGCGAAGCTCGAAGAGGGACGAGTCCAGCCGGCGCAGCGGCCACTGTGAGTTGCTTGCCCGGTTCTGTCCTCGCCGGCGCAGCGCGAACCGGGCCGACGTGAGCCCGGGAAACAGCCCGATGCTGCGGATGCGTTGCGCAGCGCAGATGGGACTGGCGGGAAGCGCCACTCGGCGCGGTCGACCGGCGGGCAACGACGCCATGACGAGTAGATGGTCTGCGCTTCCGCAGGGCGGCGCGATGGCCGGATCGCCTGGAGACGAGATGCGGCGTGTGGCGAGCGCGGGCGTACCGGTAGGCCTGCGGGGTGGAGACGTGCGGCTCGGCCGGCGAGAGCACAGAAGACGCGGCTGCCAGAACGAAAAGGATGAAGACGGTCCGCAACACGGGGGAGCGAGTCGCGGAGAACCAGAGCAAACTCAGTCTAAAGCCGAATACGCGGACTGACGAGTGACTGATGGGATGCGCGAGGGTCCGATAACTGGACGCGCAAACACTCGAACGCGAAGATGATTACCATTCAGTAACAAACGAGAATTCACAAATAAAATGGAACGACTATTGCTCCGATTTCATATGAATAGAATCATTCACTTGCAAAAGTATCTGCCAAGGAATGGGGGAGGGGTGGATTAATTTTCTAGTAAATTGTTCTGCACTATTTCAGATGATCGCTTTTGACACATCCGTCGAAAGGCACGCGCGAATTCTCAAATCCGCAGGCCAGCAGAGATATGCTGAACCGATCCTCGCTGCGGGTCTGTGCCGGGGATCACAATGGTGGTGCGCACTCGATTGGAGAAGGCTTCGTTCGCGGCGCCTACGGGGCGCCAGATCCATTTTGGGTGGCGTTCCCCGGGTTCCGTGCGCCGCTACGCGGCTCACTCCACCCGGGGCTATTTTCGAACCGCCCCTCCGGGGCGTTTGCCGGAACCGATCGTGGAATTGGGACCGGCGGTGGTAGGAGACGCGCATAACCGAAGCTGGCGAAATCGACGAGTCGAAGTTCGGTTACTCCTATGCCGGAGCACCTGAAGGAGCGGGTGTAGAACTGGCGCAGTCTTACTGTGGGTGAGCGGCTGGAGTTGTCGTTCGAGTGGAGCGAGGCAGCGTGGGCGAAGATCGGAGTGGTGCGCGATCCGACGAAGCCTATGGATAAGACGATCCGGCGGGCTACGCGCTCCCGGGATTGAGGGGCTTCCATCCCAGGTCCCCAAAAGCGAGGAACCTGGGGCATCCGGCAGGATGGAAGACCGGACGACCTGCAGCTTCAACACTAGACTGGTTGGCTTCAGGGGGGAATAATAGGCGTATGGCGACACAGCCCGTCTCCGATGGTTTCGTGAGCGTGGAGGAGTACCTTTCCACGTCGTACGATCCCGACTGCGAGTACGACGATGGCGTCGTGGTGGAGCGGAACTTGGGAGAGATCGAGCACGCGTTTTTGCAGGGGCTTCTGACGACGCTCTTTAACGTTCATGCGGAATCCTGGGGCATCTACTGCCTTCCCGAACAGCGAGTTCAAATCAAGCCGCGGCGGTTTCTTGTGCCGGATGTGTGCGTTGTGCCCCTTAAGGCGCCCTGGCAGAGGATTCTTACGGTTCCACCGCTTATCGTGATCGAGGTTCTTTCGCCGGAAGATACGTTGCGAAGGGCTGAGGATAAGGTTCGCGAATACCTGGAATTTGGAGTCGAGCACGTTTGGGTGATCGATCCGTATGCACGGGTGGCGTATCGAGGCGGCTCGGCGGGGCTGGAGTTGCAAGCAAGCGGTGAGTTAGCGGTTCCGGAGACTCCAATTAAGGTGCGGATTGCGGAGCTATTTGAGAAATTGGACCGCGTGCGGGCGCAGGCAGGTAAAGAGTAGTGGTTGAATCATGACCGATGCGCCCGAAATCGACGAGTCTCAGTTCCCATACGGATATGTTCCGCCGCATTTGGCCGAGAGGGTGAAGAACTGGCGGAGTCTGACCTTCGCCGAGCGATTCGATCTAACGTGCGAATTGAGTGAAGCCGCCTGGGCGAAGATTGGCGTTGTGCGCGATCCGACGAAGCCAATGGATAAGACGATACGGAAGTTTCGCCGCAAGGAGAATGGAGAGCTGGAACCCTGCTGAACGAGGCTGACGCTAGACGGCGGTGTCCCAGGTCTCAGAGTTGAAACCCTGGGGCGCCCGACCCAAACGCCCATTAGACTGAAGCTAACTGCCACTAAAAAAAAGCACAATCTTCCCCCCAATATCTGCAGATTCTGTATTATGCGGTTCCGAGATATGTTAAGCCTCAGCTTAGGGCGTGTTAGCGCTGAAGGGGGCAAGATGCATATGCAGGACGTGTTTGGGATCGACGACCTAGAGGACGGCCGCGTGGTCGTCTTCTTAAAGCTCCATGGATGGTACGGGTTTGGGACACGGGAATTCGATTCGCTCCAGTTGGCCAATAGGGCAATTCAGGAAGGAATCAGAGACATCCCCGAGTTCCTCAGGATCTTTGAAGCTTATCAACACCGGAAGGAAGGAGTCCTATCAGCCTTAGTCGGAAACCGAGAAGATTGGGCGGCGTTCGTTGGGCGCCCGGTCTCCGCGTAGAATGGCGTTATCCCGGCGCAGTCGTTCCCAGAGAGAGGGCCGAATGACACTCATGAATCCAGGGAGGCGTCGGAAATTGACTGCCGATGGCCCAAAACTAGGCCAAAGGCCGAGAAAAGCGAATTCCCGCCTGGACGGAGGGCGTACCGCTCGCGAACGCCCGGCCAAACCGTCGCCTGCGAGGAAAACTACGTAGCCAAGGTGCCCGGCGGACGATCTGGGGGCCGCGGACCAGCTGCACCTTTTGATCCTAGCCTTCCGGCTTGATTACAGACTTCCCACCGCTTCTTTACTGCAGCAGCGTACCCTGCGGGTCCTCGTCCTTGCCGTTGACTTCGTCGGGCGGGATGATGACGGCGGCGGCTACTTTGTCTTCGGCGTCTAGGTTGAGCAGGCGAACGCCCTGGGTGGCGCGGCCGGCGGCGCGGATGGTCTTGGTATCGACGCGGATGATCTTGCCCCACTGGCTGATGACCATGATCTCGCTGGTGTCGTCGACAAGCTGGATGGAGCTGACCTTGCCGATGCGTTCGGTAACGGCCATGTTCTTGACGCCCTTGCCGCCGCGGGTCTGGAGACGGTACTCCTCCACATCGGTGCGCTTCCCGAAGCCGTGTTCGCTGACGGAGAGAATGCGGTAGGCGCCGGGCTCGTGTTCCTTGGGCGTGACGGCAACGCCGACGACGTGATCGTTCTTGCCCAGTTCAATGCCGCGGACGCCGTAGGCCGGGCGGCCCATGGAGCGCACGTCGGACTCGTTGAAGCGGATGGCCATGCCGAGGTGGGTGGCGAGGAATACGATCTGCGAACCGTCGGTGATGCGCGCGCGCACCAGCTCATCGTCGTTGTCAATGCCGATGGCGATGATGCCGCGCGACTGGACGTTGGAGAAATCCTTGAGCGGGGTCTTTTTCACGGTGCCGTTGCGGGTGGCAAAGAAGACGAACTTACCTTCTTCTTCCAGATCGCGCACGGGCAGGATGGCTCGGACAGTCTCGCCGGCCTGGAGGCTGAGCAGGCTCTGCATGCTCTTGCCCTTGCCGGCTGCGCCGACGTCGGGGATCTCATAGACCTTGAGCCAGTAGACGCGGCCGGAGTTGGTGAAGCAGAGCAGATAGGCGTGGGTGGAATCGACGATGAGCTGAGCGACAAAATCTTCTTCGCGCGTCTTCATGCCCATGCGGCCGGTGCCGCCGCGGCGCTGCTGGCGATAGATGCTGATGGGCGTGCGCTTCAAATAGCCCTGGTGGGAGACGGTGACGGCTACCTGCTCGTCGGCGATGAGGTCTTCAAGCTGGAGCTCGGCGCTCTCGTCGATGATCTGGGTGCGGCGCTCGTCGCCGTAGCGGTCGCGGACATCCTTGAGTTCCTTGACGATGACCTGGCGCAGCTTCTTGTCGCTGGCGAGGATGGATTCATACTCGGCGATCTTCTCGCGAACTTCCCTGAGCTCGTTGAGAATTTCGTCCACCGAGAGTTGGGTGAGGCGATAGAGCTGGAGCTCGAGGATGGCGTCCACCTGGCGCAGCGAGAGGCCGCGCTCTTCGCTGGGCAGGCGCTCGCGGTCAAGATTGATGACGATGTCAGCGCCCTTGCCCCAGGCGTATAGGTTCTCGCGGGCTTCGGCACGGGAGCCGGAAGCGCGGATGATGCGGATGACGGTGTCGAGATTATCGAGGGCGATCTTATAGCCCTCGAGGATGTGCTCGCGCTCGCGGGCTTTGCGCAGCAGGTAGACGGTGCGGCGCTGGACGACGTCGACGCGATGATCGATGAAGGCACGGATGGCCTGGTCGAGCGGGAGCTCGCGCGGCTGGCCGTTGAGCACGGCCAGGAAGATCATGGAGAAGCTTTCCTGGAGCTGAGTGTGCTTGTAGAGCTGGTTGAGGACGATCTCCGGTTGAGACCCGCGCTTGAGCTCGATGACGATCCTCATGCCGTCGCGGTCGGATTCGTCGCGCACGTCGGAGATGTCATCGATGATCTTCTCGTTGGCCAGTTCGGCGATGCGCTCAATGAGCTTGGACTTGTTGACCTGGTAGGGGATCTCGCCAACGATGATCGCCTGCTTTTCCTTGGTCAGGTTTTCCAGCGCGGTCTTGGCGCGCATGAGGAAGCGGCCGCGGCCGGTGGTATACGCCTGCTTGATGCCGGATCTTCCATAGATGAATCCGCCGGTGGGAAAATCCGGGCCCTGGACGTGCTTGAGGACTTCTTCGAGGCCGGCTTTGGGATTGTTTACGAGGTCGATGGCCGCGTTGATGACTTCGGTGAGATTGTGCGGCGGGATGTTGGTGGCCATGCCGACGGCGATGCCGTTGGAGCCGTTGACGATGAGATTGGGAATGCGCGTAGGCAGGACGGTGGGTTCGAGGGTGGACTCGTCGTAGTTGGGCACAAAGTCGACGGTCTCCATCTCGATGTCGGCGAGCAGCTCGCCGGCGATGCGCTCCATGCGGCACTCGGTGTAGCGCATGGCCGCGGGGGGATCGCCGTCCACCGAGCCGAAGTTGCCCTGGCCATCGACGAGCGGATAGCGCAGAGTGAAGGGCTGTGCCATGCGGACGAGGGTGTCGTAGATTGCGGAGTCGCCGTGGGGATGATAGACGCCCATGGCCTGGCCGACCACCTTGGCGCACTTAGTGTATTTCTTGTTGTACTCGAGGCCCATCTCGCTCATGGTGTAGAGCACGCGGCGATGCACGGGCTTCAGTCCGTCGCGGGCGTCCGGCAGCGCGCGCCCGATGATGACGGACATGGAGTAGTCGAGGTAGGAGCGGCGCATCTCCTCCTCGATATTGATGGGAATGAGGTTGGAACGGCCGTCAGGCGGAAGACCGCCATCGAGGGGGAGCTGGGGATTCTTATCGTCTGCCATAGAAGGTTTGCGAGCTCCGCGGAGGACGGCAGGAGACACCGGAAAAGCGGAGCCGGGCCTGAAGCGGGCTGTAGGTTTATTTTACGCTTTGGAAGGGGGTTTCAGCAAGGATATAACTATGCATTAAACATC
>Ga0307372_10012922_pt1 | contig 10862 bp, 9 predicted proteins | sample OX1MG_FD_202533 | JGI IMG/M metagenome (GOLD analysis project Ga0307372, IMG submission 202533) | Soil microbial communities from Risofladan, Vaasa, Finland - OX-1 | ecosystem: Environmental > Terrestrial > Soil > Coastal area > Acid sulfate soil | place: Finland: Risofladan, Vaasa | collected...
ATCCCCGCCCTCTCGCCCAGTCGATTCTCCCTGCGTATGCTTTCGAATAGCTCCACCTTGGTTCTCCTCTTCATCCGCCTCCCTTGGTGCTGCTTCGCAACAGCCACGGTAGCGGTTCTTGAGCCCAAGGTGGGGCCAGTTCAGGTCATCGAAGTGGGGCCAGTTCAGACTAGCGAACTCACAGGCGTCTCGCGGGGGTCGCGCCGCTATGCCTGCCGGCAAAATCAGCGCGAAGGGCTGCGAAATTCCGCAGGGGCAGAAGCGCCAGTGGCGCTTCTGCGCCCCCGGGAAGCGAATTCGGCGCGGCCCCTGCGAGGCGCAGCGCCGGCTTGGGGCCTCGGGCCCCCAAGCCGGCGTGAGCACAAGCGGGACGCGCGGCGCAGCCGCGCAGGGGCCCGCGCCAACCATTCGGGTCGGGAACTAGAGCAGGTGCCGTTGCTGGGCGTGGGTGACGGCCCCCAGCAGGTTGTGGGTCCGCAGCTTCTGGTTGATGCGGTGGAGATGATTGCGCAGCGATTGTCGCGTGATGCCGAGCGCCTCGGCCACCTCCGCTGCTTCCTTGCCCTGGGCGAACAACCGCAAAATACCCCGCTGGTGCGGCGAAAGCGGTGCCACCGGCGCCGCTTTTTCGCTGCCCGGACGCAACCCGTCCAGCAACTGGAACAAACCCTGCACCTTCTCGAGCACGATTTCCCGGTCCTTGGTCTGCGAAATGTCGCGCGCCAGGTGGACCATAAGCGTCAGCCCGCGCCGCCGGTCGCGGTAGACCAGATTCGAGACATTGACCCAGCGCCTCTGGCCCGAACGAACCGTCACTTCCAAATCGAAATTGGGCACCGCCTGGCCGCGATGCGCACATTTCCAAGCTTCGCATTGGTCATGGCAGACCCGGGTGCCCAGCGCTCCCACCCCCTGCAAAAGCTCGTGGCACGACCGCCGCATGGCCTCCACCGTGGTGTAGCCAAACAGCGCCTCGGCGGTGGCATTCCAAGCAAGGATTCGACCATCGGAAGCCACCACAAAGGCCGCGTCGCTGGCTCCCTCGAGCAATTCGTAGAGCTCGCGTTTTTGCATCGCCGTCGCCGCTCCAGCCGCCGCTACAGCAGCTCGGCAGCTTGGCCGCAGTGTAGCATGCCCCTGTCGCGGGGGTCGCGCCGCTGTGCCTGCCGGCAAAATCGGCGCGAAGGGCTGCGAAATTCCGCAGGGGCAGAAGCGCCAGTGGCGCTTCTGCGCCCCCGGGAAGCGAATGCGGCGCGACCCCTGCGTGGCGCAGCGCCGGCTTGGGGCCTCGGGCCCCCAAGCCGGCGTGAGCACAAGCGGGACGCGCGGCGCACCGGCCCGGCGCCGCTACAGCCGTGGCCGAGCAGCCGCGCAGGGGCCCGTGCCAACCTGGTTACGCCCGTTTGCACTTGGGTACTTCTGTAATATTGCGGAGCGCGTTTGGGAGTTCCTATGATGGCGGCAAGTGACCCTTCCCAGCCATTCTGGAGCGGCGCCTTGGGCGGCGCTGGCGCTGCTGAGCGGCATGGGCTTGTGGTGCGGGTCCGCCCGGGCCCAGGCGCCGTCTACCGCCCCGACTTCGGCCGCCCAGGGCGAGGCGCTGTTCAGCGGAGCGGTGCCTCTGGCCAACCGCGGCCCGGCTTGCATCGCCTGCCATAGCGCCGCCGGCCTGCGCTTTCCCAACGGGGGCACGCTCGGCCCCGATCTCACCCATGTCTATTCCCGCATGGGCCCCCGGGGCGTCCTCGCCGCCCTGACAACGCTCTATTTTCCCGCCATGACGCCGCTCTACCTGCGTCATCCCCTGGCACCGCCAGAGCGCCGCGACCTAACCGCCTTCTTGCAGCAAGCCGACACCGCCTCGCCGCCCCGCCATGCCACTGCTTTCATCGCCGGAATGGCCGGAATGCTTTTCCTGCTGCTCTTAGGGATTACGGCCCGTCTCGGCCGCACCCGCCTGCGGGGCGTGCGCCGCCGCCTGCTGGCCAACGCGCGCCTGGCTCCGCGTCGGTCCCCTCCGGCGCCCGCCACCAAGGGAGAAACCCCATGAGTTGGATTCAAGACTTGGTGGACCCCAAGTTTCGCCGCTGGGAGGAGTTCTACCGCAACCGTTGGCAGCACGACGCGGTGGTGCGCAGCACCCACGGTGTCAATTGCACCGGCGGCTGCTCCTGGGAGGTGTTTGTCAAAAACGGCATCGTGAGCTGGGAAACCCAGGCTCTCGACTACCCCAAGCTGGAGCCCAGCCTGCCCGCCTATGAGCCCCGCGGCTGCCAGCGCGGCATCGTTTTTTCCTGGTACATCTACAGCCCCATCCGCGTGAAATACCCTTACGTGCGCGGCGTGCTGCTCGATCTGTGGCGCGCTGCCCGCCTTCGCCATGCCGACCCCGTCACCGCCTGGGCCGCGATCATGAATGACGAGGAGGCCCGCCGCAGCATCCAGCACGCTCGCGGCAAGGGCGGCTTTCGCCGCGCCAGTTGGGACGAAAGCCTCGAGATCGTGGCCGCCTCCCTCCTGCACACCATTCGCCAGCACGGCCCCGACCGCATCATCGGCTTCTCCCCCATCCCGGCGATGTCCATGCTCAGCTACGCCGCCGGCTCGCGCTTCCTCCAACTCCTGGGCGGCGTGGTCTTGAGCTTCTACGATCTCTACGCCGATTTCCCTCCCGCTTCGCCCGAGGTCTGGGGGGAGAAGACCGATGTGGCCGAGAGCGCCGATTGGTTCAACAGCAAGTACATTGTGGTCGCGGGCAGCAACCTCTCCATGACCCGCACCCCCGACGTCCACTTTGCCGCCGAGGCCCGCGGCCACGGCGCCAAGCTGGTGGTCTTGTCGCCCGATTTCAGCCAGGTGTCCAAGTTCGCCGACTGGTGGGTACCAGTGCACGCCGGCATGGACGCCGCCCTCTGGATGGCGGTCAACCACGTCATCCTCACCGAGTTCTACCATCAGCGCCAAGTGGATTATTTCACCGACTATCAAAAGCGGTTCTCCGACGGCCCCTTTCTGGTGGAGTTGGAACCAGCCCCCGAGGGCGGCTTCCGCGCCGGCCAGTTCTTGCGCGCCGGCCGCATGCCGCGTTACGCCGGCATCGAGCACGGCGACTGGAAGCTGCTGGTATGGGACCAAGCCTCCCGGCAACCGCGCATGCCCCAGGGCGCGGTCGGGTTCCGCTGGCAGCAACAAAAGGGCCACTGGAACCTCGAGATGAAAGACGGGCACAGCGGTGATCCCCTCGATCCCGCCTTGAGCCTGATCGCCGACCGCGAGGCCACCCTGCCGGTCGCCTTCCTCGAGCACGGCAGCCAACGCCACCATCCGCGCCACGTACCGGTGCGCTACGCCGAGACCGCCCAGGGGCGCGTCCCCGTAACCACCGTCTTGGACCTGCTCATGGCCCAGTTTGGCGTCGCCCGCGGCCTCGACCCCGATGACGCCGCCGCCTCCTACGACGATGCCGCCCGCCCCTATACCCCCGCTTGGCAGGAGCAATACACCGGCGTGGGGCGCAACACCGTGGTGCAGTTGGCGCGCGAGTTTGCCGTCACCGCCGAAAAAACCCGTGGCAAATGCACCATCATCATCGGTTCCGGCCTCAACCACTGGTACCACAACAATTTGCACTACCGCTCCGGTATCACTTCCTTGCTCCTCTGCGGCTGCGTCGGGGTCAACGGCGGCGGCCTCAACCACTACACCGGTCAGGAAAAATTAAGCCCCATGGCCTCCTGGGTCACCCTGGCCATGGCCTTGGATTGGGTCAAGCCCCCGCGCCTGCAGAACAGCCCCTCCTTCCACTACGTGCACAGCGACCAATGGCGTTACGAAAAGGGCTTTCCCGAGCCCGGCCCTGCCCAGGGCCCGTTCGCGGTGGACCATACCATGGACCTGCAGGTGCGGGCGGTTCGCTCCGGATGGCTGCCGTTCTTCCCCCAGTTCTCCCGCAGCCCCTTGGAGGTGGTGCGCGAGGCCCGCGCCGCCGGCGCCGACTCCGCCGCCGCCGTGCAGCAGCATGTCGTGGACCAGTTGCGCTTCGGCAAGCTGCGCTTCGCCGTGCAGGAGCCCGACCTTGCCGCCAACTGGCCCCGGGTGTGGCTCATCTGGCGTGCCAATGCCATCCACACCAGCGCCAAGGGCCACGAGTTCTTCCTCCGCCATTATCTCGGCACCCACGACAACGCCATCGCCGAGGAGGTGGCGCACGGCGCCGTGCACGACGTCACCGTCAAGGAGGTCGCGCCCACCGGGAAAATGGATCTGGTCGTGGACCTCAACTTCCGCATGGACACCTCCGCGCTCTACTCCGACGTCGTCCTCCCCGCCGCCAGTTGGTACGAAAAGAACGACCTCAACACCACCGACCTGCACTCCTACATCCATCCCCTCAGCGCCGCCGTGCCCCCCTGCTGGGAGTCCCAGTCCGACTGGGAGATTTTCCGCCGCCTCGCCGCCAAGGTCAGCGAGCTGGCGCCGCCGCATTTCCCCGAGCCGGTGGAAGACCTGGTCGCCACCCCGCTGATGCACGATACCCCCGACGAGCTCGCCCAAACCGCGGTGCGCGACTGGAGCAAGGGCGAATGCGAGCCCCTGCCCGGCCAGACCATGCCCCGCTTCCATCTGGTCGAGCGCGACTACGTCAACCTGGTGCACCACTTCAGCGCGCTCGGTCCGGGCTTGCGCCGCGACGGGGTCGAGGACCGCGGCGTCCACATGCCCGTCGCCGACCTCTACGACGAGTTCGCCCGCACCGCTCCCACGTATGAATGGCGGGGAAAGCGCTATCCCTCCCTGGTGGACCCCGTGCACGCCGCCAACGCCCTGCTCTATTTCGCCCCCGAGACCCATGGCGAGATCGCCTACCGCGGCTTTCGCGCGCGCGAGGCCGAGGTCGGCCTGCCCCTGGCCGACTTGGCCGAACCCGGCCGCAGCGTGCGCTACGACTTCGCCGCCTTGGTGCGCCAGCCCTGCCGCGTGCTCACCTCGCCCTGCTGGTCCGGCATCGCCAATCACGGCCGCGCCTACACCGGCTACGCCCAAAACGTCGAGCGCCTGGTCCCCTGGCGCACCCTCACCGGCCGCCAAAGCCACTACCTCGACCACGCCGGCTATCGCGATTTTGGCGAGTCCCTGCCCACCTTCAAGCCTCCCATCAGCCTGGAGAACAGCCTCAACCTGGCGCGCAGTTCCCGCCAACCGACCGCACCCAACCATGGCCCGGCCCTCACCCTGGCCTACCTCACCCCCCACGGCAAGTGGCACATCCACAGCACCTACGCCGACGACCTGCGCATGCTCACCCTCTCGCGCGGCATCGAGCCCTTCTGGCTCAACGACCAGGACGCCGCCTCCATCGGCGTGTTCGACAACGACTGGATCGAGGCGTACAACGACAACGGCGTGGTGGTGACCCGCGCCGTCGTCAGCGCCCGCCTGCCGCGGGGAATGTGCCTGTTCTATCACGCCCCCGAGCGCACCATCGGCTTCCCCCGCTCTCCCACCCGTGGCCACCGCGGCGGCGGCACCAACAGCCTGACCCGCATGCGGCTGAAGCCGCTGCTCATGGTGGGCGGCTATGCCCAGCACACCTATCGCTTCAACGACTATGGCCCGCCCGCCACCGACCGCGACAGCTACGTCCTGGTCCACAAGCTCGCGGGCAAGCCGCCTATGGATTGACCCATGAACGTACGCGCCCAAGTTTCCATGGTCTTTCATCTCGACAAGTGCATCGGCTGTCACACCTGCAGCTTGGCCTGCAAGAATCTCTGGACCGACCGCCCCGGCACCGAATACATGTGGTGGAACAACGTCGAGACCAAGCCCGGCACCGGCTACCCCACCCTCTACGAGGACCAGGAACAGTACCGCGGCGGGTGGGAACTGCGCCAGGGCAAGCTGCAGTTGCGCTTGGCGGCCAAGGCCACCGAGCTCGCCAACCTTGGCTACAACCCCCGCCTGCCCTCCCTCGACGACTACTACGAACCCTGGACCTATCGCTATAGCGACCTCTTCGACGCGCCCTTGGGATCGGACCAGCCCGTCGCCCGCCCCGTCTCTTTGATCACCGGCCGCGACCTCGAGATCGAGGCCGGCCCCAATTGGGACGATGACCTGGGCGGCTCGGAAATCTATGCCGCCAACGATCCCAACCTCAAGAAGCTCTCCCCCGACGAGCAGCGCGACTTCTTCGGCCTGCAGCAGCTCGTCTACTTTTATCTGCCCCGCATCTGCAACCACTGCCTCAACCCCAGTTGCGTGGCCGCCTGTCCCAGCGGCGCCATCTACAAGCGCGGCGAGGACGGCATTGTGCTCGTCAACCAGGAGAAGTGCCAGGGTTGGCGCATGTGCGTCTCCGGCTGTCCCTACAAAAAGGTCTATTTCAACTATCAGACCGGCAAGGCGGAGAAGTGCATCCTCTGCTATCCCCGCCTGGAGAGCGGCTACGCCCCCGCTTGCTTCCACACCTGCCCCGGCCGCATTCGCTATCTGGGCGTGCTGCTCTACGACGCCGACCGCATCCAGGAGGCGGCCAGCCAGCCCGAGGACGCCCTGGTCGAGGCGCAGAAGGCGCTGATTCTCGACCCCTTCGACCCAGCCGTTCTCGCGGCCGCCCGCCGCCAAGGCGTGGATGACAAGGTGCTCGACGCCGCCCAGCGCTCGCCCACCTACAAGTACGTCAAGCTCTGGAACCTGGCCCTGCCCCTGCACCCCGAGTGGCGCACCCTGCCCATGCTCTTCTACGTGCCCCCGCTGTTGCCGGTGCTGGCCACGGTTGCCGGCGGTTGCTACGAGCTCGCCCCGGACTTCTTTACTTCGGTCGAGAGCGTGCGCCTGCCCATCCGCTACCTAGCCAGCCTCTTCTCCGCCGGCGACGAGGACAAAGTCATCGCCATCTATCGCAAGCTGATCGCCGCCCGCATGACCCTGCGCTCCGAGAGCGTCGGTGATATCACCGCCGCCGCCGCCGCCCAGGCGCGCCAACAGGCCAACCTTTCCCGCGCCGAGGTGGAGGGAATCTACCAGCTCACCTCCATCGCCGACGAGGCCGAGCGCTACGTCATCCCTCCCTTCCTGCGGGAACAGGCCATCGCCATGTTCGAGGACCCGCAGCAAGCGCAACAACAACGCGGCGCCGGTTTTGTGCAAATCGGCCAGCGCGGCTGGTGACTATGGACTACGCCGGTTTTGCCGATTGGCTCGATTACCCCGCCGCCGCCGCCCCGCCGCCCCAGCCGGCGCTGGCCCAGGCTTCGCCGGTGGTGCAGGGCCTGCTCGCCGCCTTTGCCACCGCCGCCGCCGCCCTGCCCGCCGGCCGCCTGGAGGAGGTCTATACCCAAACCTTCGACTTGCAGCCGGAGTGCACCCTCAACTTGGGCCACCACCTCTTCGGGGAGGACTGGAAGCGCAGCCTCTTCCTGATCGAGCTCAAAGCGCTGTTTGCGCGCCATTCTCTCGATCCCGGCCACGAACTCCCCGACCACCTCTGCTGGCTGCTGCGCCTGCTGGCGGTGGCGCCTCCCGATCCCGAGCTGCAGGATCTGCGCGCCACCTGCCTGTTGCCGGCGCTGCGCGCCCTCAGCCTGCGGCTGCAGGATTCGTCCAATCCCTACCAACCGCTGCTGCAAGCCCTCTATCTGGTGCTGTCCGACGAGGTGCGCCCGTGAGCACCGTGTTCTTCATCGTGTTGCCCTACTTGGCGCTGGCGCTCGCCGTCGGCGTGGCCGCCTACCGCTTCTACGCCCGCCCCTTCACCTACTCCAGTCTCTCCTCGCAGTTGTTGGAGAGCCGCAAGCTGTTCTGGGGATCGGTGCCCTGGCACTATGGCATCGGCCTCATCCTGCTCGCCCACCTGCTCGCCGCTTTCTTCCCCGCGCTGGCCGGTGTCCTGCTCGGCAGTCCCCTGCGACGGCTCGTGCTGGAGGCCACCGGCATCGCCTTGGCGGTGTATGCCCTGCTCGGCCTGGTGCTGCTCATCGTCCGCCGCATCGGCTACGCCGCCCTGCCGCGCTTCGTCACCTCGCGCATGGACGGCCTGCTGCTCGCCTTGTTGCTGTTCCAAGTCGCCACCGGGATCGGCGTGGCCCTGTTCAATCGCTGGGGCGGCCTCTGGTACCTGCACACCGCCGTTCCCTGGTTTTGGTCGCTGGCGCGTCTGCACCCCGAGATCGCCACCGTGGCCGCCCTGCCCGCGCTGGTGCAGTTCCACTTTGTGGTCGGCATGCTCATCATCCTGGTGTTTCCCTTTAGCCGCTTGGTCCACCTGATCAAGTTTCCTTTGCGCTACCTCTGGCGCCCCTACCAGAAGGTCGTCTGGTACCGTCATGACTGAAGCCTCCCCACCCGAAAACCGGCCCGCTGGGCCCCCGCTCCTGCCCCTGCCGCCGTCACCCTGTCGCGACTGCCTCAGTCCGGGGCGCCGCCGCTTCCTCGTCCAACTCAGCCTCTGGCTCGGCTCCCTCGCCGCCGCCTTGGTGGCCATCCCCAGCGTCGGCTTTCTGCTCGGCTTGCGCCGCCCCACCCGCGTCTGGCGCGATGTCGGCGCGGTGGACCAGTTCGCCCTCGGCGCCACCGTGCAAGTCGCCTTCCTCGACCCCTCCCCCCTGCCCTGGGCCGGCGTCACCGCCCAGACCGCGGCTTGGCTCCGGCGCGTGGACGCCAACCGCTTCCTCGCTTTCTCGGTGGACTGCACCCACCTCGGCTGCCCCATACGCTGGCTGGCCGACGCCAACCTCTTCATGTGCCCTTGCCACGGCGGCGTCTTCTACGCCGATGGCCGCGTGGCTTCCGGACCGCCGCCCCGTCCCCTGACCCAATACCCCGTCCGCGTGGCCGAGGGGCGCGTGCAGATCCTCGCCAGCCCACTGCCCATCACCTAAGGCCATGCTGCGCCGCGCTTGGAACTGGTTCGACGACCTCACCGGCATCTCCGCCATGCTGCACCCGCTGCTGTTCCACCCCGTGCCGCGGGCGCGCAAGTCGGCTTGGCTCTATGTGCTCGGCAGCGCCACCCTGATCGTCTTTCTGGTGCAGATCGTCACCGGCATCGCCCTCTCCAGCGCCTATGTCGCCTCCTCCGGCCAGGCCTACCTCACCCTGCTGTTCATCAGCGGCTCCCAATTCGGCGCCATCGTGCGCGGCATCCATTACTTCGGCGCCTCGGCCATGGTGATCCTGATCGGCATCCACGCCATCCGGGTCTACCTCATGGCCTCCTATAAGTACCCCCGCCAGATGAACTGGCTCACTGGGGTGGCGTTGCTGTTCCTCACCCTCGGCATGGCCTTCACCGGCCAACTGCTGCGCTGGGACCAGAACGGCTTCTGGTCGGCGGTGGTGGCGGCGGAGCAGGCCGGCCGCACCCCGCTCATCGGCAATTGGCTCGGGCACTTCATTCTGGCCGGCGACACCGCCGGCGGCGCCACCCTCAGCCGCTTCTTTGCCGCTCACGTCTTTTTCATTCCGGCCCTGATGTTCCTCTTTCTCGGCCTCCACCTCTACCTGGTCATCCACAATGGCATCTCCGAGCCTCCTCAAGCCGGCCGCCCGGTGGATCCGCGCACCTACCGCGTCTGGTACCAGGAGTTGCTGGCGCGCGACGGCGAGCCCTTCTGGCCCAACGCCGCCTGGCGGGATGTGGTGTTTGGCTTTCTGGTGGTGGTCACCATTGTCGCCTTGGCCGTTGCCATCGGTCCGGCCAAGGTGGGCCAAGCGCCTGACCCCACCCTGATCGGCGCCTCCCCCAAACCCGATTGGTATCTGCTCTGGTACTACGCCCTGCTGTCGGTGATTCCGCGCTGGAGTGAAAACGCGGTCATTCTGGTGGCGCCGCTCTTGTTTGCCCTGGCGCTGCTCCTCCTCCCCTTCGCCGCGGGCCGGGGCGAACGCAGTCCCCTGCGCCGTCCCTGGGCGCTGGTGATCGTGGCCGCCATCATCATCACCATTGCCTATTACGGCCGTTTGGGCGCGCGCGCCCCTTGGTCGCCGCGCCTCGCCGCTCCTCCCCTGCCCGAGGCGATTGTGGGCACTGCCAACGGCCCCGTCGCCGCCGGCGCCCTGCTGTTCTACCAAAAGGGCTGCGAGTTCTGCCATACCGTCGCCGGCTATGGCGGCATCCGAGGTCCCGACCTCAGCGACGCTGGCGACCGTCTCACCTCCGAGCAGATCACCACCCGCATCTTTAGCGGAGCCCCCAACATGCCCTCCTACCGCGGCAACATCTCGGCACCCGACTTGGCCAACCTCATCGCGTTCTTGGAGTCGCGCCACATGCTGCCGTCCTTGCCCACCAAGCAGCCTTAAGTTGCAACCCCATGTCCACACCGTGGCACAATGCCCCCCTGCCCGCTCTCGCCGATCATATCGTTCAGGCACACCATGCCTTCTGCCGCCGCGAAATGGCCCGCCTGACTGGCCTCTTTCAGGCGGCCGCCCACGATGCCGACACCGGGCTGTCTCGCCTGCAGGCCAGCTTTCAGCGCCTCTGCCGCGCCCTGGAACAGCATCTGTTGAAGGAAGAGACCGTCCTGTTTCCTCTCATCGCCCAGATTGATGCCGCCCACCGCGATCACACCCCCCCGCCCCGGCCCAGCTTTGGCGGCGTGGCCAATCCCATTCGCATGATGGTGCTCGAGCATGACGAGGCGGCGGCGGTGCTGGCCCAAATGCGCCAAGCCACCGGCAACTTCCAGCCCCCCGCCGATGCCTCCCCCGCCTACCAGGAACTTTGTGCCGGCCTGCGCGCCTTCGATGAGGACATGCGCCAGCACGTCGCCCTGGAGGACCAAGTTTTATTCCCGCGCGCCGTGGCCGCCGAGCAGGAGGCGCTTGCCCGCTGAACCCCAACCCCCCTCTGCCCC
>Ga0307372_10012924_pt1 | contig 10861 bp, 9 predicted proteins | sample OX1MG_FD_202533 | JGI IMG/M metagenome (GOLD analysis project Ga0307372, IMG submission 202533) | Soil microbial communities from Risofladan, Vaasa, Finland - OX-1 | ecosystem: Environmental > Terrestrial > Soil > Coastal area > Acid sulfate soil | place: Finland: Risofladan, Vaasa | collected...
TGCCCACGGGCGGCAACGAAGCTGGAATATCAATCCCGTTCCGCCGAACCACGATTCGAGCGGGATCGATACCGCCGGCCACGAGTTCCTGCTTTTCCTGCTCGGACGTCGCAATTACGCGATAGGCATGACGCAAAAGGCGATTTCCGAACAGCGTATGGTAAAGTTTTTTCACTCGAAAACTGCGGACGATGGGACGAAACATGCCCATGGGTTCCACCACATACGGAATACGACGCCGGCGACAAAAATATGCCGCGGTCGGGCCAAACAGGTCGTACAGCCCATAAACATGCACAACGTCGTATTTCGTTAGCGACGTCGAACAATACTTTATCATGCCGGGATTGAACGTGAGCGCGCGGTAGCACCATCGGGTCGGAAGAAAAATGGCTTCGACACCTTGCTCGCTCGCGCACCAACCCCAGCGGCATTTTTCTGCTTTCATCGTGGGGGCCAGGGAAGGTGAGAACCCGAAGTCCGCGGTAAGCACGGTGACGTTATGGCCGCGACCGGAAAGTCCCAGCGCGATGGCGCGAACCTTGACCACCGGGCCGCCCTTCTCCTGAAAGGGATAGTAGGCCTGCACGGTCTTCAGAATGTGCATCAGCGGCCTTCGCGTTCATTCTTAGCGTAAATCATTGTTGGACGTCTAATATTCTTGTCAACTCTTCTTCAAAACGCCTAAAGGTATAGTTCTGCTCTAGGCGTAGCCGTCCTGCTTCTCCCATTTTTTTGCGGAGTGCTTCATCCTGCAGAAGTTTTATCAGGCAATGTGTCAGCGCTTCGAGGTCGTTTGGATTGACCAACAGTCCGGTCACACCGTCACGAACAACCTCGGGAGTCCCGCCGTGATCGCCACCGACCACAGGTTTGCCAAGAGCCATGGCCTCCAAGAAAGCAATTCCAAAGCCCTCCTGCCTGCTTGGCATAACGAAAACGTCAGATCTGGCGTAATAGCCCTTAAGCTGGTCCAGCTTAAGTTTGCCTGCAAACAAGACGCGATCCCCGACCCCACTTTCTCGAGCCATCTCCATCAAGCGATTCTGAAGATCGCCTCCTCCGGCGATCACGTAAAAAAGATCCGGAACAGCCTTCAGAACGTCGGGGAGTACTTTTATAACGGAGTCGACACCCTTGCCCGGTTCTGTCGAAATCAACCTGCCCACCGTTAAGAGCATCAGGCTCCGCGGCGACGGAAGCGAAATTGCGTCCGTGCTCCACGGAGCTTCCAGGAAACTCGGATCCAGTGCCGGGGAAAGCACAAACACCGCCTGACGTTTCAACCCCTGCGCCTTCGCCATCTGGATCGCGGTGTACGAACTTACTGAGATCACCCGTTGCGCAAAGCGCAGTCCCGCGCGGCGAATGACCGGGAGTGGCGTCCAAACCTCGACGCCATGGACCACAACCCAATACTTGATACGAGGACGAACGCCGCGGAGAAGCGAGGCCAGCGGCGAGAGGTTCACATGACCGAGGTAAAGGGTCTCGATCCGCGGCGTAAGACGGAAGAGATAGGACAGCAGGGCTACTTTGTTGCGTCCAAAACCGGTAAAACTGTACTCGTTGGGACCTACTTTGAAGGAGCCCGGTCCTCGGGGATCATTTAATCCGAGCAAACGGCAGGGAAGTTTCCGCTCCTGCGCCCTCTTAAATAGGACGGCGGCCATGTGTCGGCTAACCTGCTGTATGCCACCGACTTCGGAAAGTTCCGGGAATAGACCGATCCACATAACGCTTTTATTGCGGGAGTATGTTCTTATGCGCGTCAGCAAAAAGAAAGTATCCGGCAACTGAGAGTATGTGTTCGGCGAGACCGTCAGGAAGACCGCTAAGGAGGACTTGTTTCATCCGACCGCTTGCTCCTCTGCCCGAAAGTGGGAGCAGTTCGCTCTTTTGCCCCAAAACTGCCAGATCGACCCGGGAGAAACCGCACTGCATGAGAAGCTCACGTAGCTCCCGCCGCGTGTAGAAGCGCGCGAGATAGCCGTCGGTATAGTAGCTGAGGACTTCCGGCGTCGTCATCCCCTTGAAAAATTTCCCCGCGAGAAGACCGCGCCCAAGGCAATACAGCCCGCTGAGAGAACGCCGATGATAAACCATCAGTCGAAACTCGCCGCCGGGTTTGAGGACACGAAACGCCTGACGGATGACCCGCTCCGTATCCGCGGAGTGGTGAATCACTCCCCATGACCATATAAAATCAAACTCACTATCAGGAAAATTCATCTGTTCAGCGTCCATCTGGCGGACGTCTGCGGGCAATCCGCGCAAATCCAATCGCCTCCGAGTACTATCGACCGCCTTCGCCGTCAGGTCGATGCAAGTCAGATGGCAGCCGGCCTCGGATAGCAGTTGGGCATGGGCACCAAGCCCGCAGCCAATCTCCAGCACACGCTTCCCTTCGAGTCGGTCGAAAGGGATCCATCTTTCAAATGGATGCTTTCCTCGGTAGAACGAAGAAGATGTGAAGAAGCGATGATCAATTCCGTCGTAGAACTCCGCCGTACCCTCTGGCGCCTTGAGGGTTCCGTGCCAGTTGTAGGCCATGGGGTTGGTTTCCCACCAACCCTTGTTCTCCGTCTGCAGATGGTCGTGAGGAACCCCATCAATTCGACTCGGCATTTCGGCCTCTACTCTCGATCAATAGATATAAACATGACGGACCGCGTCGCTTAGTATACATCCGCGCTGTGTGTTAGAAACTGGAGGGCAGCAGTTTGACGGCCAGCCATCTGGATGCCGCCCGCTGTTGCGAGGCCGGGGAAAAGGCCCACAATCATGGCTCAGTAACCGCCGAATTGCTCGTACAGCGCATAGTGACGAGGCATTCAGGCGTCAACGTGGCAAAGAGCTGCGATTTCAGGATTTTTCTTTTGGAGACTCTGCAATAAAAGTTCGCGAAACTCGCGAGCGCTCCGGTCCCACGCAAATTGACGCATGGTTTCGGCCGCTTTCTCGCTGAGTCGCTGGCGGAAGTCGCAGTCTTCATAAAGCTGCCGGATCTTTGCAGCCAAATCATCGGCGTTCATGGGATCCTGCATAACCAATCCGTTCCGTCCGTCGGCGATGATTTCGGAGATACCGCATTTCGCGGTGACGATGACTGGCAATCCGCAGGCCATTGCTTCCGCCGGCGGCAATGGCAACGCGTCTTCCTTGGAAGGACCTGTATAGGCGTCCGAAGCCGCGTAATAAAACTCGACGTCTTTCCGCGGCGGCAGGAAATGAATTCGACCGTCGAGAGATCGAGCGCTGATGATGTTTTTATATGGCGAAGAATCGTCCTGGCCAACGACAAGCAATTGGAGCGGCAATTCGCGAAGACGCTGCATCGCTTCCAGAAGGACTGGCAATCCTTTGTTGAGCCAGTCGTTACCCACGAGCAGCAGGGCGAATTGATGCGGCGCTAGTTGGATTTCCACGCGAGCCGCCTCGCGCAATTGGAGGCGCCTTTGAGGGTTAAATATCTGGTGATCCAATCCAAAGTACAGCGTCGGCGATGGTCCTTGGCGGCCATAGAACTGTTGCAGTCCATCGGAAATGCGTCGGGACATTACGATCAGATCAACTTTCGGATTCGGATAAATCCGGCGTTCCAGAACGGCGATCAGCCTGTAATACAAACGCCGATGCAGGAGCCGAGGCCATTCACGCATGGAATGTTTTCGGAAACGCATGCCTGTCGAATTCCCACGCAGCATCTGTGCAAACAAAATGTGCACGGAAATCACGTCCGCATCGAGACAATTAATTCCCGGCGAAAAAATGAGGTCTGGGCGCAATCCCCCGACATGGCTGTCCCAGGCGCGCCACAGGTGGTTACCTGTGAACCACCAAATATAGTTGGAGATATGCGGGCCATGAAGTCTGGAAATTTTGTGCCAATGGACACGGGTAACGTCGATACCTTCGACATGCTGGCTATATAAATGAATTTCAAATGTATCCGTCAGACGGGAAAGCCATTCCGCGACATAACGCTCCGTGCCGTGGTGTTTATCGACGAATGGGGAGACAACGGCCAGCCTGGGTCGTCTCTTGGTCATAGCTGTTTTAAAGAAGTCCGCTTAAACCCACGTGCTTCCGCGTCTGGCATGCGAGGTTTACGGCCGGACCGCCCCCGCCACTATGATTTCAGGGGCGGGTGGAACCGTCACGAAATCCGGCAAACGAAATAACATTCCCACCAAAATCCACAGAAAAGCATTGTTGACGAAGTTTTGGTACATATCGAGTCCAAGGAACGTGATCGGATAGAGAAGAATAAATGCGTACCAGAGAATCGCTATCGCAATCGGGAACAGGCGCGTGCGTTTGAGCGTGCGGACTACCTTCCAAGAAGACCAGAGAAGCGCCGCGGTCCAGAGTATCCACAGGAACGGCGCCAAGATTCCCATCTCTAAAATGAGTGTGCCATAACCTTCTTCGACGCCGAGGTTCGAGGGGGCTGCCAGCTTGCTAACGTACTGGCCACCCAGCGACGCCGTCCCTGTGCCGTTCCCGACGGCCCAATGAGGATCTGAAAATGCGAGCATGAGATTATAAATCGGATAACTCCACGTCCGGTCGCCGAGTTCATACGACGAACTGCTGGGTAGAAGCGTCTGTGAATAAAAATCGAAGCGAGAGCTTGCCGCAGACGGGAAAAGCACGACAAAGATTGCTAGCCCGATCGCAGCGAAGATAATGCTCCGGCGGATAGCCTTCATCAGCCGTCGAGCCTGTCCACCACGCACAGGCGCGCCCCAAAGATAAGCCGCAGTTAGTGCTGTAGTGCTGATCAGAGAATACATGAACGCGGTGCGGGATCCGCTCAGAAGAACAGCTACGGCAATCAACCCGATTCCCGCGAGGACAATCTTCCGCCTTCGCAGCTTTGAAAGAATGAAGTAGCCCGCCGCACCCAAGCCGACGATTGTCGCCACAACCAGAAACGCGGCAAAACGTCCGGTGCTAACAAATACAGACGAAGGCAACAGGAAAGCTTGGTTCGATGAAGGCACAACTTTTTCGAGCGACCCTAACGCTTGAATGTCAGGAGCGAGCGTCGCGGGATTCAAGAATGCGGGGCCCACGACGGCCTGAATGATTCCCAATGCGGAGACGACTCCAGCGAGAAGCATGAACACGATTAAGAATCGCCATAGATCCCGATCATCGCGAATCAAGGCGTAGCCGACGAACATCAATGGCACATAGTAAAAGTATAGTTTCATGCCGAGGATGCCGTAAAGAACGCTGGGCGAATAGGGATTGAATATCTGGAGAACCGCGAGCCAGAAAAAAAAAGCAAAGAAGAGCAGGAACGGAGGGCGGAAAAGCTTCGCGCGGCCGCGCCGAATCGCGATGAAAAGAGATATGTACGTGAGGCCCGCCAGAACATCCTTGGCGAAATAGATCGCCATGTTATTGCCCAGGTATTTGCGAATCAGATCTTCGAACGTGAGCCAGACAATGAAGAGATAAAACCCCATGCGCCAGCTTCTCAAGATCGTGAGCGCGATGGCGCAAAGCACGAATCCCATGCCTGCAAAGATCAGCATTTTGGTTTGGCCAGCGGAAATCCACTGCGCTGCTTGCCACGCGGCGAGGATCGACAGCAGGAAAAGAACGACGGAAATCACAACTTGGTTTTGAATCCCGTAAAAGCGAAATCCGCCAAGAGATCCGGGGCTGCCCCTGACTCCGAGTTTTTGTGTCCACGTGGCCATATCAGATTCTGATTATGACTCTATCATGCCTTGGCAGTGGGCGAATTGCGGTGCAACTCGATGGCCTTTTCGACTCCACGGACAAGGCTATCGACATAGGCCTGCGGTGACCATTCGGCCATGCGCAGTTTTGCCGCTTTGCCGTATTGACGAAGAGATTCGCGATCAGACAATGTGCGCCGAAGAAGATTCGCCAGCGCGTCGATGTCTCCAAACGGATAAGCGAATCCCGTCTCACCTTCCCTGATCAAATCAAATTTAGCGCCGACGCGATCGCTGACGATTACGCCGTGGCCACAAAGCATCATTTCGTTTACGACGACACCGAACGGCTCATATTCCGAAGGAAGAACCAGCAGATCAGATGCGCGATATACCTGCGGCAAACCGGACTGATTAACGAATCCGAGAAAACGAGTCCTGTCCGCGACGCCCAGCGCTTTCACCTCCGCCTCGAGGTCGCTTTTCAACGGTCCATCTCCGGCATACACAAGATAACTGCCGGATACATTTGCGCGCGCAAATGCTCGCAGCAAGTCTTGAGGACGCTTCCAGGGCTGCAACTTCGCGCAAAACAGCACCACGGGCGCGTCTGCGGGAATGTTCCAGCTGCGCCGCACGGCCGCACGATCCACGCGCGCAGCCTGCTCGAGCCACCATTCGTTGTGAACGACATAGGGCATTAGCATCACGCGGTCAGGAGGAATTTTCAGCGAACGCATCAACGCCACCGTGCCGGAGGAGGGTGCGATCACAATATCCGCCAGACGGAACAGCCGGGGCCAAAGATATTTCTTGATCTTTGCCTTCCAACTAAGAGCGTCGCGCGGGCTCAGATTATGAGCGTCCGTGCCGAAGAGAATCGGAATGCCGGAGAGTTTCGCCGCGGCGGAGGCAATCCAGAAAGTCGCGCAAACGTAGCCGGTGAACATGACGACAGCGTCGAATTTTCCGGATCGTATGAGCCGCCAGATGCCAGGGTTGATCAGCCCAAAGAATCCTCCGATCGCTGGACGCGGAGAAACATTCTTGAGCTGCACCCACGCATAACCATCGAGAAGAGGTATGTCCCAAGCCACTTCGACGCCGAACTCTGGATCAATGTGGGCCTCGGCGCCTTCCATACTGCAGTAGGCGACGAGTACTTCGAGCTCGGCACGTTGCGCCATGAGCCGCCACATGGGCGAGCCGTATTGAACCGGATGCGTGCACAGCAACAGTACGCGAAGCTTGTTGTCGACCATTTTTGCAGAGCTCAGGTGCTCGGTTCGCCGCCGATCTGTCGAACGGCGAATCTTGTACACCGTATGGGGTTCTCGCGACAGATGTACAATATAGACTAGTTTAATTTCCTAAATAAAGTCGGGCTAGAATTGGAAGAAATGTCATTCAAGAAAATCCCGAGGTTTTTCCACAACGTCATTGCGGAGTGGCAAGCGTGTGCCAAGATCTCCTATGATATACGATCACAGTTCCGCTTGAGCGTTGATTTTGTGTTGTCGCGATTGCTGTTTGCGCTTCCTCGAAATCTCATTAACCGGATGCGCCAGGTTAGAACACGTGACGGCGCCACGATTTGTTACCGGTTGAACCGCGGAGATCTGCAAAGCATCCGTGAGGTGTGGCTTGAGGAGGCCTATCGCTTGCCGCTCCCCGAGCCGTCCGGCGTCTTGCTCGATTTGGGAGCAAACATCGGCCTGACCTCCGTATGGCTGGCGAAGAGGTATCGATTCAGTCGAATAATTGCGGTGGAACCAGTGGCTGAGAATGCAGTCCTCGTAAGAAGAAACCTAGAGATAAATGATAAATGGAATCAAAGGTGTAGTCTTGGAAGCCGCAATTGGTCCTCAAAAAGGCATGGCGACGTTTCAAGTCCACAGGAACTCCAATCAGGGGAGGTTGTCCGATAGCGGCACGCCGGTAGCAATGGTTACTGTAGAATCAATTCTTAAAGAGCTTCTCGTGTCGCAGCTGGACTTAATCAAGGTCGACATCGAGGGTGGCGAACAAGAATTATTCCTCGGACCACAGGCTGGCTAGATCAGACGAAAGCGATCATTATAGAGTTTCACCCGCTCCTCATTGATTATCCCGGGCTTATACGGCTATTGCAAGGTCGCGGATTTGAGTATATTCCAGCAAATACAGCTTTTTTGAATAACATGGATTGCTTCTGGCGACCGAGGCATGCACCTGACGTCAGCTAGTCTGCGCGCGTCTCCAGCGACCTAAGGATTGGCCAGCAGGTGATTTTCATCGACAGTGACGACGCTGTATCCAAATCGGCGAAAGAGATTCAAAATTCCTTCGCCATTTGCCGCTGAGTGAATTTCGCAGATAATCCATGGCCGGTGGGTGGCAATCAGGTGTTCCGCGCCGCGAAATACTTCCAGTTCGGCCCCTTCGACGTCACACTTAATGGCATCGGGCGGCGGAGCAGTGCGGATGAAATCGTCCAGAGCGTAACATGGGAGATCGTGCCCTGCGATGATTGCCGTTTCGGGCGTAAACCTGCCGAATCCGCGATCCAACAAGGTAGAATCAGACGCAACAAAGGCTACTTTGCGGGTCGACGACCATACGCCCGCCTCGACGATCGTAATGTTGGAAAATGAGTTCTTTTCAACGTTGCGCCTGAGGCGCTGCACTGTCTCAAAATCCGGTTCAAAACTAAATACTTTGCCGTGCGGTCCCACGATGCGCGCTGCCAACAATGAAAACAGGCCAATGTTTGCGCCCAGATCGTAAAAAACCATCTCCGGCTTCAGATATTCCGCCAATCGACGCAGGGTAGCTGCTTCCGTGGCCCCCTGAATGTAGCCCTGCCCGGTCCTCGGATTCACCTCAAGCCAAATATCCTTTGCAGGTCCTTGCCGAATGCGGGACCAGACCCTGAGCTGACTGGGTAGTAGCCAATGGCTCAGGCGGTGCAGCGATTCCCCAACCAGGGGCAGATTTTGCAACGACCGAAATGGGATCTGCGAGCGCAACAACAGTGCGGCCGCGAAGTTTCTTGTTCGTGACATTGCTCACTTCTCGACAATGAAATTACCGATAACGAGGGCGTCCATTCCCGAACTGAAGAAAGTCCGAATGGCGTCTGTAGGTGTACAAACAATCGGTTCGCCACGCAAATTGAACGACGTGTTCATCACTACAGGAACGCCAGTGCGTTCGCCAAATTGCCGGATCATTTCCCAATAAAGCAGATTGACGCCCTTTTCCACGGTTTGTGGGCGGGCGCTGCCGTCAACGTGGGTGACCGCGGGAATCACACTGCGCTTCGACGGTTTGACGGGCGCAGCCAAAATCATAAATGGCGAATCCGTTGACGATTCAAGATACTCGCTGGCGACTTCGGCCAGCATGGATGGCGCGAATGGCCGCCACCACTCGCGAAATTTTACCGCGTTGTTGACTCGCACGGTCATCTCCGGGTCGCGAGGGTCCGCCAGGATCGAGCGGCTGCCGAGCGCCCGGGGACCGAACTCCATCCGTCCCTGAAACCAACCCAAAATTTTTCCGTTGGCAAGCAGACTCGCGGCACAGGCGGCGGGATCGGTCGAGCGGGTATAACGCAGTTTGTACGTGTGGAGCGCTTCTTCGATTTGATCAAGAGAAAATTCCGGACCCAGGCAGGCGTTGCGCATCCGGGACACCGGAAGCTTGCCGCCATCTTTCAGATACGGGGCAAGCGCCGCACCCAGACAGACACCTTCATCTCCCGCAGCGGGCTGAATAAAAATGCGGTCGACCAAACCTGATGCCAAAATTTTCCCATTTGCTTTCGAATTCAGTGCCACGCCGCCCGCAAGGCACAGATCGCGGCAACCAGTTCTCTCCAGGGCGACGCGGGCCAAGGTCATCATTGTTGCTTCGCAGGCATCCTGCACCGCGAATGCGACATTTTTGTAATGCTCGCCGATGTCGCTTTCCGGTTCGCGCTTCGGGCCGAGTTTTTCTTCGATGCCAATGCTGGGCGCGAGTCCGCGGCTGAGGAGCCGCCGGACATTCACGCAGTACGGATGGCCGTCCTGCGAAATGAAGTCCCGCAGATCCACGCCGGGACGTCCGTAAGGAGCGAGCCCCATCACTTTCCACTCATCGCTCCACGGCTGAAACCCAAGATAATGCGTAAACTGCGCGTAAAACATTCCGAGCGAATTCGGCCAGGGAATTGTTTCGATGTGCTTGAGCTTGCCATTGTCGCCGAGCCAAATGGAGCTGGCTTCCCACGCGCCGCGGCCATCAATCACCACGATCGCGGCTTTTTCGAATCCCGCATACGCGTACGCGCTAATCGCGTGCGCCATATGATGATCCACAAATTGGCGCTCTGCTCGCGTGGGACCGAAATGATTCACGAAGCGGTTCCAGCCCCCTCCCTGGTGCCAAAGACTGGCGGAATTTCGCGTTGAGCTTATGAAATTCACGTAGCTGAGTGGCACTTTACCGAGCGCGTAGCATTTCAGATCGTGATAGTAGGCGAGTTGGGGCCGCGGCCATCCGAAACAAACGTAGTCCAATGCATCCACGCCAATCTTCGCAAAATCCAGGCACGCTCGAATCGCTCGCACTGGAAATTGCGCATCATGTTTCACGCGGCTCAACCGCTCCTCGGTAACGGCAAAGAGCAATTCACCATTGCGTACGATGCAGGCGGACGAATCATGCATTTGAGAGTAATTGATTCCGAGGGTGATCATGCTAGGCAGTCTTCGTTTCGCTCTCCGCGTTCCAAACGTAGGTGTTGACTCCGTCAGTCAGCACGCTGCCAGCGGCGTCGTACGAGTAGCCGTCGATTCCGTTGTTCGGGCTGTCCGCTTCGCTCATCGTCGGTATCTATATTGCGAGAAGCGGCTGCACTCTGCAATATAATAACGGGCTGCTGCGGAGAGGTGGGTGAGCGGAACGCCAGGGCGAAGCATCCATTTTCGCGTGACGAAGAGGAATCTCTGGTCACAAAACCCTCTTTCGCACGATCTTTTCAAGGAATGCTATGAAGGGCGTTTCCCAATCTGAGCCAAGCTATTTCTGGCGAAAAACATTCCTGCGGATGTCGGGCCAGAATTCCTGGAAGACGTGATTGAGGACAGCGGATTCCATCTGCGTTCCGAAGTTCACGGCGGTTTGACTGAGGCCGC
>Ga0307372_10012927_pt1 | contig 10860 bp, 13 predicted proteins | sample OX1MG_FD_202533 | JGI IMG/M metagenome (GOLD analysis project Ga0307372, IMG submission 202533) | Soil microbial communities from Risofladan, Vaasa, Finland - OX-1 | ecosystem: Environmental > Terrestrial > Soil > Coastal area > Acid sulfate soil | place: Finland: Risofladan, Vaasa | collected...
GCCGCGTACTCCCCCAACGGCCGGGCGTCGGCCAAGCAAGCCACCCAGCCCGCCAAGCCGGCCAACTCCTCGGGCAGACCCCCGGTTGCGATCGTGACATCACTCAAGCACAGCCGCCCGCCGGGCTTGAGGACCCGGGCCAACTCGGCCGCGGCGGTGGGCTTGTCGGGGAAGGTGCAGAACGCGCACTCGCAGATCACCGCGTCGAAGCTGGCATCGTCGAAGGGCAACCGTTCCGCGTCACCGACGTGGAAGGTGACCAGCTGGTCCAGTCCCTGCTCGGCCGCCGCCGCACCCGCCTTGGCAACGGCCAAGGCGCCCAGGTCCACGCCGTCGACGTGCACGTCGTGCTCACGGGCCAGCAGCAGCGCGGTCGACCCGGGCCCGCTGGCTACGTCGAGGACACGCTGGCCCGGTTGCAAGCCCAGCAGACCGACCAGGTGCCGGGTCAGCGCGAGCCCGCCCGGGTGGTAGGACTCGCCCAGGATCATCGCGACTGCATCGGTGGAATACGCCGCGGCGCAGCACGCCTTGGCCTCCGCCGCGGTCACCTCCGTGGGGGTGCTCATCGCAGCCGGTGCCCAACGTTGGTGTGGTCCGGGGCGATCCACGCATCCGCCGTGTGCGTGGCGGAACCGGCCGCGGTCTTCGAGCCGTACTTGGTGTCGGCGAGCAGTGGTTGCAGGGCCAGAGCGTTGGGCACAACGTCGGCGACCGTGACGCCGGAGAGCTGCGCGCGGACCTGCTCGCGGTATCCGACGGAGTTGTAGGCGCAGAACGGGATCAGCCGGCCATCCGGGGTGATCTCCTCCACGCAACACTTCATCAACTGCTTGACGTTGAGCGTGTAGGGATCCTGAAAGTCCTGGATGACAATCATGAACGCCTTGTCGGTGAGCTCCCGCAGCGCCTCGGGCAGGTCGATGCCACACGTCGCACACTCCAGCTGCTCCGCGCTCACCTGCGTGCCCGGCACCGCGGAGGCCGACCAGAGCTTCTCCAACGCGGCCCGGATCTGCCCGTCGGGCATCACCCGGTTGGTCACGTAGTCCAGGTGTTCTTCCAGGTCGATCAGTCGCGGGATCGGCACCACCGTGTCACCGTCGACGAGCAGGTAGGTGATCGAACGGCAGGTCGGGAAGCAGCACGGCACCGGGAAGAAGTCACTGGGCCGGAACCACTCCGGCAGCTGCTCGCACAGCCCGTGCACCACATCGGAGTTGGTGATGCGGGTCATCGGATCGAACTGCACGTGCCGCCCGGAGTGCGTGACCGGCTGGAACGCCACCGACTTCACCGCGGGATGACCGATGCCGAAGCGCACGATCGCCCCAAGCTCGTCATCGTTGAGGCCCCGCTCGACAGCCGCAACCAGGGTCACGCTCACCCCCGCCTCGGCACAGTTGTCCAAGGCACGTTGCTTGCGCGCGCGCAGGTCCTTACCGCGGATCTGCAGATGGGTCCGCTCGCTGAACCCGTCGAACTGCATGTACACGTTGACCTTGCGCTCGGCCAGGGCGGCGACGAACGCCTTATCCGATGCCAGCCGGATGCCGTTGGTGTTCAGCGTGACGTAGCGGATCGGGCGTGCCCGGGCGGCGTCGATGAAGTCCAGGATCCGCGGGTGGATGGTCGGCTCCCCACCGGAGAACATCACCACCTCCGCGGCACCTTCGGCGGCGACGTAGGCGTCAAGCATCACCTCGACCTGGTCCAGGGTCAGGGAGTAGCCGTCGGGTTGGTGGCCGGAGTCGGCGAAGCAGATCGGGCAATCCAGGTTGCAGTTGGTGTTGACCTCGATGATGCCCAGGCAGGCGTGCTGCTTGTGCTCCGGGCACAGCCCGCAATCCGACGGGCAGCCGTCCTTGACCTCAGTCTGGAAGGCCAACGGGATGGTGCCCGGCTTGTTGAACCGCAGCGCATCCATGTACATCTGCGCGTCGCCGTACACGATCGCTTCGAACTGCCCGTGCTCTCGGCAACGCTTGCGCAGGTAGACCTTGTCGTTGCGGATGTTGACCTGCGCATCGACCACGACCTTGCAGACCGGGCAGATGCTCTTGGTGTATTCCAGGAAGACCTCGTCACGATCCACCTTCGTAGGTGGGGCCAGCTCCAGATCCGGGACGACGTCAGTCACAAGGGGTCCTCTCGCTGTGGGTCGAGTGTGGGGAACCCGGCCCGACGCTGTGGTCATTCCCGGCTGCGGTGCAGGTTTCAGGCCCGAAAGGCCCTGCCCACCTCGCCGCTACGACCTGCCGGGTCGCCGCGGAGCGGTGGAATGCGCCCCGGCACCCAACGGGTTCCGTGGCTGTGGGTTCGACCGAGCCGGTCGGTGCAGGTGGGCGCCTGGCCGACCTGGCGGTGATGCTCGGCCTGACCGCGTTCGTATTGCTGGCGATCGCGCTAGAAGTCAGCGCCGGTGGCGCCGCGAACTCACCGGAGCCAGGATGGGTCGAGCGGGTGGCGCCCCTGGGGTGGCCGCAGCCGGCCCGGGTGGCCTGGTGGACCATTGTTGGGGTGGCCGCCTGGCGGGCCCGCACTCGCCTGGACCGCTTCTATGGCCGTGAACCCAGCCGCTACGCGCTGCTGTTCGCGGCGCCATATGCGATCTTCGCGGTCGGCATCGCGTTCGGGGCGAGCTGGTCGACCTGGCACTGACCGCCGAGGGCTTCCACCGAGAAATAGCAGCCAGTCCAGTCCGACCGTGCGCGGGGGGGGCCTGGATCTGGCTGGTTACCCATCTCAGCCGATCGAAGGTCAGCAGCACACCCGGTAGGCCTGCCTAAAGCAACCGGGGGCACGACATCAGCCCACAGCCCCGGGGGGCGGCGCGCTCAAACGCATCGCGTAGGCGCGCAGCCGTACCCGGGCCAATGAGGGCGGCTCGACGAGCCGCCCCGTCAGGCTTGCCTTGATCAGCCGTGAGGTCTCGGCGCGGCTGCTGCACATCCAGCACTCGGCTAGGTGTTGGGCCACCGCGGCACTGTCATGATGGGCAAGCTCACCGTCGACGAAGGCGTCGATGCGGGAGTGCCAGCGCAGGTGGGACAGCATCATGACCGATGAAACCCGATGGTGTGGGGTAGGCATTCCGGAATGGTGCCCGCCACCCACCGGGTTTCCGTGCATGTGATGGATGCCCAGCGCAGCGCAGCCGACGGCCAGGAGGCGGCCTTCGCACGCTATGTGGTGCCCGAGCTCGACGTGTTGCTGCGGGTGGCCCTGTCGATCACCCGGCAGCCCGCGGACGCTGAAGACCTGGTGCAGGAGACGCTGCTGCGCGCCTACCGCAGCATCGAGGGCTTCGACGGGGCGCACCCGCGGGCGTGGCTGCTCACGATCCTGCGTAACGCCGAGATCAACCGGCATCGACGCCGACGCCCCGAGCTGCTCGACGACCCCGACCGAGCCATGGACCGGCTGGCGGCGATGGCCACCGACGAGCGGGATGGACCAGAAGCTCTCGTCGTGGGAGAGACGTTCGACACCGTGGTCGACGAGGCGCTACGGGCACTGCCGGATCGCTACCGCCAGCTTGTTCTGCTTGTCGACGTGGACGGGTTGACCTACGCCGAAGCGGCGCAGGCTTTGGGTATCCCGGTGGGCACGGTAATGAGCCGGCTACACCGAGCGCGGGGACGCATCCGGACCCGGCTGGTCGCCGCCGGCCTGGCACCCAAGAGAGGTGGACTGTGAACACGCTGAGGATGTTCATCGGTCGCCGGGGCGACCTGTCGTGCATGAAGGTGATGCGTCTGGTGCAGAGCTACCTCGACGGTGCCACCGATGACATCACCACCGCCAAGGTGGCCCGTCACCTCGCGGACTGTCGCCGCTGTGGCCTGGAAGCAGACACGTTTCGGGCCATCAAAGACGCGTTGGGCCGGCGGGAAGACTCACTGCCCGCGGACAGCCTGGAGCGGCTGCGCGGCTTCGTCAACTCCCTCGGTGAGGACCAGGGGGGCACCACAAACGTCGGCTCATCCGGATAAGCGGGTGCCGCTGAGTCCGGCCCACCTCCAGGCAGGCGCCGCTGCGCCGGCTCCGGCGGCGCAGACCAACCACGGTGACCAGCAGGCCTGCGATCAGCATCAGGGCGCCGAGCGCGCCACCGACGACAGCGCCGGTCTCTGCGGCGGCGACCCCGGCGATGAGCAGCGGGAGCCAGCAGCAGGCGATGGGGAGCAATGCAATCAGTGCGATCGTCAGACCGGAACGCCTCGTCCCTTCCGGCGGGTCTGGCAAGGTAGGCGGCTCAGGCACAGCAGCTCGTGGGCCGGTCGTCGAAGAACAGTCCCGCTGCCAGGCGCAGCGCCTCGCTCATCGTCAGGTACGGCGCCCAGGTGTCGGCAAGGTCGGTGACGGTCAGCGCGCCCCTGATGGCGTAGGTGGCGGCGAGCATCACCTCACCGGCACCATCAAGCACCGCGTGCACCCCCAGCACTCGACCAGTTCCCGCTTCCGAGACAAGCTTCAGCGCGCCCCGGATGTCGTGGTTGGCCAACGCCCGGGGAATGTCCGCGGCGAGCAGGACTCGGCTCTCGCACTGGTATCCGGCCGCCAACGCCTGCGCCTCGGTCAGACCTGCGCTGCCCAGCTGCGGTGTCGTGAACGTGACAGCGGGCAGCCCGGTGTAGTCCACTCGTCGGTCATCGCCGAGTGCGTTGGCCGCGGCGACGTGCCCGGTGCGGGCGGCGACGTAGACGTATTGCGGCGCACCGCTGACGTCCCCGGCGGCGAACACGTCAGGGTTGCTGGTGGCTTGCCGGGCATCGACCTGGATGAACCCGCGCACATCGGTGATGATGCCGGCCTTGTCCAAACCCAGTCCGTCGGTGTGGGGACGTCGCCCGGTGGCGATCAGCAACCGTTCGCCGCTGACCGCCGCACCACCGTCAGCGGTCACAGTAAGCGCACCCGCCCGACCGGACACGGCAATAGCGCGCCCGGCGATCACCTGGATGCCATCGTCGGCGAACACACCGCGTAGCACCTGGGCAAGCTCGGGCTCGGTGTGTGGGGCGAACCGGCCGACCAGGCTCACCCTGACCCCGGCGTGCGCCCAGAGCTGAGCCTGTTCAAGCCCGACGTAGCCTCCGCCCACGACGACTATCGACTCCGGCGGCGTCGTCTGCTCCATCGCGGTCGTGCTGGTGAGGAAGTCCACGTCGGTGAGTCCGGGCAGGTCCGGCACGGTCGGGTACGCCCCGGTGGCTACCAGGTACTTGGCGGCCGGCAGCGGGTCGCCATCGACGAGCAGCAGGGTCGGACTGTCGAAGCTCGCGTGCCCCTGACGGATGTCGAAGCCGTGCGCGTCGGCCACGTCGGCGTACTTGGCTTGCCGCAGCCGGTCGATCAGCGCCTGCTTGTCCCTCATCAGCGCCGGCAGGTCCACCCCGTCGCTGGTCGTGGGAACTGACGGGAACGGATTCGTCGCGGCCCGGTGCCGTTGCCCCACCGCGGCGAGCAATGTCTTGGACGGGATGCAGCCCACATTAAGGCAAGTCCCGCCCAACACCCCGTGCTCGATGAGCAGCACGCTCGCGCCGCGGCGGCGCGCCTCGATTCCGGCAGCCATGGCCGCGCCGCCCGTGCCGATCACTACCAGGTCATAGCTGCCTGCGGTTGCCACTGTTGAGTCCTCCTCGATCATCTGTCCGTGAACCGTAAAGCCTCCATCGCAGTGGAAGGTCAAGTCGTAAGATCGGGTCATGCGCATCGGAGAGCTCGCCGAACGCAGCGGGATGACCCCCAAGACGCTGCGGTTCTACGAGCACGCCGGCGTCCTACCCGAACCGGACCGAGAGCCATCCGGTTACCGCGACTACACCGACGCTGCCCTGCCTCGGCTGGCCTTCGTCCGCGCCGCACAGGCCGCCGGGTGCACCCTGGCCGAAGTGCGACAGATCATCGCTATCCGCGAGGCCACAGGCGCTCCGTGTGCGCACGTCGCCGCGCTACTGGACCGGCACGCCGCCGATCTGGACGAACGCATTGCCGAGCTCACAGCACTGCGCCGCGAGGTCGCGCGGCTGCGCAGGCGCGCCCGCGCCCTGGACCCAGCCCACTGCGGGGACGACGACGTTTGCCACCTCATCCCTGGCAGCGCAACGAAAGCCAGCACGCCGACCTCCTGACAACCGTTCGGCCATCCGCCACCTCGCTCACGTTCTCGCTACGAATGCGTCCCTGGCAAGTTCTCCAGGACGCCCCTTGCCCACAGCTACGGGGCTGGCCAAGCAAGGAGTGGAAGACGCATGCGAGTCATTCAAACGCAGACAAGGACCGCCTTAACTGGCGGGATCATCCCGGCGGCAGCAGGAACATTGGTGCCGCAGTCTTCGGTCAGCGTCGCCTCAGCCACACTCGCTGGCGGGAACGTGCCGCTGACGCTGCTGTCACCAGCACCCGGAACAGTCATCAGCAAGGCGATACTGCCGCTGCAAGTGCTGGGCCCCCGGCACCGGCCCGACGCCCGTTATGCCGCACCACAGTCACGCGTGGCGTCGGTCACTACCCAAGGCAGACCCACCGGGGACCGCAACTTGGCCATTGACAACACGGGGCCGTAAGGCCAGCCGCTCGCAAGTCAACGCCACCCTGGCAGCAGTTGCGGGCGGTCGCCATCAACCCCTTTCGACGCCAACGTTTGGACCTCACCGGGTGATCCGGGGCCGCGGGGACCGGCTCGGGGAGAGGCCGAGCCCCCCACCACAGAGCCGGCAAGGCACCAGAGGAACCCAGCGACCAGCGGCCGCATTCCACCTCCAACCGGGAGCACCGGCCGGGCACACACGTCGAGGACCGGAGATTCCGAAAAGCTCCCCGTGTGGGTAGTCACCGATACCCCGGAGGGGTAATGTAGGAGTTCACGAAGCAGGAGGACTTCATGGCGGCCAAGCACAGCCAAACCGCTAACGCTGGCGACACGAACGTTGCGGTCGCCGAAACGGCAACGCATGTCGAGCGGGGCTACACCGGGCACAAGGCCGCACACCTCAAGCGTTTCGCGCGCATTGAGGGCCAGGTTAGGGGCATCGCGCGGATGGTTGAGCAGGACAAGTACTGCATCGATGTCCTCACTCAGGTGAGCGCAGCCACGAAGGCGCTGCAGGCGGTTGCGCTTGAGTTGCTCGAGGAGCACATGGCTTACTGCCTTGTGCGCGCCGTCGAGGCCGGTGGGGCGGAGAAGGACGCCAAGCTCCAGGAAGCCTCCGACGCCATCGCCCGGCTGGTCCGGTCATGACCAACAGCCGCGACCGCAGGGCGCCGCAATGCGCTCTCGACCCGGTGGTTCCCGGCTGCGATACCGGACCATTGGGCCGGCTGGGATTCGTCGTGCGCGAAGTCCGCACTGCCCTGCGCGCCCGGCGGGGCGCCCGGGCCGCTCGGGACACCTCAGCCGGTATTGCCGTTGACCCGTTGGCCCGGCGCGACCGCAGCAGCCACCGGGGCATGCGGTGAGTGTCTTGAGAACGATCGGGGACAGCCTGAACGAGGGCTTCTTCATGTTCTGGGAGACCCTGTGGGCTCTCGTCCTCGGCTTCACCCTCTCCGGCGCTGTGCAGAGCTTCGTCTCTCGCGCGGAGATGCAGAAGGCTATGGGTGATCACAAGCCCCGCACCATCGTGCGGACCTCGCTGCTTGGCGCTGCGAGCAGTTCCTGCTCCTACGCAGCGAGCGCCCTCGCGAAGTCGCTATTCCAACGCGGTGCTGACTTCACCACCTCGATGGTGTTCATGTTCGCGAGCACCAACCTCGTATTTGAGCTGGGCATCGTGCTGTGGCTGCTGATCGGTTGGCAGTTCGCGGCCGCAGAGTTCGTCGGCGGCGCGATCATGATCGCTCTGTTCGTACTGCTCGCACCGCGGATCCTGCCAGCCAAAGAACTCGGAGCTGCTCGTGAGCGGCTCAACGCCGGAAAGACCGACGGTGGACACGGACACGAAGGTCACGGTGGGGAGGGCAGCGACGCCGGAGAAGAGGGCAAGCCGTTCCGGCTGCGGCTACGGAGCAAGACCGGCTGGGTTGACGCCGCCGGCTATACGGTGTCTGACCTGACCATGCTGCGCCGCGAGCTCGTCGTGGGCTACCTCGTCGCCGGCTTCCTCGCCGTGGCCGTCCCGGCCCGCGTGTTCCAGACCGTGTTCCTGTCCGGCCACGGCCTGCTGACCGATATCGAGAACGTCATCATCGGACCGTTTATCGCCTTCATCAGCTTCGTCTGCTCAATCGGCAACGTGCCACTCGCCGCTGCGTTGTACGGCGGGCATATCAGCTTCGGTGGCACCGTCGCGTTCATCTTCGCCGACCTCATCGCCCTGCCGCTGGTCATCATCTACGCCAAGTTCTACGGCAAACGCCTCGCGGTGCGGCTGTTCTTCAGCTTTTGGCTGGTGATGAGCCTCGCTGGTCTGCTCGTGGACCTGCTTTTCCGCGTCGTCGGCATTAGCTTCCCTAAGCGCAAGACGGTGATCGCGGCAACGGACTTCCAGTGGAACTACACGACCTTTCTCAATATCGTCTTCATCCTCATCGCCGCCGCGGTGTACTGGACTTACCACAACCGCGACCGGTTCGGCGCCGGAGGTCAGTACGCCAAGGACCCCGTCTGCGGGATGCAGGTCGAGCGGGCCCAGCCTGGTGCGACAACCCAGTATGACAACCACACCGTGTACTTCTGCTCCGACCGGTGCCGCGAACGGTTTGAAAACGACCCAGCCAAGTACGCCACGGCGGACACCGACGCCCACGTTGAGCAGACCGGAACCGAGACCGACCCGGTCTGCGGGATGACGGTCGACGTCATCAATCCCAGCGCCACCGCCACGGTCGCCAATCGGCGTTTCGTGTTCTGCAGTCAAGGATGCGCTGAGGCCTTCAGCGCCAACCCACGCAACTACATCGACGCCAGCGAACTCGCCACCCCCGCGGTGCGTCAACAGCCGCTGTAGGTTTCACTCGCCATCGACACACTCGGTCATGACCCTCGACCACGGGGCACGATGAAGCCGTGACCGCCAGTCAGCGACGACCTGGCCTGCGCTCGGTGCTGGCCAAGCCAAACTACCGGCGGATGTGGGTCGCGCGTACCACCAGCCAGGCCGGCGACGTCCTGCAGTTCACTGCCCTTGCACTGCTGATATTTCGGCTCACCGGGTCGGGTCTCGGCGTGTCAGGATTGGTGCTGGCAGAGATCGCCCCCGTACTGCTGCTAGCCCCGTTCGCGGGTCCGCTGGTCGACCGGCTGCCGCGGGTGAAGGTCATGCTCATCGCCGACTTGGTGCGCGCGGCACTCGCGGTGACCCTCGCGGTGTGGCACCACGAGACCACAGACGTCTACGCGGTCGCGTTTGGCATGTCCGCCGCGTCGGTGTTCTTCAACCCGGCGGCCGGCGCACTGTTGCCGACCCTGGTCGGCGATGACGAGTTGGTCGCCGCGAACTCGGGGATCTGGTCGGCCGCGGTCCTCACCCAAGTCCTCCTCGCTCCCCTCGCTGGCCTGCTCACCACGACCGCCGGCTTCGGCTGGGCCTTCGCCCTGAACGCGGCCAGCTTCGCTATCAGTGCACTCCTACTGCGCGGTCTGAGCACCGGAGAAGCACCGCGACCGGTCACTACCGCGACAATCTGGAACCAGGGCCGTGAAGCGCTCCGGCTCGTGGCCCGCGACCAGCTACTTCGAGCACTCGCCGTTGCCCAAGCACTGGCAGCGCTCTCAGCTGGCGCGACCAGCGCGTTGCTCGTCGTACTCGCCGCCCGCCGCCTCCACACCTCGGGCACCGGCTACGGCCTGATGCTTGCCGGCATCGGCGCCGGGGCCTTCATGGGCCCGCTCCTGCTCACCCGATTTCGCAAGCAGGGGGACAGCCATCTGGTGCTATTCGGGGCCCTCGGGCTCCGCGGCGTTGTCGACCTCGCCTTGGCCACGATCACAGCACTTCCCATCGCCATCGGGGGACTGTTCTTCTACGGACTCGGCACCTCGACCGGCAACGTGACGTTCGCCTCCCTCATCCAGTCACACGTACCCGCCGACCTGCGCGGGCGTGTGTTCAGCGCGTTCGACCTGATCTGGCAGTCCATGCGGCTGGCTAGCCTGTTACTCGGCGGCTACCTCGCGGACGCACTCGGCATCCGCGCCGTGTTTTACGTCGGTGGCACACTCCTGCTCACCGCCGCGCTCACCGGATTCGCCTCGACCAGCGTCCGCGCCAGGGCCTAACAGCACCGTTCTCGTCGTGACCAGGGGTAGCCCATGGCAGACCCTCAAACGACACGTCGCCAGCTGTCCGCAACAGGCCCCGTAATGCTTGCGCCAACCTCCACCAAGCATCCAAAGGGCAGTGCTGTGTCGCGGCGATGTCGTCGCGGCAACCTGTGGGGAACCTATGGCATCGGCAAGCGGTGCCGCAGGCGCACGAACCTGCGGAGGCCTGGTCCGGCTCCCCCCGGGGGCACCAGCGTTTCCGCAGGTCAGGGGCATGATCATCATTTTGCCGGGCCTTTGAAATCTCGGTCTTCCAGCACTTTTCCAGCACTCTGGCGGTCTGGCACGGTCGTGTTCGGTCGTCTCCGGCCCGTCTCGGCCGCCGAATGCCCGGCGTGTCGCATCGAGACCTGGGCAGAAGTTAGGGATTGCGGGCAGGAACGCAGCGCGCGCAAGCGCACGCACTGGCCCCGCTGCGTGTCACTCGTACTAGTCAGCGGTCGATCTGCCGCTGACCAACCTGGCGATGATCACTTCTGACACCGACTGGCCGACCGGGCGCCGCGTGGGCAGGCATCGACCCACGCTCAGATCCGCGGCAGCTCCCATACACGCTAAGCATGCCGGGTCGCACAGGTTCCCCCGCC
>Ga0307372_10012928_pt1 | contig 10859 bp, 14 predicted proteins | sample OX1MG_FD_202533 | JGI IMG/M metagenome (GOLD analysis project Ga0307372, IMG submission 202533) | Soil microbial communities from Risofladan, Vaasa, Finland - OX-1 | ecosystem: Environmental > Terrestrial > Soil > Coastal area > Acid sulfate soil | place: Finland: Risofladan, Vaasa | collected...
CCATACAAGTCTCCTAAAGGGGGCCGGAGCCCCCAGGAAGGATCAAGAATCAGCCGCTGGGACCAGATATCCTTGTGTATCGGCAGCATCAGAGTGATAGTTGCCAAAACCAAAACTCAGACCTGAGCCAGTTGTGCAAAGCAGCGGGGTGCTTGGAAGTGCCCGGTCGATGTTACCTTGGACGATCCCCGTATCAGTGGAGGCACTAGTGGTGATCAAATACCCCGTGGCTGTTCCCGTTGCGTTGGTCAGGTACCAGTTGTTGTTAATTACCCTAAAGGCAGTCATCACGTGCGCGCCGAGAACCATCACGGCGTTTGCGGCAGTTGTGGCCGCAATATAGGTATTGTCCTCAATTCTCCAGCGATCCTGATTTGCTCCGGGGGCCAGCAGTGTTACAGCCCCAGCAGCGGACTTGGAAATAATCAGGTTGCGAGTGAGCGCCAGACCATCCGCGTGGTTAGCTGTTGCATCCGTTGCAATTACGTTTAGAATGGTGAGCGTGCTCGAACTGTCCCGAATTTCACAGTTATCCACGGCGAAATTATTCGCTGCCGTGAGGGTGAAGAGGGCAGCAATGTTAAGAAATCCACCGAGGAAGACACAGTTCTGAAAGCTAACGTCTGCTGCCTTGATGTTGATGGTAGCAGTGGTTGCTGTAGTCAGCGTAAAGGTGGGCCGAAGGTCTCCAGCGCCCAAACCAATTACAGCTGTGCCAGAGTTTGCTATGGTAAGAGCTGTCGCAGACGTGATGCTTTCAGCATGGCCTGTACCTACCATGATGATATCACCTCGGCCAGCCACGCAGCGAGAGGCTGCGTAGTTTAATGTGGCAAAAGGTGCGAGGAATGTACCTGAGTTACCGTCTGAGCCTGGCTTCTGTCCAGGGTTGAGGACTGTACTGTTGTTTAGCCAGTACACTTGTCCCGGCTGGCATTGCAGAAGAGGAATCCCACGGACGGAGATTCCATACGCAAAGCCTTGGGGATAGTTAGAAAACCGACCACCTGTTGCGAAAGTCATTTCCAAGAGCTCCTATTTGAGACACTCCCGAGGGAGCGGAATCCCAGGAGCGAACCAAATTGGTTCACCCCTGGGCTATACTACAACTTACGGACCGTTGGAGCCGAAGATACCCCTCGGGTCAGTGCAACCAAACGTCGCCATCATGAAGCTAAAGGCTTTGGCATTTTTAGTGTCAAAGTCATTATCCTGCTCCAAGTCCGGCTTGACCCGCCAGAACATCCTCATCCCGTTGGGGATGTTAGTGCGAATGAACCACGGATGCGCGTTGGTCAGGTAGTGGTTCATCTTAATGCCCTCAGGGAAGGCATTTGTTGCTTTCAACACGTTGATGTTGTTGTTTGCAGTGTCGGACTGCAGCACTGATTTGAGGATACGATGGGCGTTGTACCATTCCTCTTTTGCGATAATCAGCGAGCGAGGCAGCACATTAATCAGGTTGCCCCGATCATCAGTGTAGCCCATCAGCTGAATGCACGCATCTTCCAGCGCAGCCTCACTCAGGTCTGCGCCCGGGTTCAGCACGTTCGACCAGGTACCTCCAGGGGTAAACACATGCGCTGTGCTGCAGAGCGCTGCACCATCCCCAGTGGTAAAGTAGGTCGTTACGAAGGCATTGTTGTAGATGAATGCCCCGGTAGTCTCAATTGTCTGCCTCATGGAGAAGGCATTGCTTGCGCCCCGCCGCTTTGCTACTACGGGATACAAGTTATTGATGCGCTCCTCATAGGTGACAATAAAGCCCAGGGCATAGCTCACCGGAGTGTATGTGGTGATTGGGCCTTGGAGTTCATAGTCGTACTCAACTCCCTGACCTTCCGGTTTGATCGGCGCCAAGCCAAACGGGGTGATCTGAACATCCTGCTCGTAGGCCTGCTCAGTTGTGAGGACCTCATAGAGGTCTGGATACTCCTCGGGGTGTTCATCGTACACTTGCCCCCAAGTCTCATGCACTCCCGGCCACAGCAGCTTAGGATGCGTGCCGGTGTTGATAGGTCCGCCAGCCATTTTAGCTCTCCTTAAACACCGGTAATGCCACTGCGGTACTGATGATTATTAATCAGTACGTGCCAGATAGCAAAGTGGCCAAAGATATTCCCCTGAGTACGCTGAAGTCCAAGGAGTTTCAGCTGCAGGGTGCTTGTAGTCGCAACACCAGTTTCAGCAAGTCCCCAACCTGACACGTAACCATTGTTAGCGCCAGACACGAGGTTAGCATTCTCCCCGATGTTCGCGGAGGTGAAAGCAGTTGAATCATTGCTCTCCCGGATAGCGAAGACCACATTGGGATCGTCCACGACGCCAACGAAGTAACCGTAGGTCTTGGTGGCGGGAATAATAGTGGTGTTGCCCATGTTAGCTGGGTCAACGAAAGCTCCACCTTCCACTACCGCACCGGCAGTTACAATTGGCCCGAGGACTACGTCTCCAGTTCCCGCCGTTGCCAGGGTAACTCCAGGAACACCGAGGGCAGAACCATCACCACTCAATGTCGCCGGATCACCGATGGCGTAGGCGTTAGTATCAGTTGACGCGATGTAGTACAGCGTCATCTGATTATTCCAAGGGGCACCGTTCAAGTACCGAACTGGAGTCAGACCGAACGGAGCGCTAGTCATAGCCATTTAGGTCTCCTAAAGGTTAAGGGCGCTTCTTATCAAAAAGGGTTGTTTTGCCACGAATGGATGGGCTATACCGCTTGGCAGCGTCTCCTTGTGATTCACGCTCTGACCCAATTCGGTGACCTTTGACACTAGCGGCAATTCGCTCAGACTGCGCTTCTCGGTACTCGTCCAGTTTGGCCCATAGCTCTTTCTTAACTTTCATGGCGTATTGGCGGACGCTGTGGCCGTTCGCGCCCTCATAGCCATGTACACTCAAATGGTCTCCCAAATCCGTGCTGCCAGAATCCTCTACCGATCCACCGATCGTGCGAAAGTTCGACATGTCTACCTCGTCTTTGGATACAAACTCCCATCCACGAGTTAGTGCCCAGTTAATGCGGCCGGGCCGATCAATGAACCAGTAGGTAACATACCCTTCAATTTCGGGTAACTCAAGCTGCCGCACAGACCCTCCCATCGGGAGGAACTCATCTTCGTGGGCGCGCTTGGGAGATTCAACAGACGGATTGTGAGCCATGAAAGTTATCCTTGAGAGAAATAGAGTTCCGCCCACGAGTTGCGGTAGGCGCTAAGATCTTTATACCGGCGTGTGGGGAATTTCGCCGGGGCATCTTTATCACACTGTGAGCGAGCGTCCCGCGGGAGTTCCCCGTAACGACTGGCTGCGCCACTGGAGTGGTCAGCAGAGCTTGCACCGCCGCGAGAACTCTCAACCTTGCTCTCGCGCTTGGGAGTACCGCCGCCTAGAGTTTTATCCAACTCAGCCTTCACAGCTTCCAAGAACTCTCGGCCGCGGAGTGGGCTATTAGCCTGGCGCATTTCCGCAGCGATGCCATTCATCAGAGCAGTTCGGCGCAGGTCCTGGCCATACCATGTATTCTCGGAGATAAACGCCTGCGTTTCCGGATCAACGGTGGGCGGTGACAGAGGTTCGACGCGAGATTCTACTCGAGCTTTGGGCTTGGCCGTGAGCTGTTTGAGGATATCAGCTTGCCGGTCAGCATCATCTTCGCGGATTGCATCCTTCAGGTCTGACAAAAGCTCCTCTTGGCGCGCTGTCTCGTTAGCCTCTGCGTCGAGGGCTTGATTGTCTTGGAGGGCTTTCAAGGATGCATTAACAGCGCGCAGCTGCTCTGCCGTGGAAGAGTTAGCTCGCTGGAGCGCTTGGAGTTCGGCCTTGAGTTGTTTGTTGTTCTGCCGCAGAATGGGCATGATTTCCTGCCCCCGGCGAACAAACTCATCAGCTGGAACCCACTTTTCAACGGGCCCTTTCCACTCATCTTCCGGAACCCAGCCCATGCTGCGGGCTTCAGTTTCGTCTACCGCTACTGTCTGTTCGACTACGGCCTCTTCATCCATTTGCGACCTCCTTTAGCTCAACTCGCTCATCTGTAATTGCAGCAAAGACGTCATTAGCGTTGACCATGCGATACTGCACACCATCCGCCGGTCCAACAGCCATATGGCCAGCATACCGAGAGACAAGCACTCGATCCCCAGGCTTTGCCCTGGGCGCACGCTCCTCCCGCCAAGCCTCTGGTCCAATCTCGATCACCACTGCACGTTGCTCAACAGCCGCCATCCCTGCTTTTGCTGAGTCAGGAATTAGTATCTTCGTCTGGCCCAAATCCGGCTCGTAGGGGCGCACCAGCACCGCCCTCCCCAAGGGTTTCAGGCCGCTCGTATTGCACGTAGTCAAGCTCATTCTCAAGGTCCTCGTAGGTTAAGTTCAACAACTTGTCTATGGTATCGTGACTTCCGACTAGCTTTGCTGCAATCTGGGGATGGCTAAGAAAGAGCCCCTCCGCTAAGGCCTGGCGAATTTCCTCCCGCCACTTGGCCAGGAGCTCCCGCTGCGCCTCCGTTACCGGGTGCTGAAGCCATCCCAGGTACTCCTCCTTCGCCACCATTACCTTGGTCTTGCCCTGCATTTTGCATCCCTTTCATGGCTAATTCAATATGTCCACGCAATGAATCATCGTGGGCCTTTAGTGCATTGATTACAGTGTCGAAGGCTTCAATCTGCTGGCCAGCATGCTCCGAGCCAATCTTGGCAATGAGGGCCTCAGCTTGGGCTTGGAGAAGTACTATCTTGGCCATATTGAGCTTGCGCTCCTCTTGCAAACCGGCCACGTACTGAAGATGGTCAGCATCCAGCTTCATCTTGATTCCTTGGAGCTTAACCTGCTCTGCCATGATCTTGGGATTTTGCAGCGGCGGAACCTTATCAGGTCCGGGATATACTTGGTCGATCCCATCTACTCGGAGGGCTTTGAGGAATCGGTGTTCAACCTCCGGGAGGCTATACCCTGGTGTAGTCATGGCAGCTTGCTTCAAGGCCATTGCACGTTGTACATCCATTGTGTCAGAGCTGATATTGGGGTCTGCGACAGGGGCAACTCGCTCAGGGTCGCCAAGATAGTCTTCACGGCCAATCACCTGGTTTTTGCCAAAATACTTTTGACTGGGTAAGTATTCGGCATTTAACAAGTAGATTTTGCGAAACTCCTCCTTCATCGAGCGCCAAGTGCGCTTGAAGATGGCATTGTAGATCTTCATGCCCATCTCTACCATGTTGCGAGAAGTCTCGGCCGGAGTATTTTGCCCCGGGTTCTCTCCCACCGACACATCCGTTGCACCAGAGATGCGATTGGAATAGTTGATTAGGAGGGATAGGAGTTGATAAAGGACAGTGCTGGGTTCTTTTATGGGGTAGGGCAGGATGTTGTTTTTGAGGTCTTCGCCACTTGAATCTATACGCTGCCACTGACCTGGAGCAATGTAGATAACACCACCACGTACCTTCACACCCCGGCCGAGAAAACCACCACCAGCTGTTGCCATCGTGCCAGCGTCGAAGATTTGATTAATAGCGCTGTTTACAGCCTCATTCAGCGGCCCCATTAGCACACCAAAGCCGATATCGTAGATGCCACCATCAGGTGATGGAAGGAATCCGTATTTGGTGAAGTGCTCAGTGGGCCGAATCGCTATGATTTCGCCTGCCGCAGTGCGGTCAACCTGGCCTTTTTCGTTATCCACGCGGGAGACGATTCGCAGTACACTTTTCGAGGTCTCATCGACAGTGATAATCCAGGGCTCTGCATAGCCATCTTCATCGAGGTCTAGGTCTACGTGCTGCTCCAGCATGAGCATTGCCGTAGTTTCGTCTGGATTATCCGGGGTGTTGATACCCTGGCGATTGTCAGCCTCCCCACGTTGCATCGTAGTAGTAGGGGCTGCCGGAACTGTATACCAGCTCTCCCCTCGAACATCGCGGAAGGTGCCGCGCATGATCCGCTCGTGTACCTCATTACGGAACATGGGAATAGTGTGGGTTTTGCGGGGACAGTTCTCAATACTCTTTGCCCAGTAGTCAAGCACCAAATCCTTCGCCATTACCAAGTCTGACTCGACATGACCGTAGTAGTGGGAGAAGTATGACTTGGTAAACGCTGTACCGACGACAGCATAGTTGATTAAAAGGCGGTCGTGTTGTTCTTCCCAGTCGTGATCTTCTTCTAGGAGCTGCCAGCTCATGTGCGTGCCAATCCTGCGAGCGCGGGCGGTTTCCTGCCCTGTCGCATCGTTTCCCATTACACGATAGCGGACGATATCAGTCCCTTGAATTATCGCGGGGTAAGCTTTTGCATGATACTGGAGGGTTGAGATAGTAATGAGTGGGAAGCTGATGTTAGAGCAGTTGATCCAAGGGAAGGACTTGGCCTTTTGAATCTGCATAGCCATGTCCATAGCAGCTTCAGTTCGGCGCTCCCACTTGGAGCGAGAGAATTTGTCCCGCTTATACCCGTCATGGACCCACTCACCAATAGTCTTGAGGTCGTCTTCGGAAAACTTACCACATAGATTAGGTGAGTGGATAGTTTCCGAATCAAGGACAAGCCGCCGGGAGAGTTTTATCACAGTGATGACCCAAATTTAATCAATAGCCAACAGAATTTCGGCCTTCGCCCGCGCGAGGATCTTCGCGGCGCAAGGTCCACTCATCGTCAGACCAGAAGTCCTCCTGATCTACCTCGTTTAGCTTCTCAAAACCCAAGCAAAGGAGCGCTGTGGAGTCGAACTGGTCATCCAGCTCAGCTTCGGCCTTCTCAGTGAAGCGTAGCAACTCATATTCGTAGTCTGGATACCAGGAAGCTTGCTTGTCAAAGCGCATTCCACCTCCGCGGTGGCGACGTTGGAAGGCCCTGCCGCGAGCTGCTTTGTCCTTTACAGGTGTAATAGGGACGAAATTGATCCAAGTGTCACGAAATTGCATCTCTTTTTTGATTATCGGATAGATTGCATTCCAAATTTGGCCAAGTTCTACCCAGAATACTTCTGGATTCCACCGCTTTTGCACCAAGAAGAGCTCGTCAACAATACGAAGGGAGTCCCACTTACCCTTTCGTTGGTCCATTATACAGAGAATATTGTCCGTGTCCTTGCCACCCACGGTAAAGGATGTGTTATTAGCATGGTCGCGGGTAGATATGGCGAAATCCGCGGCGGCGCAGACAATTTTAGGCCGATCAAAGTCTCGCTCCTCCATTGGTATGAAGTCGTCACGGCGCAAGTATACATCACTACGATCCTGGGGATCATTTAGATACTCTTGCGCGTATCCCGTGGCATCGTTAGCCTCGATGAAGTCTTGCCTGATGCGGCGCAGCCGGACTTCAGGGAACTTCTCTGGCCATAAAATCTGGGAGAAGTCATCATAACTGGCATGCGCGCGGTAGCACTGAGTGCTCCATGAAGGCATCTTTATTAGCTTGGCCAGCGCACTGTCAGGGTGAAGGATCGTGCCGTGGATGCGGATCTTGCCGCCGTCTCGAAGTGCTTGTTTTGCGGCCCGGAGGAGCCACCGCATGAACTTATCGCGGCGGTCCTTATTCTCAACCTGCTCATCATCCTCAATATCATCACCGATGATAAGGCCAGGGCGCGCACCACGCCACTTTTTACCCCGAATCTTCTGCTCGGCCCCCCGAGCGATTATACGGAACTGGTAGCCGTCGAAGCACTCGACCACAATGTCAGTCTTTTGCTCCGTTAGAAACTCCTTAATGCGGAACTCTCGACGAAGATCATCATTGGTGCGGAGCTCGCTAGCTATATCCCCAAGGTGTTCAATCGCCATCTCCTCGGTTGCGCCCAGGATGATGATGTAGTTGAACTCCCGAAACAACACCACGGCGAGGGTGTAGTCATGGGTGAGGGCAGTTGACTTAGCATGATTGCGGGGTGCAGCGACAGCGCACTGAGTGTTATCCTCGCAATAGAGCCTCCAGATCTCTCGATGAAATTCAGGTGTGGGCTGTGGCTGATCGTATAAGGGGCTGAGGAAGGTGCCAGCGAAAGCCTCGATTAAGTCAGCTGTGAGGCGGACGGTCATGGCAGGTTAGCCAACACCGGAAGGTAGGCAAGCAACTGGAGTGTTTGGCTAGCACTAGTGGTGATCGTGCAAGTGATTTGGTAAATCACCCCGGCGACACCACCCGTCAGTGTTTGCGCCACAACCGATCCCGATGCGGTCGCTGAGCCGGAAATGAGGCTGCTAGGGGAAGTATCCAGTCCGGAATAGACACTGGCAGTACAGACCTGAGTTGAGATCGTTTCTCCGACAGCAAGGCGAGAAAGGAAGTCAAAGGAATAGGCTCGGGTTTCCCCAACAAGCTTTGGTTGGAGAGTAACACGGGTGCTCACCGCTTCCTCGAATGTGGGTGGGACTTCATAGAGTGATGAAAGTGCTTAGCGTTCGCGGCAAAGACAGCCTCACGCTTTGTAGTGGTTGAGGCATGGGAGCCTTTGGCGAGGACTGCCCGGACGTACTGCTGCACGCTCTCTCCATGAGCTTTGGCCTTGGCTGTGAACTTGCCGCGGTGCGAGGCCTTGATATGAATGCCGCTTTTACTCATCCTCTTCCTCCTCATACCCCCATTCGTCGGAGTTAGTTTGCTGGTCTACATCCCAGGGGAACTCCTCATCTGGGTCCAGACCAAAGTCACGTTCCTCCTCTGGCATCATTTTTTATCTCCTTTCTTTTTCTTCACCTCGCCAGGGTGCCATTTACCCTTCTTATCCATACAGAGGTGGATGTACTTTCCGTTCTTTAGCTTCTTGGTCCGGGTGCGGCCACCATTGGCAACACAAGCGAGGAAGTCAGCTGGCACTGGCGTGCTCCTCTAGCTCGGCGGCAGACCGAGTGGCTAGGGCATCTTCTAATTGAACTACGCGGCTGCGGAGGTCTTCCCAGCTTTCCAACAGATCGATGAGGAAGTCCCGCACGTGGTGATTGAGGTAGTGCTGCGGCACACCGCGGAGGTCTTGGATAGCTAGTTCAACGCTTCCCAGCATGGCCGATGCCCTCGGTAGCGATGTTATAGTGTTGCCTCGTGGGCTGCGCCGGTGTAGGCGGGCGTTGGCCACCCTCACTGTGAGGTTGCTTAACTGGCTGCGGTTTGGACGTCCGTGACTTCGCCATCGAGAATTCTCCGTCGAACATTACGCTGGAGCCCAACCAAGCGCTCCGCAAGGGACTCGAGGAAATCGCCCTCGAGCGGTGGTGTAGCTTGGCCGGAGTTCTTTCCAACGCGGCCCGTTACCTCGAGTTGGAGCCTGGCGGCCTTCAACTTCCCATCCTCCGTGCCACACTCCAATGTTTCAGCAATTACGTCGGCAGTCTTATTGAACAACGCCTCGAGGCGCGCATCAACAAACTCGGACATTTCCTTGATGTACTCTCGACAAAGGGGCTGCCGCGCTAACCACGTTACATACTCTGGCGTGATCCGGCACATTTTGGCAATAACCTGCCGTTCAACACCCTGCGCCAGCAAACTCATCACCTCCTTGTGTTTGGGGGAGAGTTTTTTAAGCTGAACTGCCGGTGTCGGTTCCTCGACCTCCGGGGAGTTCAAGGGAATCAAGCTGGGTGCGTCGAGGGGTAGATCGTTGACTAAGTTCACGCTGGCTTTCCTCAAGTAGCTCTCTCCGCACGCGATCGAGTTGCTCACGCTGTTGTGGGGAGAACAGTGGGTCAAACGTGGTGTGCGGGCGCATCTCCGCATGGTGCGCTCACACCGCGGCGGCGTCAAGCTCCCACCATTGGAAATTGCCGCGCGGCCGCCGAAGGCGGCGCTGGCGACGCCACCACCACTTACGGGTTTATTTTTCTTCGCGCGCGAGAGAGAGCATTTATGCCGCGCGCGAGTTGTTTACTTTTCCCCTCCCACCCTATTGTAGATGATTCGCATTTGCACTTGCATCATGTTCGCACTTGCATTATGTTCGCAGTTGTAGATCGTTCGCACTTGCGGATGATTCACATGTACAACTGCAGTGTGTTCGCATCTACATTGTGCAGCGCACTGTCAGCATGCTGTCAGGTTGGCACGCGGCACCGTGGGATTAATGGGGCTTATGGCAACATTAGAACAATCATGTTGAACTTTTGCGCCGAACCCTTATCATATATACATGGCGCATTGATGCGCTGTGGCCACAAAACACCGTGGACGTTCTTTAACAACTTGTTACAATTGGAGGGCCAAATGGCCAGTGGTAAAATTGTGCGCACAGTTTCGACGAAAGTTGACGCTGACGGAGCCGCAAAAAACACGGTGTTCACCGTGGACTTTGCTGGCTGTTCTGACGATGTGCTCAAGGCGATGGCTTACAACTACCTGACGGTGAAACGACAGGGTAGCTGGCGGCGCAAAGGCATTCCCGTACGCGAGGAGATTGTTGCAGCAAACTTCGCGCCCGGTTCGCGCAGTGCCGAGCCCGTCACTTTGGAGAGCACGATGGCGCGGGCGGGTTCGCTCACGGCGGAGGAGAAAAAGGCGCTGGCGGCGCTGCTGCTGAAGGAGTTCGCGGACGTCGACGGCGTCGAAGGCGCCGAAGCCGACATTGAAGCAGGGGAGGAAACGGAAACGGAGTAACAACTTGGGGCTGAAAAGCCCCATTTTTTTGCTTGTGAAGTTGGAGACAGTTTTCTATGCGCAGTGTGTGCGTTTGTGCGCATGTGCGTTTGTGCGTTTGTGCGCTGTGGCAAGCTTACCCCCATATCCTGCTAGTTGGGGGAATTTTTAAGTTCGCGAATTCAACTTTGAGTTTGCGAAAGTTCGCGAATTCAACTTTGAGTTACTTTTAAAAAAAAAAAAAAAAAAAAAAAAAATTATATAAATTAAAAATTTAATTTTTTAA
>Ga0307372_10012932_pt1 | contig 10856 bp, 12 predicted proteins | sample OX1MG_FD_202533 | JGI IMG/M metagenome (GOLD analysis project Ga0307372, IMG submission 202533) | Soil microbial communities from Risofladan, Vaasa, Finland - OX-1 | ecosystem: Environmental > Terrestrial > Soil > Coastal area > Acid sulfate soil | place: Finland: Risofladan, Vaasa | collected...
GTTTGCTCGCCCATCCTTACAAAGTCGAAAACTTTGTAAGGATGTCGACAAGGGTCGTCCTATTTCCCGAAATAGATGGAGAGTGTCGTGTACATCGCAAATATCGCCATTCGCAATTTCAGAGGGATTTCCTCCCTCGACTGGAGTCCGCCGAAAGGACTGACTTCATTAATAGGCCCCGGAGACTCATGCAAGACGACCATTCTCGATGCCATCGAATTGGTCTTGACGCCAAAATGGAATCCTCCCGTTAGCGACAACGATTTCTTCAACGCGAATAAGGATCTGATGGTCTCCATCGAAGCCACGATGGGAGGCTTACCTCTCTCCTTGCTGCTCGATCGAAAATTTGGACAAAATCTCCGCGGAATCTCTCCTGAGGGAATTGTAAATGACGAGCCTCATGAAGGTGACGAATCAGCACTGACTATACGATTCGAGTTGAATTCAGACCTGGAACCGACTTGGGCGATTGTGAACGATCGCCTAGACGAACCCCGAACCATCCCAGCACGAGATCGGGCTGAATTCGGCATGGCGCAATTCAGTGGACAACCTAACTCTCACTTCATTTGGGGACGTGGCAGCGCAATTATGGCAGCGACATCGACTGAAGAAGAGGTCAACACAGTGATGGTTGAGGCGCAGCGTCAGATCCGTGACGCCATTGCCGGGCTATCACTCGACAACTTAGAGACGGGAGTCTCCAACGCGAGCGCGGCCGCGAAGAAGATGGGAGCCGGACGAGTCGCTGGCGATATGAAAGCCGCCATGAGCGCGGACACATACGGATTTCGGGGAGTCAACATCACGCTACATTCGAACGGGATTCCGTTGGAGCGAAGTGGGTTGGGGACCCGCCGGTTAGTCGCGATCGGGCTTCAAGAACTGGCGATACGACCAGGCGCAATCATCCTCGTGGACGAAATTGAGGGTGGACTGGAGCCTTATCGACTTAGACACCTGCTTAGGATTCTGCGGGATCGGTCATCAACGGTCGACGACGAAATCAGCCCTTCTACCCACCAAGCGTTCATTACCACTCACTCGCCCGTTGCAATAGAGGAACTGGGAACGAGATCGATCCATGTCGTGAGACGTACTGAAGCGGGAGTGGTAACTATTCGTCCAGTCCCTGAGGACTTGCAGTCGATTGTCAGATCATCTCCCGAATCGTTTCTCGCGCGACGCCTCATGATGTGTGAGGGCAAGACCGAGATAGGCCTGTTGCTGGGGGTCGAGAAGCGGTGGCTCACGGAGACAGATGGGCGCTCCTTTGCACACATGGGCGTGGTCCTGTCTCTCGGTGGCGGTACTGAGACAGGTTCGAGGGCTCAATCGTTCAGTCGTCTTGGCTATCCCGTGTTGATTTTCGCCGACTCGGACGTTCCGCTGGCTCCCTCGTCGGAAGACTTAGTTCTCGAGGGGATCGAGGTCGCGGTCTGGCCCGGGTCATCAGCTACCGAAACCCGAGTTGCACTAGATCTACCCTGGGCAGGATTTATCGATTTGTACAATTTGGCTGCATCGTACGAAGGCGAGAGGACAGTTTGCGGCAGCGTTTGCGACGTCCTCGGAGTCGATTATGCGAACGGTGACGGACCTCATTCATGGCTCGAGACAATCAACGACGAGACAATTCGCATCGCTTTCGCTCAAACCGCGAAGAAGAGGTCTTGGTTCAAGCGAGTAGATCGAGGTATCGATTTGGGCCGACTAGTTGATCGTAACTGGGACGCGATGGTCGGCACCGATCTAATGCAGACTCTGGAAGTCGTAAAACAGTGGGTTTACGTCGATGACGTCGCCCGGTGACCTCGCGGGATCTCGAAGAGCGTTCGTAATTGCGCCCGCCGGGTGCGGAAAGACCGAGTTAATTGCGAGAGCGATAGCGAACGACTATGGAAAGACACAGCTTGTCTTGACGCACACTCACGCGGGAGTATCTGCAATTCGCTCGCGTCTCAAAAAGTACGGCGTCCCGCCACGCGGCGCCGCTGTTGACACCATTGCTGGATTTGCACTTCGGTTATCGACCGGGTACCCATCGACATCGGGATTGGCGGAATTTCAGCCCACCGGAGCAATGTGGAATCAAGTAAATTTGACCGCGCTAAAGGTTCTTGAACGGTCCTTCGCTCGGCGCATGTTGGCGGCTTCTTATGGCGGCCTCTATGTCGACGAGTACCAAGACTGCACGGTGCAGCAACATCGAATCGTTCAGGCCCTTGCGGAGATAATGCCAACACGCGTTCTCGGTGATCCGTTGCAAGGCATTTTTGACTTTGCGGGAACCTTAGTATCGTGGGATGACGACATTCCTCAATACTTCGAGGAGTTGGAACCACTATCAACGCCGTTTCGGTGGAAGGGGCGCAATGAGGATCTAGGAGACTGGCTACTTTCGATCAGAGATCCACTTTTGCAAAATCGCACGTTAGATATATCTGGCGCTCCAATCGAAATAGGCGATGCCAGTCAACCGAAACAGGTGTTGAAATGCATGGAGTTCGCAGGTCGGACCGGATCGGTTGTTGCGATTCGAAAGTGGGCCGCTGATGCCCATAACACGGCTCGTAATCTCGGCGGGCGCTACTCCTCTATGGAAGAGATGGAGTGCGGAGATCTAGTAAAGATGGCGAAGCGATTAGATCAGTCAGAGGGCACTCGACGAGCCGCACTCTTGATTGAATTCGCATCATTGTGCGCGACGTCTGTGTCGACGGTACTGAGTACGGTTCGAAAACAGTTGGACTCTGGTCACACTCCTGCGAGGGCAAGAAGAATCGAGCTCAATTCCGCAATCGATGCACTAGTGGCCGTTTGCACCGCAGACCAGAGCGATTGGAATACGTCATTGATTGCCTTGGAGAGATTATCTCGCTTACCAGGCGTACGGATCTTTCGAGGCGAACTCTTGGCAGAGATGAGGAAGATCCTGACAGGCGTTGCGGATGGCTCGTTCGAGAATCTTACGGATGCGGCGTGGCGGGTAAGAGATCGAGCAAGGCATCAGGTGAGAAAGTTGGACTACAGGCTTGTATCAAGAGCGTTGCTCGTTAAAGGAATGGAGTTTGACCACTGCCTCGTACTCGACGCATCGGAATGGAATGCTCGGGAGTTATACGTCGCGCTCACCCGCGGCTCTCGATCGCTTGCCGTTCACGTACCCGGCGCCAAGACCGATCTCATATACAGGGGCGCGAAACCCTAATGCTTCAGCGTCCCAGGAGTTGGATTGCTCGAACGAAAAGAAAACTACTTATTGGTTTTCTCGATTACTTCTCGGCGGCGATCCCGGACTTAGTATGTGTTTCAAGGGGTGAAGAAACCCGACGAATGGGAGCTAGTGTCGCAGTTAGGTTCCATTGCTCCAGAGATGCGGAGATCTCCATATGACTTTTCCAACAAGAAACTTGACTCTGGTTGAAATGCGTTTGCTGGTAGTCGACCATGAGCGAGGCGTGCTAAATACTGATCCCACCGCTGTCGACAATCGTGAGGAACTTGAGCGTTACCTAACGGCCCCGCCCGTCAAGAGAGAAGAACTTTGGACTACGATCGAGCGCCTGATTCACCCTGAAACACTGGCGCTCTTTGAGGTCTCGGCCCAAGATCTTCGAGGTCTAAACCCGGTTTAGACACCCCAGAGAAGTTCTCTGGATGTTAGATGTCAACTAATTCAGCAGCAGCAACGTAGAGCCCGTCGCGGGTTCGCCGTGCGGACAGAAGATAGTTCGTGTACGTCTCACCCAATCAGCGACTCGCGAGAAGTCGCGTCGCTCAGTACTATTCGATTCGTTCGGTCCGCGTAGACACCGAAGGGACTGTAGTGCCATGAGCCTGTACAGCAGCATGGTGGCGGAGGGCATCCACGAGAACCGTGGACTGTTGCCTTAGAGCACGAGCGTCAGACTTCTGAAGTATCTCGCCCTCTGCGGATCGGACACTTAGAAAGCGAACGAACGGAGGGAGACATCGTGGATATTGTCCACTACCGATGCGCCGGTCTCGACATCTCCAAGAGAGACGTCAAGGTCTGCGTGCGAACCCAAGAACCTGGTCGCGCTAGAGCGAGCTCCAAGGTGACAACGTGGGGAGCAGTGACGAGCCAAATCCTGGCACTGCGCGATCACCTCATCACCGAGCGAGTGACCTTGGTCGTGATGGAAGCAACCAGTGACTACTGGTTATGTTGAATTCAACATAACCAGTATTATGTTGCGCCCCGGATTATGTTGAATGCGCCTCGGACGTCCTTTGTTTTGGTGGTGATCGGCCGAAAGTTTTTAACATAATCCGGAACCTGTCGCCCAAGATTTCCTCTACTGCAGTTCAAAAAAGGAGGAAGTCATGTGGAGAGATTTGTCGAGGGCCAGTGCCACGGGTCCCTTGGTGCCCTACGTCGCGGGATACAACGCGGAACTCGAGTCGAAGGGCTACCGGCCGAGTTCCGTTGCCAATCATGTTCTATTGCTGGCGCACGCCAGTCGCTGGTTAGAAGAGCACGGTTACGGCGCTGACGAACTCGCTGAACGAAGCGAGGACTTCCTCGCCGCACGGCGTCTCGTTGGCTACGTGGAGAGGATCTCGCCTGAAGCCATGGCGCCGTTGCTGACGTACTTGCGCTCGCGGGGCGTGGTGTCGGTGCCCGCGGCGGTGATCGCTACACCGCGCGAGCGCGTGCTGGACGCCTACCAGCACTATCTGCGCATAGAGCGCGGCCTGGCGCCGAGTTCACTCGACAACTTCGTGCGAGTGGCGCGAACGTTCGTGGACAAACACGGCAGTGTTACCGGTGACCTCACGGGCGTCACGGCCGGGGAAGTACTGGACTTCGTGAGCGAGCAGTGTCGTCACCAGAATCCCAATCGCGTCGCGACGGGACTGCGAGTGTTCTTGCGCTACTGCCAAGTGGCGGGACTCACGACCAGCTCACTGTCCGAGGCCGTGCCCCGAGTCGCGAGCTGGCGCTTGTCGTCATTGCCCAAGACCCTCGCACCCGAGCACGTTCGCTCGCTGCTCGAGAGTTGTGATCAGCGCAGCGCGATGGGCGCACGAAACTTCGCCATCCTCACCGTGCTGGTGCGACTCGGGTTGCGCGCGGGTGAGGTGGCGAACCTCGAACTCCGTGACGTCGACTGGCGCAGTGGCGAGCTCAGCGTTCGAGGCAAAGGCTCTCGAGTCGACCGCATGCCACTGCCGGTCGACGTGGGTGAAGCGATCGCCCACTGGCTGGAACACGGCCGTCCGTCGTGTCAGCATCCGAACGTGTTCAGCCGGATGCTGGCGCCACTCACTCCTCTCTCAAGTGGTGGCGTGAGCGACGTCGTGCGTGCGGCGTGCCGTCGAGCGGGACTACCACCAGTGGGCGCGCACCTTCTACGCCACAGCGCGGCGAGCGACATGCTGCGCGCCGGATCGAATCTGACCGAGATCGGTCAGGTCCTTCGCCACCAGCGTCTCGCCACCACGGCGATCTACGCCAAAATCGATTACCGCACGCTCGCGGGCGTCGCCCAGCCCTGGCCGGAGGCGTGATGACGTTGCGCCAGTCGCTGGAGGACTATCTCGCGATGCGTCGCGAGTTCGGCGACCAGTTGGAAAAAGCCGGCCACCTGCTCACGCAGTTCGTCACGTTCATGGAAGAGCGCGACGCTGACGTGGTGACCGTGGAACTCGCGCTCGCCTGGGCGACGTTGCCCACGGACTGCTGTCCGGCGTGGAGTTCGGGTCGCCTCGGCATGGTGCGCGGCTTCGCGCGTTACCTTCACGCGTTCGATCCGCGAACCGGCGTCCCGCCGATCGGACTGCTCCCGCGCGGCAAGAAGCGTGCCACGCCTTTTCTCTACTCGAACGAGCAGGTTAGGAGCCTGATGGCGGCGGCCCGCGATGTCCCCTCGCCCCGCAGAGCTCTCACGACCGAGGCGATCATTGGACTGCTCGCGGCGAGCGGCCTGCGCGTCGGCGAAGTTCTCGCCCTCGATCGCGGTGACGTGAATGTGACCGATGGTGTGCTGATCGTTCGTCACGCGAAATTCGACAAAAGTCGCCTCGTCCCCCTGCACCCCAGTTGCATGGCCGCGCTACGGGTTTACGCGAGTCGACGCGATCAGCTGATACCTCGAGCGGGTCCAGCCTTCTTCACGTCACCAACCGGCAAGCGCGTGCACCACTGCAACTTCTCGGCGACCTTCCACGCGCTCGTGAGCGACGCGGGCCTGGAGGTTCACCCCTCGTGTCGGGCCCGTGTGCACGATCTGCGACATAGCTTTGCCGTGAACGTGCTCACGAGATGGAACGCCGAGGGGGCGGACGTGGGCACGAAACTCCCGTCGCTGTCGACCTATATGGGTCACGTCGATCCGGCTGACACCTATTGGTACTTGTCCGCGACGCCCGAGCTATTCGAGCAGGCGGTGACCCGTCTCGAAGCGGTCTACGAGGTGAAGTCGTGACCCTTGCTCCCACGTTGGAGGCCTTCTTCACCGAGCGGCTGATCGGGCAACGTCGCGTCAGCCCCCACACGGTCGAGGCCTACCGCGACACCTTTCGGCTCCTGCTCGCCTTCGCTCAAGATCAGACTGGCACGCCACCCTCGAACCTTCGTTTCGAGGACCTCGACGCGGCGCTCGTCGGATCATTCCTTCGCCACTTGGAGGTCGATCGAGGCAACAGTGCGCGCACGCGCAACGCTCGCCTCGCGGCGATTCACTCGCTGTTTCGCTACGCCGCGCTGCGTCATCCCGAGCACGCGGCGCACATTCAGCGCGTGTTGGCCATTCCGGCGAAGCGCTCGCGCCGAGCGCTCGTCTCGTTTTTGAGCGACGACGAGGTGACGGCGTTGCTCGCGGCGCCCGACCGGACCACCACCATCGGGCGCCGGGATCACGCCCTCCTCCTCCTGGCGCTACAGAGCGGGCTGCGAGTCTCGGAACTCGTGGGACTACGTCGAGGCGACGTGATCGTTGGCGTCAGGTCGCACCTGCGTTGCACGGGCAAGGGTCGAAAGGAACGCATCACGCCTCTCTCGAAGACGGCTGCCGCGGTGTTGAAAGAGTTCATGGGAGAGAGTGGCGGCGCAGGCAGCGAACCGCTCTTCGCCAGCTCCCACGGCGGCTCGCTCGGTCGCCACGCCGTGGGGGCGCTCGTTACTCGACACGCGGCGACGGCGGCGCACAGTTGCGCGTCACTTCAGTCCAAGCAAGTGACGCCCCACGTCTTGCACCACACGGCGGCGATGCGCCTCCTGCAAGCCGGGAACGACATTTCGATGATCGCGCTGTGGTTGGGTCATGAATCGATTGAAACAACTCAGATCTACATTCACGCTGACCTGGCACTCAAGGAGAAGGCCCTGGAACGCACGACGCCGATCGGAGTCATCTCCGGGCGCTATCGACCACCCGACACGTTGCTGGCGTTCTTAGAAGCACTGTGATTATGTTAAAAACTTTCGGCCGATCACCACCAAAACAAAGGACGTCCGAGGCGCATTCAACATAATCCGGGGCGCAACATAATACTGGAAACCCTTCTACTACCTGCTCGAAGAGGGACCCTTTGAGATCATGTTGGCGAACGCCCGACACGTGAAGAACCTGCCCGGTCGAAAGACCGACGTCTCGGACGCGGCCTGGCTCGCGCAACTTGGCGCGCACGGTCTCGTGCGAGGTTCGTTCGTGCCACCCGAACCCATTCGCCAACTTCGCGACTTGACGCGTATGCGCACCACCATTATTCGTGAACGCACGCGTGAGATCCAGCGCTTGGAGAAGTTGATGGAGGACACCGGAGTGAAACTCTCCTCGGTCGCGACGCAAATGCACGGCATCTCGGCGCGGATCATGCTCGACGCCCTCGTGGCCGGTGAGCGCGACCCCGTTGTTCTTGCTGACATGGCCAAGGGGCGACTGCGAAACAAGATCCCCGAGTTGACCGAAGCACTTACGGGGCGCTTCAGTGAACACCACGCGTTCTTGGTGCAGATTCAGCTCGATCTCATTGACCAACGGGCCACAGCGATCGAAGAGATCACGGCGCGCATTGAGGTGGTGATGGAACCTTTTCGTCACGCCCGGGATCTGATCTCCACGATCCCGGGGATCTCGACGAAAGTGGCTGACGTGATCATCGCCGAAACTGGCGCCGACATGACGAGGTTTCCTAGCGCTGGCCACCTGGCGTCGTGGGCGGGTGTCTGTCCGGGTTCCAACGAATCCGCGGGCCGCGTGAAGTCAACGCGAACTCGTCCGGGCAACGCCTATTTGAAGGGAGCCCTCGGCATCGCGGCCTTGAGTGCGTCGCGCTCGCACGACACCTACTACGCGGCCAAGTATCGGCGGATCGCCTCGCGCCGAGGCCCCGTTAAGGCCGTGGTTGCCCTCGAACACGCCATGCTCATCACCGTTTGGAACATGTTGCAAACCGGAGAGACCTTCAATGAACCCGGTGGAGACTTTTACTCCAGGCGCAACCCAGAAAAAGCGAAGAGGCGCGCTCTCGACCAACTTCGAAACTTGGGCTACGAAGTGACGCTAGAGCCGACGGCTGCTTGAAGGTTCACTATCTTCGCGTCAGTCCCTTCAGTCGATGACCCGTGGGTAGGATTGGCACGTGTCTTCCGAAGGCCCAACTATGTACGAGAACCTAGTTTGGATCTCGCCCATCTGGTCAGGTCAGGGCTTTCTCGGAACAGCTCCGGATGAGTGGGAGCACGAATTCCGTCTTCCAAATGGCGAAGTCCTCGCCGGAGTCAAGAAGGTTGGCGACTCAGTACAGGTGCCCGACGGGACTTATCTCCGTTACCGCTTTCGCTGGGGCGGTCGCCCCGGCGCTTGGAATAACGAGGGCGTCGCGGCCTTACCGCCGAAGTGACGCCAGTCATCCCACGTGGACTGAAGCTTCTTTGCCCTGTCAAATTCACTGCGGGTAATTTCAAGAATGCGTCACCTTCCGCCGTACCACTTGCACGGCGCGCAAGGGGTTTGCTTCAGCAACAACTTCAGCAGTTGAAATGAATCCATGCATACTTTGATGAACGGAAAAGAATTGAAAGTTCAACGATTGCAAATGGTCTGGACTACTTTGCACGCTCGTGAACGGGACTCGAACCAATGGCATGCAAGGGGTCCGGCGGTTGAATCCTCGTACGGCTACGCCCTCGATGAACGAATGAGAGCGTCACTCGGGGTGCGCGCGCTGCGCAACGCCATCCGTCTGCGTGACCCCCAGAGCACGATCGTTCATAGCGACAGGGGTTCAATTTCGGTCCAAGGCTTTCGTCCGCGTGCTACACAATAACGGACTTGCTGGCTCGATGGGGTGCGTGACCTCGGCGGGCGACAACGCGGCGATGGAGTCGTTTCATTCACTGCTGCAAAACAACGTTCTTGACTCAAAGAAGTGGGAGACGAGCGAGGACCTACGCCTCGCTATTGTCACGTGAATCGAACGGACGTATCACTGCCGGTGCCGCAAATGCGGCCTGGGAAAGATGACGCCAGTCAAATACGAAGCCGTGTTTCACGCCCTTGACAACACCTTTGTCGCGGCATGAAACTCAGGAAAGAATCCAACAACTAATTCGTGAGCAGCGCCCACTTCGTCACACGACTTCGTATGAAGTTCCCCATGCGCGAAACAATGGTTCGACGGCGTAACCTAAATCGGATTGTTGAACGACTTCTCGGGTCAGCATCGGTTGATTCGCAATCCTCTCCAAAATAATGATGCTTTCTGGCTGAGTAAACAGCCAGTATTTCGCGTTGGCTTCGAATTCACTACCTTCCCCGTACTTGGAATAGATCTCCTTCAGGCGTACTCGATTCTCGTCAGTGAACGACTCGAGTTGCTCACGGTAAGTTCCGATGTCATCGACGATTGGCAAAGCGGCAGCAAGTACGAGAAGAACTTCGAGTGAAAGATCTCTATCGCCGGGCACGGGAATGACTGTGAAATAACTGTCCTCGGCAATCGATAGAAGGGTCGCCTGTACATAGTTAGGAGCTCCCATGACATCGTTCACGGCGCGCTCCACCTCCTCATCAAAGACCTCGATGAGAGCCGAGAGTCGCCAAATGCGACGCTCTGTCCGTCGCGATGGTGAGATGACGCCTTTGTACAACAACTTGTGAGAAGGAACAGACCAAAGATCCTCTGCCTTCGTACGTAACTGAATCTCGCACTCGATTGTATCGCCCGTAGTAAGAGCAATGGTGGGAACGTTTACCTGAAAGTGAATTCCTGGGTAGAAGAGTTCACTCGCATCCCTGCTCTCTCCCTTGTCTTCCTCTCTGATAACTTCCAGTGTTGAATTTCGTAGTGCCTCACGAATTCGTTGTCGCTCGCTTAGAGTTTGAACGACGATGCGAGCGCCAACTTTGTCAGTCGTCTTGGTCCATGGATCGTCGGAATACCCCTCTTTTGAAAGTGCCTTCTTCACGAAGCTTCCAGGTCTCTTTTCGCGAACTTCAACGATTGCAATTACTCCAGCCGATTGACACAACGCAGTTAGCAGGGAATTCATCTCGTCAGCCGCCGCAATAAACCGAGGCAACTCATGTAGGTACCGCTCAAGCGCTTCTTCGAGAACGGTCATCCAGAACTCTTTGGCTTCTTACCGCCTGCACCCGAAATTGATTTGATAACGTCGCGCAGCGTGATCTCGCTCGATCCATTTTCGTCGAATCGTGAAACCGTTAGCGAGCCGTCTTCATACATCTCGGGCGGAACAAACACACTAGCCTGGCGACGCGTTTGAATTTTTACACGCCTTATCTGGGGAGCAATCAGCGTCACCACTTTCGCCATTGGAGCTGTAGAAACGTTCGCTATTTTCATTTCTTTGATGAAGT
>Ga0307372_10012933_pt1 | contig 10856 bp, 8 predicted proteins | sample OX1MG_FD_202533 | JGI IMG/M metagenome (GOLD analysis project Ga0307372, IMG submission 202533) | Soil microbial communities from Risofladan, Vaasa, Finland - OX-1 | ecosystem: Environmental > Terrestrial > Soil > Coastal area > Acid sulfate soil | place: Finland: Risofladan, Vaasa | collected...
TGCAATCGTGCCGTTTCCGGCAAAGATCAAGTTGCGGGTCCTCGACCCTATTCATTTCGACGTCCCGGCAGACCAGGATCGCTACTCGAAGAGCAGGGTCATGGAAGAAGCTGAGCACATCCGCACGCTGCTGCAAGAGTCGATTTACGACATGCTGCGAGACCGTCGCAGCGTGTGGTTCGGCTGACGTCCCGAGACCCCATGGGACGCCGTGTACTGGTCACCGGAGCCGACACCTTCTGGGGTGGTCGGATGATTCAGGCTCTTGAAGCCGATCCGAGCATGGAGGTCATCCTCGGCATGGGGGCCCGAACGCCATCGGTGCCGTTCGACCGCGCCGAATTCGTGCGGGCAGATCAGACCTACTCAATCCTCAACAGGATCGTCAAGGCAACCCAGGTCGACACCATCCTGCATACCTTCATGATCACGAACTCGACCACGGTGCCCAAGCGCGCCATGAACGAGATCAATGTCATCGGGACCATGAACCTCCTGGCCGCGGCGGGAGCGGCTGGGTCATCCGTCCGTCACATTGTGGTGAAGTCATCCACGCTCGTGTACGGTTCCGCCGCATCCGACCCCAGTACCTTCCATGAGGACACACCGCGGAGCGGTCCGGCCAGGAACAGCGTGGAGCGTGCGCTCATTGAGGCCGAGAGCCTCGTGCGGGACTTCTCCGAGGACAATCCGGCGACGCTTGTCACGGTCCTCCGCTTCGCCAACGTTCTGGGCACACACCTGACGACGCCCATCAGCAGGAACCTTTCGCGCCCGCTCTGTCCAGCGATCTTCGGATTCGATCCGCTCCTGCAATTCGTGGAGGAGGAGGACGTGGTGCGAGCCCTCCTCCATGTCACCCGGGGGAGCATCCCCGGCCTCTACAACGTGGCCGGAGATGGCCGGCTCCCATGGAGTGAAGTGGCCCGAATCTGCGGCACACACCTGATCCCACTCTCCCCATTCAATCTCTTGGGTATTCGGCCGGTCTCCCGGCTCTTTGACCTCCCGGCAGAACTTGAAGACTTACTCCGTTACGGACGCGGCGTCGACACGCGGCGCCTTGCCGCTACCGGATTCAAGTACAGCGCCACCAGCGCGGGCGCCGTGGAGAGCTTCATCCGGGCCCTTCGCCTGCGGCGGCAGTCCGGGAAGACCCCGGAGGCGTACACCTACGAGCACGATGTGGAGCAATTCTTCCGACATTCACCATCGGTGACAGGTACACCCGAAGGCTGATCGGTCAATTCTCAAGCCACTCGGCTACAAGTTCGGATTCGCGGGTCATCCACTCCTCCGAGGTGATGGCGTAGCGCACATGGTCCTCCCACACGCCGTCGATCTCCAAGAACCGCTCGGCAATCCCCTCCTGGCGTATTCCCAGCTTTTCGACCACTCGTCGACTGGCGAGATTCCTTGGAATGATGGAGATCTCAACCCGGTGGAGTGAAATCGCCTCGAAGGCGAAGCGGAGCGTGACGACAACGGCCTCGGGGACGAATCCGCGGCCAGCGAGGGACTCATCGATCCAATAGCCGATAAACGCGCTCTGGAAAGGGCCGCGCTGAATGGAGGAAAGGGTCACCTCACCCGCAAGACGCTCACCTACGAAGATCCCGAACCCGTAACCGGTACCAAGGTGACGCTCCCTTTCGCGAATCCCACATCGGGCGGCGAAACTGGGCCGGTCCTCGGAGGGAACAGGGGCACCCTTCGGCCGCGGCTCCCAACGGAGCAACCAGTCGGCGCATCTGGTGCGCACGGCGTGCCATTCATCGAAATCAGTCTCTGTCAGCGACCGCAGCAGTACCCGCTGACCGCGCAACTCAAGGGGCGCATGGCGGACCGCTCTCGCCGCGCTCATCGCTCGAGCACCTCCTTGAGAGCGCCGAGCAGCGTCACGACATTGCGCCGCCGTGCCGTGTGTCCCATGCACCCGATGCGCCAGACCTGACCGGCCAACTTTCCTGCACCGGAGCCGATTTCAATGCCATAGCGGCTCAGCAAGAGCCGGCGGCAGTCGGCCTCGCTCATGCCTGAGGGCAGGTCAGAGGGCACGCGCACCGTGGTCAGCTGCGGGAGCCGATGGCTGGCTCGGGCGAACAGTTCAAGTCCGAGGTTCTCCAAGCCATTCTGAAGGTAGCGTCCGCACTCGGCATGACGGGAACGTGCGGCTTCGATTCCCTCCTCAAGTACTGCACCGAGGCCGGCGTGGAGGGCGGCCACCATGACCACCGGCGCCGTGTGGTGATATACCCGTCCATCGCCGGCCCCACCGTCGATATAGCGGGAAAGAAGATTGAGGTCCAGGTACCAGCTGGAGGGGCGATCGACCATCCGCGCACGCGCCCTATCGGACACTGTCAGCGGAGCGAGTCCGGGCGGCACCCCAAGGCACTTCTGGGTCCCGCTGTAGGCGATGTCCACCCCCCATGCATCGACCGCGACCTCAATCCCTCCCAGGGAAGTCACCATGTCGACCAGCAGGAGCGCATCGCCCTTTCCCGCCCCCAACGGGCTGACGTCATTCCGCACGCCTGTGGAGGTCTCGGCATGGACAACCGCGATGATGGAGGGGTTGGGGTGTGCGGCCAGCAGGAGCTCATAGTCAATCGGCTCGCCCCAGGGAGCCTCAACTCTGACCACTTGGGCACCAAGGCGACTGGCCACTTCGCACATGCGCTCACCGAAGACGCCATTGACGCCGACCACCACGGGGTCACCGGCTCGGACGAAATTGACGAACGACGCCTCCATTCCCGCCGAGCCCGTCCCACTGATGGGCAGGGTCAAGACGTTCGTGGTGGCGAAGACCTGCCGGAGGCGGTCATTCGTGCTATCGAGAACCGCCAGGAATTCTGGGTCGAGGTGGCCGAGAACTGGCCCACCGAGCGCCAGCGTCACTTCCGGATAGGGGTTTGAGGGACCCGGACCCATCAGCAGGCGGTCGGAAATCGGCATCCGCGCATCGTGGCAGGTCCGCGCTGGCCTGCGCCAACGCGCCCTTGTCGCTGTCCTCAATCCGGTAGATTGCCAGCGTGGAAAGGGTGCTCTTCGCTCCAAGGGCCCTTCCTCCCTTGCGACCCAACGTGGCCGAGGATCCTGAGACCTACTCGTCTTGGGTGCAACATCGTGAAGAGACCCGTCCACCCATACCCGAGGGAGGCAGCCTGAGCCGGACCCTCCACCTTGTCATGGTGATTGCAGGTGAACCACCCTCGGAGACCATGCCCACCCTTGAAAGCCTGCAGAAGCAACGCAGCGGGCACTGGGCCCTCACGGTATTCGTCCACAGCTCCTGGCGAACGACATTCACTTCCCTTCTTGCCGTATCAGGGATGCAGCGTCCGAGCCAGAGAGTTCACGTCGAGTCGGCTGACGACGAGAGCACCGAGCATCAGATGCTCTTTCAGGCATTCCGCCTTAGACCCGAGTCGGACATCTCTCTCATCTTTCCCGGAGATGTCTGGGCTCATGATGCGGTCACACTCCTTTCGGAAGCTCTTGACCCGCGTGCCGTTGTCTACGCAGATCAGGACTGCCTTACCGCACGAGGAAGCTACGAGTCGCCGCTCCTGAAGCCGGAATACTCGCCCGAGTTCCACCTTCGATCGTCATTCGTCGGCCGGCCGATCGCAATCGGATCCAAGGTAGTGCGTCTTCTTTCGACCACCCTCCTTCGAGAGTCGTCCTCCGTAGAGCACAACGTTGCGCTCCTCGCTTGTGAGTTGGCCGACCGTGTGGAACACATACCAGAGGTGTTGTGCCATCGGTTGATCCCACCACCGGCCGACACTCCAGACTTCGACCATGTCATTGACACATTGGCACGGAGGCACGATCCGGCAGACGTATGCCGCGGCCTGGCCACTGACACGTTTCGGGTCAGGCGAACGGCACCTCCATCGCTCAAGACGAGCATCATCATCCCCTTCCGCGACGAGCCTCAATTGCTCCGAACCTGCGTGGATTCGATTGAGGCAACTCGCTCCGGCATGACGATTGAATATGTCCTGATCGACAATGGATCAGTTGAACCTGAGACCGCGACCTTGCTTGATCTGCTCAGGCAGCGCGCGAATACTCGCATTGTCTCCGACGGACGTCCCTTCAACTGGGCGCAACTCAACAACGCTGCGTCCAAGGTGGCCACCGGAGAAGTCCTGGTATTCCTCAACAATGATATTGAAGCTCACGACATCGGCTGGCTCGGCGCACTCTGCAGCCAGGCCATGAGGCCCGGAGTCGGTGCCGTGGGCGCCCGGCTTCTCTACCCCGACCGTCGGTTGCAGCACTGCGGCGTCGTGATCGGGCTCGGCGGTGCGGCGGGTCACCTCTTTGTGGGACTTGAGGAAGATCAACACGGCTACCTGCGGATGGCGACTACGACACGCGAATGCGGCGCTGTGACGGGAGCGTGCTTGGCGACCAGAACCGAGGTCTTTTTTCAGCTCGGCGGGTTTGACGAATCACTGGGAGTTGATCTCAACGACATCGACTACTGCCTGCGGGCTCAACGACAGGGATTCTCCGTACTCTACGAGGCCGACGCCGAGCTCATTCACCACGAATCCCCGAGCCGCGGGACAGCGGGCGACGTTCGGGACATCGTTCACTTCATTGATCGTTGGAAGGAATCCATACTCTCGTGCGACCCGTACCTCAATCCCAATCTCACGCGGGTAGATTCTTCCTGCGCGTTGCGACGTTCAGATGAAGAGGTCTGGTGGAACAAGTGGAATGAGAGTCTTTCCCGGTAATGAATGAGAACGAGGACAAAGTCATAGTTGAGCTTCAAGCCCCACCAGCGATGTTCGATCTCCCTGCCGATGCACCTCCAGCCATGCCGTCCGTTCGAGGCGGCGACGAAGTAATGCGGATGCATGAGCAGTGGAGACACCTCAGCACTCAACGGATCTCCACTAGTTCACCCTTCGCTACTCGGCAGCTGCAGCGGATGCGCTCGTTGGCCCACCGGCTTCTTGGACGCTCCGATCACGAGTTCCTGGCAGATCTCACCCGTGCCGTTGATGCCGTGGCAGCGCGATCTGACGACATTTCCGAACAGCTTGCGCGCCAGCAACTTCTCATGCAGAACATTGTCGAATCCCTGGGACCGGAGTTGACCCGCCTGCGTGCAGTCATGGGTGACACGCATGACGCTCCCGATCGCTAAAACGATGCAATCGGAGATCCAAACGGAGAGAGCTTCGACCTACTTTTTTTGCCGACAATGGGCTCGCCACCACACCGAGCGCTCGTTTGTCACCCGGACCTTGGCTGGGGCCGCGTCGCGATGCAGTCGTATCACCATCTGCACGCCGCAGCATCCGGGCCCCCCGAGACCCGATGGCGCCTTCAATGTCCTCGGGATCGGTACGGCAGACGACGATTCCTGGCCACCAGCTTCACTGGCATCCTGGCCCACCGCTCCGGCAGGGTCCCTGTTAGTGGTCGACGAGGTCGACCCTTCCGTCAGGGCGTTGATTGAAGGTCACGTAGCGGAACCCATCTTCTTCACCGTCGATCCTGGACGTCATCCGTATTCCACTCCATCAGAGATCCCGCTGAATTTTGTCGATCCTGAGGCCGACCTGAATGCCGACTTCATCGGAATGCACGTGCCGGTCAATCCAATTGCGGAGGCTCATCGACACAACGGTCTGGGTTTTACGGACTATCTCCTCGTCCTTTCCGACCGGACATCGGCCGGCACGATCACTCCTCCAACACCATTGGTCGCATGGCTTTCCGCAAGATTCCCAAAGGCGGATGTCGTGGTGGTCGAAGATGCAAGTGCGGCGGTTTGGAAGGGACGGGCTCTTCGAGGTGTGGTTACCGTCGACTCTCGAACGGACCTGTGGCGCCTCCTGGCCCATGCGCAAATGGTCATTGACTTGGCTCCCGGTCCGGTCATCGCACGAGAATGCATTGAGTCGCTCCGCTTCGGTGTTCCCATCGTCGTACCCGTGGGATCCACGGCTGCGGTCCATGCTGGTGCCGGCGGTGGATTCACCTTTCCCGGCATCCCCGGCCTGTTCGCATGCGTCGAACAGTTGATGGATGCGAAAGTGCGGTCTGACATTGCCTCAACTGGCAGGCGCTACGCCAACACGACCTACGGCGACCCTCACCGGTTCGTCGAAAGAGTTGCGCGTGTCATGTACGGCGTCGCCGTCTGAGCACCCCTCACTAAGTACGCGGCACTCTTGGTGGCCAAGCGAGACCACAATGCTCATTGAAGAGCGTGAGGTTGGGACTGTATGCCGGATCTTCTCGAAGTGCCGACCCCCACCGCTTCTTCATGTACTTGATTTCGGAGGCGAATCGGATGGCTCGTTCACCCTCAGTGTCAGGACCACGGGAGATTGACTCATGATGAATCAACTCGGCAAAGGGTGTCCAGGTGACACCCCAGCCAGCCTCGCGAAGGCGAAGGCAGAAATCAATGTCGTTGAACGCAACCGGCAGATTTTCCGCGTCCATTCCTCTGATCTGATTCCAGGCTTCCCTGCGAACCACCATGCAGGCGGCGGTGACCGCTGAAAGCGAATGGGGAAGCTGCATCCGGCCATGATCACCCGTGAAGAGCCGATCGCTCATGCGGTAAAGGTGCCCGGCCACACCGCCAATGCCGAGGACAACACCAGCGTGCTGTATCTGTCCACTGCTGTAATAGAGCTTGGCACCGACCGCACCGATCGACGGGCGAAGAAGCTGGCCCACCATCTCCTCAAGCCAATCGCCTCCCAACACCTCGGTGTCGTCATTCAAGAGGCAGATGACTTCACCACTGGAGCGCATGACGGCACGATTGTTGATCTCAGGGTAATTGAAGGGATTCTCATCGCGGATGACAGTCAGCCATGATTCATTGACCCTTAGGTACTCCAGCGTCTCGCGACCCAAACTTCCGTTGTCCACTACCAGAATCTCGACGTGAGGATAGGTGGACCGGTTGCGAATGCTCTCGATACAGCGACTCAACAGGCGGCCGTCGCGGGTGGGAATGACAATGCTCACCATCGGGGGCGAAGCGGGGATATGCCACTTCACTCGATTCCAACCGATGGCTGGAAGTGAGATCACTTCACCATCTGCCCCAACTCTTTGCAGGTGGTCCCTCACCGCAATCTCCCCAGTACCGGCGGCATAGGACTTCGCCGAGAGACCCTTGGCCGTGGATTCAGGATGCACTCTCCAGTGATAGAGGACGCGAGGTATGTGCAAGACCTGTTCAGGGGCCAGATCCTCAGTCACCCTCAGAGCAAGATCCCAGTCCTGACTCCCTTCGTAGCCCTCCCGGAACCCTCCAACGCGGTCGATCAGATCCTTCCGATACATCGACAGGTGGCACAAGTAATTCTGTCCAAGAAGCAGCAAGGGATCGAATTCCGGCTTGAAGAACGGATCCTCGCGGCCCCCCGCCTCAGAGATCTTGTCTTCGTCGCTGTAGATCACTCCTGCGTCCGGTGAGGTCGAGATCGTCAGTGCAAAATGGGCCAACGCACTCTCAGCCAAACGATCGTCGTGATCGAGACACGCCACCCACGACCCACTCGCCATCGACAAGGCGGTGTTGGATGCCACGGAAATATGGCCGTTGTGCTCCCGACGTGAGAACTTGATCCGTGAGTCGGTCGCCGCGAGCTGGATCAACGCCTCTGGGATGGAGGGATCGGTGGAACAGTCGTCCACAATGCAAAGCTCCCAGTTTGGATAGATCTGCGAACGAACCGAGTCAATAGCTTCCGTGAGGAACTGCACCGGCGGGTTGTAAACAGGTAGGAGAATAGAGATCAACGGCTGGTCAGGGAGCGCATCCACCTGTCCACGCAGTCTGGCCCTTGCATCCTTATCAAGCGTGTCGAATGTCAGGAGCCAGCGCGCGTATGAGGGTTCCATTGGGTGCACCTCAAACGCGGATTCAACGAGTTCAGGTGCCCGTTTCGCGGTCCGGCGGAGAAAGTAGTTCTTCCGAAGTGGCCAGGTGTACCTGTAGAGCCTCGTCTGAAGGATGCCATCAATATGGGCCTTCGATTTCTTCAGTTCGGCTTCAACGTTCTCCAAGGTCCGGACGAGATGGTACTGACGAGTCTCGTAATCAAAGAGTGCATCGGTCGCCGCTACGGCCTCGGCGGACCTCCTGGCTTCCAGCTCAGCAAGCTCAGCCCGAAGGTCTTCTGATCCAATCCTCTCGTTCAGATCGTTGAATTGATCGGCTAGGAGATCGTGCTCATGCACCGCCTGCCGGTATGAGGCACGAAGCGTGGCGCTCACGTCGCGAAGGACACGCTCATAACCATCCACAACTTCGGCGACGTCCAACGCACTGCGGCGATACAGAACGGCCTGTGGGGCAAGGAAAGAAGCATCGAAATCAAAATCTCGCAAGAAGCCATTGGTCGCGAACAGCCGTGACCAGAACGCAGGTGTCTCGACGTTCAAGTGTGTGGGATCCTTGAATTCGTCGGGCGTTGAAGAGAAGAGTACAAGGTCTGTGTGAGCACACAGATTCCCTATCGCGATGCCCGCCATCGATCGGGGGAGATGCTCCAGGACCTCAATGCACGTGATGAGATCGAACTCACCGTCCAACTCATCTGTGATTGAGCCCAACGTGCAGAACGCTTGCAATGACTCGGGGATCTGGGCAAGTGCCCATTCCGACACGTCTATTCCTCTTGCATCAACGTGACGCTCACGCAGGGTTTCAACGAGAAGACCAATGGCACATCCAATATCGAGCGTCCTTGCAGGAGCGATGTCAGCAACGATTCGGTTAGCCACCAGGTTGAAGAAATTGATCCAATGCGGCTCGTCGCGGCTATAGGCGATGTCGTCGTATGAGTTCAGGTAATAGTTGGCATCGTAGAATTTGGAGAACTCGCCGACTATATCGTCATCAATTGTGCGCCTCATGATCGAATCCGAAGGTGGTGAGGCCTCAAATCGGGTGAGGAGTTGATCCAGAACATTGATGTGGTGGGGGATGTCACTTCGTACAGCGGGCGCTTGAATGAGGAGCTTGTCAATCTCCACCAGGAACGGCTCGTTGCCATGCCACCCGTCTGTCGAAATTCCCGCTTCCGTGAGGAACTTCGACACCCTGGTGAACACGTCACCTGAGTTCTCAACAAGATCCTGATAACCCACCACCATGGTTGGAATGCCCGACACCGCGGCTAAAGCACTCCGATTGAGGCGCTCCCAGAGGGCGGAGGGGTCGCCATCTGTTGGAATGCCGGCGCGCGTGGCCATGTCGATGATTTCTCCGGGTGCACGGTGCACCAAGAATGCAACCACTGGGACCTTCAGTGTCTTGAGCCAGAAAGGAGCGAGAATGGCGTTCCGTGGGTCGGCCCAGATCCACGGCAGCTCGCCGGTCTCAGGCGCACGAGTTGCACCGAATACACTTTGAAAGATCTCCAACGCATCCTTGGACCATGCCTGGAGCACATGCGCGACATCAGATGGTGCAATGTCCGGAGGGTCATCGACGCCGCCCCCCAATTCATCTAGGAGGGCATCATTCATCGCCGTGAGCTGTGCCATGTCGAAGCCGGACTCGGCATCCGTCTTCCCCGTGGCAACAGAGCGCAATGCGCTCCCTAGGGCCTCGACCCCGCTGTCGAATGACCCAAGAACGAGAATGCCATCGGGCCGTTTGGGTGGTACGGGTATGAGGGCCTCACTCCGGTTGGCCACCTCGGGAGATTACCATCGGGCTCAAGGGTTGCCTAAACACCCGAAAGGTACCTAGCTATTGAATTAGCCGCTCCGGCCTGGGTCTTTGACCGAACCAATTGGTCAATATTCCGAATGGCGACACCCGGAATATACATCCCGCTCCTCCGGGGGTGGGATCCAAGATCCCACCTTCCGACTCTAAGTGAAATCTCACGGAGATGCCGATACAGGGAGGTTCCTACTTCGCTCTCTCCGCATTCGTGAATAGAATGTTGATGCGATCATCGAGAGAAGACCCGCCACGAGACCTACAACCGCAAGCCCCAGATATGGTGGCTCATAGTTGAACTCGACCAAGGTTCGCCCTGCATCCACCGCCACGGACTGGAACAGACCTGCTTTTTCATGCACCTCAATTGGACGGCCGTTTGCCATCGCCGTCCAACCGGGAAAGTACAACTCTTGCCGAATGATTGTCGCTGGCTGACCGCATTTCACTTCCACCGCTGTGCGGCTGATCGGGTGGACGCTGCACTTCGTCGAATTGACTTGATAATACGGAGCCGCCCTTGACATTTCGTAAATCCTGGCGAATCCATCCTTGAATACGGATTCAAGAACGATTCCACGACTCACCGGCGGAAGTAGCGTGCTCGCACCAGTGACGATGTACCTCACTCCCAATGCACTGTAGGCCGGCAAGTGCTGCACAAGTTCCTGTTCCGGATTCAATCCATTGGGATCCACCTGTGTGAACCCGGTGAAGACCAGTGGATTTGCGTTGGGATCCAGGTTCTTTGCAATTTCGTGAGCAAATAGCTTCGGAACCGGAATGTCATTCACATTGATCGAAGCAATTCCAAAGTATGAGCCATAGTTTGGATCGATCGGTCCCAGTGTGTAGAACCGGTGAAGACCCAGATGCGCCTTCAAGTACGTCGCTGGCGCCGTGTCTATTGTCGCCGCACGTGGTGCAGAGAGCTGGGGCACGATGAACATCCCCAGGCAATCGACGATGATGAGACCTGACAACAGCACCAGACGTGCATTATTGGACAAGAAGATCGAGATCCCAACTCCGATAACCGAAAGCAACCCCCAACCTATTGAAGCTGTTGCCCACCATTGTTCCGCTGGAACTGCATGCAGGTTCCTGACTACAGGAA
>Ga0307372_10012935_pt1 | contig 10855 bp, 7 predicted proteins | sample OX1MG_FD_202533 | JGI IMG/M metagenome (GOLD analysis project Ga0307372, IMG submission 202533) | Soil microbial communities from Risofladan, Vaasa, Finland - OX-1 | ecosystem: Environmental > Terrestrial > Soil > Coastal area > Acid sulfate soil | place: Finland: Risofladan, Vaasa | collected...
CGCGGCGGACACCGGAGGGATCAGCCCGCAGGGCGAGCGCAAGGGATGCGCTCGCGCGCCGCACGCCAGGGATGGTGATCGGCGCGCCCCGCAGGCGGCCGCGAACCCGCGCAGCGGGCGCGACGTCGGGGGATGTTTCTTTGGCCAACTTTCTTTCAAAAGAAAGGGGCCCGCTCGGCGGCAGCCGAGCGGAACAGGACGGTGTGCCGCAGCCGCTGTCGCAGCCCGATGCATCGCTACGCAGGTCCTTCGCGTTGCTCAGGGTGACAGCCGAAACTGGCGCGCGCCATGAAGGGAGCGCCACGCGATGAGTGAACTCCGCGATCCGCGCCAGACGCAGACGTTCCGCTTCCTGCGCTGCGGCTACGCCGATGGCGTGGCCGAGCTGGCGTATGCCTTCGACGACGACGCCGAGCTGGTCGAGCGCATCCGTTTTCCGGACGCGCCGGCGCTGGCGGCGGAACAGCGCGGCGCGTTCACGGCCGCGCTGCGCCTGCTGCACCTGATCACCGGCGTCAGCTACTACAAGGCCGGTGTGCCGGCCGCGATCATGGTCGCGGACTGGACGCCCGATGCCGCCACCGCCGAGCTGCTGGACACGCTGTATCTGCACGGGCTGGCCGAGTTCGCCTACCGCAACGGACTGGACCTGCGCGGTCGCATCCGCTTTCCGCGCGACGCGGCGACGACTGCAGCAGCACCCGCGCTGGGGCTCCCGCGACGCGCGCTGGTACCGATCGGCGGCGGCAAGGATTCGCTGGTCGCGGTCGAGGCGCTGAAGGCGATCGGCGCCGCGGCGACCGCGACCTGGATCGGCACCTCGCCGCTGATCGCGGCCTGCGCCGCGCGCACCGGGCTGCCGACGCTGAACATCGCGCGCGAGATCGCGCCGGGACTGTTCGAGTTGAACCGGCGCGGCGCGTACAACGGTCATATCCCGGTGACCGCGATCAATTCGGCGATCCTGGTCTGCGCCGCCATCCTCTACGGCTTCGATGCGATCGCCTTCGCCAACGAGCACTCGGCCTCAAGCGCCACGCTCGAGTATGCCGGCCAGCAGATCAACCACCAGTGGAGCAAGGGCTGGGCCTTCGAGCATGCGCTGGCGGCGCATGTGCGCAGCCACGTCGCCGCAGACCTCGACTACTGCTCGCTGCTGCGCCCCTGTTCCGAGCTGGCGGTAACGCGTGCGTTCGCACGCTGCGGCGCGGCGTACTTCGACACCTTCTCCAGCTGCAACCGCAACTTCCGCATCCTCGGTCCCAAGCCCGCCGACCGCTGGTGCGGGCAGTGTCCGAAATGCCACTTCGTGTTTCTGGCGCTGGCGCCATTTCTGCCCAAGCCGCGGCTGCTGGCGATCTTCGGCCGCAACCTGCTCGACGACGACACCCAGGCCGCCGGTTTCGATGCACTGCTGGAATACCGCAACCACAAGCCGTTCGAATGCGTGGGCGAGGGTGCCGAGGCGCGCGCAGCCATGGCGACGTTGGCGGCGCGCCCCGAGTGGCGCGAGGACGCGCTGATCGCGCGCTTCCGTCGCGAAATCCTGCCGCAACTCGACGCCGCGCAGCTGGCGCTCGAGCCCTGGCTGGCGCTCGCCGGCGATCACGGCGTGCCGCCGCGACTGGCCGCGACGCTGGCCTGGATCGGCGGAGCCTGAGGTGAACGTCACAGCGCTGCGGATCCGTGATCTTGCCGACCGCCGCGTCGCGGTCTGGGGTTACGGGCGCGAGGGGCACGCGGCGCTGGCGGCGCTGCGCGCGCACCTGCCGCAGCTGGCGCCGACGCTGCTGTGCACCGAGACGGAAGCGGACTCGGCGCACGCGGCGGAACCCGCATTGACGGTGCTCGCCGGCGAGCCGGATGCCGACACGCTGGCCGCCTTCGAGATCGTGATCAAGTCGCCCGGGATCAGTGCTTGGCGTCCCGAAATCGCCACCGCCGCCGCGCGCGGAACCCGCTTCACTTCCGGCACCGCGCTGTGGTTTGCCGAACGCACGGATGCGCGCGTGGTCGCCGTCACCGGCACCAAGGGCAAGAGCACGACCAGCGCGCTGCTGGTGCATCTGGCGCGCAGCCTCGGCGTGCGCACCGCGCTGGCCGGCAATATCGGCATGCCACTGCTGGAACTGCTCGACGCCGACGCCGCGCTGTGGGTGATCGAGCTGTCGAGCTTCCAGACCGGCGACGCCGCAGCGCCGGAACTGGGTGTGATCACCTGCCTGTACGAGGAGCATCTCGACTGGCACGGCTCGCGCGAGCGCTATGTCGCCGACAAGCTGCGCCTCGCCGCTACCGCGCGCACCCTGCTGGTCAACGCCGAGCAGCCCGAGTTGCTGCGACTCACCGCGGCGCATTCGCAACGGCATCTGTTTGCCGGCGGCGACGGCTGGCACGTCGACGACGCGGCGATCCGGCGCGGCGCCGAACCGGTGTGGCCGCTGCGGGAGCTGCCGCTGCCCGGCCGTCACAACGCGCTCAACGCCTGCGCCGCGCTGGCCGCGCTGGACCTGCTCGGTTTCGACGCGCATGCGGCGACGCCGGCGCTGGCATGTTTCCGTGCCCTGCCGCATCGGCTGCAGCTGCTCGGCGAGCGCGATGGCCTGCACTGGATCAACGACTCGATCGCGACCACGCCGCAGGCGACCCTGGCGGCGCTGGACTGCCTGGCAGGCCGCGCGGTGACGGTGATCGTCGGCGGCCATGAACGCGGCCTCGACTGGAGCGCCTTCGTCGAACGCTGCCGCACCGCGCCGCCGCAGGCGGTGATCAGCCAGGGCGCCAACGGGCCGCGTATCGCCGCCGCGCTGGATGCAGCCGGCGTCGGCGCACGATGCGAGCGGGTCGCCGATCTCGCCGCCGCGGTCGCCGCCGCGCGCGCGCTGACGCCGCCTGGCGGCGTGGTGCTGCTGTCGCCGGGCGCGCCCAGCTTCGACCAGTTTCACGACTACGCCGAACGCGGCAGAGCGTTCGCGACGCTGGCCGGTTTCGATGCCGGCGCGATCGCCGGTATCTCCGGCCTCGGCATCGCCTGAGGCCGCAAGCCGCTGCTAGACTCGCCGCACCCTACGGGGAGTAGCCGACCGCGGATCGCATCCGCGGGATCCGCGTCAACATGCTTGGCCCGTCGGCCATGGCGCGGATGATGTCCTCCGGCGAGACCGCAGGTTCACGCGCGCACCAGCCGGGCCGCCGCGCGTGGACCTTGCGCGTCCAAGCCCGGCGCCGGAGCCTGCATGCAAACCCTGCTGATCGCGCTGTCCACCGTCGCGCTCGCCGAGATCGGCGACAAGACGCAACTGCTGTCGCTGGTGCTGGCCGCCAAGTTCCGCCGGCCGTGGCCGATCGTGCTCGGCATCCTCGCCGCCACCCTGGTCAATCACGCGCTGGCCGGCGCGCTGGGCGAGCTGCTCGGCAACCTGCTGACGCCGTCGCTGCAGCGCTGGCTGGTCGGGCTGTCGTTCCTCGGCATGGCGTTGTGGACGCTGCAGCCCGATCGTCTGGATGCCGACGCCGATGCCTTGCCCGGCAGCGGACGCGGCGTGTTCGTCGCCACCGCAATCGCGTTCTTTCTTGCCGAGATGGGCGACAAGACGCAGATCGCGACGATGGTGCTGGCGGCGGATTTCCATCCGCTGTGGCAGGTGGTGCTGGGCACCACCCTGGGCATGCTGGCGGCCAATGCACCGGTGGTGTGGCTGGGCACGCGCCTTGCCGGGCGCCTGCCGCTGCGCGCCGCGCGGCTGACCGCGGCGGCGGTGTTTGCCGCGCTGGGGCTGTGGATCCTGCTGATCCCGCGCTGATCCGGTCGCGCCGCTATCCTCTGCCCATGGACGCCCTCGCCACCACCGCCGCGTTGCCGCTCGCACAGGCCGCGTCGCAGGCGCCGCTGATCGTGCTGATCGCCGGCGAAGCCTCCGGCGACCTGTTGGGCGCGGATCTGCTCGCTGCGCTGCGCCGGCTGCATCCGCGCGCGCGCTTCGCCGGCATCGGCGGTCCGCGCATGCGCGCGCAGGACTTCGAGGCCTGGCACGACATCAGCGAACTGTCGGTGATGGGGCTGACCGAGGTGCTGCCGCATCTGCCGCGACTGCTGCGCTTGCGCCGCGACCTCACACGGCGCCTGCTGGCCGCGCGCCCGGCGTTGACCATCGGCATCGACGCCCCCGACTTCAATCTCGGCCTCGAGCGCCGCCTCAAAGCCGCCGGCCTGCGGACCGTGCATTACGTCAGCCCGTCGGTGTTGGCTTGGCGCGAGAGCCGCGCCGCCAAGCTCGGCGCCAGCGCCGACCGCGTGCTGTGCCTGTTTCCGATGGAGCCGCCGATCTACGCCCGCCACGGCGTCGACGCACGCTTCGTCGGCCATCCGCTGGCCGACCGCTTTGCCGACGTGCCGGATCGCGCGGCGGCACGCGCGGCCCTGGGCCTGCCTGCGACAGCGCGCGTGCTGGCGCTGCTGCCGGGCAGCCGCCGCGGCGAGGTGGCGCTCCTGCTGCCGGATTTTCTTGCGGCCGCGGCGATTCTGTGCACACGCTTCCCGGACCTGCGGATCGCCATTCCCGCGGCCGACGCCGTGCTGCACGCGCGCATCGATGCCGCACTGGCCGCAAGCGCGCTGCCGACGACCGCGGCGCGCGTGCTCGACGGCCAGGCGCATACCCTGCTGACCGCCGCCGATGTCGCGCTGCTGGCCTCGGGCACCGCCGCGCTGGAAGCCGCGCTGGCGCAGTGCCCGATGGTGGTGGCCTACCGCATCGCGCCGCTGACGCACGCGCTGGTCAAGGGCCTCGGCCTGCTGAAGAGCGAGTACTACAGCCTGCCCAACATCCTCGCCGGCCGGAACCTCGTACCCGAACGGATGCAACGCGACTGCACCGGCCCGCGGCTGGCCGAGGCCGTGGCACGGCTGTTCGTAGATCCCGCTGCGGCGGCGGCACAGCGCGCCGCCTTTCCGGCGCTGCATGCCGCGCTGCGCGCACCCGGTAGCGCCACCGCAGCGGATGCTGCTGCACATGCGGCGCTGGAGCTGATCGGCGACGCGCCATGAAGCATCGGGGTGATGCCGCTGCCGTGACCGATCTGTTCGCCGCTGCGATCGTGCTGCCCGAACATATCGCCGGCGTCGACGAGGCCGGCCGCGGCCCGCTGGCCGGGCCGGTGGTGGTGGCCGCGGTGATCCTCGACCCGGCGCGGCCGATCGCGGGCCTGGCCGACTCGAAGACGCTGAGCGCGACGCGACGCGAGGCGCTATACGTGCTGATTCGCCAACGCGTGCGGGCCTGCAGCATCGTCAGCGTCGAAGTCGACGAAATCGATCGCCTCAACATCCTGCAAGCGACCCTGATCGGCATGGCGCGCGCACTGCGCGAACTCGACCCCGCGCCGCAGCTGGCCCTGGTCGACGGCAACCGCCTGCCGCACGACCTGCCCTGCGCTGCGCGCGCGATCGTGCGCGGCGACGCGCTGGAACCGGCGATCAGCGCCGCCTCGATCCTGGCCAAGGTCACCCGCGACCGCCGCATGCTCGAACTCGACGCCGAATTTCCCGGCTACGGCTTCGCCCGCCACAAGGGCTACCCGGCGCCCGCGCACCTGGCCGCGCTGGCGCAGCTCGGACCCTGCCGCGAACACCGCAGGAGCTTCGCGCCGGTGCGGCGCTGCCGGCTCGCGTAGCAGCGACTGCGCCCGGCGCAGCCTCTCTCTCGCGGCGCGCCTGTCAAGCTTGTCGCTGCCCCGCACCAAGGCTAGTCTGCGATGATTCGCCGTCCTGGATCGCCATGCCCGCGGGCTTCGTCCATCTGCAGGTCCACAGCGAGTATTCGCTGACCGACTCGATCATTCGCCTGCCGGAAAAGCCCGAATACGGCGACCCGGCCAAGGCGCCGCGACCCAACCTGATCAGCCGCGCGGTCGAGCTCGGCATGCCGGCGCTGGCGCTGACGGATGCGTCCAACCTGTTCGCGCTGGTCAAGTTCTATCAGGCCTGCGAGGCCGTCGGCATCAAGCCCATCGTCGGCTGCGACCTGTGGCTGCGCGATCCCGCCGACAGTGCGCCGCACCGGTTGACTCTGCTGTGCCAGGACCACCGCGGCTATCTCAACCTGTCGCGGCTGGTGTCGCGCGCCTGGCGCGAAGGCCAGCATGGTGGTCGCGCGCTGGTCGATCCGGCGTGGCTGACCGCGGCCCCGCAGGGCCTGATCGCACTGGTCGGGCGCGACAGCGGCGCGGGCCGGCTGGTGCTGGCCGGTGCCGAGCGCGAGGCCGGCGAGCGCCTGGCGGCGCTGCATGCGCTGTACCCCGAACGCCTGTATCTGCAGCTGACCCGCACCGGCCGCGAACACGAGGAGGCGTGGAACAGCGCGGCGCAGGTTCTCGCCGATCGTCTCGACCTGCCGCTGCTGGCCGGCAACGATGTGCGCTTTCTGGATCGCGAGGATTTCGAGGCGCACGAGGCGCGTGTGTGCATCCAGCAGGGCCGCGTGCTGGCCGATCCCAAGCGGCCGCGCGATTACGCGCCTGAGCAGTATCTGAAATCGCCGCAGGCGATGGCGCAGGTGTTTGCCGATCTGCCCGAAGCGCTGGAAAACACCATCGAGCTGGCCAAGCGCTGCAACCTCGAGCTGAGCTTCGGCACCTACCACCTACCGGCGTTTCCGGTGCCGGACGGGCAGACGCTGGAATCGCACATCCGCAGCGAGTCGCAGGCGGGCCTCGAGCGCCGGCTCAGCATGCATCCGCTGGCGCCGGGTTACGCCCGTGGCGACTACGCCGCACGCCTGGCCCGCGAACTCGACGTGATCGTGTCGATGGGGTTTCCGGGCTACTTCCTGATCGTCGCCGACTTCATCAACTGGGCCAAACGCAACGGCATTCCGGTCGGCCCGGGCCGCGGCTCGGGCGCCGGCTCGCTGGTCGCCTGGGCACTGGGCATCACCGACCTCGACCCGCTGCGCTACGGCCTGCTGTTCGAGCGCTTTCTGAACCCCGAACGCGTGTCGATGCCCGACTTCGACGTCGACTTCTGCATGGACCGCCGCGACGAGGTGATCGACTACGTCGCGCGCAGCTACGGCCGCGACCAGGTCAGCCAGATCATCACCTACGGCACCATGGCCGCCAAGGCGGTGGTGCGCGACACCGGTCGCGTGCTGGGGCATGCCTACGGGTTCGTCGATGCCATCGCCAAGCTGATTCCGACAACGCTCGGCATCACGCTGGCCGACGCGCTGGGCGAGAGCGAGGCCGCACGCAGGGACGCCAACCTCGCCTCACCCGAACTGATTCAGAGAGTGCGCGAGGACGACGAGGTGCGCGAGCTGATCGAGCTGGCGCGCAAGCTCGAGGATCTGGTGCGCAACGCCGGCAAGCACGCCGGGGGCGTGGTGATCGCGCCGGGACCGCTCACCGACTACTCGCCGCTGTATGCCGAGCCTGGCGGCGGCGGCGTGGTCACGCAGTTCGACAAGGACGACGTGGAAGCCGTGGGCCTGGTCAAGTTCGACTTCCTCGGCTTGCGCACGCTGACCATCATCGACTGGACGGTGAAGGCCATCAACGCGCGCCGCGCAGGGACGCGCCAGTGTCGCGACAGGCAGGATGCCGATAGCGACCGCCGCGCAGGGACGCGCCAGTGTCGCGACAGGCAGGATGCCGATAGCGACCGCCGCGAAGTTCCCGACGAGGCACCGCTCGACATCACCCAGCTGCCGCTGGACGATCCCGCGCCCTACGAGCTGCTCAAGCAGGCGCACACGGTGGCAGTGTTCCAGTTCGAATCCCCCGGCATGCGGCGCATGCTCAAGGACGCCAAGCCCGACCGCTTCGAGGACATCATTGCGCTGGGCGCGCTGTTCCGGCCCGGGCCGATGGACCTGATCCCCAGCTTCGTCGCGCGCAAGCACGGCCGCGAGGAAGTGCGCTATCCCGACGCACGCGTCGAGCCGATCCTGCGCGAGACCTACGGCATCATGGTCTACCAGGAGCAGGTCATGCAGATGGCGCAGATCGTCGGCGGCTACTCGCTGGGCGCCGCCGACCTGCTGCGCCGCGCGATGGGCAAGAAAAACGTCGAACAGATGGCCAGGGAGCGCGCCAAGTTCATCGCCGGCGCCGCCGGCAACGGCGTCGAGGCGGACAAGGCCGACGCCATCTTCGACCTGATGGAAAAGTTCGCCGGCTACGGCTTCAACAAGTCGCACGCCGCCGCCTACGCCATGGTCAGCTATCAGACCGCGTGGCTGAAGGCGCATTACCGGGCCGAGTTCATGGCGGCGACGTTGTCGTCGGACATGGAGAAGACCGACAAGGTCGTGGCCTTCCTCGAAGACGCGCGCGCCGGGGGGCTGAGCGTGCGCCCACCCGATGTCAATGCCTCGACGTACCTGTTCGCCGCCATCGACGCGCATGCGATCCGTTACGGTCTCGGCGCGATCAAGGGCGTCGGCCGCAGCGCCTGCGAAGCCATCGTCGCTGCGCGCGTCGAACGCGGCACGTTCCGCGATCTCGGTGATTTCTGCCGCCGCGTCGATCCCGGCAAGCTCAACAAGCGCGTATTGGAGGCCTTGATCCTGGCCGGAGCGATGGACGCGCTGGCGCCGCACCGCGCGATCCTGATGGCGCAGCTGCCGGAAGCGGTGAAGGCGGCCGAGCAGCAGCAGCGCGACCGCGCCGCCGGCCAGAACGACATGTTCGGCGAGCCGCTCGCGGCCGACGGCGAGACGGCGCCGCTGCCGCTGCCCGAGCTGCCGCCGTGGCCGCTGGAACAGCTGCTGGCTGGCGAGCGTGCCACGCTGGGGTTCTTCCTCAGCGGCCATCCCACCGATCCCTGGAAGGATCTGCTGACGCAGCTCGCCACCTGCCCGCTGGGCAGCATCGAGGCGCAGTACAAGCCGCCCGAACCTGCGCGCAGCGGTCGCCCGGTCGACACGCCGTGGACCGTGGCCGGCATGGTGATCGACGTGCGCCGCCGCGGCCAGGGCATGGCCATCGTCCAGCTCGAGGATGGCAGCGGTCGCATCGAGGCCAGCTTCTTCAACGAGGTGCTGGACGAGTACGGTCCGCTGCTGACCCGCGACGCGATCCTCATCGTCGAGGGCGGCCTGCGCCACGGTGACTTTGGCCTGTCGCTGCGCGCGCGCCGGGCGTGGTCGCTGGCGCAGGTCTGCGAAAGCCATGCGCGCCTGTTGCGGCTGCGGCTCAACGGCGTCGATGCCGACTTTCCGGTGCGCCTGCGCGAGGCGCTGGCGCCGTTCCGCGGCGGCCGCACGCCGCTGCTGCTGAGCGGCTACAGCAATGCCGGCGGGCAAGCCGATCTGGAGCTGGGCGAGGACTGGCGCGTGCATGCCCTGCCGGAACTGCTGCGCGCGCTGGGCAGCCTGCCCGGCGTGATCGCCGCCGAACTGCGGCTGGCGCGGCCGGCGGCCGGCTGACCGCCACTGTTGCGGCCGCTATACTGCGGCCTTTGCCGGGCGAACGGTTGCGAATGAACCCGAACTTCCTCGATTTCGAGCAACCCATCGCCGAACTGGAAGCCAAGCTGCAGGAGTTGCGGCAGGCCGGCCAGGGCCAGGCGCTCGACGTCGAGGATGACATCAGCCGGCTCGAACAGAAACTGCGCCAGCGCACCGCCGACATCTTCCGCGAACTGACGCCCTGGCAGATCACCCAGGTCTCGCGCCATCCGGCGCGACCGTACACGCTGGATTACCTCGGCGCGATCTGCGAGGAGTTTCACGAACTCGCCGGCGACCGCGCCTACGCTGACGACGCCGCCATCGTCGGCGGACCGGCGCGGCTGGACGGCCGCGCGGTGATGGTGATCGGCCACCAGAAGGGCCGCGACACCAAGTCCAAGGTGCGCCGCAACTTCGGCATGCCGCGCCCCGAGGGTTATCGCAAGGCGCTGCGGCTGATGAAGATGGCCGAATGCTTCCAGCTGCCGCTGCTGACCTTCATCGACACCCCGGGCGCCTATCCCGGCGTCGGCGCCGAGGAGCGCGGCCAGAGTGAAGCCATCGCGCGCAACCTGATGGAAATGGCCGGCCTCAGGGTGCCGGTGATCTGCACGGTGATCGGCGAGGGCGGCTCCGGTGGTGCGCTGGCGATCGGCGTCGGCGACCGCACCCTGATGCTGGAATACAGCACCTATTCCGTGATCAGCCCCGAGGGCTGCGCCTCGATCCTGTGGAAGAGCGCCGACAAGGCCCGCGACGCCGCCGAGCAGCTCGGCCTGACCGCGCCGCGGCTGCTGGAACTGGGTCTGGTCGACAGCGTGATCCCTGAGCCTCTGGGCGGTGCGCATCGCGATCCGGACGCGATGGCCGCGACCTTGAAGAAGGTGCTGACCGACACCCTCGCCGAACTCGACAAGGTGCCGATCCCGGACCTGCTGGAGCGTCGCTACCGCCGCCTGCGTGCCTATGGCGCCTATGCCGAATAGGCTGTTCGGCATCGATCCAGCGCGTCCCCGCAGGGCACCGGACACCGCGCCCTACCTCCCGACAAAGCGACGCCGGCACGAGGCCGGCGTCGCGATCGCTGCTGGAACGCTCGGTCTTACCAGTGATACGTCGCCGAGGCGTAGTAATACGCGCCGCTGAAGCCATAGGGCGAGGAACTGGGATAAGGCAAGATGCCGAGGAAATTGTTGGCGGCGTTGTTCTTGTCCGGATACTGGTTGGTGATGTTGTTGGCGCCCACCGTGAAGTTCCAGTTGTTCAACACATAGCCCACCGAAGCGTCCAACAGCACTTTGGCGCCGTAGGTCTGATCGCCCGCCGCCGTGCTGCCGTAAGACGTCCAGCTGCCGTAGCGTGTGGCCTGACCGTGCACGCGCCAGTTGCCCATGCTCCAGTCG
>Ga0307372_10012936_pt1 | contig 10852 bp, 9 predicted proteins | sample OX1MG_FD_202533 | JGI IMG/M metagenome (GOLD analysis project Ga0307372, IMG submission 202533) | Soil microbial communities from Risofladan, Vaasa, Finland - OX-1 | ecosystem: Environmental > Terrestrial > Soil > Coastal area > Acid sulfate soil | place: Finland: Risofladan, Vaasa | collected...
GCTTCTGTCGGGGCAGGGGTTCAAAATCCTGCTCGACCTGTTCACCTCGTCGCCTCGGCCGCTGGCCTTTGCCGAGATCCCCTACACGTTTCGCCGGAGGCAGCACGGCGAAAGCAAGCTCGATACGTTGGTCGCCTGGGAATATCTGATGCTGCTGCTGCAGAAGCTGGTCGGGCCAGCGGTGCCGGTGCGCTTTCTGCTGTTCTCGCTGATCGGTGCCCTCGGCGTGGTGACGCACCTGACGACGCTCTACGTCGGCACGCATGTGCTGGGCACCGGTTTTGCCTGGGCTCAGGCGGCGGCGACGCTGGTCGCGATGACCGGAAATTTTCTGCTCAACAACCTGTTCACCTACCGCGACCGGCGGCTGCGTGGGCGCCGGCTATTGGGTGGGCTGTTGTCGTTCTATGCGGTGTGCGGTGCCGGCGCGGTGGCCAATGTCGGGATCGCCGCGCATCTCGCCGGCGATCATCAGGCATGGTGGCTGGCCGGGCTCGCCGGTGCGGCGGTATCGGTGGTGTGGAACTACGCGATGTCGTCGATCTTTACCTGGAGCGCCCGGCCCAAGTCGGCCTGAGCCGAGTTCCAGCCAAGCGCGGCAAACGCCCGTCGGGCAATCAAGGCGAACAGCGCGAGCGCCGACAGCGTCGTCAGCGGCAGGTGAAACTGCTCCGCGAGACCGCGGGCGTCGAGCAGTGAGAGAAACATTCCGGCGATGATCGTCTTTTCCCAGGTTGGCGACGGGTTGTCGCCGGTCTCGCGCACCAGCCAGCACACCGCGACCGCGCCGAGCATCAGATCGTAGAGCAGCGCCAGGGGCACCGCGATCAGCGTCGCCGAGGCCAGCGTCGCGGCGCGCAGCGGCAGCGACAGGCGTCGCCGCCACCACACCAGAAACACCAGCGTTGCGCCGGCAACGGTGGCCACCGCCTGCACCGCATAGGCCAGCGCGATGCTGCCGCCGAGGAGTCTGGTCGCGCCGAACGGGCTGACAAAGCCAGCAAACAGGATGCGGCCCGATTCGTACATCGCCGGGGCGGCGGCGGCGGCGGCAATGTAGTCGCGCCACGTCACCCAGCCGAACGCCAGCACCGAAGCCAGAACCAGGCCGGCAACCGTCGCCGCCGCGGCGGCGACCGCCCGCCAGTTGCCGGCAGCGATGAGCGCCAGCGGGATCAGCAGCCCGAAATGCGGCTTGTAGCACAGCGCACCGAACAGGATACCGGCGATGACCGGGCGTCGGTCGACCAGCAGCGTCGCACCGCCGAACAGCGCGGCGCTGAGAAACGCGTTCTGCCCGAGCCCGAGCGTCCAGAACACCGCCGGAAACGCCAGTAGGGCCAGCAGTGCCGGGGCGCTGGTGTCGGCCAGGATGCGGCGGGCGACCGCGAGATACGCGACGAGCGTCGCCGCGGCGAAGGTCACGAAAGCGACGAGGTAGGGCAACCACGCGAGCAGCGCGCAGAGCAGCTGATAGACCGGCGGGTAGTAGAAGAACTGGTAATTGATGCCCGGCGCGGACACCGCCTCCTCGGCGGCGAGGTGGTCGGCGAGGTTGTAGGCGAGCTGCGGCGTGCCGGCATCGGCGAGCCGCCCGGCGGCATAGAAGCTGACGAAATCGGTCGTGCTCGGCTTGTCGAGCGGCACGATCCAGCCATGCGTGCCGGCGATGATAAAGGCGAAAAAGCCGATCTCGACCGTGAGCAGCACCGAAGCGCACAGCGTGATGCGGCGACGATCGAGCCAGGTGCCGCTGCGCAGCCTTTCCCACCCGGCAGGCGATGCACCGGGCATTGCCTCAACCCATTCGTTGCTCATAAGCGACAACATAGGAAACAAGGCGTTAACGAACCCCTTAAGCGCGCAGTAAGGGTTCGATCCGGAACACTGGCCCCTTAACCCGGATTTAAGTCCGTAGCGCCACACTCGCCTGACGCGTCAAGCACAATTGCGGAGGGCCGGCGGTGAACGAAGAATGCGCCCGTTTTAAACCGGCTTCCCGCAAGCGCCGCGGTTCCGGGCCGACCGGTGCCGCGCCACAGAACGAGATCGCGTCTCTTCTCAAAGTTCGGGAGAGCGATCGCCGACGCAAGCGGTTGCTCTGCTTCATCGTCGCCTACAACGCCGAAAAGACGATCCAGAACGTTCTTTCGCGCATTCCGGTCGAGATCGCACAGGAATACGATACCGAGGTTCTCGTCATCGACGACGCCTCAGGCGACCGTACCTTCGAGCGCAGCCACCAGATCTTTCTCGAAGGCCGCTTTTCGCTGCCTTTGACGGTCCTGTACAACCCGGTCAATCAGGGATATGGCGGCAACCAGAAGATCGGGTACCACTATGCCATCAAACACGACTTCGACTATGTCGCGCTTATTCACGGCGATGGACAATACGCTCCCGAATGCCTGCCTGACCTGGTACGCCCGCTGAGCGAGGGGATCGCCGACGCGAGCTTCGGATCGCGGATGATGACGAAGTGGGCCGCACTCAAATTCGGGATGCCCCTCTATAAGTTCGTTGGCAACAAGATCCTAACCTGGATCGAGAACCGTATCCTCCGAACCGATCTCAGCGAATTCCATTCCGGCTACCGGGTCTATTCTGTCGCTGCGCTGCGTGCGATCCCCTTTCAGCTGAACAGCAACGGATTTTGCTTCGATACGGAAATCATCATTCAGCTCGTCTTGTCTAAATTCCGGATTTGCGAACAGCCGATACCGACCTACTACGGGAACGAAATCTGCCACGTCAACGGGATGAAATATGCCTGTGACGTGGTCCGGTCGGTGGTGCGCGCGCGGGTGCAAGGGCTGGGGCTGCTGTACGATCGACGGTTTGACTGCGACAAGGATCTGGAAGGCAGCAGCCGCTACGTCGCCAAATTCGACTATGAGAGTCCCCATTCGATCGCGCTCGCAACCGTGCCCGAGAATTCACGGGTCCTCGATCTGGGGTGCGGTGGCGGCCTGGTTGGAACGCTCCTTGAGCGGAGCAAGCATTGCCGGGTGACCGGCGTCGATTGCATGCCGCGGGCCGCCGATACGGCGATTAGCGAATTCGTATGTCGCGATTTGAATCATGGTTTGCCCAAGGAATTGGTCCGTGACCAGGACTGCATAATGTTGCTCGACGTGGTCGAGCATCTTGCCAACCCCGAGTTGTTTGTTGCAGAGCTTTATGGTGCGATCGATAATTCACCGCAGGTCACCGTTATTGCGAGCACCGGAAACGTGGGATTTATTGCGACGCGACTGATGCTATTATTCGGGAAATTCAATTACGGGAAGCGAGGAATTCTCGATCTGACCCACACACGCCTGTTCACATTTGCCACGCTGCGCAACCTCTTCGAGCAAAGCGGGTTCGAGATTCTGGAGGTCAGCGGCGTGCCGGCGCCATTTCCGCTGGCGTTTGGCAACTCGCGGTTCAGCCGGTTCCTGGCGCGGGTCAACAAGGCGCTCATTGCCGTCGCCCGCGGTCTGTTCTCGTATCAGATTTTCGTGGTGATGCGGGCGCGACCCTCGCTTGAAACATTACTGGCGCACAGCCAGCACCACGCGACGATGCGGGTCACCTCCTATCGGCTCGATCGCGGTCGAACGCCGGCGCAGGTGTTTTCGATGTCGTCACAGCAGAGGGCGGATGAGCTCGCGACGGCTGTTTTGCCCGGCAGGCTCGAACAGCGCGGCTTTGGTGTTTGAACGGCGCGGATGAGCGAGCTGGCCTCCTCCGGCTATTCCGGGACCGATAATCTCGAGGCCATGGAGGCTGCGCGCCGCTACAACGCGTTTCTCTGTGGCCTCGTCGCCGACCGTATTCTCGATTTCGGCGTCGGTGCCGGCACGCTGGCGCGACCGCTTTTCGCCGCCGGCTGGCGGGTCGACTGCGTCGAGCCCGACCGCGCGCTGCGCGACCGCCTGACCGCCGCCGGTCTCAACGCTCGGGCGGAGCTGTCGGCCGAGCGCTACCTGCTGATCTACACGGTCAACGTGCTCGAACACATCGCCGATGATGCCGGCATGGTCGCGGCGCTCGGCGAGCGGCTGGCGCCGGGCGGCTGCCCGCTGGTCTACGTTCCGGCGTGCGCGCTGCTGTTCACCAGCATGGACGTCAAGGTCGGGCATCTGCGGCGCTATCGGCGCCGCGCGCTGACGGCGCTGGTCGAACGCGCGGGGCTGCGCGTCGAGACCGCGGCATATTGCGATATCAACCAGCGTACGCTCATCGCCTATGACCGCTGGGTGTTTCCGCTAAGCCGACTGCTCGACCGCGCGGTGGGGCGCTGGTTCGGCAAGAACCTGCGGGTGGTGGCGCGGCGCGATGGCTAGAAGCGCACCGGGCTGGGCGGCGCCGCAGGCGACCGCCGCGGTTTCCGACACGCCGGCCGCGCGGGCGCTGGTATGGCTGCTGCCGGCGGTCATCTGGTACGCGCTGCTGTTGTCCGCCGGCAGCACCGGGCTGACCGCGCCGGTCAACCACGGCCTTGTGTTCAACAGCATGCTGGTGCACCTGCTGCACGGCCGGTTCGACGTCGACCCGGCGGCGATCGGCGACGAAGGCTATCTGCGCGACGGCGCGGTCTATGCCTATTTCGGCATCGTTCCGGCGCTGTTTCGCTTGCTCTTTCTGCCGCTCAAGAATTTCGCGACGACCGATTTCACCCGCCTTGGCTGCCTTGTCGCGGTGTCCTTGATGGCGTTGTTCAAGGTGCTGTCGGTTGTCGTCGTGGCGCGCCGGGCCGAGCCGAAAAAAGGTGCGGTGCTGACCAGCCTGCTGATCGCGGCGATCCTTGCCGGCGGCGCCGAGGTGGAGTTTCTGCGGCCCTCGATCTTTCAGGAGGTGTCGCTGTGGGCCGATGCCTGCGCCGCCGCCTTTGTTTATCTGTTCCTGCGCGGCTGGCAGCGCGACGACGGGTTCACCCCGCGTCTGCTGAGCCTTATGGCACTGGCGGCAGGGCTGTGCCTGTTGACCCGGGTATCGACCGCGCTCGGCCTCTATCTGGCGCTCGGGTTTTTGTGGCTGCGGCTGGTGTGGTGCGATGCCCGGGACGGCGCGCTGCGGCGAAAGCTCGCGATGTATGCGGTACCAGCAGCGATCCTCGGCGGGTTCATCTTGCTGACGGCCGCGGTCAATTACGAGCGCTGGGGCAGCCCGCTCGTTTTTGTCGACCTGTCCCGGCAGGTCATCGCCCACACAAAATACCCGGATCGGCTTGCACGGGTGCGGGCCTACGGCGAGTTCAACCCGGTGCGGCTGCTTTACGGTCTAGGTTATTATTTCGCTCCGGTGTGGATGCTGCGCGATGGGGCCGGTGACATGCTGTGGGCCGCGTTCCGCGATCGGGTGTTTGATTCGGTCGAGTTGCCGCCCGGCAGCTTTTTCGTGACCGACCCGCTGTTGATCGGGCTGGGGGTGTGCGGGCTGATCGGCCTGCGGCGGCGCGAAGCGGGGTTGCGGCCGGCGCTGGTATGGCCGGTGCTGGGCGGGCTTGCGGTGCCGATCGTGCTGATCCTGATGGCGATCGCGCTCGCATACCGCTACCGGCTTGAATTCTATCCGCTGCTTGAGTTGCTCGCGTTCATCGGGTTTGCCCGGCTCGTCGTGTCGGGCGGGGCGAGGGCGCGGCGATGGTGCGCGGTCGGTGCGGTGGTCAGTATCGTCGCGGCGCAGGCGATGTGGGTGTTGTCGATGCTTTCGCCGTTCGGTCCGGTGGGCGGCGTCGTCGGCAAGGCCGGCGTCGTCGCGTTCTACCGCTCGCTGTTTTAAGACGTCATTTCAGCGAGTTGATGTAGGCGGCGAGGCGGTCGAGGTCTTGCGGGCTGAGCTTGATCGGCAACCTTTGTGGGTTGTGCATCAGCGCGTGCGAGACCTTGTGCGCGTTCCAGTCGCGTTCGTGGGCCATCTGGCGGTAGGACGGCGCGGTTTCCGTGCCGAACAGCTGCAGTCGGCGGGGCTTTCAGCTGATCGGGTCGAGCGGCCAGATCGGCCGCCGCACTCGGGTAAAGTTTTCCGGGGTGTAGTCGACCTGGCACAACGCGCCGGTGTTGACCAGGATCACCTCGCGCGCGATCGGCTCGAACGCGGCGCGGAAATGCTGCATCGACTTGACCGCGACCGTCGCGTAGCGCGTCGGGTCGAGGCCGAGCGAGGTGAACTGGCCGAGATCGACCGCCTGGCCGTTGTTGGTGATCAGGATGATGTCGATGCCGCCGACGCGGAACACCAGCGAGGGCCCATAATCGCGCTCGATGCCGCCACCCATCGGGCCATAGGCGACAAACCGCCCGTTCGTGAGATGCGTGATCTCGCCGGAGAGCGTCAGCGGGCCGCCGCCGCGCGCCGGGTCGGTCTTGCCGCCGATCGTCAGCGTTGTCGGGCCGAGGCCGGCGCGCCTTCCCTCGGCCACCGCCTCGGGGTCGCAGATCGCGTGAAACGCGACGCTCTCAACGCCGCCTTCGATCAGGCCCTTGAGGAAGGCGGTCGCGTCGCCATATCCGCCGCCGCCGGGATTGTCGGTGAAATCGGCGACGATCAGCGGCCTGTCGCCGGGTTTCCCCTCGCGGCACCGGGCGACCGCCTCGGCGACGCTCAGCATGGCGACCGTCGTGAACTCGCGGGTCGCCCAGGCGTGCTCGATGAATTCGTCGGCGATCGCCTGCGCCTTGGGGTCGGCGCCGTCGATGGTGACCGTGACCGTCGGGCCGACATCGCGGATGTCGGCGAGCGGGAACCCGGCGCAGATGCTGACGGCGAGCACCTCGCCAGCCGCTTCGAGCGTCTCGCCGCGGGCGATCAGCTCAGCCATCGGCCCGCGCTGCGTGCGGCCCCAGTCGAGCCCGTAAAGCATCGGGCGCCGCGCGATCACGGTGCGCGGCCGGATCGCGCCCTGCATTGCCCGCTCGAGCAGCTCGGCGCCCTGCCAGGCGCGCTCGTACATGTCGATATGCGGATAGGTGCGGAACCCGATCAGCGCGTTGGCGTGATCGGCCATCGCCTGGGTGACGTTGGCGTGGAGGTCGAGCGTCGCGACGATCGGCACCTCGGGGCCGAGCACCCGGCGCAGCCGCGCCAGAACCTCGCCTTCGCCGTCTTCGTAGCTGTCGGTCACCATCGCGCCGTGCAGGTGCAGCAATACGCCGTCAAACGGCCCCTGGTCGCGCGCCGCGGCGACGATCGCGCCGCCGATCGTCTCGAAGGCGTCGTCGGTGACGATGCCAGACGGGTTGGCGTTGGCCGAGATCGGGTGGACGAGCGCCCAGCCGAAACGGTCTGCCGCCTCGAGCGTGGCGCCCAGCGCCGAGCGAGTGCCGCGGAACGCCGCGGGGATCTCGTTGTCGCGATGAAAGTCGCGCCGCCGCCATTCGTTCATGTCGGTTTTGACCCGGCTGAACGTGTTGGTTTCGTGCATGAAGCGGCCGGTCAGCACGCGCGGCATGGCCCCCCTCCGCAATCGCCGGAGGCGCCATTACGCGGGCGATACGGCCGCGGCGCAAGAGGGCTTGCGGCCGCGGGTGGGGCAGGGGGCGGCCGCGTGCAGGATCAGTTGTTTTGGTGGTCCGGCGGGTTGCCGAGGCTCGTCGGCTTGCTGTAGTCGTGCACGATGCGGGTAGCCGGCGGCAGGTGGTCGACGACCTTTTGCGTCACGAGAAACGTGAAATCAAGCGTGGCCAACCCGATCACGAACAAGAACAGCAAGACATTAAGATCGCCTGCAATCTTGTCGAGCTTGCGCAGAAACTCGCGGGGTTGCGCCGTCTTTGCTATGATTCTGTTCCGCGCTGGACGCATGATAGACTCCATCACTCCGGTTCTTGGTCCCCCGACGGGGCGACGATCGCACGGTCTGGTTAAAATTTAACTTGAACGACCGGTGCTTGACGGTCTCTGCTCCTTCACCAGCGGCCGTCAGAGTCGCAGATAGGGGACCATGTTGCATCGCACAACAGCCGCAAAAGCGGGTCAGCCATGCATACCTTTTTCGCCGGATTGTCATGCGCTCGCTGAGCGGTCTGCGGCGGGCCATTCCGGGTACGGTGCGGCGCCATGATCACGCTATCCGCGGTTACGATGCTGGCGCCGTTCCGGGTGCGCAGCTTCCGATTTCAGTGGCCGGCCGATCTGTCGACCTCGTGGGGCATCGAGATGGAGAATCTCGTGCTCAGCTGGTTCATCCTGGTGCAGACCGGCTCGGTGGTGCTGCTGACCGTCTTCTGGGCGCTGCAATATCTCGGGACGCTGCTGGCGCCGATGATCGGGATGGCCGGCGACCGGTTGGGGCACCGGCGCGTGCTGTGCACGATGCGGGCGATCTATGCGCTGCTCGCCTCGTCGGTGACGGTGCTGGCCTTTGCCGGGCTGCTGCACCCGCTTCAGGTGTTTGCGGTGACGACGCTGTCGGGGCTCATCCGCCCGTCGGACCAGGCGATGCGCAACGCGCTGGTAGCCGAGACGATCCCGGCCGACCGGCTGATGGCGACGATGGGCGTGTCGCGGACCACGGCTGATTCGGCGCGCATCTTCGGGGCGCTGGCCGGGGCCGGGTTGTTTACCGCGTTCGGCATGGGGCCGGTCTATGCCGTCATCACGTGCTTCTACGCTGGCGGGTTTGTGTTGACGCTGGGCATCGCCAAGCCGCTGCGGAACATCCAGATGGTCGGGGTGCGGCCGTCGCTGTGGCGCGACCTGGCCGACGGGCTCGGTTATGTGTGGGACACGCCGTGCTCGCTGGCGGCGATCTGGCTGGCGTTTCTCGTCAACCTCACGGCGTTTCCGGTGACCAGCGGGCTGTTGCCGTATGTGGCGCGAGACGTCTACCATATCGACCAGGCGGGGCTTGGCACGCTGGTGGCGAGCTTTGCGCTCGGGTCGCTGCTCGGTTCGATCACGGTCAGCCTCGCCGGCCGGGCGATCCGGCCGGCGCGCGTGATGTTGGTCGGCGCGCTTGTCTGGTACACGATGCTGCTGGCGTTTGTGAACATGCCGGGGCCGGGATTCGGCCGGGTTATGCTGGTATTCGCCGGGTTCGCGCAGAGCCTCAGCATGGTGCCGATGGCGACGATGCTGCTGAATAGCGCCGGCGAGCGGTTTCGCGGCCGGGTGATGGGGTTACGGATGCTGGCGATCTACGGCGTGCCGATCGGGCTGCTGGTCGCCGGCGCATTGATCGAGCGGGTCGGGTTTCCGGCGACCTGTTCGCTGTATTGCATGGTCGGCGCGGCGCTGACCCTGCTGATCGCACTGCGCTGGCGCACCGCGCTGTGGCCGGTCGACGCCCCCGCCAACGCGGTGTGAGCGGCCCTCGCCGAAGGAGACGAAAGATGCCGAGCGCTCTTGAAGACAAGGACGCGATCCGCGAAATCCTAGCCGAATACTGCTTTCAGCTCGACGGCGGCCGGTTTGACGAGATGGCCGCGCTGTTCACCAAAGATGGCACCTGGGACACCGCGTTCGGCGCGGCGACCGGCCACCTGGCGATCTCCGCGCTTGCGTGCAGCCTGCGCGAAGGGCCACCGCAGCCGCGCCCGCGTGGCATCCACCTGGTCACCAACATCGCGATCGTGCTCGACGGCGACCGTGCGACCGTGCGCTCGAACTGGATGGTCGCGGCCAACAGCGCCGACGGCCCGAAGGTCGGCTCGGGTGGCGGGTATGCCGACGAGATGGTGCGGACCGCGGAGGGCTGGCGGTTCCGTTATCGCAAGATCGACCGCTTTATTTGGGCTGATTGAACCCGCCGCCAGTTTCGGCGTTCTGGCCGTCCTCGATGTCGAAATAAAGGTTGGCGAGCGCCTCGGCGGCACGTTCCCGGGTTAGTTGCGGGACGATGCCATAGCATTTGCACGCCTCGATGGCCTGCTCGCAGATAAATTTGGGCTGATAGTAGGCGAGGCCGAATTCGCGGCTCAGGCGGTCGACGACAAAATCGAAGACGTCGTCGTCGAGGGGCAGGCCATAGGCGCGGGCGACGCCCGAGAAGATCTCATAGTACTCCTCGGGAGTCGGCGAAAACAGTTTGATCTTGTACGGGATGCGGCGCAGGAACGCCGGGTCCATCAGGTCTGACGGATTCAAGTTGGTCGAGAACACCAGCAATTCGTCGAACGGCAGCGAGAACGTCGCGCCGCCGTTGAGCCGCAGGAAATCGACCTGGTTCTCCATCGGCACGATCCAGCGGTTGAGTAGTTCGGTCGGGCTGAACCGCTGCCGCCCGAAATCGTCGATCAGGAACATGCCGTTGAGCGCCTTGATCTGGAGCGGCGCGTCATAGAATTTGGTGTCGGGCGTGTATTGCAGCTCGAGCATGTCCATCGTCAGCTCGCCGCCGGCGACCACGATCGGGCGGCGGCAGGCGGCCCAGCGCTCGTCGAAGCGCTCGCGCTGGATCCCGCCGTCAACGGCAAGAAACCCGGCCTGCTCCTCGGACACCGGGGGCTTGTGCAGCGCCGGGTCGTAGACGCGGATGATCTGCCCGGCGACATCGACCGCATGCGGCACATAGATCACGTCGCGGAACAATTTGCCGACCCGGGTTGCCAGCGTAGTCTTGCCGTTGCCGGGCGGCCCGAACAGCAGCACGGTGCGCCCGGCGCTGATCGCCGGCAGCAATTTGCGAAGATAGTGCTCGGGTACGACAAGCCCGGAAAACCCGCGGCGCAGCGCCTCGGCATCGAGCATTTCGTTCGACACGCGCTGGCGTTGAATCTGTTCCTGATAGGCGGCGATCGGCACCGGCGCCGGCCCCAGATAGGCGTTCTGGTCGAGCGCGTCGCGCGCCGCGTTGCGGCCGACCTCGCCGAGCGCGTAGCGGATCGAAAACGCCGCCTGGCCTGAGGCTGACCCCATCGCCTGA
>Ga0307372_10012937_pt1 | contig 10852 bp, 5 predicted proteins | sample OX1MG_FD_202533 | JGI IMG/M metagenome (GOLD analysis project Ga0307372, IMG submission 202533) | Soil microbial communities from Risofladan, Vaasa, Finland - OX-1 | ecosystem: Environmental > Terrestrial > Soil > Coastal area > Acid sulfate soil | place: Finland: Risofladan, Vaasa | collected...
CCGTGATCATGTTCTTCACGTAATCCGCGTGCCCCGGGCAATCGATGTGCGCGTAGTGCCGGTTCGCCGTCTCATACTCCACGTGCGACACCGCGATCGTGATCCCTCGCTCCCGCTCTTCCGGCGCGTTGTCGATCGAGTCGAACGCCCGAAACGATACCTTCGGGTTATGCTTCGACAACACCTTCGTGATCGCCGCCGTCAACGTCGTCTTCCCGTGGTCGATGTGCCCGATCGTCCCCACGTTCACGTGCGGCTTCACCCTCTCGAATTTCTCCTTCGCCATCTCGCCTACCCTCGCATCAGAACTGCGCGGCATTTGCCGCGCTCAGTCTATTGATTTGGCCGTGTTCCCACCAGGCATTCCACCCACTCTGCCAGCCTCGGCCCTGCTATGGAGCGGGGGACGGGATTCGAACCCGCGACCATCTGCTTGGAAGGCAGAGACTCTACCCCTGAGTTACCCCCGCCCGCGTCAGCGATGCATCGCGCGACCCTCATCGCATGTTTCACGCGATACAAGCTGGAGCCTGGGACCGGGATTGAACCGGTGACCTCGTCCTTACCAAGGACGCGCTCTACCAGCTGAGCTACCCAGGCCCAAACCGGCTCCCTGTAACATCCTCGTCGTTTTTCTTTCCTTCCCGGTCTTCAAAAGCACAGCGGGGTTTTCCGCTTTCGAACCACTCGAACGTCCCGCGAAGCTCCCACATCCGAATGTCACAAACCAACCACACGGGACGCTGGTGGACGGGGGAGGATTCGAACCTCCGTAGCCCGCAAGGAGCGGCAGATTTACAGTCTGCTGGTTTTAGCCACTCACCCACCCGTCCGGTGAAACACATTTGGGACACAACGATCATGTCCCACTCACTAAGCCAGAACTGAACCGGACTTCTGTACGGGGTTGCTCTGCAATGCAGAAAAGGCTCGTGTCCGCAGACACCAGCCCTATCGCTTTTTGTCGCGAGGAATCCGTCCGCGTCCCTGCCGCAAAAATCCCGATCCCTCAAAAATCAGCTGGCGGAGGGAATTGAACCCCCGACCCTCTGATTACAAATCAGATGCTCTACCAGCTGAGCTACGCCAGCGTTGCTCAAACCGAGTAAAATTATCACACAGGTCATTCGATTGCAAGCGGGGTTTGTCCCACAGAAGCAAACCCCTTGCCAGACCACCACTTATCGAACGCCCTTGCCGCCCAGCTCGCCCTATTATACAGATGACCAGGCGAATTTGCTGCCATCAAGAAAAACGTTGTGATGCATCTCCATGATTCGCGTATTAATTCAATGATTCGCACATGAACGAACCGCCGTGCTCGCGCCGTTCAGGGAAATTATAAAGTCAGCATGACCCCGTCTAATTCGCGGTAATCGCTGAGACTCTTCTGGAATTTTGGAATCCTGCCAATCCTTGGGCAGAGCAGACGCCGAGCGTGCGAAACGAGAGATTGCTTCAAGACCGTTTCCAAAACGGGGCATGAACTTAATTTGGAAGCAGAATTCTCTCGCCGGGTTGCCTGGGACCGAAACGCATTCTGACGTCAGCACCGGCCATGCTTTTTCGCATGCGTTAATGAACGCGGAACATTACACTCAGGAAAGATTTCACGAAACACTATTGTGCCCACATCACACACGAAACGAGCTTTTATCGTACTCGCGGTGCTCCTCGGCATCGCCGCCGTAGGCGCGGGATTCTATCTTCACAGGTTGAACCGATCGATCCCCGCGGCGGGAGCGGGGCCGGCGCACAACCTCTCAAGCGAGCAGCCTTCCGGCATCGGACAAACGCCCAGTCTTCCTTACGATATTTTGAGCGGCCTTCCGGCCAATGCTCCCGCCATCGCCTATGTCGATGTCGCCGCACTTCGCAAGCTGCAAGGCTCGCCCCTTTCGGCAGTCTTAGGGCTGACCAACGGCGATCCGCAAGGCGACAATGACTACCGGGAATTCGTTCGCAATACCGGGTTCGATTACACGCGCGACCTCGACCGCTTAGCCATCGCCTTCTGGCCTACAAACCTTGGCGGAACAGCTCCCGGCGACGTGCCGGCGGATCAGAAAGTCCTCGCGATTGCCGACGGGCGCTTCGACGTGCCGAAAATTAAAGCGTACGCGCTGCGCACTGGAAAAGTGATGAAGAGCGGTAGAGAAGCTCTTTACGAAGTGCCGGGGAATCCGCCTGTCTCTTTTGAATTCTTGTCTTCCGGCCGGATCGCCATTGCCAGCGGGAAAAACGCAAAGGACCTGCTGACGATGCCGCATTCAGCAGCGCTCGATCCCGCTGTCCAGGCGGACATTGCACGCATCGGCGGCGCGCCGATTTTTGGAGTAGCGCGAATCGACAGGCTGCCTGGCAGCTTTTATGCAAGCTTCAAGAATTCGCCGCAACTGGAGAGGCTTGTCCGCAGCGTGCAGGATCTGACACTCTCGGGACAGCCACGGGGCGACATCCTCAACATAACGCTCGGCGGGCAAACCAACTCCGTGAAAAACGCGATCGAGATCGCCACGTTACTGGAAATTTCCCGCATGGGCGCGTCGATGGCGCTCATCGATCCGAAGGCCAACCGCCAGATGACCAAAGCACAGGCGGCGTTTCTCGATGCGCTCGTCAAGCAGGTGAAGATCAGTCGCCAGGAACGCTTGGTGCGCCTCAGTCTCGACATCACGCCCGAAATGCTCGCTTCCGAATCGACATCCTCCGCCGGGGCTTCGCAATCCGGAACAACGCGCTGACCCAAATTACTTTTCCCCTTCTCGCTGATGGCCGCGCTGCGCCTCGGCAGTCGTGTCGAATGGCAACCGGTAAGTGGTACTCCGCCCGGCGATCTATGCACCGAACCAAGTCGGAGACGAGCCAAGCTGTGCGGGCTTTCCAGGTTGCCGGGAGCTTACGTTGAAAGCTAGAACGGAAGGGAATCAGTCGCCGGCGGTATGAGTTGTGCTGGCAGCCGCAACAGTGGCGGCTGGGTTGAGATTCCGAAGGTAACGCCAGGGATTGACCGGCGTGTTGTAGACTCGCACTTCATAGTGGAGGTGCGGTCCCGTCGACCGCCCGCTCTGGCCTTCGTAGCCGATCACATCCCCTGCCTTAACATGCATGCCAACCTGCGTGTTGTAGGCTGAAAGGTGTCCATACCAGGTTGTGACGCCGAAACCGTGGTCGATGACAACCAGCCGGCCATACCCGCCGCGAGCACTCGCTTCGGTGACAACGCCGTCCGCGGTGGCGCGGATCGCATCGCCATAATGCGAAGCGATATCCATGCCGGTGTGGAATGCACCCTCGCCGCTGAACGGGTCAAGCCGTTCTCCAAAATGCCCGGTAATTTCTCCGACCACCGGCCACAGGGAAGGGGTAATACCCAGAGTAGTGAATTGAGCGGCGGGTATGAGCCGCATCCCAGTGTTCGGCATTGTGACGGCGGTAACGTTGTTTTCCAGATAGCTGAATTCGTCGAGTGACTTCTGGAATTGCCGGTCCGGGTCGGCTTCCGCTTCGGTGACTTCGAACGGACTATGCCGAAACCGTGTAATCCCGTAGGCCATTGCTACTTCACCGGCAAGTGATTGCAAAGAGCTTAAGCGCTGGTTCGTGTCTTTTACCTGAGTCTGAAGCTGTACATATTGCTTCTTGAGGTTTTCTTGATCGCGGCGGAGAGAATTGTAATTCGCAGCTTTCCAAAGCATGCGGGAATAGGAACTGGTCGCCGCCACGACTGTGATTCCCCCCACAATCGCCAAAAGGGTCAGCAAATGAAGAACGTAGAAGGGCATGCGAACGCGGCGCATTCCTCCCTGAGCGCTGGAGGCAATGAAAAACGTATAGTATTTGCCCTTCATCGTTTTTTGTCCAAATGAAAACCGCGGCGGCCCACGGAACACCGCGAAGTCGAGATCCCTCTCGCGGCTAGCCGACTTAGTCGTAGAGCGATTCGCGCAAAAAAAGTCTGAACCGAGAGCCCTGGTTCGAAACTCGACGAATTGTAATGACCATGTCCTCTAACGTCAACTCCTATCTTCCATTTTATGTAGGCCAACGCTCGATTACCAGAGCCAACCTCTTTATACTTAACAATCCGCGTCGCCGCCAATCAGGCTAATCTAAGAAGCGCACAAGCCACAACTGTACGAAGGAACAGAAGATGAACAGCGAAGCTCAACTGATCGAGAGGATAGCGCGGGCGATTCCCTCTCAGCAGGGGGGGGAATTGCGTCTGGGGATCGGCGATGACGCAGCCATCGTCGCACCCACCGGGAAAACCGATTGGCTCCTAAGCTGCGATGCCTTCGTGGAAACGGTACACTTCCTGAGTGAAACGCATCCAGCGGATTCCGTCGGCTACAAAGCGCTCGTGCGAGCGGCCAGCGACCTGGCTGCGAAGGGCGCAACGCCCAGACTCTTCCTTCTAACCCTTGCGCTGCCACCTTCACGGACAGGTGCATGGCTGGACAGTTTCCTGAAGGGGATGGGACGCGCGGCTCAAGTGCTGGGGATGCGGCTTGCCGGGGGTGACACCACGGCGTGCCCCATCGTCTCCATCAGCATCACCGTGGCCGGAGAAGCTCCCCGCGGTCATGCGATTCGGCGCTCCGGTGCCCGGGCGGGTGACATTATTTATGTCAGTGGTAGGCTGGGCCGAGCGCAGTTGGGGCTCGAACTCGTGCTCGGTGGATCCCATCGGATTCCCGCGTTCCGGAAACTATTGCAGCCCCACCTTTACCCGCACATCCGAATCGAATTAGGCGCTTGGCTGGCGCGTCATCGCGTCGCGTCGGCCATGACGGACATTTCCGACGGTCTCTCAACCGACTTAGGCCACTTGTGTACCTCGAGCGGCGTCGGCGCCCGTTTGTGGACTGACCACGTCCCGCGTGTGGAGATTCCCGCCAGAGTCACAGCCAAGCTCGGACGAACGCGCCTGGATGGCCCTCTGGAAATGGCTCTGCATGGCGGCGAAGATTACGAACTTCTTTTTTCAGTATCCCCGCGCAAAGCAACGCTGTTGCGGCAGGCGCCTGAATTCGCTGAGGCCGCTGCAATCGGAGAGATCACCCGCGGCAAGCAAATCTTACTGGTAGAAAGCAATGGGCGGGCCACGCAGCTCAAACCGCGCGGCTGGGACCCCTTCGGGAGACACTCGAGGCGATCCCGTTAATGGGCCAAGCCGGGTTGCCGAGCTTCACCGACTTGTATCGGAACCGGAGTTTTTTGCGGCGGCGCGGAAGTCTTCCGAGGCTGAGGCCCCGAGGGTTTCTCTACTGGCCTCGATGCCGGGGGCTCGGCCGCCTTCGACGGCAATTTTTTCGGCTCTCTGATCTCGGTCAATCCTTGCTCGGCGGCATCGGCAGGGGGAGCTGTATCGGGCGTATCGACCTGCACTTCTTGCGTCGGGGCGAGATCTTCGAGGGGCACCACGTTGGGAAAATTCTCGACCGGCATGCCCTGCATGGCCCCCTGCATGAATTCGAGCCAAATAGGGAGCGCCGCGCGCGCGCCGGTCTCCTTTTTGCCGAGCGAAATACGCTTGTCGTCGTTGCCCACCCACACGCCCGCGGTGATCTGGGGTGTGAAGCCAATGTACCAGGCGTCGGTGAAGTTGTTCGTCGTGCCTGTCTTCCCTCCCGAGCGGCGGCCGAGATCTTTGGCGCGAACGCCGGTGCCGAACTGCACGACGTCCTCCAGCATAGCCACCATGGTGCGGGCCACGTCGGGTGGAATCACGTCGGTAACGCTGGGGTGGGGCTCCTCAAGAAGCGCGCCGTCGTAGGACGTCACACGGCGGATGTCGTGCGGTTGGATGTGAATCCCATCGTCGGGGAACACGCTGAACGCCGAGGTATGCTCGAGCAGCGTCAGATCGGCAGCGCCCAAGGCGAGCGGCAGATAGGGTGGCAAGGGGCTGGTGATGCCAAACTTCCGGGCCAGCCCAATCACATTCTCGATTCCTACTTTGTCGAGCAGACGAACCGCGGGGATATTGCGCGAATCGGCCAGCGCGCGCCGCAGCGTAATGCGTCCTTCGAATTTCTCGTCGTAGTTGTGTGGCGAGTAGATATGGCCGCCGCTGCGAAACGATACGGGCTCATCCAGGATCGTGTCGAAGGGCGACTCGCCCTGCGCAAGCGCTTCCGAATAAACGTAAACTTTGAACGAGCTGCCGGTCTGGCGCATGGCCTGCGTGGCGCGGTTGAACTTCGAATCGCCGAAGTCATAACCGCCGACCATGGCCTTGATCTCTCCGGTGGAATTGTCGATCGCGACGAGCGCCGCCTGCGCGGCAGGCTCCTGTTCGAGCTGCACCTCCGCCGCTACACCGGAGATCTCCTTGATCAGAACCACGACCAGATCGCCCACTTTGAGCAGCCCGACCGGCGAAGCATGACCCGTCCAGGCAAAATCGGCGGAGGTAAGCATGGCGCGGTAAGGGCCGACCTTAATCCAGGCATAAGTCGGCTCGACGGCGGTGACCAGGCCGGTTACGTAATCGCCCTTTTGAATCGGCCCCCGCCAGTCGTCGCTTTCGTATTTTGCCAGCGTGCCAAGATGATCCCGCAAAATATTTCGAAGGTTGCCGCGCCAGCCGTGGCGGCGATCGTAAGCGTGTAGTCCGTCGCGGACCGCTTTGTCCGCCGCTTTTTGCATGGCGACGTTCAGGGTGGTATAGACGCGCAGTCCCTGCTCGTGAACCGCGGCCGTGCCATAGGTATGCTCGAGATATTGGCGGATGTCCTCGACAAAATAGGGAGCCAGGTCGTTTCGCGAAGACGCAATGTGCAAGCCGAGCGGCCCCTTGGCGGAGGCTTCGGCCTGCGCTCGCGTCGCCTTGCCGTCGTTCGCCATCAGCGACAACACGAGATTGCGCCGCGCCAGGGCGCGGTCCGCATGCGTGATGGGAGAATAGCTCGGTCCACGGATGATGCCGGCCAGCAGCGCCGCTTGCGCAAGCGTCACTTTTTCCACCGGCTCGCTGAAGTAATATTCGGAGGCCGCCTCGAAGCCGTAATTTCCGGAACCCAGATAAATCTGATTGCAGTACATCGTGAAGATCTGTTCCTTCGTGTAGTGGCGCTCGATCTGAAGGGCCAGAATGGTTTCTTCGATTTTCCGGTGAAAGCTGCGGTCGGAGCGATTCAGAAAGAGCCCGCCGGCCAGCTGCATGGTGAGCGTGCTGGCGCCCTCGGCGATCCGGCGATGGGTAAGATCGGTCCAGGCAGACTCTAGCACGCGTGGAAAATCGACGCCCCAGTGCTCCTCGAAATGCTGGTCTTCGGTTGTGAGAATCGCATCCCGCAGCACCTTGGGTATCTGGTTGTAGGTGAGCAGGATCCGGCGCTGGACGGCGAAGGTGCCGATGGACTGGCCATTGTCGGCGTACAGCTCCGTGACCACGTTGGGATGATAATCCTCGAGAGCGTGAATTTCGGGCAGGTCGCTCGTGTAAACGAAAAGAAGTCCGGCAGCCGCGCCCAGCGCGATCGCGCAAATCAACAGGAAGGAAAACGCCAGGCGCCCAAACAGCGTCCCGCCGCCAATTTTCATTGCTCCCCGTTGGAATCTCGCCATCGCCCTGCCATTCTATCGCATCCATCCGCGGCCTGCCGGGCCCCCATTTGGCCTATTGTTTCTAATTGGTTTCCGGAGAACTGGAAGCGCGATACGGCAAGGTGATGTTTCGATCGGCCATGGACCAATCCTACGGCAATACACTCGTCTGGACACCCGAACGGCAGCCGTTTATCATTAGGACCAGTTATTCAGCTACAACAAGACCTCGAGGAAAGACAAACTCGCCGGGAGTGCGTGGAGTCGATAATTGAGCCGGGGCAGGGTGCGGATTGAATCCAGCGGTCGATTCACTTTTCGAGGCACGGAAATGGCGGAGCAGGACTTCATGTGATGGGGTCGGAGACGACGCGGCCCTGAGGCTACAACTGGCCGGCCCATTGTACCAAGCCGGACGGTTTCTGAAGCGTCGCCAATCGTTCTGAGCGAGAACATCGGCGAGATCGCTGAGTTAGAAAAGCTTATCTTGAGGGCCCATGGCACCAAAAGTTGACGTTGTTGGAATCGGCAGTTGCGCCGTCGATTTTTTTGCGATCGTTCCCAGGCTCCTGGGTTCCGAGGAAAAAATCAACGCGACGCGAATGGAGATTCATGCTGGAGGCGTAACGGCCAACAATCTGACCCAAGTCGCCCGTCTGGGAACCACCACGGGCTGGCTTGGCCTGATTGGCGACGACGAAAATGGGCGCATCATCCAGAAGGCGTTCGCCGACGACGGCATGGATCTGTCCGGATTGGAAGTCGTAAAGGGCGAACGCTCCGCGCTCACCTGGATTCCCGTGAATCCCGAGGGAGAGCGCTGCGTCTACATGTTCCCGAACGTCACGGGCAAGTTGTCGGTATTCCACGTTCGCAACCGTTTCGCTTCCCATATCCGAGGAGCCAAACACTTTCACACCGAAGCCTCGCAACTTCCCATCCTGCCGTTGAAAGAAGCGATGCGCGTGGCCAAGGAAGCAAACGTGCGTGTATTTCTGGACATGGACGTAACCCCCCGCTTTTTTGCGCAGATGAACCTCGGCAGGCAGGAGGAGCTATGCGACTCTCTGAAGCTCGTCGACGTTCTGAAGCCGTGCAAGGCCGCCGCGCGAGAAATGACAGGCCTCACGGATTACAACCGGATGGCGGACATGCTTCTGAACCTCGGCCCCAAGATTGTCGCGATCACGCAGGGGGAAGACGGATGCTTGATCGCCAGCCGCGAGAAGCGGGTTCAGGTTCCTGCGTTTCGAGTGAGCGTGGTAGACACAACCGGCGCGGGCGACGCGTTTATGGGCGGCTTATCCTACGGTCTTTTGCAGGGGTGGGACCTCGAACGAGCCGGCTTGTTTGCAAACGCCTGCGCGGCACTGTGCTGCACGAAGGTTGGTGCGCGGGCGATGTCCAAGCTGGACGAGGTGCTCACGTTCCTCAAAGCCAAAGTGCCCATGGGAGCGCCGGCGTTCTAGCCGCTTGTTGAAAAAAGCGGTGCGCCTATCCGAAGATCGCTTTAGGCCCACAGTGCGGTTTTTCATCGTGCGGTGTTCGCAATGAATCTCTCTATTCCCTGGCATTCTCACGAAGAGGGATGGATCTCCTCCGAGAGTAAGCGATCGAAAGCAGTCCTTCGCTTCACTCAAAAGAACGATCCAAATCGGTTTTTTCAACAAGCGATTAGAGTAGGAAGAGAAGAGTTCCGCGTTCGTGGAGCTTTGGCCCGAAGGGGCCATCCTCGAGGCCGCGCTTTGTTGCTGGCGCAAGGGCGTGACGCAGCATACGGCCGGATTCGGCGCCGCCAAATTGCGGGCGAAAAATTTAGAATGTGTCCCCACAACTTCTCCGAAAACCCATGAAGCAATGGGCGCGAGCGACGATACCCGTGGCGGTGCTGGCGTGTGCTTTTGCCGGCATCGGCCAGCAGCGGAAGCGCCCACGGGCGCCAAAAGCCGCGACGGGCCCCCCTCAAGAGCAGCCTAATCCTCGGGTCCCGGCCATTCGGGCCAATAACATCGGCCTCGCGCTCATGGACCGCAAACAGTTCGCCGACGCACTTGGCCGATTCCAGACGGCCTGCATTCTGGACACCCAATCGGACGTAGGCTGCCTGAACATGGGCATCGCCTTCTTGCAGATGCAGCGCTACGACGATGCGAGGAGAGTCCTCACGAAGTCATCCTCGCAGCACCCGCAAAATCCGCGAGCTTGGTTCAATCTGGGACTGCTCGACAAGGCTGTGGACGACCCCAACGCCGCGATTCAGGATTTCGAGAAGGTCGCGTCGCTCGACGCAAGCGATGCATATGCGCAGTACTTTCTGGGGGTGCTGTACTCCGGTGAAAAGCAATACACTCAAGCAATCACGGCGTTCTCCAGCGCGGTGAAACTCAACCCGTTTTTTGCATCGGCCGAGCTGGGCCTTGCCCAGGTGGCGCAGCAAACGGACGATACCGATGGCGCGCTGGCGCATCTCACTCGCTTCCGTCGCATTGTTTCGGAGAATCTCGGCGAACCGATCCGTGCCGCGTACGGCGAACAGGGAAAATACTCGCGCGCTCAGGACCTGCCGCGCGAAGCCGAAGATGCGCCGCTTGCGATTCCCGTGCATTTCGTTGACGTCACGCAGCTGTCTGGATTGGCCGGACCGCCCACGGCATCCGTTGCGGCGGCTCGCCGGAATCGAACCAGGAGCGAACATAGCGCAGGCCCAAGAATAGAATCGGCCGCTGCCGGCCCGAATTCGAACGAGCCGAGTGGTACGTCGCTGGCCAGCTTTCTCGGCAGCGGGGCGTGTATCATCGACTACAACGGAGACGGCAAACCCGATATTTTCCTCGTGAATGCCGATGGAAAAGGAAACGCCGCCCTCTACCGCAACGCCGGGCATGGGAAATTCGTGAATGAAACAAAGGCGGCGAAGCTTGAGTTTCATGGCCACGGAACGGGCTGTGCGGTGGGCGATTACGATAATGACGGTCATCCCGACCTTGCAGTCAGTTCGAACCGGGGCGTTACCCTCTACCACAACGAGGGCGACGGAACTTTCCAGGATGTGACCGACGCAGCCGGGATTCGGAGCGATGGCCTTGCCCTCGGGCTGACGTTCATCGACTACGACCACGATGGGGATCTCGATCTGTACGTGACGCGGTTCAATGATTTTCCTCTCGATCATCCCCGCCAGCCATTTTCATTCCCCGATAGCGCTGCGCCAGGAAATATTCTGTGGCGCAACAAGGGCAACGGCACATTCATGGATTGGACCCGAGAATTAGCCCTTGGCGGCCATGCTCCCTCCGTC
>Ga0307372_10012938_pt1 | contig 10852 bp, 7 predicted proteins | sample OX1MG_FD_202533 | JGI IMG/M metagenome (GOLD analysis project Ga0307372, IMG submission 202533) | Soil microbial communities from Risofladan, Vaasa, Finland - OX-1 | ecosystem: Environmental > Terrestrial > Soil > Coastal area > Acid sulfate soil | place: Finland: Risofladan, Vaasa | collected...
CCCCAACAGCAATAAGCGTACGGCTTCCAGCTTGAACTCTCGGGAATAGGATTGACGCTTCGACATGGAACACCTCCTCAGGCAGTATGTGCCTATCTGGGTGTCCGTTAAATCAGGGGCAGTTCAGTCTGACCCCATTGATTGTTCTACCTCCCGTCTATTTGCTGTCTGCGGGAACCGCACGCACCGGCAACGGCACGTTACAGATGTCTATCTTGCCGGCCTTGTGCTGGTACCATGGATCGCTGCGGTTGCGCCGCGACTCGATCAGCGCGGCAAATGCCGGGGTGTCGGTGCGCATGACCTCCAGAGGCAGGCGCTCGCCCGGCGGCAGCTCCGAAGCCAGGCGCAGGCGCAGGATTTTCGTCTGGTGGGCGGGATCACGGTAGAAACCCAACGGACCATTGCCGCGCGGCAAGGCCGCGAGGTATTGCATGCCCTGCACCACCCGACCAATCACCGCGGTATTCCGGTCGAGCTGGCGCGGCGCCTGACCGATCACGGCGTAGAGCTCGGTGCCGGGGCCGGAGTCCGGTGCATTGTCGCGCCCGACCGCGACCGTGCCATAGCATTGCACCAGCCAGGTCTTGCCGGTTTCGGGATCCCGCGCCACCGGGAAACCGGCGCTGAATCCGACCTCGGGTGCATACACATCGCCGTCAGGCAGACGGGTAAACGGCAGGCCGGGAGTGATGTCGCGCTCGAATTCCGCCGGCAGCGTCAACTGGGCCTTGCCCAGTGAGCGCGGCGGGTGGCGCGGGTGCTCTACTTCGGCCGCCGGGTCAGCCCATTGCGTCACAAAGTCGTCCTGCACCCGCACGATCGCGAGTCCGTCCCAGTAATGTTCGCGCGCGAGCGTGCGGATGTTTGCGATATGCAGTGGCGCATAGGCCGGGTCGAGCGCGATGACTACGCGGCCTTGCGGCAGATCCATATACAGCGTGTCTTCCGGATTCAGCACACGCCAATCCGAAGGCTTGGATGCATCGATAATCTGCTGCATCGTTGACGCCGACAGAGCGGCGAGGTTTTCGGCAGCGAGCGCCGCACGTGGAGTGACCAGCCACAGCAAAAACAATGGCGTCAGGGCAAACGTCCGGGCTGACAAATGCTTTATGGAACCCATCACGCCACCTCCAGGTCCTGGTTAATATAAAATCCGTCAACTGCACTGATTAACTGATAACTGATATTTCAAGACCTGACCACATTTTTTTGAATGGAAACCGGTCACAGTGAAAATACTGGGGCTGTGAAGCAGCGGCGTCCGGCTGGAATTTGTGATCGAAGTGCGATAAACCGTGGTCTGTCACCTATTATTCTTCTTTAAATATCTATCATATATTATTCTTTGCTTAATTCTAGGTTCGAGAAATATTGTAGATAAGAAACTTTTCTAGATCTATGTCGCACGGTAGCTTATCTCCCAAAAGCGTAATTGCGCTATTTGTGTTTAACTGCATTTTTGCCTTAGTTTTTTTGCCTCCTAATCCATCAGTATTACGGTTTATCGCAGCGTTTATATAAGAAAAGAATTTTACTAAAAACCACAATTCATATTTTCCGCGTATGTATCCTTTGGGGTTAGAAGTTTGAAATAGTTCATAGCACTTACGCATTTCTCCCAATGTAACGGGGCTTAATCCAGTCGCTGTCTGTAAATAACATACTTTATTTCTACAATGGCAAATAAATTTCGCTCCAGAAGCAATTGTATAGATATCATCAATTTTGATATCAGAAAACTTGAAATTCCTACCTCTAAGCCGTTGACAGACTGCCCAAGCCATAAGTCTTTTAATATGTCGTTGGAATTCTCTATACCCAATATCAAACATACTTTGAATATCTCTCAATCTCTTATCTTGTATTTCCATGAAATAATGCTCGGCCCATATTATGGATACCATTTCATTATTTACTATATAGTTTTCGATAGAATAGAATTTCGTAGAATATATGCTTTTGCATCGAGGCAATTCAATTTTTAAGAAATCGTCAAAATCTTTGTCAACAAAGAAAAGAGTTCTCCTAATATTATTTACTTTTGTCTTAACAATATTATATGCATTAATGACACCGCTCTTTCCATGACATTCAATTGGGTAGAGATTTGTACCACGTTTAGAGTATCTTCTAACTTTTGGCATGAAGTAATCTAGATCATCACGTCCCTCGAAAAATAAATATAAGTCTTTTCCTTTTCTTTTATAAACCAATATAAACTGCAAATACACAGCCGAATCTTCAGTGCGCTGCGATTTCAAATATTCAACGCGACCCATGATATGTTGATATGCATTCGCTCATGTCGCGAGTGACACTGTCTAATTGATTTGCAAATATAAACGGAGAATGTGTGACTGCTGCAAGAAATTTGCATCTACCAGAATTTATTATGTCTGGTAATAGCGTTTTTTGCCATTCGACTGAAAGTGATAATTCTGGCTCATCAATAATCACATAGTAAGATTTCGGTTCACCTAAGTATATCTGCGAAAATAATGAAACTATTTGCTTTTCACCTGATGAAAGATTACGGAGTTCGATATTTTTATCATCCTTCATTTTCATTATGATTGCGTAGTTAACTTCATCATATATAAATCTCTTGCCCTCTAAATATTTATTACATATCTCAATAAATTGTCTGATTGGTTCTTCTTTTTTTTGTTGTGCATGATGTATGTCTACCAATTTTGAAAAAAAGTGAGCAAGATAACTTTCTTGTTCAGAAAGTTTAATTTGTTTACTTTTTAATTTCTCAATAACGTTACGTAATTTTTGCTTATCAACTTCATTTAGAGTATTTTCTTCTACACGCGCAAACATTTTGTTAACATCTTCATTATTTAAGTTACTTAGCACTTTTTTATCGTATACAGTCGCCTCGCCACGTATGACGTCTCTTAGATAACTTCCTGCTAAACTATTTAATTCTGTTCTGGCCCTTTCTTTTAATACTTCGCTTACCAGATTCAGTTTTTTCTGGACATCTTCCATTCCAAACTGAATAAGTTCTATATAACCATGTTCGTGACTTTTTAAATCATTAATATTTTCTTCTGGAAATAAATTATCTTCATCAACATTAGGGAAGAGAGCCTTCAAATCCTGCTCAATTCTTCGATAAGTTGGTAAATAAAGTATTTGTGCTTCTATCTCTTTCTCTAAATAATCGGATATATTGCGTATATTTTCAGCCCACATATCGGTATTTGAAAAATCAGACAGTGGAAGACTATATTGTTTATATATTTGTTCTTGTACTCTTACAAGAATAGAACTAGGTATTCCAAGACTGCGCGATAAGTTTCTAATTTGGTCCGGTGATTTTCGACCGTCAAGTAAAGCAGCTACGATGTCAGTCCGCTTTATGATTCTATTAAACACTGAAATTGGAAGATAGTGGCGGAGTAAACTTTTTAATGTTGATGGTAGTTCACTTGGTAGTAGTTCGCTATGCTTTAATTCTAATGACTTAGATTTGCTTACTTTAAGTGTAATTTTATCAAAATGAAAATTACTTAACCTGTGCCATTGCCTAGTTAGAAAATAATATAAAACATTAACAACCGTAGTTTTCCCCAGGCCATTAATGCCAACGAGAACAATTCTATTATCCTTTATGGGAATTGAAATACTCTGCCTTCTATGAAGGCCAACGATGTTAAACTCAGTAATTGATAGTGACATTATTACGCACCAAAGTTACCAGTAGCTAATGATTCCTAAATTAATCTGCTCGAATAAATGGTCATCAATTAATGAAAAGTATAAATTAAATATTTGTCCACTGATATTTCCTGCCCACTTTGAATATATGTTTACTGGTATTACGTTTAATAAGAAATTCTTCATCATGGAAGATGACTCGCCCCAAACATAACCCCAAGCGCTATCGCGCCGATGATAAATACCACACACATCGCCAGCAGCACAATCGTGAAAATCCCCAGCCCGGCACGGTGTGAAGCATCCATGCAGGCTCGATTTAATTCTTGCCTTTGTATAGTTCGCCTTTAGCGGCCAGCGCGTCAAGTGATTGATTCGCCATGTACCAATACGACAGCAGATCCCTACCCCATATGAATTCGCCGTTACCCTGTTGGTTGGTATCCATATCCACCTGCAGCCAGCGCTGCGCCTGCCGGTAATGTTGCTCCGAGAGCGCGCGCACAGCAGCGTAATAGCTGGCTTCAGATAAGGCATGCGGATCAAGTTCTTTGTCCATGATGGCGTCGTCGCCGATCTGCTTCAGCAGGTATTTCCCCAGCTGGTCATACCAGCTATCGCCGGCCTTAGCGAAGTGATCCAACAAGGCGCGCTTCTGATCGGCGCTGAGCGCGGCCTGTTGCGTGTAAGCCGCCGCGCGGAGCAGCCAGGTCGCGTCGCTGTGCGGCGTGGTGTTTGGGTCCGGCACCAGCTCCCACAGCAATTCGTAATTGCCGCTGCCGTAGTACATGGCGATCGCCATATCCTGCTGTTGCGCAGTCATGTTGTTGGGCAAATTGGATTTTATCCAGGCGAGCGCGGCGTCTTTGCCCTTGGCGCGTTTCAGATATTCGTAAGTCTGCACGATGCCCTCGAAATTCACCGGTTTCAATGTCGGCGGCCACAGGGCTTCCCCCAGGGCGAAAGCCACAGTTGGATTGGAATAGCCCGCACCCAGCACCAGTCCCTGCAGGTCGAACGGTCGAGCCCGGCGCGGCTGACTGTTCATCACCGCTTCGAAGGCCTTGAGCGCCGCTTCGGTATCGGTCTTGAATTCCGTGCCTATATCTACGCCGATCACGTGATCCCATTGCCAGGCCGCGATCGGATAGGGCCACTTTGCGAGATACTCCGCAGCATCTGCGTAGCGCTTCTCGGCCCAGAGTGTTTTGACCCAGGGCATCTGATCATTTAGATCAGAGGCATAACGGTCGGCTTCCGTGTGGCTCAAATATTCCGCGAGGGCGTAATCCTTGCGCAGCCTTGCAATGTACGAAGCCGCGCCCAAGACGCGGGCATAATAATTTTCGATATCAACGATCTGGCCCGTGGCTGGTGTGACGCCATTGGCAAATGTTATCTGGGAGATGGTTGTCCACGCCTGATCAAGTTGACCTTGCTTCGCCTGCGCGTCGGCCAGGGAGACATTGGCGTTGTCAAAACTGAAACCGTTGTCATTCGCGGATTGCGACACCAGCCAGGTGCGTGCGACTTTTTCGATTCCCGGATAGTCCTCAATGTCGTCCAGATATTGGATGTAATGTCGGTAGGCGTCGCTGTCCGAGGGATAGCTCTCGATGATGCCCTGATAAGCGCTGCGGATCTGTTGCGATGCCTGTTTCACGTCCGGAATGGCGACCAGTGCCGAAACCCGGATGTCTGACGTCAGCGCCGGGTTATTGGCGATCTGCAATAACTTCTGCACCTCGCCCCGGTAGGCATATACGCTCAAGCTCACTTTGGGTGCGCTCTGGCTTTCCTGGTCAGCCAGGCTCGCAAACGCCTCTTCATAATCCGGGAAGTCTGCGATCCATTTCAGTATCTGACCGTAATCCCAGCGCATGTCGGCGCGTGAATCGAACAGCGTGGCCAATTGCCACACGGCACTGTGCACACCCATATTCCATTCGCCGGTGCGCCCGGCGGTGTCCGACCATGCGTTGTAGTAGAGCCCGCGGCTGAACAGCTTGGTGGTGCTCATGGCCTGCATCAGCACCGGCATCATCAGCTTGCCTTGATCGTTGCTGACCGCAGCGTCGTACCAGCGGTAGAACTCCTGGCCGGTCTCCCCCGACGCGCTCGAGAGCAACTGGGCATACTGTTTGGCATCATCCGAGCTATTGAGCAGATCGAGCAAATAGTAGCCCTCCTCGTAAAGCCCGGTATAGAAAAAGCCACGGTAATAGGCGCTGACATCCGCCGCGGTCAGATACGGCCCGGTGGCGACGTTCTTGATATACGGCAGCCCTTTGTCAAACAGACTGATCGCCGCCACCGGGTCGCTCACCGGATTCATGGGCGTGGCTTTGATGTTCTCGGTTCCGGGCAGCGCGTTCAGTACCAGCAGCGGCATGTAGAACGCATACAATTGCACCGCCGGATGTCCCGACAATGCCAGGTCGGTATCCATGATGTATACCGGCGTGGTCGTGCCGCTGTAGTGCTGTTTGATCCATGCCAGCCACTCCGTGCCGCGATCCAGATCGCCGAGACGGCGCAGCCAGAAATAATTAGCGCTCTTGGAATCGGGATCGAGCCTGGCCATTCGTTCCAGATCACTGTCGTTACGGGTGACGTAAAGTTTCCAGGCATCCCGCGCCGTGGATTTGTCCGCGGCCTTCGACGCCGCACCCGGGTAACCCATGCTTGCGGCCAGCAGACTTTCTTCTTGCGGCATCGGCCGGCCGCACATGACTTCCGCCAGAGCCACCAATGCCATGGCTTTCGCGTATAAAGCGTCCGCTGTTCCGGTCTTGTCGTCTTCAAGGTAGGCGAGCCGCGCCAGCGCCTGCGCTGCCAGATAGATATCCGCCGGGTTGGTTGCCGCTGCGCGATAGCCTTTATTCAAACTGTAGAGCGCGTCTTCCAGCGTCTTTTCATCGAACACCGTGACCTGTGATGCCAGTGGCGAGCTGGAGGTATCGCAAGCGGCGGACGATGCCGCGGCTTTTTGCCGGACCTCCGCATGCAGCAGTGTCATGGCATCGGTGAAATCCGGATAAGGCGGAAGTTGCCCGAGTGTCTGCGCGCCGTTACTCACGCTCCAGGCGCCATCCTTGAACTCAACGGTGACCGCCTGGTCGGTCGGCTCAGCAGGAAAGTCCCGCACGAATATCGCTGCCTGCAGAAAACGCTGATCGAGTTGCAGATGCGGATGGGGAATTTTGGAGAGCGCTTGCCTCAGGGTCATGGGAGGTGCCGGCTTGAACTGCGGCTGTGGAATTACCTTGCGATATGCAGGTGTGTAACTGATCTGCGCCGTCTGTTCGAATGCGGCCGGCAGCAGCGTCGGTCCATAGGTGCGATACGCCCAATACGAGCCCAGGACCACCACAAAAATCAGTAGCAAAACCCAGGTTCTTTTGTTCATGGCTCTTTCCCCTCATCAAACGCCAGAACTACATATTCCTTCTATACTCCCCACCCACTTCATACAACGCATGTGATATCTGCCCCAGCGAGTTGTACTTCACCGCTTCCATCAAGCTCGCGAAGATGTTGTTGCGCTAGCGGGCGGTTTGCTGCAGGCCTAGATCACAGTTTGAAAACCGTGTACCTTCCCGTTGGTTGTGCGGGCCACCTCGGGCAGAGCGCCTCAACGACTTCCATCAGGTCAACCCAATCGGTTAGGTCGGATGCGGCGGGCAGCGCTGTTGAAATTACATCGCTTCCGACCAATGGCTGAGGATTCCGCTTAGTCTGCTTTGTTATCGATTTCGGCAAGCCATTCATCCAGCATCTCCGTCTGGTCAAACAAGGCGAAATATCCACGGACCTCATCCATATTGAGCCGGGCATGATGGGCGCGCAATAGCGCAAGGATATCGTCCCGATCCCGCAGCCGCGAGGGGTCATTGGCCAGGGCCTGCACTTTGAAACCGATGAGGCCTTCGATGCTGATCAAGCGGACCTGGCCCAAGGTCGTTTCACGCTCCCTGGCCTCAATCAACAGGCGCTGCGACACGGGACGATGCGCGTAAATCAGGTCCAAGCCCTCGTCTTCGCGCACATAATTCGCCGCATCTTCACTCCGGTACACGTTCCGGTATCCCAGCTTGGTCAACACCGCGTGCAAGTGATCCGCATCCGCGACATCCACCAAAAAATCCACGTCCCGGGTGGCACGAACGACTTCGTACGCTGCCAGCGCTAATCCGCCAATCAGTGCAGGCGGTGTCTTGCACCCTTTAAAAGCGGCTAACGCCTGCTTGATCTGGTCAACAAGTCTGGACATGCGCTCACATATTCCTTCGGTATTCCCCGCCTACTTCATACAACGCATGTGATATCTGCCCCAGCGAGTTGAACTTCACCGCTTCCATGAGCGAGGCGAAGATATTCTTGCGCTCGCGGGCATTATTTAGTCGGTTCCTGGTTATAAGGCTTGATTGCTCCAGAGCGATACGCCAACACCAGCATCTCGCTCAACCAGTTCAATCGCTGCGCCGGCGACCAGCTCAAAAAACTTTCCTTACGCCAGTACTCCGCATCCTCAAAAGTGCCCCAGCGCTCTTTTGGTTCAGCGATTTGGTTAGGATTTTTTGTGCTTGTTTTCACGTGCCTGTAATTCCTCGATGTCCTGCATGTCTTTGGCCCGGCCTGCGTTGCGCTTCATTACGATCAGGTGCTCAACACTGGCAATGCGGTAAGTCCCCCGCCCTAGCTTAACCGGTACCGATTCAGTATAGAGCGTCTCGAAGTCCAGCGGATACTCGACGAAGATATCCACATCCGGCCGTGTGCGCTTGGTATCCCAGAAGCTGAGTACCTGCATGTGCTTTTCATCGAGCCATTGTCGGCGGGTCTTGGTGTCCGCAAAGCCACGTGGGTCAGCGGGAATTTTCGCCCGATAACCGGCCGCCAACAGCGCCTCGATGGCCTTGAGACTGGATGCCGGTGTGAGCTCAACAACCAGGTCGAGGTCAGCAGTCACACGATCTACTCCATGGAGCAGTACCGCGATACCTCCCACGCAAACATATCGAATGCCGGCTGCATTCATGAATTCAAATATGCTCTCAAAGTCCACTGGGTAAGGTTGATTAACCATTGGCTATTTCACTGGATTCCGGCCTCCGCCGGAATGACGGGATAGGTTGGCAATTGAGTCAAACAGAATCTCCTTACATATTCCTTCGGTATTCCCCGCCTACTTCATACAACGCATGTGATATCTGCCCCAGCGAGTTGAACTTCACCGCTTCCATGAGCGAGGCGAAGATGTTTTTGCGGTCGCGTGCCACCTGCTGCAGCTGCTTCAGGCTTTCGGGTGCGCGCGCATTGCGCGCCGCGCGGTAATTCTCCACGTTCTTGATCTGCTGGCGTTTCTCGTCCTCGGTGGATCGAATCAGCTCGATCTTGGTGACGATGTCGCCGGCGTGCTCCCGTGGCAGAAAGGTGTTGACGCCGATCAGCGGCAGCGAGCCGTCGTGCTTCTTCTGTTCGTAGTACAGGCTCTCTTCCTGGATCTTGCCGCGCTGATACATGGTGTCCATGGCGCCGAGTACGCCGCCGCGCTCGGAAATGGCCTCGAATTCCTTGTAGACCGCCTCTTCCACTAAATCCGTCAGCTGCTCCACGATGAAGCTGCCCTGCCAGGGATTCTCGTTGAAGTTCAGCCCCAGCTCGCGGTTGATGATGAGCTGGATGGCCACGGCGCGGCGTACGCTCTCCTCGGTAGGCGTGGTGATGGCTTCATCGTAGGCATTGGTGTGCAGCGAGTTGCAGTTGTCGAACAATGCATACAGCGCCTGCAGGGTGGTGCGGATGTCGTTGAACTGGATCTCCTGGGCGTGCAGCGAGCGCCCGGAAGTCTGGATGTGGTACTTGAGCATCTGGCTGCGCGGCGCGGCGCCGTAGCGCTCGCGCATGGCGCGCGCCCAGATGCGGCGCGCCACCCGGCCGATGACGGTGTATTCCGGGTCCATGCCGTTGGAGAAGAAGAAGGAAAGATTGGGCGCGAAGTCGTCCACCTGCATACCGCGCGCCAGGTAATACTCCACCAGGGTGAAGCCATTGGAGAGCGTGAAGGCCAGCTGCGAAATGGGGTTGGCGCCGGCTTCGGCGATGTGATAACCGGAGATGGACACGGAATAGAAATTCCGCACCTTGTGCTCCACGAAGTACTGCTGGATGTCGCCCATCATGCGCAACGCGAACTCGGTGGAGAAGATGCAGGTGTTCTGGGCCTGGTCCTCTTTGAGGATGTCGGCCTGCACGGTGCCACGCACGCTGTTGAGCACCTGCGCCTTGATGCGCGCGTAAGTCTCCGCATCCACCAGTTCCTCGCCGCTCACGCCCAGCAAGCCCAGCCCCAGGCCGTCGCTGTCCTTGGGCAGCTCGCCGATGTATTGGGCCCGCGGCTTGTCCTTATATATAGATGCGATGGTCTTTTCGGCCGCCGTCCAGCGCTTGGGATCCTCCTTCAGGTATTTCTCCACCTGCTGGTCGATGGCGGTGTTCATGAACATGGCCAGGATCATGGGTGCCGGTCCGTTGATGGTCATGGACACGGAAGTGGATGGCGAACACAAATCAAAGCCGGAATAGAGTTTCTTCATACCGTCCAGCGTCGCGATATTCACGCCGGAGTTGCCGACCTTGCCGTAGATATCCGGGCGCGTGGCCGGGTCTTCGCCGTACAGGGTCACGGAATCGAAGGCCGTGGAAAGCCGTGCGGCTTTCTGGCCGTGGGACAGATAATGGAAACGGCGGTTGGTACGCTCCGGCGTGCCTTCGCCGGCGAACATGCGCGTCGGATCTTCGCCGGTGCGTCGGTAGGGATACACGCCGGCGGTGTAGGGATAGGCGCCCGGCAGGTTCTCGCGCATCAGATAACGCAGCAGATCGGCCCAACTCTTGTAAGTAGGCGGCGCCACCTTCGGTATCTGGCTGTGGCTTAAGGATTCAGTGTAGTTGCTGCCGGTGACCGGCTTGCCGCGCACATCGTAAGTGAAATGCGCATCGGTGATGGCCTTGAGGCGCTGCGGCCATTCGCGCAAAAGATTGAGTGCTTCGGAAGACAGCGACTTGACCGCATCCTGGTAGCGCTGGCGCAGCACATCGAGCGATTTATCCTTGCCCTGGGTCAGAGCGTCGGCGGCATACAGCGCCAGCTGTTTGGGCAGTTCGGGATCTT